>Ga0172373_10008565_pt1 | contig 12952 bp, 7 predicted proteins | sample Lak10m_2_FD_114546 | JGI IMG/M metagenome (GOLD analysis project Ga0172373, IMG submission 114546) | Freshwater microbial communities from Kabuno Bay, South-Kivu, Congo - kab_092012_10m | ecosystem: Environmental > Aquatic > Freshwater > Lake | place: Democratic Republic of the Congo: South-Kivu... | reverse complement strand
CGTCAGAATGCCAAGCGAAGGTGATTACAGAAGGAGCGAATTTAGGCATTACCCAAAAGGCAAGAATTGCCTTGTCTCAACAAGGCGTGAGACTGAACACAGATTTCATAGACAATTCTGCTGGGGTGAATATGTCAGATTATGAAGTCAATATTAAAATATTGCTGCAACTGTTACTAAGTGCCAAAGCCATTGCTTCTGTGCAGGAGAGAAATGCATTACTTGAAAAAGCGACACAAGAGGTCACAGAGTTGGTCTTAAAAAACAATGTGGGTCAGCATAGGTTGCTGTCCATCGATGGCTTAAGGTCCAAAAAAAACATCAGGCCATTTATTCAATTGCTAACCCATTTGGTCAGTCAAAATTTATTAGACCCTGTTCACGAGTCCATTCCCAGCGTAGACCATTTAGAAACCCATGCCAGCATGGGACTGGCTATTCCAAGGCCTGTTTTATCTGTTTTGCAATCTTATGTAAAAATGGATGTGTTCAACCAGTTGGTGGGATCTAAATTAATGACCGGCGATTTTCTTTGTCCGCTATATCATGATTATTTTCCTCAGACGTTTAAAAAATCTTATCTGTCCTTTTTTGATCAGCACCGGTTAAGAAAAGAGATTACAGCCACCGTCGTCACCAATAAAATTGTCAATCAAGCGGGGATTACCTTCTTTTTTGATGTATACGAAGAAAGCAAAGCCAGTTTTGAGGACATTGCCAAAGCTTACCTGATTGTAGAAACAGCGATCGGTGCGGATGAGCTAAGACATCATCAAGATTACGATGTATTAATTCAGCTTGAATCTGCCATCAAAGTGGCTGTCATAGAGCTACTGCGCTTGGCCCCTTCTTTAAATGAGCTTTTAGAAAAATTGCCAGACCTTAAAGAAAATTGGAAAATATTATGTAGCGTCTCGTCTAAGTTTCAAAAGATAGACATCACTGATGAATTACAAGTGGTATCTGGTCACATAAACGCTTTGGAATTTGGAGCAGCCTTATGGGTTTTAAGTTCACCTTCCTCATTTAAACAAGCCATTCATTTGTTATTTAAACTGGCAGAGTATCTTGAATTTGACTTTCTAAAAAACAAAATCGTCTCTATTTCAACCCAACAAAAATGGGAATCTCAACAAAAAGAAATACTTTTACACCTACTTAGAAAGTATCAAAAACAATGTATTCACTTATGCCAAAAAAACAATATTAAGGAAGATAATTTAATTTCCTTTCTTAGAGAAATAGCCCCAAGCATTGAAACCACCTATTTAAAATCGATTCAACAGCTTCATCATCATGTAGAGTTAAGCAATCTTACGGTAACATTAGGACAATTAGGACTGGCGTTACCCTCTTAATTATTAATTAAATAAACTCTTCAAAAAATATATCTCAACTATTTTTCATAGTGAAAGTAACCCTATTCAAAAAATAAGTGACTTACATAAAGAAGGGTTCTCTTTAAAAGCAAGTCTTTCGGGAAAAGACATCTCACCTTCCTTAAAAAGGGTCTCCAATGAAAAAAAAAATATCTGTCATCAAAAAAAAAACTTGGTTTGAAATCATAGAAAAGCGACTTACCGAAAAAGTTGAAAAATTACCCCCCCTACGAGGGGTCATTGATATTAAAGAAAAAGAAAAAATAGAAAAGGTGTTGAGCACACTTAATGAAGTCCTCAGGACAAAAAATGTTGAACTTGAAAAGTTATTACAATTTTTAAGAAACCCTCAAACACTCATTTATTTACAAGGAAGTGCATTAAGAAAAGATGAATATCACCCTACGCCTCCCAAAGACATTGATGTGTTATTACTAACAAAAAATGAATATCTGCCAAAACCTATTTATTTAAAGAAAAAATTCGAAATCGAAAAAAGGGAAATTAGATTAGACATTAATATTTATAGGCAGCATGGGTACCAATTGCCTTTAATTGGCAGAAGCCTCCCAGAATGTATTGTTGCAGAATTAATGTATAAAGAAGGGACTTTATGGTTTAAAGAATACTGTACTTTTAACCCTGAATTTATTAGAGAGATAATGGAAAAACACCAGATTCCACTTCCAGCTTTATTTAAGCGAATTCCTTATTTTTTAAATCCATATCATGCTTTTTTATCAAAAAGCATGCCCTATAAAAAACTTCCTGAAAGCATTGTCAATAAAAACCCAGATATTGCTGATAAAGTGATCGAAGACATGCTAGAAAGTGTAGACCATTATGAACCATGGGTTTCTCAAGAAGATATTTTAAAGACACGACATGCCATTCAAAGCATCAAAAAAAATTTGAAAATTTCAAATGACATCCCTACTCTAGAAAAAGAATTGTCTGATATTGCAGAAGAACTTAGAAAGATCGAAGAAGAAGAAAAAGAAAATATTATTTCAGAGTTAAAAAATATTATAAAAGAATTAAGAAAAGTAAGAAAAATCTTTAAAAAAATTTCTGCAACCATTCTTAAAGGCCTTGAAGAAAAATCCCCGCCAAAAGAAGTAATAGCCTCTTCAATTTGTTCTCAAGAAAGCCCGTTGACCGAAAAAAAAGAAAGGGTCAACCTGACTCCTGAAATCAGCGTTTTTACAGTATCCCTAGTGAGACCTGATTTAGAAAAAAAATCAAAAAAAACTGAAACGAAAGCAGAAAAAAACTTAAGAGAATGGGAAGCATTTAAAGATTCATTTTCTAATCCAAAAGGTGAAGGCATCGGTCATGTTTTATACCAATGCAAGCAGGTCATAGAAAACATGGCGGGACTGGACCCTGAAGACATCGCCAAAAGTTTGCTAGATTTCTTAAAAAGAATTGCCCCATTCATGACAGAAAAAACCATTAAAAGATTTAGCCAAGAGGATTATGAGGCTTACCATGACATCTTATTATTTATTGCCAAAAAAAAACCTGAAACAGACCTATTTGCGTGCTTGATTCCTCATGAATTTATTTCTCTAGAGGACAGCCTAATAGGGTCTTGCCATAAAATAAAATATTTAACAATGGTATTGAAATGGTTAATAACCCGAAAGCCTCTTAGATTCGAAGAGGAATTTATCCAAATTTTAGATAAAATCATATCGTTAGAGACACAAAAAAATACCTTGGCTGAAAAAATGTTAGACCTGTATTTTAACCCTTGTTTGTTTGATCAAGGGAATGATGAATTAAATAAGATGTTATGGAAATTCTTTTCAAGATCAATCATCCCATATATGGAAAAATTAAACTCTATAGACCATAAAAAAATATTACCTAGTATCAAATGGGGGTTGAATCACGGGTGTAATGAGGTTTTTTCATATTTAATCAAATTTCAAAAATTTATCCCTTATGAGTTATTAAAACCCACGCTTGAAAGTGTCATTAAAATCGATCCTGACACAGATGAAGAAACGTTAGAAAAAAAATCAGAAACAGTAACTTTGATCTCTTTATACCTCACCAGCCGCATCGCAGAAGTAGCCCTTAAAAAAACAAAACCAGACATGCCTTTTCTTGATTTAATAGAAGCAACTTTGGGGTATTTTAAGGAATTCATCTCTAGACTTTCAAAACATAGCATCAACATACGCCCAGAAGGTCAATTAAGACTTTACACAATACCCCTATGGAAAAAAATAGCCCCTAATCCAACTGTTTCTGCAGCTATTGTCATCCTTAAGAGAAAAGAAGACACCCCATCTTCATCAAATGAAGATGAAGAACAAAAAATTTTAAATGAAGTTCTTCCTTTTTTAAAAATCCAATCGTTCAATATCTTAAAATCAATGATTTTATTAATCATTGGAGCCTTAAGGGATTCAAGTATTAAAGAATCAAAATCTGATCTAGAAAAAAAACTACCTCGTTTTCTAGGAATGATTGAAGAATTTGAAAGAATAAATCAATTAGTAGAGGGGGATGCGGAAGAAAGATCAGGCATAGAAAAATCTGAATTTCGTAGCGACTTAATAAAAATTGTTAATGAATCTGAGAAAGAGATTTATCAATCAAACTGGTTTTCATCTATTAGAAAAGTTGTATTTAAAGAAACTTTATTAGGCATACCTCTTTTATTCGAAAGAACAAACTTAGAAGAGATTAAAGAGAAAATTTATATCTTTTTTTCAATAACATTAGATTTATCAAGTGCAGGATTTCATTTTAAAAACACACAAAAGGTTGGACTGCACTACAGGTCTCATATTTTAGACGAAATTCACATTTTATTTAGAGAATCATTTACTGGAAACCCCATGATAAAACATGAACATCATCTGGATATATTTTTAATATTTTGCCACGACTTATTGAAAGTTTTAGAGAAAACAAATGCGCAAGTAGAAAATTGGTATCAAGCTGAAAAAGCGAAATTAAAAATTGAAGATGAAGAGACTCAAGCAATGCTTAAATTAATAAAAGAAAAAGAATTACCTTTAGTAAATGCCCCCATAAAGCTGACTGGTTTAGAAAAAAAGAAACTAAAAGGGATAGAGGCTCTTCACCAGGAATGTAAAGATAAAATTGAATTAGAAATACAAGCAAATTCTAAAAAGCCAAATTTATTAAATGGTCTTCATCAAGAAATATTAATTGCTTTAAAATTTTTACAGCTATTACATTATTTAAATAAAAAATTAGCTGAAGAAAAGATAAAAGAGGTTTTAGAAAAGATGGCAAAAAGCTTTCAAGTTTATATGAAGACCACACAAAGCATGGCATATGACATTTCCAGTCTTGATGAATCAAACAAAAAATTACATGGAGAGATTGAAAGGAAATTACAAAAAGTCTGTACTTAAAGAAAACGTTGAAGAAAAAGACTGATAATACTGACATAAAGAATAAATAAAAGCAGGACAGTCTTCTTCTTTAGATAAAGCCCGTAACCTTGAAAACGCCACATGAAAAGGCTGAAACTCTTGAGGGTCTTTATGAAGTAACCCTAAAACATATCTATTTTTAATATAAGTACCTGCCTGAGAACAAGATTTTGAAATGTTTAAGTAAGACCGATTATATAGCTGTAAAAAGTATTTATCTTGGATATTTTTAGACTTTTGATAAGTTTCCAACAACTTCTGCATCCTATTTTCCCATCTGTCGGGGTGATCGTATAACTCCTGAATCAAAGGAAGCAAAAGATCCAACCGATTAAAGCCAAGCTCATGAATTTGATATTCAATATCCCAATTTTTTTTTGTCATCTCAAAATATCGATAAGGATTTTTTGAAAATTCAATAAAAAGAGGCATCTCTAAAATTTTTTGATAGGTTAAAAGATCATCTGAATCACGGTTAGGCTCTAGAACAAAAAAACTTTTATTGGGGTTTTTATAATAAATACAAGAAAGATAGTTATTTGTATGGCCAGCCTCTATAAACGCTTTAAGGCACACCCATAAGCCCGAATGAGGAGCTAATGAGGCCCAAGACCTATATTGCCATTTAAATTCATCGGAACGGCATCTTTGACGGCCTAGGGCCCGAACCATATTTTCTTCATCACAAATCTGAAAAGGGTTAAATGAAGAAAAAGAGACTTTAAAAAAAAGTTCCATATATTGAATAAGTGAAATTAAAACCATGACATCTTCTTTTGCAGTGTGAGATTGTTGATCTTGAAGAACACCAAAAGCCTTTGCCATTTCTTCTAAGCTAAAACTGTAATACGAATGTTCTTGGTTCACTTTTTTAACCCAAGGAAAGGCATCACTATATAAAAACGCGACATGATGAAGAAAGTGCAATGCATCTTTATTTTTGAATTTTAAGTAAGGGTTATACCCATATCTCAAAAGCAATCCTCTTAGAAAATTCAAATCAAAGGCATTGCTATTAAAGCCCACCAAAGTCACCGTGTCATACTGGGCCAAGATAGCGGTTAGAAAAGCATGAATACGTTGTGCAGCAACGGCTTCAGATTCACCATTTTCTTGCAGCCAACCCACGTCTATTTTTGTGGTTAAAATGGCATCAACATCAGGAAGTTGAATAGGGTTTAGCTGAACAAAGCCTTCTAATTCTTGATAAAAATGCCATGAAGCATCGGTTAAAACAAAATAGTAATTTAAAATTTGACCAAAAGGCTCTTTTGAAGACGTTTCAAAATCATAAAATACAAGCATATCAAGCCCTCCAAATTTTTTTATTCTGATAAAAAAAGATACCCAAAGGTATCTTGAAATGAATCTTGTGTAAAAGAAAAGAAAATGTGGAAGGGCTCTTCAAAAAAATAAGCAACTTGGACCCTCTTACCCGTATGCTTTAAAAAGAAGAGTCGCTTTTTCCCAACACCTGAATAGTCAAAATAGTAATATCATCTGGTAAAAAATCTATTTCTTTAACATAAGAAATAAAATAATTTGCAATATAAGTTGCCAAATCTATACCCGTTTCCGGTGAATATTCATGAATAACCTGTTTTAGCAAAGACACATCGTAAAAAGGATCCTCCGAAGTTCCTAATACAAAAGAAGGCTGATGACCTTTTAAGGGTGATGTCAAACAATCTGTGAATAAACAAACCACATCATTTTCTTTTAAAGAAATTTGTTTCGAAACAAAAACATCATGACTTTCAGCCCTTAAAGGAGGATTATCATTTTGAAGAAAGAGGGCCTCCCCATTTCTTACCACACATAAAGCTTCCATACCCGCATTAACATAATGCATCTCATGGGTATCTCCATCTAAAACTGCATAAAAAGAAGGCACTTGTTTTTGAAATGCAAGTTCTAGAAATAAAAGTTTTTGAAGGTCCATCATCATTTCTTGAGGGTTTTTATAATCCAAAATAGATTTTTGTTCTATTAAATCCTTAAAAATTCTATAAAGTAATACAAAATTTAAAGCAGCAGGGACCCCTTTTCCTGCACAATCCGCAATAAAACAAATGAAAGAATTATCTGCTATCTGTTTTATAAAATAAAAGTCCCCAGAAACTGACATATTAGCCCTGTAAAATACAGAAGGTAAAAAAGAAGGAAATACTGGTAAAGATTGAGGTAACATTAATTCTTGCACCACTTTGCCCGCATCGACAATTTTCAATTTTTTTTTCTGATTCAACAAAATAAAATTTGCTTTCAAAACTTGATTATTAATCTCTTCCAAACCTTGCTTAAAAAAACGCACACTGAATAAGATAATAATAAAAGTGGCAAAAACAGCACTGACATAAATTAACATCAAATAATAGCGATCATAAGAAAAATACCCAGGAAACGTATCATTAGAATAAATAAATTTAACGAAAAAAAATAACCCCATGGTAAAAAGGGGTAAAACATAAGATAGCCTATCGTCTTTATCCAAAAGAAGAATAGGCATACAGCTTAATCCAAAAAAAGCCATATAAATACCCGATCCTTCCCCTAAAAAAAGAGAGAAATATAAGATCGCAAAATTTGAATTTAAAAACGTCACCAATTTTCCATAAAAAATATAATTTATTCTAACCAATAAAATAGAGATGGCGTATCCCAATAAAACCAATAAAACAAATAATGCTGGAATATAAAGACCTAACAAAGAAAATAAAAATGCATATGGCGCACTTAAAAAAAACAATAAAAGAGAAACTCTATTAGACAAAAGAGCTTTTGCATAAGAATCTTTTGACAAAAAATTAGATGATTTTATAGAAACAAAAAAATCAATAAATTTTATCAAAGATGTTTTTAAAATTTTTAATATTTTTTTCATTGAATTTATAAGAGTAAAGTATTATCCAAAAAATTTAAAAATATTTATTTTATACAACTTTAAATTTAAGAACTAACATCATGTCTTTTACTTCTCATTGAATGTTCCCAAGAAATATGACCATCAGCCCATTGCTCCATTAAGAAAACAGACCGATAAGCATTATAAATATGAGAAAAATCATCCTGAGAGCCCACTTTAATAGAAATGGACCTATCCTGTATATGCTTAACTAAACTATCCAAGGATTTTTCAATATGATCCTCAGGGTTCAAGACAACTTTATCAATTAAAATAGTCTTCAATTGATTAAAATAAGCTTGTTTCTTATTAGAAAAAGAGGTTGTCAATTGTTCCAAATATTTTTTTGATTCACTAACCCCTTTTTCTAAATCATGATTAAAATATTGACTTAAAATCAATACTAAATTATGAGGATTGGTTTCAGCTTTTTCTTTTGGAAAAGAAACAAGGTCATTCACAATACAAATATGATCTATAGAAAGCATTCGAAGTTCGTCCCATTTTAACTTCAAAGGAATATTGTCTACATCAACATCTAAACCATGCATTAAAAAAACATACTCAAAACAAGGAGACACAGCACCATTACGACGACGTATCTCAAGATAAGACATTATGGTTTCTTCTTGTGTTAGCTTCAAAAAAGAAGCCTTATGACCTTGAATCTTATTTTCAAATTCTTCTTCACAAGCTTTAAAATAATACTCCACCTCTCTCCTTATATTCATCTTGGCATGATGCCCATTGGATAACGATAAAAGAAGCTTAGAGATATCTTTTGCAAATCTAACAATAGCGTCACCAAGAAAAAAGGGTTGGTCAAAATGAGAATCCACTTTTGCAGAATGCGCCACAAGCGTTTCATAAGCAGGCGATGTATCTTTAGACCACGAGGTTGTTGTTTGAAAAGAATTTAAGACTTCATCATATAATGCCATATACAGATTATGAAGTTTTGCAAGCAAATTTTTATTGGAAGACGTATAAACACTGGGCGCTAATGTATCTATTCTAATGTCGTCATGAAGAAATAAAATATTCAGAAATCCAATATATCCTAAAACTTTAGAGGAATCATCATGAATACCACTGCTCAAAATAGCAAGTTTATGAACACCTACTTTTTTTAATAAGTAAGGGTAAGTCGATATGAGCTCTTTTTTAGAAGATTTTAAACCAATAAAAGTGTCAGGCAGATCTTCATACCTTATTAAATCTTGAGTTTGAAAAGATTCTAAAGTTTCAGATGGACGTTTCAAATTAGAAGAAAGATTTTCTCCATCTGGCAAATTTTCTATTAATTCTATTAATTTGCTCATTTTTTGCAGAAGAAATATACATTGATGAAATACACTGGGCGTCGAAAATATATTCTCATAAATTTGATCAATTTTATGGGGATCATCAATTCTAGGAGGATTTTTCCCAATATAATAATGTGTGGTAAGCACCTGAGATTGAGTACTTTTAATGATGGAATAAGAAGGACGGACAGGAGAAGAAGACCGGGTTTTAGAAGAAGAGTGAGACGAAGGAGAAGAAGAACGGGTTTGAGAAAGCGAAGAAGGAGAAGAAGAACGTCCTGGAGAAAGAGATCGACTTCGAACCGGTATTTTTTTTGAAAGCGCAGGAATTATACGAGACGCAACAGATGCAGTAGTTAAACTCATTTAAAAAACCCCTTTTTTATTTTAAATTTTTCAGAAAATTAAACTTTTGTTTTAAAAAAATCACATCCATTTTAATTTAAAAAATATGCCCTTTTTTAAAAAAAAATTTAGGAAATTTTACTCAGGTTATATAAAAAAACCATATCAATGGACCCTTTAAAAAAAACATTGATCGAAAAATTTCAGCTTATAGATTTATGAATTTTTTTAAGATTTTCAGATAGTATAACGAATGCTTTTTTTAGTCCAGAGCAAAATTGAACCTCTTGTAAAACAGATGCTTTAGATGTCCAAAGATTATCCCAGTTGGGATAGGTTCTACATTGCTGAGGTCTTGCCAAATAAACTTGGCATTCATTTTGACAATTTAAAAAACAATCTTTTCGATAACCAGGTTTAGAAATGAGAAAATAAGGGCCATCTTGAATCACATATTGCGCTTTAAAAAATGCCAAAGGTTGACCTAATGATTTCGCCATACTTGCCATTTCTTCCTCAGAAACATAAACATAACCTTCAAATCTGCAACAATGACCGGTCTTTTGACATTCAAACAAAGATAAAATTTCAGACCTTAATTTTTGTAACGAGAAAGAATTAAAAACAATATCAAAATCCATACTTTTTAGTAAACCCCTTAAAAAAAAATCAATAAATTTTAGTAAAAAAAAGCCCACGTCGAATGTGAAAAAGGGCTTTTCAAAATTAATTTCCTTTAAATAAAAAAATATTTAAAATGGTATTTTTGAATTTGGATTGATGCTTAAGTTTCTCTATATAAAATTTATATGTGGAATTTTCTTTTACTGAGAACTAAACTGAAAAACACCATGGAAAAAAACGAAAAAGTCGCAAATAACCCTAAGGCATTTTATGATTACATAATTTTAGAAAAACTAGAAGTAGGAATTGCATTAATGGGATATGAGGTAAAATCTATTAGATTAGGCCATATTAGTTTAAAAGAAAGCTACATCAAACCCTCAGGTTCAGAATTATGGCTGATGGGATGCCACATCAAACCCTACGCAGCAGGAGGTCAGTTTCTTCACATAGAAGCATTAAGAGATAGAAAATTACTGCTCCATAAAAATGAATTAAAAAAATGGATTGAAAAAGTGGCCCAAAAAGGGCTGGCCATTATTCCCCTATCTCTTTATTTCCGCCGTAACAAAGCCAAACTGGAAATTGGATTAGGAAAAGGAAAAAAACTGCACGATAAAAGAGAAAGCCTGAAACAAAAAGCCATTAAATTAGAGTTAGATAAAGCAAAAAAATATCAGTAATGCGAAATCAGCCTCAAACAAGCCCTCCCAAGCCTAAAAAGTTGATAAAATTTACAAAATAAATCCCCCTGTTTTTTGATACCAAGTGGCTTGTCTTGCCTAATTAAACTGAGCTTGTTAAAGTTCGGCAAATGCAACAACTATGTCTTTTTGAAGATAAAAATTATACCCAACTTTTACCCCTAACCTTTTTAAGACCTGCCTATGATTTACTGCTTGGACAAAATAAGTTGTCTGAAAAAATCGTCCAAAAATTTCCTGATGATTTTTTGATCTTGCACTGCAGGCCACATGTGAAAGGATATATCAAAAGATATTATCCCAAAGCATCTTTTAACCCCGTACAGCAAAGTGGGCCTTGTCTATTTATTAACGGCCGCGTGGTGATAAATGAATATTTAGAAACCCATTTAAAACAAATAGACCTCACACACAATGCCTTATTTATTCAAAAAAATACCGTCGTGGCAGCATATTTGAATGGATCTGCTTTATTGGTCATGAAAAAACTTTTAGAATCCATCCCGTCAACTGAAGAGATGATTGAACAGTTAAAACCTTTATGCATTGCAAAAGAATTACAAGACATTGTTATTTTGGCTTACCCAGAAGACCTGATTACATTGAACCCAAAATGCATTGCCAAAGATTTTTTTTCACAGCAATACTATGGCCTTATCAAGGGAGATGTGCATGCTTTTGCAGCCCTTTATGAAGAAAGCAACATGTTTATTGGCATGGGAAGCATTGTTGAAGATTTTGTTGTGATTGATGCCAAGAAAGGCCCTGTTTTTATAGATGAAAATGTTTTTGTCGAATCTCATAGCCGGTTAGAAGGCCCGATATACATTGGAAAAAACAGCCAAATTTTAGGTGGGAAAATTAAAAACAGTAGCATAGGGCCCGCTTGTAAAATATCAGGCGAAGTAAGCCACAGTATTATTCAAGGCTACAGCAATAAAGCCCATCATGGATTTTTAGGCCATTCTTGGGTAGGAGACTGGGTCAATTTAGGCGCCAACACAACCGTTTCTAATCTAAAAAACACCTATAGCCCTGTCACTTTAAATTGGGATTCACATCGCCATGAAACACAGGAAACTTTTTTAGGAAGCTTTATTGGAGACCATACAAAAACCGCCATTTCTACCCTTTTAAATACGGGAACCATGGTGGGATTCGGGTCTGTCTTATTAGATTCAGGTCTTCATCCTAAATTCATTCCTCCGTTTTCTTGGGGAAAACCCTACGAATATGTACGCCATGAACTGGAACCCTTCCTTAAAACGGCTGAAGAAATGATGAAGAGAAGACAACTGATCTTTTCGGAAAGCGAAAAAGAAAGCATTCGGCATGCCTATAAATTTTTATGAATAAATTGAATTTAAACGAAATTTCTAAATTTCAAGAACTAAAACATCATGCGCAAACAAGCTTTTCATCAGCTTTAACTCCTGAAAGACTTCAAAAATACCATATCAAAGCCGCTGGGTTGTCATTTTCATATGGCACAACCAGCATTAATGACACCATCATTACCCATTTATCTAGCCTCGCTAAAGAACAAAAAGTATTTGATCAATACAATGCCATGCGTCAATTAGAGAAAGTGAATGTGTCAGAAAACAAGGCCGTATCCCATGTAAATTTAAGACAGTCCATATTGGAATCAAACATATTAGACCCTATTTTAAAATTTGCAGAAACGGCACCCTATACAGATGTGGTCCAAATTGGAATAGGAGGCTCTGTACTAGGCCCTAAAAGCATTTGTCATGCCTTGTCTACCTTTGAAAAAGCAAAATGTAATTGGCATTTTATTAGCAATATCGATACCCAAGAAGCCAACGCCATTTTACAAAAAGTGACATTAAGCAGCACCCTATTTATTTTTGCCTCTAAAAGCGGCACAACATTAGAAACATTGGAAAACTATCAATACATTCGTAAATACTGTGAAAAAAATGGAATAGAGACATTTTCACAACAAGCCGTCAGCATTACCACAAAAGCGTCTCCTATGGATGATGAAGAAAGGTTTTTTAAACAATTTTATATTCCAGATACAGTAGGCGGTAGATTTTCAACAACCAGTGCCATTGGGGCCTTAATGATTGTTCTTGTTTTTGGAAAATCAGTGTACATGAATTTTATCCGTGGCGCCTTGGCCATTGATGAGAATGCCAGCCAAACCACTGTCACACAAAATATGGCCTTAATGGCGTCTTTATTGTTTATTTGGCATTTCCACGTCTTAAACTACAGCAGCTGGGCCATTGTGCCTTAT
>Ga0172373_10008564_pt1 | contig 12954 bp, 11 predicted proteins | sample Lak10m_2_FD_114546 | JGI IMG/M metagenome (GOLD analysis project Ga0172373, IMG submission 114546) | Freshwater microbial communities from Kabuno Bay, South-Kivu, Congo - kab_092012_10m | ecosystem: Environmental > Aquatic > Freshwater > Lake | place: Democratic Republic of the Congo... | reverse complement strand
TTTTTTCATTTAATTCTTTAAACATCTTAAAGCCTTCGTTGACATAATCTTGCAGCGGGTTACTTTGGGCATAACTTCTTAGATGAATACTTTGTCTTAAGTGATCCATTGCATCAATATGGCGTGGCCAATTCATATCGATAATTTTTAGTAACACTTGTCTTGGTAAACCCTTTACGACTTCAGCGGGCCAATCTTTTATTGCTTGTTTATAACGATCAATCAATAAGACGGTAATATCTTCTGCCACCTCTTCAACGGGTGATTCACTAAAAGCTTTGGCATTAATCGTGCCTTCGTTAAGGAAGATTGGTTCAAGCATTTTCTTTAATTTTTCCCCATCGATTGCCTTGGTACGGTCTTCTAGATTAATCGCTCGGCTTGCAAAAGAATTACCCGCATTCGTAAATGCTTCATTAATAATGTCGGTGACATCATTCGCCATAAGAATCGCATCCCGTTTTCGATACATCACACTTCTTTGTTTGGCTAAGACGTTATCATAATCTAAAACGTTCTTACGAATATCGAAGTTTTGACCTTCAATCCGTTTTTGAGCGCCGGTGATCGCGTTCATTAACAAGCGATTTTCAATCGCTTCATCCCCAAGCGACTTGAACATATTTCTTAAGGCATCCGATCCAAATCGCACCATTAAATCATCATCTAAAGAGACAAAAAAACGAGAATAACCTGGATCACCCTGACGACCGGAGCGGCCGCGTAATTGGTTGTCGATGCGGCGAGCTTCATGTCTTTCAGTTCCTAAGACACACAAACCACCTAGGGTTCTGACTTCATCATCAATTTTAATATCGGTCCCACGACCCGCCATGTTAGTGGCAATGGTAATACTGCCTTTTTCACCAGCGCGTCTGACAATTTCTGCTTCTGAAGCATGGTTTTTGGCGTTTAATACAAAATGTTGCAAGCCTTCGTTTTTTAATAATTTAGATAACTCTTCAGAAGCTTCAACGGATGGCGTCCCAATCAGTAGCGGTTGCTTTTTTTCGTGACGAAGTTTAATTTCTTTTAGAATCGCTTTGAGTTTGGCCGTCTTCGATGCAAAAATGAGATCGACATCATCATGACGACGAATCGGAACATTCGTGGGAATACTGACAACTTTCATATTATAAATTTTGATGAATTCTTCTTCTTCAGTCTTTGCGGTTCCGGTCATGCCACCGAGTTTCTTATATAGGCGGAAAAAGTTTTGATAGGTGATGGTGGCCATCGTAATGGTTTCGGCTCTAAAGTTTGCATTCTCTTTAGCCTGTATCGCTTGATGAAGACCATCAGAAAATTCTCGACCTTTGAGAATCCGACCAGTAAATTGGTCAATAATCTGAATATTTTTTTCTGGATCGACTAAATAGTCAACGTCCCGAACCATAATAAAGTTTGCCTTTAAAGACTGATGAATGCGATGAACCTTATCTGAATGTTCTGGAGAATAAAGGTTACGAATGTTAAATGCCATTTCTGCTAGATTGGCGCCAGAATCAGTTAAACTTGCGGTTTTGGTTTTAACATCAATCGTGAAATGCTTTTCCTTTTTGAGTGATTTTACAAATCGATCATATTTTACAAACTCGGATTGAGAGGTTTTCGCGCCTCCAGAAATAATCAGCGGGGTGCGAGATTCATCAATCAGAATCGAGTCTGCTTCATCAATAATGGCAAATGGTAATCCGCGTATCACTCTTTGTTTAATATTCCCTGTCATATTATCGCGAAGGTAATCAAAGCCTAATTCAGCGTTAGTTGAGTAAGTGATATCGCATTGATATGCAAGTTGTTTTTCTTCTGTGGATTTATCCCTTAAGTTGACACCAACGGTTAAGCCAAGAAATTGATAAATCACACCCATCCATTCAGCGTCGCGCTTAGCAAGATATTCGTTGACGGTAATGACATGCACACCTTGCCCCGATAGCGCATTCAAGTAAACGGTCATGGTTGCGGTCAAGGTTTTACCTTCACCCGTTCTCATTTCAGCAACGTTACCACCATGCAAAACAAGGGCACCGATGATTTGCACTTTAAACGGTGTCATTTTTAAGGTTCGAGTCGCAGTTTCTCTTGCAACGGCAAACGCTTCGTATTTAATATCATCCAAGGTTTTACCTTGTTTTAATAAGTCACGAAAGTAAGTGGTTTTTTGTTTTAACGATTCATCGCTTAGTAATTTAAACTGATCAGCAAAAGCTAAAACTTGGTCAGCTTCTTTTGCAAGTTTTTTAAGCTGTCTTTCTTCGATTCTAAAGATTTTTTCTAACCATGCCATGCTTGTTGTTTCCAATTTCTTATTTTATCATTTTTAATATCCGTTGTAATCTCAATTTTTTCTTGTTTTTTTCTTGCTAAAACAAGAATTTTTAATTGTTGCGGTCGTCTAAGTTTTAATAAGTTGATCATTGCCTTGATGGTTTCACCTGTGGTCATCACATCATCAACTACCAGAATGTGCTGGGGAATAGTAACCCCTTTTTTGAGGATGATTACATTTTGAATTTGCTGGCGACCTGAACCATGTTGTTCAGCTTGACGATAAGGTCGATTTTTTTCAAATAATGTCATCATTGGTAGGTTTAAGCTTTGGTAGATTTCAATTAATGGATGAAAGCCTCTTAAGGTTATATCGTGTTCATGGGTTGGTGCGAGCACCAAGGTAAATTGTGAATACTTTAATTTTAAATAAGGCACATGTTGATTCAAAAAAACCGGTGCTAATTCTATATCCAAATTGGCTTTAAGTTGATAAATCATTTTTTGAAAAGTTGGCCCATAATCTAAAAGCGATTCAATCTTAATGCCGTGCCAATTTTCAATACGGTGATGCCATTCTAGTTGTTCATAACAAGTTCGACACAATAAAGGAGGGCGAATCAAATGCCAAAGATGTTGAGGGTCAAATCCACGAAAACAATATTTACAGATGCGCATTGGCAAAACTTATTTTTTCTTTTGCGGTTTTCATTGCTTTAGTCATTTTATTTGCCAAAAGCATGACGGTTCCGCTCGGATCAATTTTTTTTCGCCCCACTCTGCCTGCCATTTGGATAATCGTCGATGTTAAAAATAATGAATGATCTGCCATAAAGATAATCACTTGGAGACCCACCATCGTGATGCCTCTTTCCAAAATAGATGTTGTCACTAAAATCCCATTTGCATTTTTTTTAAAATCATCGATAATCGTTTCTCGTCCTTCAATGCTGGAATAAGCAAATTGCACTTGTTTAAAAAATATACAGAGCCATCGATAAAGCATGCGACCAATACGAATCGTTGGTACAAATACAAAAATCGGTTTGGAAAACTTCATCATGGTTTTAATTTCATCAATAATCGTGAACCATTTCAGAAAAAAAGGATGAATTTTAACTTCTAAGTTTGGCATGGGTTGACCATGAAATCGCTTGAATAGCTGAAACACGTTGCCACCTTCTTGGCGGAATTGAACTAGGTCACTTTCAGTAAAGGTTGCTGACAAATACACAATCATCTCGTTGAGTGACCGTTTAACCATTGCCTTTAACAATGGATTGTCCACATAAGGAAACGCATCGACCTCATCAAAAATTAATACATCAAAATACCGTTCATATCGATAGATTTGATGAGTGGTTAGGATGATGATATCCCCCTCTAAGGTTTCGGAATGTCCGCCAAAAACACCGACAATTTCTAGGCTTGGAAACACCTGCTTAAAGCGAGGGATTAATTCCCTGACGACATCTTTTCTTGGAATAACAAAGCCAACCCGCTTGCCTTCGGCAAGAGCAATTTGAATAAGGGCAAAAACGATTTCGGTTTTTCCACTGCCAGTTACCGCATCCACCATCGCCGATTTCCCTTGCCGATAACAATCAATTAAAGCATTGGAAATTAATTGTTGCTCTGGTGTTAATGCATATCCAAGTTGAATGCTCACTGCAAGTGGTTGTCGCGGTTTGGGTTGCCAAGGTGCTTGTTGAAATTGGATGCACGCTCGACAATAAAAAAGCCCATTTCTTAATCCAATTTTATTAGGATCTTGATTAGTGCACCGTGGACAAATAAAAGCATTCACATCCTTGAATAGGATGATTTATTTTTTAACGGAAGTGCTTTTTTTCGTAATCGGCAATTATATCAAGTCTTGTTTGGTGGCGACCGCCTTCGTAAGGCGTGTGAATAAACATTTGAATCCGTTTTAGCATTTCTTCAAGCGTCATATACCGAGCACCAAAGGCAATTAAATTGGCATCATTATCAATCCTTGCACGTTTAACGGCCTCATCATGATAACCAAGAGCACACCTTGCGCCCTTTACTTTATTGGCAGCGATGGACACGCCAATACCCGAACCACAAATAAGCACCCCAAAATCTGCTTCTTTGGCAACAACACGTTCCGCAGCACTCAAGGCATATTCTGGATAATGGCAACTGCCTTCATTAAAGGTGCCACCATCGATGATTGAAAATCCCAACTTGGTTAAAGATTCAATCAGGGTTTTTTTATTAGCAAAACCAGCGTGATCACTTGCAATCATTAATTTCATCATTTAACTCCTGCTTTAAGTATAAAGCAAAGCAAAACGAGTTTTACCATTGATGTCTTTTAAGAAGGTCCAGGTTGCAGATGGATACATAGTTTTCGTCATGGCTTTTAAGGGTGATACTAAGGAAGGATCGATTTCAAAAGCAAACATTCCTTTTGGGGCAAGTAATCGTTTTCCTTCTTTTAAATACTGTTCATAGAATTGGGTGTTCGGATTAGCAATTAATGCGAGCCGTGGTTCATATTGTTTAACAAATGGATCAAGTTGCTGGTCGTTCTCAACATAAGGGGGATTACTGATGATGAGATGAATCGTGTGATTTAACTTTGTTTCGAGAAATCCAAGGCCATCACCATGATGTAATGAAATATCAAGATGAAGTTGATTTGCATTGGTTTTTGCAATCTTTAACGCGGGTTGACTAATATCGGTGCCCATCACATGCCAATGAGGCATCCTTGATTTAATCGCCAACGCAATGGCGCCACTACCAGTACCCACATCGACCACATTAATTTTATTAGCTGATGGAAAAAGCTGAATTGCCTTTAACACAAGTTCTTCAGTTTCTTGGCGAGGAATAAGCACAGTGGAATTTACTTTCAGCGTCATTCCTAAAAAAGAAGTAAAACCAAGTATATAAGCGACTGGTTCTCCTTTTTTTAACCGGGAAAAATCTCGATTAAAACTTTCAACATTCTTCATGGATTGATCGAGGTGGATGAGTAAGGTATTCACATCCTTCATTTGATTATGAAATTGCAATAATTGATGAATGCTAAAACTATCAACCGCGCCAATGCCAATGGATTGAAGCGCTTGTTGGTATACGGATTGAATGGTCATAAACTACCTAATAGTTTTTGTTGTTGATCAAAATGGTTTAAGGCTTCCAAAATATCTTCAATTTGACCTTCCATCACGCGGTCTAATTGGTTAATCGTAAACCCAATACGATGATCGGTTACCCGGTTTTGAGGATAGTTGTAGGTGCGAATTTTTTCACTTCGTTCACCAGTCCCAACTTTTAGTTTTCTTTCGTTGCCTACTTTTTCATCAATTTCTGCTTGTTTATGGGCTTCTAGTTTTGCATACAACATTTTCATCGCCAGTTCACGGTTTTGAATTTGTGATTTTTCAATTTGGCATGAGACCACAATCCCGGTTGGTAAATGGGTAATACGAACTGCCGATTCTGTTTTATTGACGTTTTGACCACCCGCACCTTGTGAACGATAGGTATCGACTTGCAGATCATTGGTATTGATAACAATATCCACTTCTTCAACTTCAGGCATCACGAGCACGGTTGCAGTGGACGTGTGAATTCTACCCGAGGCCTCCGTTGCTGGCACGCGTTGCACCCGGTGTGCGCCTGATTCAAATTTGAGTTTGGAGTAAACCGCATCACCTTTCACCATAAAAGTAATGGTCGATTGACCACCTGCATCAGACAACATTTGAATCTTCCAACCATTTTTTTCACAATATTTGGTATACATTCTAAATAAATCACTAGCAAAAATAAATGCTTCATCTCCACCTGCAGCCCCACGAATTTCTACAACGATGTTCTTATCATCATTGGGATCTTTAGGGATAAGGTTAAACTTAATTTGCTCCATCAATTTAGCTTGGGATTCTGAAAGTTGTTCGACTTCAAGTTTTCCCAATTGAGCAATTTCTGGATCCGCATCATTTCTCATCACCAATGCATCCGCTAAATTCTTTTCATTGGTTTCAAAAGTATTAAACAACGTCACCACTTTGTCCAAAGTTGCTCTTTCTTTTGATAAAGACTTAAATTGTCGAGAATCGTTCAAAACGGATTCTTGAACCAGTAAATCATCAATCGTGGTTAAACGATTGCGCATCACATTAAGGCGATTTCTTAAATTTTCTTCCATTTATGAGACCTTTCGTATTTTATCATAGGCATCGCATTTCTTAAAAGGTTTTTCTTTATTTTCCTATTTAATATGAAGGGGAATTTGAGTATAATTAATGCAATCAAACTTTATGGCATATAAGGCACTCTACCGAACTTATCGACCTCAGCAATTTGCCCAAGTTGCTGGGCAACAAGCGATTGTAAGAACCCTACAAAATGCTTTGCTCAATCAAAAGTTTTCGCATGCTTATTTGTTTTCTGGACCACGAGGGACTGGAAAAACTTCGCTAGCAAAAATTTTCGCCAAAGCTTTAAATTGTGAACAATCAAAAAGTGAACCTTGTGGACAATGCGAAAATTGCAGGGCTTTGCAAGAAAATCGTCATCCGGATGTCATTGAAATTGACGCTGCAAGTAATAATGGTGTTGATGAAGTGCGTGATCTGATTGATAAAGTCAAATACGCGCCAATTAAGGGTCAATATAAAATTTACATTATCGATGAAGTCCATATGATGACAGCCGGTGCTTTTAACGCCTTACTTAAAACGTTAGAAGAACCCCCATCCCATGTCTTATTTATTCTTGCGACGACTGAACCCCATAAAATTATTCCGACAATTTTGAGTCGCTGTCAGCGTTTTGATTTCGGTAAAGTCAATGGCACTGACATCAAGGAACGCATTCAATTTATTTTAAAAACCGAAAAGATTCCCTATGATGAAAAAGCGGTCCAAGCAGTGATTCAACTGGCGGATGGTGGAGTTCGAGATGCGTTATCTTTACTTGATCAAGTCATCGCCTATACTGGCGGTCGTTTTGAAGAAAAAGATATCTTAAATTTATTTGGCCTTGTTAGTCTTGAAGATAAAATTGAATTGCTCGCAGCGATTGGTCGACAAGACGCTTCGACCATGGTAGGTAAGATTGATAAGTTTGTTCAAAAAGGTGCCGATTTCAAACGTTTATTAATGGATCTATTAGTGATGTTAAAGGATTTATTGATTCTAATTAAAACCCAAGAACCTTCCTTGATGTCGATACTCAAAGAGGCTGAAGCAAATCGAATATTAGAAGCACTTTCCATCAATTGGATTCCGGTCGTAACGGAAGCACTGATGAATATCCAAGCTGATGTGAGAAATCTATCTGCCATTCCAGGCTTATTACAACTCAAGCTCTTACAACTGCCTGCCCCTGAAATCAAAAGTAAAACCCTACCGACTATTTTTGATGTGATGAATGGAAAATCGGAATCCATACCTACTGCCATTTCAAAACCAACTGCGAATACGCCGCCAGGTGCAATTGCTGAGTCAGGCGAGGGTCTTTATATTGACGATGTCAATATGATTAAAGTCATGGTGATGGGTGATAAAGATGCGAGACAAGATGTTTTACAATCCTGGAAACAAATAGATTCTATGATTTATCAACCCCAATTTGCCGCGATTGCTGCCTTATTAAAAGATGCGAGACCCTATGTTTTAAGCAAACACATTTTAGCCTTAGAGGTGGATCAAGCGAATGTCGCGTTGCAGTTAAACCTCGTTGCGAATCAAGCCTTAATTCAACAAGTGATCAAATCGATTGCAGGATTTGAAGGCGTTGTTTATGCAATCAATCGTCAAGAGGCGGTAAAACTTAAAAAGTTATTTATGGATTTGGCGCAATTGAATAAATTGCCTTCCAAACAAGATACGCCTCCTACGGTTAAAAATTGGACCTTCAAATGAAACCTTTAAAAAGTTTACAAGCTTTAATTGAGTCCTTTGAAAAACTTCCTGGAGTCGGGAATAAATCTGCTGAACGTATGGCCCAAGCCGTTTTAGAATTGAGCGAAGATGATGTCTTACAATTTCAAGAAAGTTTAGGTGCGGTCAAGCATCTCGTTCACCCCTGCCAAACTTGTGGGGTACTGACTGAAGATCCTCAATGTGATATTTGTACCTCTACTCGCCCTTTTCAAACGTTGGTCGTCGTAAGCTACTCCAAAGATGTAGCCGCTTTTGAGAAACTTGAAGCTCCCATTTTTCGCTATCAAGTGCTAGGTGGCGTATTATCCGCGAGTAAGGGTTTAGGCGTTGATGATCTCCGGATTGATGCATTACAAAAAGAACTAAAAAAACATCCTTACCAAGAAGTGATTATTGCAACCAATCCTACTTTGGAAGGTGAAACCACCGCCCAATTTCTTGCAAACTTACTAAAAAAAACTGGCTTAACCATTACGCGAATTGGTTATGGATTACCCATGGGTGCCCATGTCGATTATGCTGACGCTTTAACGTTATCCAAAGCGCTCACAGGCAGAACAAAAATCAAAGGAGAATAACATGTTTATTACCTTAGAAGGACCAGAAGGCAGCGGCAAAACTTCCGTGATGAAGGAAGTGATTGCGCGATTAAGAAAAGAAGGTTTTGTCATTGAAGAAACCCGAGAACCTGGTGGTACACCAATTGCCGAACAAATTCGCCAAGTCATTCTCCAAAAAGAAAACACCAAACTTGATTCACGAGCAGAAGCATTGTTGTTAGCGGCAAGTCGGCGTCAGAATTTAGTGGAAAAAATTTGGCCGGCCTTAAAAGCAGGAAAAATTGTTATTTGTGATCGATTCATTGATTCGAGTTTAGCTTATCAAGGTGGGGCAAGAGGTCTAGGGATTGAGGCGGTCTTAAGTATCAATTTATTTGCCACCGAATCCTCCTATCCTCAATTGACCCTTTTGTTTGATATAACACCAGAATTAGGATTAAAACGAATCGCTGCGAATGCTAACCGCGAAATTAATCGCTTGGATTTAGAACAACTATCATTTCATCAAAAAGTCCGGGACACCTACTTACAATTAGCCAAACGATTTAAAGACCGTTTTGTTATTATTGACGCCTCTTTACCTTTACAAACTGTCATTGAAAATACGTATCAAGCTATTCACAATCGGTTGTTATGAATATCGATGCTTACCTTAAAACCCAACAAAAACCAATCTATGATTTATTTGCTCACGCTTTAAGAAATGATAAATGGAGTCATGCCTATTTAATCAGTGGTTTTCAAGGACAACCCCTACAACCAATTGCATTATTTTTAGCCCAATCTATTCTTTGTGAAAATCCTCAACCGTTGGCATGTGGCCAATGCTTAACGTGCCAACGTTTTCAAAATCAAGATTACACGGACTTAATCATCATCGATGGTAGTGAAGCATCCATCAAGAAACAAGAGGTTTTAAATTTAGCGTCTCGCTTCGCGATCACTGGATTAGAAAAAGCTAATAAACAGGTTTACCTTCTTCACCGTGTTGAAGCGATGACACCAGAAGCAATTAATGCTTTATTAAAATTTTTGGAAGAACCGACTTTGGATATTTATGCTTTGCTCACAACTACTAATTTGGATGAGGTACTGCCTACCATTCAATCTCGCAGTCAAGTCATCCATTTAAAACCGAACCAACCCCAAACCCTCATCAAAGATGCGATCGAACTTGGGGTCGACGTCTCCCTCGCTGAACTGTTAAGTTTTGAATGTGGATCGAGCGAAGAAATTAAGCAAAAAAGCACGGATGAACTTACCATACAAACGATTAAAATGTTGGAAAAGTTGGTTCAACTTTGGTTGCAGAATCCTTTAGCCGCAATCCATGAATTCAGAATGAACGCAATCCCACTTCTTACGGAAACTGAACATGTAGAAGTATATATTCAGCGTTGGATGGTCTTACTAACTGAACTAAGTAAAGTCATCGCTAAACAGGAAGTGGTTTTAAAATCGTATGTTAAACTATTGTTAGGATTAAGCAAGGTTTTACCTAATCCATATCAAGCGTTGAATCATCTACAGAACCGCCTATCACGCTTAGATAAAAGCACCAATTTAACACTTTTTCTTGAAGGCATGATGATTGAATTATTAGGAGTATAACGCAATGGAATCACAATCACAAACCCCTTTCTTTGTTGGCATTCAAGTGAATCATTTACCACGTTTACAATATTTTTCGACCACTTCATCTACCTATCAACCCAATGACACCGTCATTGTTGAAACGGGTAAGGGTTATGAATTAGGTATTATTAAAACTAAATTAAGAGCAATGAGCGATTATCGTTATCCTTTTCAATTAATGCCAATTGTTCGCAAAGCAGAAAATCGTGACTTAGCAGCCCAACAACGCAACGAAAAAGATGCCAAAGAAGCGATGTTATTTGCAAAAGACCTCGTAAAAAAGATGAATCTAGAGATGGAAATCTTTGCCGCAGAGTACAACCTTGATCGTTCCAAGCTTTATTTTTTATTTCTTTCAGAGGACCGGGTCGATTTTCGCGATTTATTAAGAGCTTTAGCAACACAATTTCATACACGCATCGATCTTCGCCAAGTGGGCGCAAGAGATCGGGCTAAACTTTATGGAGCAATTGGCATTTGTGGTTTACCGCTTTGCTGCACAACTTTCCTTAATGAGTTTGATAATATTTCTATTAATCGCGCTAAAAATCAAATGCTGACGTTAAACATTCCTAAATTGACCGGTCACTGTGGCAAGTTACTTTGCTGCTTAAAATACGAAGATGACGCCTATACCGAAATCAAGGCAACGCTCCCTCACGTTGGTGATCGTTATATGATTGAAGGCGTCTCATTTAAGGTTACCTCCATGAATGTTTTGACTCGCATTATTAAAGTTGAAAATCAAAATCGTGACATTCAATTCTTGCATGTCGATGAATTAAATAAACACCCCAAGGGAACCACTGTGTCATGAACCGTCGAAAGTCTTTTCATGAAACTAAAGAAACCAAAGGGAAATTGTATTTAGTAGCGACGCCTATTGGCAATCTTGAAGAAATTACCCCGCGGGCCGTTAGTACGTTAAACGCTGTTGATGCCATTGCCTGCGAAGACACACGGGTGAGTGGTAAACTCTTACAACATCTTGGCATTAAGAAATCGTTAATCGCCTGTCACGAACATAATGAAATCACGGTCAGTAAACAACTCGTGGACATGATGATGGCAGGTCAATCCATCGCTTATCTTTCCGATGCGGGTTACCCAGGGATTTCTGATCCTGGGCAACGTCTGGTTCAAGCTGCGCTCTTGGAAGATATCCAAGTGATTGTTATTTCCGGACCTTCCGCGGTTTTTAATGCCCTAGTGGCAAGCGGCCTTGACAGTGCCCGCTTCTATTTTCATGGATTCTTAAGACAAAAAGAAGCAGCAAGACTAGATGAAATTAAAGATTTATATCGCCGCCCAGAAACGTTAATTTTTTATGAAGCCCCTCACCGTATTGATGTGACGTTACGTAATTTATTAGAAGTATTAGGTAACCGTAAAGCTTGTATCGCCCGGGAACTGACGAAAATTCATGAAGAATATATCGATGGGACTTTACAAGAACTTTCGGAAATAGATCCATCGACCCTCAAAGGGGAAATGGTGGTATTGGTTGAAGGTAATAAAGATGAAATGGGTATTAAATTATCCGATGATGAAATTAGAAAAGCAGTCGAGGCTTTAACCGCGACCGGCATTTCGATGAAGGATGCAATTCGTCAAGTTTCAGATATGACCAAAATGGCAAAAAACTATATTTATAAAGTGGTGCATCATCATTAAAGATTTTTTTCTTTTTCAGTACGTTTTTTGTCCACCAAATAGGAAGCGCCGATCACCCCACCAAAGATGGCAAATCCACTCAATGCAATCAGTAGACCTTCCGTTAAATAAGGCGTCCAATAGGTCACGCGATATTCGGTTAGTCCGACCCCAGATAAAAAGCCAACAAATCCACCTTGAGATAAGTACACGGGTGTTGTATCTTTTACCCCGCCTGCTTGGATGCGCGTAACCTTCCAACCTGGATCAAAAGGTGTATTTAAAACAATCATTCTTGCGGTGTCAAAATTGGTTGAGAAACGTCGCGAATTGGCAGTGTGTTTAAACGCTTCTAATGGATACGTTTGTAAATCCGCAAGCCGTTGCAAATGCGCGTCATAGGTTTCTCTAAACAAAACTGGATAATACATATTCCCTTCAGTAAATTTCGGGACAATCACAATTCGGGCCACCGGGCGAGTTGGGTAATATCCACGCATAAATTTAAACGAGGTGTTGACGAACGAATGAGCGTCGCGAATGATAATGTCGCCTTGTTCATCAAAGAAATAGACGGTGGCATAATGGGATAAGCGCAATTGAAGCGCAAAAAAATAATCATCAGGTTCGTCACCAAAATTAGAACCGGTTGTCGGGGTAATATGAATGGGTAAATACTCGCCATCAAATTGGTTAATACTATTGTTCGAGGCAACCGGAGTAGATTCACAAGTTTCTAAACGCGCTACATGACTGGGATTGAAAATAAGGGCGTTACCTTCATTATCTTCACAGCGAATCAGATGGACATTCGTATTAAAGCGGGCGATGGAACGAGTGGGTGCTTCACTGGTTTGTAAATGAGGGGCATCTGCCAAAATAGCATCGATATCCTCATTGCCAAG
>Ga0172373_10008559_pt1 | contig 12958 bp, 7 predicted proteins | sample Lak10m_2_FD_114546 | JGI IMG/M metagenome (GOLD analysis project Ga0172373, IMG submission 114546) | Freshwater microbial communities from Kabuno Bay, South-Kivu, Congo - kab_092012_10m | ecosystem: Environmental > Aquatic > Freshwater > Lake | place: Democratic Republic of the Congo: South-Kivu... | reverse complement strand
TATTTCAATGTTGAATCAGCCTGATAAATTCACCCCGGTAAGAACCGTTAGCATCTCAGCGCCCACTAAAATGTATATTATTGTCCTGAATTCCATTTAACATTGGCAGACACCAGCTCCTATCCGTTCCGCACAACACAAGCAACCACTCCAGCTTAACCCCTGCGGCTGCCCCGCTGGCTGGTCACTGCCAGCACCGCCCGTTGCTGCATTCACCGCACTCATGGCTCAAACGAAAGAAGCCCAATGAATCCCGTTACTGCCGCCACTCTCGATCGCCGCAGCCTGCTCCGCCATACCTTTGCCGCCGCTGCCGCCTCCGCTTTCTTCTCCTTCTCATCGAAGTCCGCCCGCGCTGCCGCACTGCCAATGCCGATCGATACCTCCACTCTTGCCAAATATATCGATCCGCTGCCGCTGCCCGCCGTCGTCCGGCCCAACGCTAAAACACCCACCACCATTACCATGACGCAGTTCCAGACCCGCCTGCACAGCGGACTGCCCATGACCACTGTATGGGGCTACAACGGCAGCTATCCCGGTGTCACCAGGAAGCTCTAAGCGGCGTCGCCACGCGAGTTCGCTTCACTAATGCTCTGCCCCAAAAACACCTCCTGCCCATCGATCCCACACTCGATGGTGCCTTCAACTACATGCTCAATGCACCCAACCCCGAAGTCCGCACCATCACACACCTTCACGGCGGACACAATCGCCCGGAACACGACGGCTTCCCGGAACACTGGTACGTCCCCGGCAGCAGTCGCGACCACATCTATGACAACAATCGGCCCGCCTCTACTCTCTGGTACCACGATCACGCCATGGGCTCCACCCGCCTAAACGTCTGCGCCGGACTCGCCGGCTTCTACCTGATTCGCGACAAAGTCGAAACCGCTCTCAACCTTCCGCGAGGCACCTTCGAAGTGCCGCTCACCATTCAGGATCGCTGCTTCAATGCCGATGGCAGCCTGTTCTACCCAACCTCCCGCGAATACTTCGATGGCTACGCCGGCCCATACAACACCGATCCCGTCACACCTACTGATGTGCCTCCTGTCTGGAACCCCGAATTCTTCGGCAACGCCATGGTCGTCAATGGCAAAGTCTGGCCGTACCTGAATGTAATCAAAACCCAGTACCGCTTCCGACTCCTCAACGGCTGCTGCGCCCGCACACTCATCCTGCTGCTCTCAAATGGCGGAACATTTCACCAGATCGGCAGCGCGAGCGGATTCCTGCCCACAGTCGTTAAATCCACTCAGCTGCTGCTCGCCGCCGGTGAACGAGCCGACGTGATCATCGACTTCTCAACACTGCCCGTCGGCACCAAAGTACAACTGCTCAACCTCGGTCCCGATGCCCCCTTCGGCGGCATGACCGATATGGTCAGCGGTGACCCGGCCGCCAAAACGGTCAAAACTAAAAACGCACCGCCCGTCCCGGCCGCCACCGGCAGCACCGGTACGCCCGCCGCCAAACTTAAAATCCCGGCCGTTCCCAAACTCCCGGCAGCAACCGTCACTCGCAAAGTCTCGCTTAACGAAAAGGCTTCTGCCTCCAGCCCGGCCTTCGACGGACCCGTCATGGGAATGCTCGGTACCATGCAGTTCGATCAGGCCATGCAAATGGATATACCCATGCCCATGCGCTGGATGCACCCGGCCACCGAAAAACCTCGCGTGGGTACCTGTGAAACCTGGGAGATTCATAACTTCACCGAAGATGCCCACCCCATCCACCTGCATCAGGTACAGTTCGAAGTCATCGGACGAATCCCCGATGCAGCAGGTACCGAGGTCAATCCGGCCGCCATTCAGCCACCGGAACCCGGCGAAACAGGTCGCAAAGACACTGTCATCTGCTACCCGGGGGCCATCACACTCATCAAAGCTGCCTTCGATATCAAAGGCAACTACGTCTGGCACTGCCACATCCTCGACCACGAAGACAATGACATGATGCGGCCCCTCGTCGTCATCTGAACAAAATCACACACTGTTCAGCGGACTCTCCGGCTGCTCACCTCGCAACACCTGCAGCAACTGCAACACCGCCATCTCATACAACCGATGATGGCCGGCCCACGTATGACTGGCAATGTGGTCCGTCAGGACCACATTCTCCAGATCCAGCAGCGGATTCCCCGCACCCACCGGCTCGCGCTCAAATACATCCAGACCGGCCGCCGACAGATGACCGCTCCGCAGCGCCTCCGCCAGCGCCCGCTCATCCACTAACGCACCACGCGCAGTGTTCACCAGAATTGAGCCAGACTTCATCCAGGCAAGTCGAGCCGAATTGATCAGATGCCTCGTCTCTGCCGTCGAAGTCGCATGCAACGACACCACATCCGCAGCAGACAACAATCCCTCCAGACTGCCAGCTCGCTCAACCGATTCAGCCACAGCCCGCTCCGCTGTCAGAGCCGGATCATACACCACCACCCGCATTCCCACCGCACGCATCACTCGCGCCACCTCAATTCCTATCCGACCCGCTCCCACCAGACCCAGTACGCGACCACGCAGCTCCATACCCTTCACCGTCCGAAAAGCCCGATGCCATTGCCCCGAACGCACGTCCCGATCTGCGTAAGCCACGGTCTTCGCCGCCGCAAATATTAATGCAATCGCATGCTCCGCCGTCGATACCGTGGGACCATGCGGCGTGTAACACACCTGAATCCCACGCTGCGTCGCCGCCCCCACATCAATATTGTCGTATCCCACTCCGATTCGCGAAATCACTCGCAGCCGAACTCCACGATCCATCCGACCAGCATCCCACCTCGCACCCGGATCCAGCGCACCATCACACGTTCCCAGCTCAATCAGATCCGCTCCCGGACCCACCACCTCTGCAACCCCCGAAAACATCGGCAACACACTGTCCAATGGCTGCTCATCCACCCAAATTCGATACATCAGTCCCGCCCCTGAGTCAAAATTCACTGCCGCTCAAAAAATTACCCCAAACACCACACTGCCATCAGCACATCAGCATATCAGCACATCCTGCCCCAGTGCCAACGCACCGCACACCCCCGCATCGTCCCCCAGCTGCGGCGGCACAAGATACTCCTCCAATGTTCCACCGCTCAAACTCAAAACTCCAATATAGCCAGCCAGCAACTCTCCCAGATCCGCTCGCAGACGCCGAAAAAACTGCTCCTCACCCAGACGCCCGGCCTTCCGAACACTGCCGCCCAGCACAATGCGACGCGGAGACAACACACATGTCAGATTCATCATCGCCTGCGCCATACTGCGAATCGTCAACGACCACACCTCATCGTCCGGCGACAATTCTTCCGCCGCTCGGCCCGCTCGCTTCGCAATCGCCGGACCCGAACACAAACCCTCCCAGCAACGCCCATGAAATGGACACACACCCGCAAAATCATCACCCGCTGCACCCGGCAACAGCATGTGACCCATCTCCGGATGCATCAAACCGTGCAGCAGCTGACCCCGCGCCATCCCGCCACCACCTATCCCCGTACCCACCGTCACATACAAAAAATCCTCCAGACCACGCGCTGCACCCCACCGCTGCTCTCCCAAAGCAGCACCGTTCACATCTGTATCCAGTGCCAGACGCACACCCGGGAATCCACGCCGCAACGGACCCAGCAGATCAGCCCGCTGCCAGCCCCGCTTCGGAGTCGTTGTGATGCAGCCCCACGTCTTCGAACCCTCACACAAATCCAAAGGACCAAATGACGCAACTCCCACCGCCGCCAGACGCCCCAGGTGCCGCTGCTGCTCACTAAACCACAACACCACTTCAGACATCAGCCGCTCAGGATCATCGCCCGTCGGAAACTGCTGACGCACCAGCAGCTCGCCACCCGCTCGACGACCAATCGCACAAACAAACTTCGTGCCGCCAGCCTCGATTGCACCCACCAGACCGCCACTGACATCACTCATCGCTCTTCACCCCGCTGCCACGCCGAACGCAGCTCATAAACCTCCGCCCCATGCACCAGCGCTGTGCCACCTCGAGCCTCCAGATGCAGACGCCGGTTCTGCGAATTCACATTCACAGGCAGCGGCACATAACACAAACCACCACTCCCAAACACCTCCACTCCCGTACGATCACACAACACCCGCAGCCGCTGACGACCATCCTGCAGCGGCGCTGCAGCTCGCTGACCACCCACCACCAGCTCCTGCCTCTCCACATCATACTCCACCACCACATCCCGCACCGTCAGTACCACCGATCGCGCCTCGCCAGGCTCAAACTCCAGCTCCACATCCCATAACTCCCCCTCCAGACCCTCCAGCGGATTCCGCATGCCAGGCCGCAACGACAGCTCGCCCAGCGAATGCACCCCACCACGCAGCGACAACAACTCACGCACAGGCGCAAACGTCACACGCACCCCCTCCATGGTCTCCCGCAATCCCAGCTCCAAAGGAACCGTCATACTCTGATTGAAAGGCATCCCGCGAGTCTCAGTTTGCCACCACCCAATCAGTATCCGACGACCATCCGGCACATCACTGAACGACTGAGCCGCATAAAAACCACGACCACGCTGCCCCGCTAAACGCTGCTGCTCCGCCGCAAATCGAACCCCGTCAAAACCTCCCACTCCATACTCACTGTTCGCTCCCAGCAAAACCCACCTCCGCTGCGCAGCATCTCCCCCCACCGGAAGCTCAAATAAATCAGGACACTCAAACAAATATCGCCCGCCTCCGCCATCACCCTCCGTCACACTCGCCAGATGCCACTCCCGCAGATTCGCAGATGTAAAGAAATGCACCGTGTGCACTCCCGCCTGCTCCACATACAACACCATCACCCACTGACTGGTGCCCGCATGCCAAAACACCTTCGGATCGCGATTGCCACCCGTGACCTGACCCAGCACCGGATTCCCGCTGTACTTCACAAACTTGCGACCATCTGTGCTGTACGCCAGACACTGCACCGTCGGACTGCCGGCTGCCGTATAAATCAACACCAGCGGCGGACGACCACCCTCGCCAAAACCACTCGTGTTCCTCCAGTCCACCACCGCACTGCCACTGAACATCGGACCCAGCTCGTCCGGCTGCAGCACATCCCCCAGCTCCTCCCAGTGCACCAGATCCCGGCTCACCGCATGACCCCAGTGCATATTGCCCCACGACCACCCATAAGGATTGTGCTGAAAAAACAAGTGATACTCACCGTTGAAATACACACACCCGTTCGGATCGTTGTTCCAGCCACGCCGCGGAGAAAAATGAAACTGACCACGCAGAGGCTCCGCATACAGGTCGCCTGCATCACGCAGCTCGTCAGTCTCACCCACATTCTGCAACGCCGCAGATTCCTCATGCAGACGATCCACTCGCAGCGTCAGCTGTTGATCACGCCAGCCGGAAATATCCAGCGGAGCCCACCAGTCAGCCGCCCCGTCAGCCAGCTCAATGTCGTTCCGTACCACCGGCTCACCATCCACCAGCAACGTCACCACACGCTTCGCAGCACCATTCCGCACCGGAATCTGCAGATAACGACTGCTCGCCGTGAAAGTCCGCTCGACATTCATCAAATAACCCCGCGGCCGCACGTCCGTCTGCACAATCTGGTCCACATTGATGTGCCCCCAGCTGCCCTGTGCAGCATCCAGCACACGCAACACCGCCATCTGACCCGCCAAATCCCCCAGCTCAAATGACTCCACCGTAAGCTGCTCCGATCCACCAGGCACGTCATTCGAACCCGTCGCATCATCACCACCAAAAAATGAATTCACCAGACCACCGCCGGCAAATCCCTCCACACTCATCTGACCGGGCAGGGCACCGCGAGCAGGACCACTGCCAAATGCCGCTCCCGTAACCTGCCACTCCCCGTATGTCTCACCCTCAAAATCCGCCAGTACCAGATCCTCAGCAGCTGCCACCAGCACACTGCACCAGCCACCACGCATCATCACTGCCGCTCCGGTCACTCTGTGACACCACACCCACGCCATCGGACTGCCCGTGACACCGCCTGCTAAAACCCGCATTCTCCCGATCCAGCCGACACTGGCAAACCTGTCGTCAGGAAATTTCCCGCACCTCACGAAACGTCAGATTGATCCGCTCACCAACCAGCCGCTTCGTCTTCGGCACACAATGCTGCCAGTGCCGCTGCATCGTGCCTCCCATCACAATCAATGTGCCATGACCCGCAGCAAATGTCAGTGTCTCCCGAGTCTCATTGTGGCGGATGCGAAACTTCCGCTCCGCTCCCAGCGACAAAGACCCAATTACCTCTCCCATCTCCGGCTCGTCATCCGCATGCCAGCCCATACTGTCACGACCCGATCGATAACGATTGCACAAACAGTAATTGTAAGTCCCGGCCACCGACTGCAGCCGCTCACGCAGACTCAATAACTCCTCCAGCCACGGCAAAGCCCCATAATCCCGCCCCGAATAACGATAACTGACTCCCGCATCCCCGTAAGACGCAATCAGCCGCGGCTGATTGCGTCTTACGGGGATGCGGGAGTCAGTTATCGTTATTCGGGGCGGGATTATGGGGCTTTGCCGTGGCTGGAGGAGTTATTGAGTCTGCGTGAGCGGCTGCAGTCGGTGGCCGGGACTTACAATTACTGTTTGTGCAATCGTTATCGATCGGGTCGTGACAGTATGGGCTGGCATGCGGATGACGAGCCGGAGATGGGAGAGGTAATTGGGTCTTTGTCGCTGGGAGCGGAGCGGAAGTTTCGCATCCGCCACAATGAGACTCGGGAGACACTGACATTTGCTGCGGGTCATGGCACATTGATTGTGATGGGAGGCACGATGCAGCGGCACTGGCAGCATTGTGTGCCGAAGACGAAGCGGCTGGTTGGTGAGCGGATCAATCTGACGTTTCGTGAGGTGCGGGAAATTTCCTGACGACAGGTTTGCCAGTGTCGGCTGGATCGGGAGAATGCGGGTTTTAGCAGGCGGTGTCACGGGCAGTCCGATGGCGTGGGTGTGGTGTCACAGAGTGACCGGAGCGGCAGTGATGATGCGTGGTGGCTGGTGCAGTGTGCTGGTGGCAGCTGCTGAGGATCTGGTACTGGCGGATTTTGAGGGTGAGACATACGGGGAGTGGCAGGTTACGGGAGCGGCATTTGGCAGTGGTCCTGCTCGCGGTGCCCTGCCCGGTCAGATGAGTGTGGAGGGATTTGCCGGCGGTGGTCTGGTGAATTCATTTTTTGGTGGTGATGATGCGACGGGTTCGAATGACGTGCCTGGTGGATCGGAGCAGCTTACGGTGGAGTCATTTGAGCTGGGGGATTTGGCGGGTCAGATGGCGGTGTTGCGTGTGCTGGATGCTGCACAGGGCAGCTGGGGGCACATCAATGTGGACCAGATTGTGCAGACGGACGTGCGGCCGCGGGGTTATTTGATGAATGTCGAGCGGACTTTCACGGCGAGCAGTCGTTATCTGCAGATTCCGGTGCGGAATGGTGCTGCGAAGCGTGTGGTGACGTTGCTGGTGGATGGTGAGCCGGTGGTACGGAACGACATTGAGCTGGCTGACGGGGCGGCTGACTGGTGGGCTCCGCTGGATATTTCCGGCTGGCGTGATCAACAGCTGACGCTGCGAGTGGATCGTCTGCATGAGGAATCTGCGGCGTTGCAGAATGTGGGTGAGACTGACGAGCTGCGTGATGCAGGCGACCTGTATGCGGAGCCTCTGCGTGGTCAGTTTCATTTTTCTCCGCGGCGTGGCTGGAACAACGATCCGAACGGGTGTGTGTATTTCAACGGTGAGTATCACTTGTTTTTTCAGCACAATCCTTATGGGTGGTCGTGGGGCAATATGCACTGGGGTCATGCGGTGAGCCGGGATCTGGTGCACTGGGAGGAGCTGGGGGATGTGCTGCAGCCGGACGAGCTGGGTCCGATGTTCAGTGGCAGTGCGGTGGTGGACTGGAGGAACACGAGTGGTTTTGGCGAGGGTGGTCGTCCGCCGCTGGTGTTGATTTATACGGCAGCCGGCAGTCCGACGGTGCAGTGTCTGGCGTACAGCACAGATGGTCGCAAGTTTGTGAAGTACAGCGGGAATCCGGTGCTGGGTCAGGTCACGGGTGGCAATCGCGATCCGAAGGTGTTTTGGCATGCGGGCACCAGTCAGTGGGTGATGGTGTTGTATGTGGAGCAGGCGGGAGTGCACACGGTGCATTTCTTTACATCTGCGAATCTGCGGGAGTGGCATCTGGCGAGTGTGACGGAGGGTGATGGCGGAGGCGGGCGATATTTGTTTGAGTGTCCTGATTTATTTGAGCTTCCGGTGGGGGGAGATGCTGCGCAGCGGAGGTGGGTTTTGCTGGGAGCGAACAGTGAGTATGGAGTGGGAGGTTTTGACGGGGTTCGATTTGCGGCGGAGCAGCAGCGTTTAGCGGGGCAGCGTGGTCGTGGTTTTTATGCGGCTCAGTCGTTCAGTGATGTGCCGGATGGTCGTCGGATACTGATTGGGTGGTGGCAAACTGAGACTCGCGGGATGCCTTTCAATCAGAGTATGACGGTTCCTTTGGAGCTGGGATTGCGGGAGACCATGGAGGGGGTGCGTGTGACGTTTGCGCCTGTGCGTGAGTTGTTGTCGCTGCGTGGTGGGGTGCATTCGCTGGGCGAGCTGTCGTTGCGGCCTGGCATGCGGAATCCGCTGGAGGGTCTGGAGGGGGAGTTATGGGATGTGGAGCTGGAGTTTGAGCCTGGCGAGGCGCGATCGGTGGTACTGACGGTGCGGGATGTGGTGGTGGAGTATGATGTGGAGAGGCAGGAGCTGGTGGTGGGTGGTCAGCGAGCTGCAGCGCCGCTGCAGGATGGTCGTCAGCGGCTGCGGGTGTTGTGTGATCGTACGGGAGTGGAGGTGTTTGGGAGTGGTGGTTTGTGTTATGTGCCGCTGCCTGTGAATGTGAATTCGCAGAACCGGCGTCTGCATCTGGAGGCTCGAGGTGGCACAGCGCTGGTGCATGGGGCGGAGGTTTATGAGCTGCGTTCGGCGTGGCAGCGGGGTGAAGAGCGATGAGTGATGTCAGTGGCGGTCTGGTGGGTGCAATCGAGGCTGGCGGCACGAAGTTTGTTTGTGCGATTGGTCGTCGAGCGGGTGGCGAGCTGCTGGTGCGTCAGCAGTTTCCGACGGGCGATGATCCTGAGCGGCTGATGTCTGAAGTGGTGTTGTGGTTTAGTGAGCAGCAGCGGCACCTGGGGCGTCTGGCGGCGGTGGGAGTTGCGTCATTTGGTCCTTTGGATTTGTGTGAGGGTTCGAAGACGTGGGGCTGCATCACAACGACTCCGAAGCGGGGCTGGCAGCGGGCTGATCTGCTGGGTCCGTTGCGGCGTGGATTCCCGGGTGTGCGTCTGGCACTGGATACAGATGTGAACGGTGCTGCTTTGGGAGAGCAGCGGTGGGGTGCAGCGCGTGGTCTGGAGGATTTTTTGTATGTGACGGTGGGTACGGGGATAGGTGGTGGCGGGATGGCGCGGGGTCAGCTGCTGCACGGTTTGATGCATCCGGAGATGGGTCACATGCTGTTGCCGGGTGCAGCGGGTGATGATTTTGCGGGTGTGTGTCCATTTCATGGGCGTTGCTGGGAGGGTTTGTGTTCGGGTCCGGCGATTGCGAAGCGAGCGGGCCGAGCGGCGGAAGAATTGTCGCCGGACGATGAGGTGTGGTCGTTGACGATTCGCAGTATGGCGCAGGCGATGATGAATCTGACATGTGTGTTGTCTCCGCGTCGCATTGTGCTGGGCGGCAGTGTTCGGAAGGCCGGGCGTCTGGGTGAGGAGCAGTTTTTTCGGCGTCTGCGAGCGGATCTGGGAGAGTTGCTGGCTGGCTATATTGGAGTTTTGAGTTTGAGCGGTGGAACATTGGAGGAGTATCTTGTGCCGCCGCAGCTGGGGGACGATGCGGGGGTGTGCGGTGCGTTGGCACTGGGGCAGGATGTGCTGATATGCTGATGTGCTGATGGCAGTGTGGTGTTTGGGGTAATTTTTTGAGCGGCAGTGAATTTTGACTCAGGGGCGGGACTGATGTATCGAATTTGGGTGGATGAGCAGCCATTGGACAGTGTGTTGCCGATGTTTTCGGGGGTTGCAGAGGTGGTGGGTCCGGGAGCGGATCTGATTGAGCTGGGAACGTGTGATGGTGCGCTGGATCCGGGTGCGAGGTGGGATGCTGGTCGGATGGATCGTGGAGTTCGGCTGCGAGTGATTTCGCGAATCGGAGTGGGATACGACAATATTGATGTGGGGGCGGCGACGCAGCGTGGGATTCAGGTGTGTTACACGCCGCATGGTCCCACGGTATCGACGGCGGAGCATGCGATTGCATTAATATTTGCGGCGGCGAAGACCGTGGCTTACGCAGATCGGGACGTGCGTTCGGGGCAATGGCATCGGGCTTTTCGGACGGTGAAGGGTATGGAGCTGCGTGGTCGCGTACTGGGTCTGGTGGGAGCGGGTCGGATAGGAATTGAGGTGGCGCGAGTGATGCGTGCGGTGGGAATGCGGGTGGTGGTGTATGATCCGGCTCTGACAGCGGAGCGGGCTGTGGCTGAATCGGTTGAGCGAGCTGGCAGTCTGGAGGGATTGTTGTCTGCTGCGGATGTGGTGTCGTTGCATGCGACTTCGACGGCAGAGACGAGGCATCTGATCAATTCGGCTCGACTTGCCTGGATGAAGTCTGGCTCAATTCTGGTGAACACTGCGCGTGGTGCGTTAGTGGATGAGCGGGCGCTGGCGGAGGCGCTGCGGAGCGGTCATCTGTCGGCGGCCGGTCTGGATGTATTTGAGCGCGAGCCGGTGGGTGCGGGGAATCCGCTGCTGGATCTGGAGAATGTGGTCCTGACGGACCACATTGCCAGTCATACGTGGGCCGGCCATCATCGGTTGTATGAGATGGCGGTGTTGCAGTTGCTGCAGGTGTTGCGAGGTGAGCAGCCGGAGAGTCCGCTGAACAGTGTGTGATTTTGTTCAGATGACGACGAGGGGCCGCATCATGTCATTGTCTTCGTGGTCGAGGATGTGGCAGTGCCAGACGTAGTTGCCTTTGATATCGAAGGCAGCTTTGATGAGTGTGATGGCCCCCGGGTAGCAGATGACAGTGTCTTTGCGACCTGTTTCGCCGGGTTCCGGTGGCTGAATGGCGGCCGGATTGACCTCGGTACCTGCTGCATCGGGGATTCGTCCGATGACTTCGAACTGTACCTGATGCAGGTGGATGGGGTGGGCATCTTCGGTGAAGTTATGAATCTCCCAGGTTTCACAGGTACCCACGCGAGGTTTTTCGGTGGCCGGGTGCATCCAGCGCATGGGCATGGGTATATCCATTTGCATGGCCTGATCGAACTGCATGGTACCGAGCATTCCCATGACGGGTCCGTCGAAGGCCGGGCTGGAGGCAGAAGCCTTTTCGTTAAGCGAGACTTTGCGAGTGACGGTTGCTGCCGGGAGTTTGGGAACGGCCGGGATTTTAAGTTTGGCGGCGGGCGTACCGGTGCTGCCGGTGGCGGCCGGGACGGGCGGTGCGTTTTTAGTTTTGACCGTTTTGGCGGCCGGGTCACCGCTGACCATATCGGTCATGCCGCCGAAGGGGGCATCGGGACCGAGGTTGAGCAGTTGTACTTTGGTGCCGACGGGCAGTGTTGAGAAGTCGATGATCACGTCGGCTCGTTCACCGGCGGCGAGCAGCAGCTGAGTGGATTTAACGACTGTGGGCAGGAATCCGCTCGCGCTGCCGATCTGGTGAAATGTTCCGCCATTTGAGAGCAGCAGGATGAGTGTGCGGGCGCAGCAGCCGTTGAGGAGTCGGAAGCGGTACTGGGTTTTGATTACATTCAGGTACGGCCAGACTTTGCCATTGACGACCATGGCGTTGCCGAAGAATTCGGGGTTCCAGACAGGAGGCACATCAGTAGGTGTGACGGGATCGGTGTTGTATGGGCCGGCGTAGCCATCGAAGTATTCGCGGGAGGTTGGGTAGAACAGGCTGCCATCGGCATTGAAGCAGCGATCCTGAATGGTGAGCGGCACTTCGAAGGTGCCTCGCGGAAGGTTGAGAGCGGTTTCGACTTTGTCGCGAATCAGGTAGAAGCCGGCGAGTCCGGCGCAGACGTTTAGGCGGGTGGAGCCCATGGCGTGATCGTGGTACCAGAGAGTAGAGGCGGGCCGATTGTTGTCATAGATGTGGTCGCGACTGCTGCCGGGGACGTACCAGTGTTCCGGGAAGCCGTCGTGTTCCGGGCGATTGTGTCCGCCGTGAAGGTGTGTGATGGTGCGGACTTCGGGGTTGGGTGCATTGAGCATGTAGTTGAAGGCACCATCGAGTGTGGGATCGATGGGCAGGAGGTGTTTTTGGGGCAGAGCATTAGTGAAGCGAACTCGCGTGGCGACGCCGCTTAGAGCTTCCTGGTGACACCGGGATAGCTGCCGTTGTAGCCCCATACAGTGGTCATGGGCAGTCCGCTGTGCAGGCGGGTCTGGAACTGCGTCATGGTAATGGTGGTGGGTGTTTTAGCGTTGGGCCGGACGACGGCGGGCAGCGGCAGCGGATCGATATATTTGGCAAGAGTGGAGGTATCGATCGGCATTGGCAGTGCGGCAGCGCGGGCGGACTTCGATGAGAAGGAGAAGAAAGCGGAGGCGGCAGCGGCGGCAAAGGTATGGCGGAGCAGGCTGCGGCGATCGAGAGTGGCGGCAGTAACGGGATTCATTGGGCTTCTTTCGTTTGAGCCATGAGTGCGGTGAATGCAGCAACGGGCGGTGCTGGCAGTGACCAGCCAGCGGGGCAGCCGCAGGGGTTAAGCTGGAGTGGTTGCTTGTGTTGTGCGGAACGGATAGGAGCTGGTGTCTGCCAATGTTAAATGGAATTCAGGACAATAATATACATTTTAGTGGGCGCTGAGATGCTAACGGTTCTTACCGGGGTGAATTTATCAGGCTGATTCAACATTGAAATA
>Ga0172373_10008556_pt1 | contig 12962 bp, 8 predicted proteins | sample Lak10m_2_FD_114546 | JGI IMG/M metagenome (GOLD analysis project Ga0172373, IMG submission 114546) | Freshwater microbial communities from Kabuno Bay, South-Kivu, Congo - kab_092012_10m | ecosystem: Environmental > Aquatic > Freshwater > Lake | place: Democratic Republic of the Congo: South-Kivu... | reverse complement strand
TTTTTGGTTAAAAATCTTCAAAAAGCCTCAGCTGTATGGATATACAGCTTCATTTTTTAAAGATTTTTATCTCAAAAATATTTTGCTTAATTTATCATTTATTAAGTGGAAATGGTATAATTTGGGAAATGATATTAATTAATTGGTGATAATTAGGTTGTGTGCAATTTTAACTTTTGTTCGAAAATTTTGTTGTTAGTTATTTTTCACTCCTTATGGATATTTATATCTGATGCGTTGTGAATAAAACTAGTTTTCTAAAATCTTTTTTACAAAATTTGATTTGCAATAATCCTATAACAATTATTGCCAGATTAAAAAAACAATGTCAAAAATTTATTTTTTCTTTGTAAAGATATGTTTCAGATTGAAAAATAATAAATGATAAATTAAGCGAAATTGGATGATTATTTTTTCTTTAGCCATAATCGATCAAGCATAAAAAACCAGACCCCATTTATTATTGGCTCAATAATGGCATCAAGAGCAGCAAGCTCAAAACTAGTATTGGTAATTATTCTATTGCAAGTCATGGCAATAATAATATGACCAATAGTGTAAATTATCGCGCGAATGATACTTCCAGCAACAGTTGTTTCTTTCAGTGATTTAATAATATTTTTTTTAAATAGCGCCATTAAGATTTGTTTTTTATATAAATTTCAGAACCTGAATCACGAAATTTTTTACTCATTTCTTGCAGGCCCAATTCTACAGAATTAGAAGAGTTATTTTGATGTTGTTTTTTTGCAAAATCGCGTACGTCTTGTGAGATTTTCATTGAACAAAATTTAGGTCCACACATCGAGCAAAAATGAGCTAACTTAGCTCCTTGTGCAGGTAGCGTAGAATCGTGATAAGATCTTGCCATTTCTGGATCTAGACTTAAGTTAAATTGATCTTCCCAGCGAAATTCAAATCTAGCTTTAGAAATTTCATCATCCCATGCTTTTGCTGAGGCATTTCCTTTGGCTAAATCGGCAACGTGAGCCGCTATCTTGTAAGCAATTACTCCAGCACGAACATCATCTTTATTGGGGAGTCCTAGATGTTCTTTTGGAGTAACGTAGCATAACATTGCAGTGCCAAACCAGCCAATCATGGCCGCGCCAATTGCCGATGTTATATGATCGTAAGCAGGAGCAATATCGGTTGTCAATGGTCCAAGAGTATAAAATGGTGCCTCGTGGCAATATTTTAGCTGTTTTTCCATATTTTCTTTGATTAAATGCATTGGAACATGACCAGGGCCTTCAATCATTACTTGGCAATCATGTTTCCAAGCTACTTTGGTTAGTTCGCCAAGTATTTTTAATTCAGCAAATTGAGCTTCATCATTGGCGTCATTAATTGATCCGGGGCGAAGTCCGTCACCAAGAGAAAAACTAACATCATATTGTTTTAATATTTCACAAATTTCTTCAAAATTAGTGTAAAGAAAATTTTCTTTGTGATGAGCTAAGCACCACTTTGCCATTATCGATCCACCACGAGAAACTATGCCGGTAGTGCGATTGACCGTTAAAGGAATAAAGGAAAGTAATACCCCAGCATGAATTGTAAAATAATCAACCCCTTGTTCACATTGTTCAATTAAGGTATCGCGATATATTTCCCAGTTTAAATCTTCAGCAATGCCACCTACTTTTTCTAAAGCTTGATAAATAGGAACGGTTCCAACTGGTACGGGACAATTGCGAATGATCCATTCACGAATGTTGTGAATATTATTGCCAGTCGATAGATCCATTAAGGTATCGGCGCCAAAGCGAGTAGCCCATATCATTTTTTCAACCTCCTCTTCTACTGAAGAAAAAATTGCAGAATTACCAATATTGGCATTAATTTTAACTAAGAAATTACGACCAATAATCATCGGTTCTGATTCTGGATGATTAATGTTGGCAGGAATTACGGCGCGACCAGAAGCAACCTCACTACGAACAAATTCAGCAGTGATAAATTTTGGTTGATTTGATCCAAAAGATTCGCCACGATAATTTTCTGATAATTTTTTTATCTCAATTTCTTCGCGAGCCATGTTTTCTCTGATGGCAATATATTCCATTTCTTTGGTAATTATGCCCGCACGCGCATAGGCTAATTGAGTTGGAGTCTTGTTGCTTTTGGCTCGAAGCGGTGTAAATTCTTTTAAATCAAAGGCAGGAGCTGTATTATTTTTAAAATTATTTGCTTTATATTCTTTTTCGTAAATTTTGTATTCACTATACTCTTCAACATCATTGCGCTCTTTTATCCAATTAAGACGAAGTTTGGGCAAGCCCTTGTTTAATTCAATTTTGTCATAATGATCTTTGTCGGTATAAATTCCTGAACTGTCATAAGTTATAAAACTTTTATTTTGAGAATTTTCTGAAAGATTGATTTTTCTCATCGCAACATTAACATCAGCAAATTTTTTGCTTTGGACATATGTTTTTTCAGAATTTGGGAAAGATCCCAAAGTAATTTTGTTATTTATCATATAATTTCTTTTTTCTTAATTGAACAATTCTATAAAACATCGTAATAGAGCATGCAAGTAAAAAACAAACAAGCATTGTAATTAATGTGTCGCTAACAAAATGAGCACCTTTCAATATTTGGTAAAGTCCAATTATCCAGCCAAATAAGGTTGCTAATAAAAACGAAATAATTTTTTGGCGATAACTTTTGAGGGCAAAAAATAAAATATAAAAAGCAAATACGCTAGTTACATGACCTGCTGGGAAGCATTTACCTTTTTTTTCCTGAACGAAATTAACAGGATAAGAATCAAATATTTTGATGTATGGCTTATCACCGCCATATATTTCTAGTTGAGATGGACAATAGGTATTGGTAAATTTTTTAACATTACCAGCAATTAAAGGAATTAAAGAAAGGCCAAGAAAAATTAATAAGATTTGGTGACGATATTTGTGAAATTTATAACTCTTTTTTTTAAAGGAATATATTGATAGTGCAAAAAAAGTTAAAATATTAAGTGAAATGAAAATTTTTGGAATTTTATAAAAAATAATTTTTTTAACAAGCTCATCCTTGTCGACAAACCATTTTTCGGTAACAAAATTAAAGAAATTATTTTGTATTATTATATCAAGATTGAATATATGAAATAATATCAAAAAAACTATTATGAATATTGCAGTTAAGAGCGAAATTAGGCCATATTCAATTATTTCCTGACGTTTATTTTGATGATTCATTTAATTGAAAATTTTTTAATTTTTGATTTTTAAAATTATCACTAGCAACTTTATAATAAGCAATTGCTAAATCTAGATCTTGTGGCGAGAAGTTTTTAGTGATCAACTCTTGTGAACCATCCCAGCCATATTTTATTAAATTAACATCAAAAACTTTTAGTTCTTTTTTTAGTTTTAATAAATATAGTTTTTTATCTTTAAAATAACCCAGATCTGAGTAAGTGCTAACAAAGGCTCTCTCATAAAATTTGTTGTTATTTTTTAGCACATCTGCGCCAAAAAATTTAGAGTTATAAGATAAGTTTAAAATCCCCAATAATGTAGGAGCAATATCAATTTGACTGATATTTTTTGTAAAAACTCTTGGTGCAATTATATTTGGAGCATAAAAAATTGCAGGAATTTGATAGCGCCATAAAGGGACGTCAGTGTTGCCAGCAGAGCCAGCGCAATGATCGGCTATAAAAATAAAAATTGTATTTTTGAACCAAGGCTTTTTAGCAGATTTTTTTACCAATTCGCCAATTGCATAATCGGAATATTTTACCGCTCCATTGCGCCCAGTCTTGGACGGTATATCAATTTTTCCATCGGGGTAAGTATAGGGGCGATGATTAGAGGTAGTCATAACAAAATTAAAAAAGGGTTTGTTTTTGCTATAAGATTCATCGGCTTCTTTAATTGTTTTGTCATACAAATTTTCATCGGAAACGCCCCAAACATTTGCGAAAGAAATTTCATCTTCACTAAATTTTGTTCGATCAACAGTTTTGAAGCCATTATTTTCAAAAAAATAGTTCATATTGTCAAAATAACCATTGCCACCATAAATAAATTTTGCTTCATAGCCCCTTTCTTTTAATGGGCTTGAAATATTAAATAAATTTTCATTATTTGGTCGGCGCACAATCGAATTTCCAGGTGTTGGCGGAATAGAAAGCGCTATAGCTTCTAAACCTCTAACAGTTCTGGTTCCAGTTGCTTTTAAATTGGTAAAAAACAAGCTTTTATTTGCTAAAGCATCAAGATTTGGAGTGAGATTTTCTTTGTTACCAAAATGACTCATAAAATTGGCACTAAGGCTCTCTATAGTTACAAGAATTATATTATATTTTTTTTCAGGGCCAGAATTGTAAATGCGACGATAAATATTTTCATCATCAATAAATTTAATATTGTTTTCTTGTTTAGATATTAAATCACGAAGCTTTTTATTTGCATCTTTTGGATTGGTAGATAGATAAAATTTTTCATATTCAATTTCATTGTTTCTGAAGGCTGAAAAAAATTGATAAATTCCGTTTTGTGATAGAGATTTGTTGTAATTGTTAGAAAATAATTTTGCAAATTTATTGTCATCAATAAAAATAAAATCTGTTCCTAAAATGCAGAAAATAAGCGACAAGGCAAATAATTTAGATTTAAAATTATTATATTTAAGGCTAATAATTTTTTTAAAACTAACGATAAAAATGAAAGAGCTAATTATTATAATACAACTTATCAACAAGGGCATTGGATAGGATTCAAAAATATTGCCAACAACTTCCTTGGTATATATTAAATAATCCACGGCAATAAAGTTAAAGCGCTCCTGAAATTCATCAAAAAATATTATTTCTGCAAAAATCGAAAAAATAATTATATTTAAAAAAACAAAGTATAGGATTCTTAAAAAATTTCTATGTAAGCTTGAGTTAAAAAATGCTCTTGGAGTCAACAAAAAATATAGTAAAGGCAGTATCGAGAAATAACAAATTGTAATAAAATCAAATATTAAACCAATTGCAAATATTTTTACTATTTCGTTAAAATTTTTGTCAATTTCATCGAAGTAATTAATAAAAAGTCCGGTGCGTAGAAGCAGTGAAATAGAAATAAATACAATAAAAATATTAGTCCAAGATCCTCTTAGAAATTGATTTAAATATTTCATTTATTTTGATTTTTTAATTTTGCATCTGGTTTGGTTTTAAACATTTCAAGCATTCGCCAAGTAATATAAAAACCACCAAATATATTTATTGAAGCAATAATTATGGCAATAAAGCTTAAAAATGCCACAAAGGAAAAAGTTTTAGTTGAACCAAGAGCAATTATAGCTCCAACTAATATAACTCCTGAAATAGCATTAGTAACTGACATTAGTGGAGTGTGTAAAGCTGGAGTGACCTTCCATACTACAAAATATCCTACAAAACAAGATAATATAAATAAACTAAGGCCAAATATAAAGGGGCTAACTCCGGAGCTGTAAGAAACAGAGTAACTCAACTCCGCAACTTTATTAACTAACAGATCTGATTTTTTAGTTATTTCATCGGTAAGTTCGATTATTTCTTGCAAATTGCTCATAAATTTTTTTAAAATTAATTGACTTCAGTGTGGCTATATATGAAAATAATAAAATGTATGCTGTAAATGTTATTACAAATCCTGATATTTGTTTATAAATTTTTAGGCGATTATTGGGGCGTAGCCAAGCGGTAAGGCAGCGGTTTTTGGTACCGCCATCGTAGGTTCGAATCCTGCCGCCCCAACCAAAATAATTTTGTGCAGTTCTTATACCATTTCCATTTTTTAATTAAAGATTTAAGCAAAAATTTTTTAGATAAAAATATTTAAAAAATGAAGCTGTATATCCATACAGCTGAGGCTTTTTAAGGATTTTTAGCCAAAAATATGAAGTTAGAATTTTGATTTTTTTGTACTTTTAAAGACGGGAAATGGTATTATACTAATTTAACCTAAAAAAACTGCGTGTTTTCAGGTTAAATTAGCATTATATATCTAATACCAATCTTCTTGGATCTTCTAATAATTCTTTAATTCTTACTAAAAAAGTTACTGCTTCTTTGCCGTCAATAATGCGATGATCATATGATAAAGCAAGATACATCATTGGACGAACTTTTATTTCGCCTTTAATTACCATAGGTCGCTCCTGAATTTTATGCATTCCTAAAATTCCTGATTGTGGAGGATTAATAATTGGGGTAGACATCAGGGAGCCATACACTCCGCCATTAGAAATTGTAAAAGTTGCTCCCGAAAGATCTGCTACGGTTAGTTTGCCATCACGAGCCTTTAAGCCAAGTTCAGTGATTCCTTTCTCTATTTGAGATAAATTTAATCTGTCAGCATTTCTTAAGACTGGAACTACTAGACCTTGAGGCGATCCAACGGCAATTCCAATATCATAATAATTTTTATAAATAATATCAGATCCTTCAATTTCAGCGTTAACGGCAGGAATTTCTTTTAGTGCTTGTATAGAGGCCTTAACAAAGAAAGACATAAATCCTAACTTAACCCCATGTTTCTTTTCAAAAATATCTTTATATTCAGAGCGAATTGCCATTACGCTAGTCATATCAACTTCATTGAAAGTCGTTAAAATTGCTGCGGTATTTTGTGATTCTTTCAGGCGTTCGGCAATTTTTTGACGCAATTTTGACATTTTAATTCTCTCAACTGGTTTAGTTGAAAGGGAATTATTTTGTGAATTTGTGTTGTTTGATAAATTAGAAATTGTTTGCAATACATCTCCTTTGGTAATTCTTCCATCTTTGCCTGAGCCATTTATATTACTTATGTCAATATTGTTCTCAGCAACTAATTTTTTAGGAGCGGGAGATAAAGGAAACTGGAAATTTTGTGAAGATGAATTTTCGATTGAATGATTTGAAGCTTTGCTTTCTGATTTATTATTTGATGCGCCACCTTCTTTTAGAATGGCTACTACATCACCAACTTTTACATTATCCCCTTGTTTAATTTTAATATCAGTTATTGTGCCATTAGAAGGGGCGTTAACCTCAAGAGTAACCTTATCTGTTTCAAGTTCTATTATTAATTCATCAGCTTTAACAAAATCTCCAATGTTTTTGTATAGTTTTGCTATGGAAGCTTCGGACACAGATTCCCCAAGGGCGGGCACTTTAATTTCAATGGTCATAATTAAGTAATTATTAAGTAAGCATTATTATGATTCAAGATTTTTTAAACTTGCAAAGATCCTGAAGTTAGAGTTCTAGATTGTCATAACATAAGTTTAGATAGCTCTAGATAACAATTCTATTGTCGATTAAAAATTCGTCAATAATTTTTATTTTATAATTTTTAATAACCGATGCCATTTCCAATCTTAAATGCTAAATTAAGCAAGATATTCTTGCCAGTCGTGCCCTAAGGCAACGATCGCGTTTTTGAGATAAAAATTATTTTTATCTCAAAAATCGTGTCGAAAGCTTTAGCGCGACTGGTAAAAATCGTGTCGTCGCTTTAGCGCGACTGGCAAAAATATTTTGTTATAATTTTATTTAAAGATGGGATTTGGTATAAGAAGTATTTTATATAATTAGTTTATTATTTAGTAAAAATAAAATAGTTGTAAATATTAATTTTTTGTTTTTAATTTCAGTTGATTAATTTTTTGCTAACTATTTATTATATATCTTTTTTCTCTTGCAAAAAATTGATTGTCCAAAGATTTTTTGTAAAAGTATATTCAAAACATTCTTTCTACATACTTTGTTTTATGAAAATTATTACACAAAGAGCCAACCAATTAATCGAAATTCTAACAGCTTGGAATTCTTTGGATACAAGCACTCAAGAAAAATCAATAAATTATATTTCTGATTTTTTAGTAAGTGCTTCAGTTGTAAATAAATTAATTGATAATTCTGATCTCAAGGCTCAGCTTGAAAGATTTAAAGAAAATTATTTACAAATTTTTGGATTTGACGTATCGAAGACATATAATACAGACCTTGATCGTGAAAATATTTTAGTTTTAAATGAAATAAAAAAAATTGATGAAAGGTCCGATGATATTGATAACAAAAGAATTGAAGTTTTGACACTATTATCTTCCAAAGGTTTTAGTGATTTTAAATCATTTAGAGATGTTCTTATTAAGCAATCTGATAAAAAATATCAACACGCACACATTGTTGCTTCTTATAATTATGGCAATTTTCTTGACAAGATAGAATCAGAATCTCTGGCTGATGTTAAAAATAAGGTTCTAATTATAAAAGATAGAGTAAAAAATGCCGAAAATCCCGAAGAATATTTTGAAGGCTTGGTTAGCCTACTTAATTCAGTAAACATTCCCGATAATTTTCATTTACTGAGCTCATACAGAATTGATGCTATTTTGGAGCACACGCTTATAAATCAAGGCACTCACTATCAAGCAAAATTAGATCAAGCCTTAAAAATTTCTGAAATTGAAAGATTGACTGGCGACAGTTTATCTTCCAAAGCTAAAAATTTTTTTACCGATAAATCACAAGTAAAGTCCGAAAAAATTGATGATAAAAAATTTCTAGATGAAATTACTTCAGATTCTGAAATTTTCGAATTACCGGAGGGCCTTATTTTAAGCTATGGCTATGAAATTGAAGGAATTATTTTGCCAAAAGGTGGTCCTCAAAAAGAAAGAGATCGATTTAAATCAATGTCAGATTTTTTAAAACTATCAGAAAGCCTTGCTGATAATGATTCAAGGAAGCAAATGCGCAGGAATTATGGTTTTCTTGATGACAATATTGGGGCGTCTCCAAATCTCTTATTGTTATTTAGCGAAGAAGAGTTGAATTTTGAAAAAAGCAAAAATATATCTCAATTAGGCGCTATCGAAGAAAAATTTAACAAAATCAGACAATTTTTTATTGAAAAAAAATCAACTTACAGTGACAGTAAAATTAAGTTAATGTTTGATAAGGCGATTGAGAATCTTCCTTTGTTATCAACTAGCGAATTGTTTTTATTGGAATTATTCTACATCGAAAAGAATCAAGCCATTGAACACAAAATTGGAATGGATGATGTTTTTGACTGGCGAGATGGAGATGATCAGTCTAATTTTCTTAAGATTGTTAGTGATATTGCTTACAGAGGATCTTTTTTCAAAAAGACTCTTGATATGATTAGAGCTAGCGAATTTTCAATTGGTGAATTTGAAGAAAATTGGAGTCAAGCACTAAGTCAAGCAATGAATTATTTTAGACTTAAAATATCAGAATATGGTTTAAGATTTAAAGATAGAGGATCTCAGATTAATATAGGATTAAGTGATGTTGAAAAGAGTTTAATTAAAATATCTGATAAAACAGATGAAGATGGATTGAAGCTTTATACTAACAAATATACTGTTGCCCTAGGAAAGGCCATTCAAAATGCTTTATCTTCTTTGTTAGAAAAATATCCGTTTTTGCGGAGAGACGGCCAGACTAGTCGTGGGATTACTGTAACTGCTGATAGGAAAAAGGGATTAATTGATAAGACTAGAGGAACGCCATATTTTATTGATGCAAATGATCGGGATAAAGAATTTAAATCACCTTTCTCATTTCATAGAAAAAATACTGGCAAATCTTTTAATATAAGACTGTCTAGAATAGGAGAAGGAGATAAAGCGGTTTTTGAGATCAGACTAGTTGGCAACAATCCACATATTCCATATTATGATACATATGGAAGAGAGATTACTAATTTTGCAGAAATTTTTCCAAAATTGTTTGAAAATCATTTAAAAATAGAATTAGAAAAAGTTTCCATCAAAGACATAGACAAAGAGGGTTTGGTAAATATTGATCACAATGGAACAATTGATGGCATTGAAACAATATTTCTGAAACCCTGTCCAGAAGTGGCCTTAAGAAAAGCCGATTTACCATATAAGCCAGTTGTTAAAGAGGATGCCGTGAGCACTCAATTATCTTAGAATTTCTTCAATTATTTGTTTTTGTTCTCGAGCATGATAAGAGGCATAACCGGTAGCAGGAGAAGCGCAAGCAACTCTGCCAATATATTTTGGACGGGAATTTTTATGTTTAATTGAAATTAAGACTTCTTCGATTAAATCATCAACAAATTTCCAAGCCCCCATATTTTTAGGTTCTTCTTGGCACCAAATAATTTCAGCATTGTGGTATTTTTTTAATTCTGTAGCAAGTTCTTGAGCTGGGAATGGATATAGCTGTTCAAGTCTAATTAGAGCGATATTATTTATTTTATTTGCTTCGCGGGCTTCAAGCAAATCATAATAAATTTTTCCTGAGCATAATACTGCTTTTTTGATTTTATCGTTAGATGTTAATTTGTGCGATTCAGGAATAATGGTTTTAAAATTTTCTTCGACAAATTCTTTTAAATTTGAAACAGCTAATTTATGGCGTAGTAAAGATTTTGGTGACATTACCACTAAAGGTTTGCGATCTTTGCTATGAACTTGACGGCGTAGAGCGTGGAAGAAGTTGGCTGGATTGGTGATATTAACTACGCGCAAATTATTGTTGGCGCAAGCTTGTAAATAGCGCTCAAGTCTTGCTGAAGAGTGTTCTGGCCCCTGCCCTTCATAACCATGGGGTAGAAGCATTACTAATCCTGATTTGCGAAGCCACTTTACTTCTGATGACGCAATGAATTGATCAAAAATAATTTGCGCACCATTAGCGAAATCACCAAATTGCGCTTCCCATATTGTCAATGAATTTGGTGAAGCGAGGGAATATCCATATTCAAAGCCTAAAACACCATATTCTGATAATACTGAATCATAAACTTCATATTTAGCTTTTGAGTTTATTGAATTATAGACATTATAACGATTGCCAGTACTAGCGTCGTGTAAAATTGAATGACGATGTGAAAATGTTCCGCGTCCAGCATCTTGACCAGTAATTCGAACAATATAATCTTCTGAAACAAGTGATGCAAAAGCAAGGCTTTCTGCGGTTCCCCAATCAATTTCTTTGCCATCATTGACTGATTGTTTTCTTGCTTCTAATTGACGAATTATTTTTGGATTAGCGTTAAAATTAGTCGGAATGGAGTTGATTTTTTCAGCTAGTTCTTTGATTAATTTTTCACTAATTAAGGTTTTTGGATTTGAATTATCACCGTCAACAATTTTTTGCCAATCTTTTTTTAGCCAATCAACATCGCTAGGTTTGTAAGTGCTTGCCTTGTCAAATTCTGACGATAAGAAATTATCAAACTCATCGGCAATTTTTTGATATTCTGTGGCAGAAATAGAGCCTTCATTGATTAATTTTTGAGAATAGATTTTTTCTAATGAGGGATGATTTTTTATTTTATTATACATTACTGGCTGGGTGTAGAATGGCTCATCACCTTCATTATGGCCGTATTTACGATAACATACTACATCAATTACGACATCTTTTTTAAATAACTGACGGTAGCGCGTTATTAATTCTGCTACCTTAACCACCGATTCAACATCATCACCATTAACATGAAAGATTGGCGCATCTATTCCTTTTGCTAAATCAGAAGCGTATAAAGTACTGCGAGAATCATTTGGATTAGCAGTAAAACCGATTTGATTGTTGATAATAATATGAATTACTCCGCCAGTATCATAGCCAGCAGTACCGTTCATAACTAAATTTTCAGCAACTGAACCTTGACCTGCAAAGGCGGCGTCACCGTGAATTAAAATTGCGACGGCTTTCGCTCTAGAACTGTCTTGCAATAAATCTTGAGTAGCACGAACTCTTCCAGCTACAACGCTATTTACCGCTTCAAGATGCGAAGGATTAAAAGCCAAAGAGAGTTCAATTTTATTGCCATCGATTTCTCTTGCAGAAGAAAAGCCCATATGATATTTAACATCGCCAGATTTGGTGAATTTTTCTGGGATACCCGGAGTTCCTTGAAATTCAGAAATCATTTGATGACAAGGTTTTCCCATGACGCTAACCAAAGTATTAACCCTTCCGCGATGAGCCATACCAATAATAGCTTTTTTAACTTTATGAAATGCTAAAGATTCAATTATTTTTTCAATAGCGCAAATTACTGAATCGCCACCTTCTATTGAAAACCTTTTTGCTCCAGGAAATCTTTTGTGTAAAAACTGTTCAAAATGTTCGGTACGAATTATTTCTTTTAAGATTTTATTTTTTTCTTTTTGACTTAAGTTGGAAAGCATTGATTTTTCAAATTCCTCAGCCAGCCATTTTCTTTGATTTTGATCATTAATATACTCAAACTCAGCACCGACATTGCTACAGTAAATTTGATTTAAATTATCAATAGCCTGTTGGAGTTTGATTTTATTGCCAGATTGATTAATTTCTTGGTTAAGATCAGAATTATCAATATCATATTTTGTAAAATCAATTTCCTCGATATATTTTTTGGGCAATAATTGCAATGGATCAAGATTTGAAGCCAAATGTCCAAATCTTTTATAGGCAATAATTAAATTTTCTAAACGCAAATTTAAATCTTTATTTTGAACATTGTTTAAATTTTTTATGTCTTTTTTTGCCTGATCGCGTGGCGTATTTGCTGAAATATCGTAATCTTGCGAGTTAATAATTTTTAGATTTCTTTTACTCCATGATGGACCGTTATAGTCTGACAAAATACTTTTTATTTCTTCATTATTTTTGCTAAAAAATTCAACCCAAGAAGCATCAACTGAAGATGGATTTTGACTATATTTTTGATAAAGCTCGTTGATAAATACTACATTGGCACTAAAGAAGGCGCTATCAATTTCAAAATTTCTGGTCATAGTTTTGATTAAATTGTTTCTGATTAATAGGGATCACAATTTTAATTTATCTAATAAATAATGCAATATTATACCAAATCCAATCTTTAAAAGTTTTAAAAAAAATTAAAATTCTAACTTCATATTTTTGGCTAAAAATCTCTAAAAAGCCTCAGCTGTATGGATATACAGCTTCATTTTTTAAAAATTTT
>Ga0172373_10008552_pt1 | contig 12967 bp, 12 predicted proteins | sample Lak10m_2_FD_114546 | JGI IMG/M metagenome (GOLD analysis project Ga0172373, IMG submission 114546) | Freshwater microbial communities from Kabuno Bay, South-Kivu, Congo - kab_092012_10m | ecosystem: Environmental > Aquatic > Freshwater > Lake | place: Democratic Republic of the Congo... | reverse complement strand
TTGTTTGGCCGATAACGTCTGTAACGTGGCGCGACTCGGTTTAGGCTGCTTGCCCATACAAAGCCAGCAATTTGAGGCAAGTGTGAAAATGAGCGTCATCCACGGCAGGCGCCAGGTTGTGTCCGGGTATGCGCAATCCCCATCCCAACCCAAGGTCATGGGCTTGGCAAATCCAGCGCGTCAGTACGGAAATCTTCTGCTCGACGTCGCCATATGCGGCGAGTTGATCCCAGTCGAGCCAAAGTGTTTGCGCAGCGGCACCGCTGAATTGCTTGGTCAGCAAGGTGTCCTGGTTTTGGCGTGCAACCGCCTTCCATGCGACATGACGCAACGGATCGGCTTGTTGATGGGCACGCAGACCAGAAAAATCTTCCATGCCGGTTGCCTTGCTGTTTGACCCGCCTTCCGTGCCAGGCATCACTGGAAATGGCGGTGCCTGCGATGCTGGCGCCGGGTAAATTAGACAACGCAAATCGGGCGCAGCATATCCCCAGCACCGGATCAAACCCAGCGGATAGGTTGTTTCCAGAGTAATGCGCGGCAAGACCAACCAGCCGCGACGGGCCGATGGCATTTCGAGCGTAACTTCAATGCTGCCGGATTCCGGAATTTCAATTTCGACTGAATTCTGTCCCGGCAACTTCAGGCGAATCGCCGGACGCGAGGCGTGCCGCAGATTGTCGAGGACGATGCCGAAACGGGCGGACTCACCCGCAAATACCGGTTGACAACGTCCTGGTCGAATCTGCAGTTGTGCCAGATTGCGAAAAGTATGGAGTATCGTGGTTGCACCCATTCCGGCCAGGAGAAATACCAGCGCGTGGCCCAGACTCAGGTTGTAGTTGATGGCTCCGACCAGCATGACCAGCAAGGCAAGAGCGTATCCCAAGCCGTGGCGTGTCGGCAGCACGAACACACGCCGTTGCGTAAGCTTGATCGGTACGGCCTCGGGGGCACGCCCGTGCAGTGCCCAACGAAAGAAACGCGCCTGTATAAAGCCCCGGAGAGAATTAACGAATGTCGCCACAAGGAGGCCCTATGGTAGCGGCACCGCCTCGATCAAGCGGCTGGCAATTTGCGTGGCATTCAAACGCGCCAGATTTTCTTCCGCCGGTCGCAGCCGATGTGGCGCCACAGCAGGCAAAACAGCCTGAATATCTTCCGGCACGGCATAATCGCGCCCCTCCAGAAGCGCCCAGGCCCGAGCCGCAGCGAGCAGTGCGATTGCAGCACGAGGCGACATTCCAATCTGATAATCAGGCGACTGGCGCGTATGCGTAACCAAGGACTGGGTGTAGTCGATCAGGCTGTCGGCCACATGGATTCGGGTAGCTTGATTCTGGAAAGTCTCCAGATCCTCGGTGGCCAAGCAGGGCGCCAGACCGGCAATCATCTTGCGACGGTCAGCGCCGCGCAGGAGTTCGCGTTCGGCGGCATGGTCAGGATAACCGAGGTCAATCCGCATGAGGAACCGATCGAGCTGGGACTCGGGAAGGGGAAAAGTGCCGATCGAGTGCGCCGGATTTTGCGTGGCAATCACGAAAAACGGCGACGGCAGAATCCGGGTTGCGCCCTCAGTGGTCACCTGGTGTTCTTCCATCGCTTCCAGCAAGGCACTCTGAGTTTTTGGGGTTGCGCGGTTAACCTCGTCCGCCAACACCAGTTGCGAGAATATCGGGCCAGGGTGAAACGTGAAGCCACCGGTAGTTTTATCGAAAATCGAAACACCGATGATGTCGGCCGGCAGCATGTCGCTGGTGAACTGGATACGTTGGAACCGAAGGCCAAGCAGTTGCGCCAGCAAGTGAGCCAGAGTGGTTTTTCCGACTCCAGGCAAGTCCTCAATAAGCAAGTGGCCGCGCGCCAGCAGGCAGGCCAGCGACAAGCGGATTTGTCGCTCCTTGCCGAGGATGACGCCGCCGGCTTGGCGGATGACTTCAGCAAGCGGAGACCGGGGGGGGCTGGGTGAGCGCATGGGCAAATGGCACCGACGAAGAGCCGGCGAATAGGAGTTTAGGCCGAGAATAATGTAGACTTGCACAATATTGTATGCCTGTTACTCGACTGAATTGTATGACGACTGCTTTCATCACGCATCGCGATTGCTGGCAACATGACATGGGCGCGCACCATCCGGAGTGCCCGGACCGGCTGGGCGCAATCAGCGACAGGCTGATATCTTCCGGGCTCGATCTGCATCTGGTGTTTCATGACGCACCGCTGGCGACGATGGAACAACTGATGCGGGCGCATCCGCGTAAGCACATCGAGGCCCTTGAACAAAGCGCACCCCAGCACGGCATTGTGCACGTGGATCCTGATACGGCGATGAGTCCGGGAACATGGCAGGCCGCCCTGCGCGCAGCCGGTGCCGGCGTCTTGGCGACCGACCTGGTAATGCAGGGTGCCGTGTCGACAGCGTTCTGTGGCGTACGTCCGCCGGGCCATCACGCAGAGCGTTCCCGGCCGATGGGTTTTTGTTTTTTTAACAATATCGCCGTTGCCGTCATGCATGGCATTGAAACCTGGGAACTGAAGCGCGTGGCCATCGTTGACTTTGACGTGCATCACGGCAACGGCACCGAAGACATATTCTCCGGTAACGATCGGGTATTGATGGTGGGTTCCTTTCAGCATCCTTTCTACCCGTTTTGCGGAACCGAGAATCCGGCCTCGAACATGCTGAACGTACCGCTCCCGGCTGGCACGCGCGGGGATACCTTCCGGCAGATCGTCAGCGATATCTGGATGCCGCGACTCAACGAGTTTGCGCCGGAGATCATTTATATCTCCGCCGGATTCGATGGCCATTATGAGGATGACATGGCGTCGCTGGGGCTGGTCGAATCGGACTACAGCTGGGTCACTCAACAACTCAAGGTGCTTGCAGGCAGAACCGCCCAGGGAAGGATCGTCTCCATGCTCGAGGGCGGTTATTCTCTCTCGGCGCTGGCACGCAGTGTCGCGGCACACATCAAAGTCCTGAGCGATTTATGACTTCAGGTAAAATCGGCTTTTTGGCAACGACCTGCTGTCCATGATTAAAGGATCCATTCCCGCACTCGCGACGCCGATGCTCGAGAACGGCGAGCTTGATTTGGCTGGGCTGCGCCGCTTCATCGATTGGCATATTGCCGAGGGCTCTGATGCTGTCGTCATCGTGGGTACCACCGGCGAGTCGCCCACGGTAAATTTTGATGAACATTGCACCCTGATCCGCACCGCAGTCGAACAGGCTGCCGGCCGCATTCCGGTGATCGCCGGTACCGGAGCCAACTCCACCCGGGAAGCAATCGAGCTTGCCAAGTATGCCAAGACAGCCGGTGCGTCTGCGCACTTGTCCGTTGTCCCGTATTACAACAAGCCGACCCAGGAGGGGCTTTACCAGCATTTTCGCTCCATTGCCGAGGCAGTGAATTTGCCGATGATCTTATACAACGTACCGGGGCGCACTGTTGCCGATTTGAGCAACGACACGGTATTGCGGCTCGCCAGCATTCCCGGCATCGTGGGAATCAAGGATGCAACCAGCAACGTCGAACGCGGCTGTGATTTGCTCAAGCGAATCCCAGCCGGCTTCGCCGTATACAGCGGCGACGATGGCACGGCCCTGGCATTGATGTTGGTGGGTGGCCACGGCACCATTTCCGTCACCGCCAATGTTGCTCCCGGTCTGATGCACGCGATGTGCGCCGCGGCGCTGACGGGAGAACTTGTATTGGCGCGTGAAATCAATTCTCGCCTGCAAGGTCTGCACCGCAATCTGTTTCTCGAAGCCAACCCGATTCCGGTGAAGTGGGCGTTAGCGCGAATGGGGCACATGACTGACGGCTTGCGCTTGCCGTTGACGCCATTTTCGAAGGAATTCCACGAACGCGTCCGCCTTGCCTTGAGCGAAGCGGATATCCAAATTCAATGCCAATGATGCATGTTCAAGAGGCGCGCATGAAACGTAACCCAAAGTTGATTCCCGTTGTGTTGGTCTTGCTGGCGGCGTTGTCCTTGGGTGGATGCGGCGGCTCGCTCTTTGAATCAAAGAAAATTGACTACAAGTCCTCCGCCAAGCTGCCTCCCCTGGAAATTCCACCCGACCTGACTACGCCCAGCCGCGATGAAAGGTATGCCTTGCCGGATGGCGCAAGCAAAGGCTCGGCCACCTTCTCCTCATACACTGGCGGCCAGGTACGTAGCGGGAATTCCGGCGTTCTGCCGCAGTCGGACAAGATGCGTATCGAGCGTTCCGGTACGCAACGCTGGCTGGTGGTCAGCGGCACGCCTGAGAGACTCTGGTCCAGCATCAAGGAGTTCTGGATCGAAACCGGTTTCATCGTGAATGTCGAAAAGCCGGAAGCGGGCATCATGGAAACCGAATGGAATGAAAACCGCGCCAAACTGCCCCAGGACATTGTCCGTGGCACACTGGGCAAAGTTTTCGACTCACTTTATTCGACTTCCGAGCGCGACAAGTTCCGTACCCGATTGGAAAAGGGGGCGGAAGCAGGAACGACGGAAATCTATATCAGCCATCGCGGCTTATATGAGATTTATGTCAACGAGGGCCACAGTGACACGCGCTGGCAACCTCGGGCGGCAGATCCTGATCTGGAAGCCGAAATGCTCAGGCGCCTGATGGTGCGTCTTGGCAACACCGAGGCAAAGGCCCAGTCTCTGATAGCCAACGAGCAAAAACAGGAACGCGCCAAGCTGAAACAATCGGCCGATGGTAGCGGTACGCTCGAATTGCAGGAGGCTTTTGACCGGGCTTGGCGGCGCGTCGGTCTGGCGCTGGATCGGGTCGGCTTCACCGTGGAAGATCGCGATCGCGCGCAGGGCCTGTATTTCGTGCGTTACATTGATCTCGAGTCAGACTACAGCAAGAAAGAGGAATCCGGCTTTCTCTCCAAGTTGGCATTCTGGAAGAGCAGCAAGCCGGATATCAACCAATCGCCGCAATACCGGATTTATGTGAAGAGTGTCGGCAATTCGAGCACAATCCAGGTGCTCACACGCGAAGGCGGCGTCGAGAAATCCGATACCTCCAGGAAAATACTCGGACTATTGCTGGATCAGCTGAAGTAGCGCAGCAGGCCGCTAATCCCAAAAGAAAGTGGCAAACTGATCGACTGGTTCGCGCACTGTGGCCAGGAGATTCACATTGGCGGAAGTGTCTTCGTAGCCTAGCGCCAAGCCGCATACGACATATTCCTGTTCGGGGATATCGAGTTCAGCGCGAATCAGGCGGTGAAATCTGGCAAATGCCTGCTGTGGACAGGTATGCAAGCCGAATCCTCTTGCGGCCATCATGATGCCCATGAGGAAGGTTCCGAGGTCGAACCAACTCCCGACCTCCAACCGGCGATCGATACAGATGAACAGGCCCACCGGGGCTTCAAAGAATCTATAGTTGAGCCCAAGTTGCCGCTTCATCGCCGCGCGATCGCCTTTCGCCACCCCCGCCACACCATATAGCGCCTTGCCGAGCTGGATGCGCCGCGAAATATATGGCTCTACCCATTGTTCAGGATAATAGCGATACTCTTCCTCGCAGTCCGCTTCGTCGTTTTCATAGGCCTGCAGCAACCGGGCACTGAGCTTGTCACGCGCCGTCCCGGCAACCACCCGCACCTTCCAGGGCTGAGTATTGGTTCCGCTCGGTGCACGAGCAGCCAACTCGAGAATTTGTTCCACCACACGCCGCTCAACTGGCTTGTCGCGACAAAAAGCGCGCACCGAACGTCGGCTGCTGAGGGCCTGGAAAACGTCGCATTGTGCTACCGGCAAATTGCTCGGGCCAGGATTGGCGGTCGTATCGATCATGGGGAAATTCCTTGTTGATCAAAAAAGGGCGCCCGTAGGCGCCCTCCCCTCCTCCTCCTCCTGATCTATTGTCAGGCGTTTGTTTTGAGCTGCTCCAGAATCGCCGGATTTTCCAGTGTGGATACGTCCTGGGTGATTTCCTCGCCCTTGGCCAGCACGCGCAACAGCCGGCGCATGATCTTGCCTGAACGTGTCTTGGGCAAATTCTCGCCAAAGCGGATGTCCTTGGGCTTGGCGATCGGACCGATCTCCTTGCCAACCCAGTTGCGCAATTCATTGGCGATTTTCTTGGCTTCTTCACCAAACGGCCGTGGCCCCTTGAGTACGACGAACGCACAGACGGCCTCGCCGGTCATATCGTCCGGACGCCCGACCACCGCGGCTTCCGCCACGAGCGGGTTGGCCACCAGGGCCGACTCGATCTCCATGGTCCCGAGGCGATGGCCGGAAACATTCAGAACATCGTCGATGCGCCCCATGATGGTGAAGTAGCCCGTCTTGGCATCGCGCACGGCTCCGTCGCCAGCGAGATACAGCTTGCCATGAAAATCTTCGGGAAAATAAGACTTCTTGTAGCGATCCGGATCGCCCCAAATGGTGCGGATCATGGCTGGCCAGGGCTTTTTCACGACCAGGAAGCCGCCCTTTCCCCATTCCACATCATTGCCTGTTTCATCCACTATGGCAGCCTGGATACCCGGGAAGGGCAGCGTGCAGGAACCTGGGACGAGAGGCGTCACGCCAGGCAGCGGAGTGATCATGTGTGCGCCGGTTTCTGTTTGCCACCAAGTATCGACGATGGGACAGCGCCCGCCGCCAACGGTGTTGAAATACCACATCCAGGCTTCCGGATTGATTGGCTCCCCAACTGTCCCCAATATGCGCAGCGAAGACAGGTCGTATTTCTTCGGCAAGTCCGCACCAGCCTTGATCAGCGAGCGAATGGCCGTGGGCGCCGTGTAAAAGATATTCACCTTGTGGTCCTGGATGGCCTTCCAGAAACGCCCGGAATCCGGGTAAGTCGGCACGCCCTCGAAAACGATTTCGGTTGCGCAACAGGCGAGCGGCCCGTAAGTGATGTAGGTGTGTCCGGTGACCCAGCCGATATCGGCGGTGCACCAGAAGACATCTGCCGGTTTGATGTCGAAGGTCCATTTCATGGTCAAAATGGCCTGCAGCAGATATCCCCCGGAGCAATGCTGGACACCTTTGGGCTTACCGGTCGATCCCGACGTGTATAGGAGGAACAGTGGATGCTCGGCATCGACCCATTCCGGCTCGCAGGTTTCCGACTGACCAGCGACGACGTCATGCCACCACTTGTCGCGCCCCGCAACCATGTTGCAGCTGCCGCCAGTACGCTTGTAGACGATCACGCTATGAATGCTGTCGCAGCCGCCCAAGGCGATGCTTTCATCGACAACGGGCTTCAACGGGATACTCTTGCCGCCGCGGCATTGCTCGTTGGCGGTAATCACTGCGACAGCGCCGGCATCCTGAATGCGTTCCTGCAGGCTTTTTGCTGAAAAACCGCCGAATACCACCGAGTGGATAGCGCCGATGCGAGCGCATGCCTGCATAGCAACGACACCTTCGATCGACATGGGCATGTAAATAATTACGCGATCGCCTTTCTTGATGCCCTGCGCGTGCAGAGCATTGGCGAATTTTGCGGTACGTGACAGCAATTCACGATAAGTAACCTTGCTGACCTTGCCATCGTCGGCCTCAAAAATGATTGCCAGCTTGTCGCCTTGGCCAGCCTCGACATTGCGATCAAGACAATTGTAGGAAACATTCAACTTGCCATCGGCAAACCACTTAAAAAACGGTGCCGCTGATTCGTCCAGTGTTTGCGTAAACGGTCGCTTCCAGGTGACATGTTCACGTGCCAAACGTGCCCAGAATCCCGCGTAGTCTTGATCCGCTTCCTTGCACAACGCTTCATACGCCGCCATACCAGAAACAGTGGCTTTCTTGACAGTATCGACAGAAGGCGGGAAAACACGATTTTCCTGCGAGACCGACTCAATCGTGGACGACATTCGAACTTCTCCTCTAGGCAATAAACATTGTTAATTAGACGGCGCGTATCTTACATCGTTCTTACGCTCGAAATTGGGACATTCACTGACGCAGTGCAGCATAAATGTTAGAATATCCGGACTGAGGCTGCCAGATGCCAATAAAGCCGCCTCTTTATCAACTTTGGCAAGGAATCCACGATGAGCACGATCCGCCAGGAAGATTTCATACAAAGCATCGCTGATGCCTTTCAGTACATTAGTTATTACCACCCGGTTGATTTCATCAAGGCGCTGAGTGCCGCTTATGATCGCGAGCAGTCGCCTGCCGCCAAGGACGCCATAGCCCAGATCCTGATCAACTCGCGCATGTGTGCCGAAGGCAAGCGGCCCATTTGCCAGGACACCGGCATTGCTGTGGTTTTCCTCAAGATCGGCATGAATGCGCAATGGAACAGCTCCCTGTCGGTGCAGGAGATGGTGAATGAAGGTGTGCGTCGTGCGTACCTGAATCCGGACAACAAACTGCGTGCCTCGGTGCTTCTCGATCCCGCCGGAAAGCGCACCAACTCAAAGGACAATACGCCCGCGGTGGTGCATTACGAACTTGTACCCGGCGATGGCGTCGAGGTGATTTGTGCCGCCAAGGGTGGCGGTTCGGAAAACAAGTCGAAGTTTTATGCACTCAACCCGTCCGACTCGATCGTAGACTGGGTTCTCAAGACTATCCCCACCATGGGTGCCGGCTGGTGCCCGCCGGGCATTCTCGGCATCGGCATTGGCGGTACGCCGGAAAAAGCCATGCTGCTGGCCAAGGAGTCACTCATGGCCCCGGTGAATATTCATGAACTGATCGACAAATCGGCCCGGGGAGAAACTCTCAGCCGCGTCGAGGAGCTCCGCCTGGAACTCTACGAGAAAGTGAATGCCCTGGGTATCGGGGCACAAGGCCTGGGCGGTTTGACCTGCGTGCTGGATGTCAAGATACTCGATTACCCCACCCATGCAGCGAGTCTGCCAGTTGCGATGATTCCGAACTGCGCCGCAACGCGCCATGTTCATTTTCATTTGGATGGCTCGGGGCCGGCCAGGCTCGAGCCGCCCAGCCTGGAGGATTGGCCCAAACTGACTTATGACAGCAGCAAAGGCAAACGCGTCAATCTTGACACACTGACGCGCGAAGAGGTCGCCAACTGGAAGCCCGGCGAGGTCCTGTTGCTGAATGGCAAACTGCTGACCGGCCGCGATGCCGCGCACAAGCGAATTCAGGAAATGTTGGCAAAAAAAGAGAAGCTGCCGGTGGAGTTCAACAACCGTGTCATTTACTATGTCGGACCGGTCGACCCGGTGCGCGACGAAGTCATGGGGCCAGCGGGTCCGACAACCGCGACGCGCATGGACAAGTTCACGGAAATGATGCTGGCGCAAACCGGCCTGATCGCCATGGTTGGGAAGGCAGAGCGCGGTGCCGTAGCAATTGAGGCGATCAAAAAGCATAAATCCGCCTATCTGATGGCCGTCGGCGGTGCGGCGTATCTTGTCGCCAAGGCGATCAAGACCGCCAATGTGGTCGGCTTTGCCGATCTGGGCATGGAGGCCATCTACGAGTTTGAGGTCAAGGATATGCCGGTCACCGTAGCGGTCGACGCCAACGGAGTTTCGGTGCATCACAACGGCCCGATGGAGTGGATGGCAAAAATTGGCAAGATTCAGTTCGTCAAACACTGATTTGATCGCGAGCCGACTGCCAAATTACTCTCTGTTGCGTCGCGTTGCGGGTGACACGGTTGACTCGCTGCTGCGTTGCTGCGAGTTTGGCTTAGAACCTTTGTCATGATCGGGATTTTTGATTCGGGCCTGGGCGGATTGTCGGTACTGGCTGCCATCTCCCGAGTGCTTCCAGCCGCCGATCTTGTCTACCTCGCGGATAGCGCCCATCTTCCCTACGGGTCCAAGCCCAACGAATTTATCCGCGGTCGGGTGCTTGCAATCGGTCGACATCTGGCCGAACGCGGCTGCGGTTTGCTGGTCGTTGCCTGCAATACCGCAACAGCTGCGGCAGTTCAGGCCTTGCGCGACCAGCATCCGGACATTCCCGTGGTTGGGGTCGAACCCGGCATAAAGCCGGCGGCGCTGTCGTCGAAAACCCGTCACATCGCTGTGCTGACAACCGAATCGACAGCGCAAAGCGCACGCCTGACCCAGCTTATTGACAAGCACGCCCGCGGATTGAGTGTTCACGTAGTGGCCTGCCCGGGCTGGGCAACCCGGATCGAATCGCTGGATCTGGAAGATCCGGCATTCGCCAGCGAAGTTAAAGCCAAGGTTGTGCCCTTACTCGAACAGCAAGTTGATCGCCTGGTGCTTGGCTGCACGCATTACAGCTTTCTGCTATCGCTGTTGGAACCTTTGACGACGGGACGGGCAGAACTGATCGATGTGGCGGAAGCAGTCGCTCGTCAAGTGCTCCGGCTGGCGGGCCCGCAAGGGCAAGGCTCCGGACGTCTGACCATGCTCGCAACATCGAGACCGGAGCGCCTGCACAAAGCGCCTCAAGCCTTGGGTTTGTCAAACCTGGCCAGCCGTCTCAACGGCACAACGCATCAAGTACAAATCTAAGTTGTAGAATTAAGTGAAGGAAACCGGACCATGGCGGAAGGGTATCCAGTCCTTGTGTTCCGGCCGGTACTGCAAACCATAAGGTGATTTGAGAAAGATCTTCGGCGGATTGCCGCTTTCTTTCTGGGTTTTTTCCACATCGACCTTGCCGGAAGGCAGGAATATCTTGTCGACCAATTCCTGAAGAGGCACTTCGCGCTCTGCCGTCTTGACATACTCGCGAGCCGTATCGCTGAGTGCCCAAGCTTCCTCTACCAGCGCGTAATAATAGTCCGTCTTGTCCTTGTTGATTTCCATGTGTGTCCTCACAAGCTGATGGCAGTTTTGGGTCCGCTGATTATGGCAGATTTATGCCGCAGATTGAAGATCAGCATGATTCTTCTGTCAATTTTCCAGGAATGCTTGCCAATGTGGCTTATTCAGTGCTGTCAGTTGATCTCTCACAAAAATGATTTCGGCGTCATGTTCTGCAGCCGTCATTAGGCCACGCATTTTCTGGAAGCGAAGATATACCAGGTAAGTATTCACGACGTCGGTTTCGCAGTAATCGCGAATTTCGGCAACCCGGCCTTCCAGCCACGCTGACCAGACCGCATCTCCGGCCATACCCTGCTTGCCCGGCAAGCCCATCAACTTGGCAAGCTGATCCAGGGGGGCAGCGGCACGCGGCTGATACATCGCCAGCAGATCCATCAGGTCAAGGTGACGGGTATGATAACGGCTGATGTAGTTGTTCCACTTGAAGTCGCGGCTGTCACGGTAATCCCCCTCCCCCATTTCCCAATACCGTGATGCGGCAACACCGTGTATCAAACCTCGATAGTGCAGAACGGGCAGATCGAATCCACCGCCATTCCATGATACGAGTTGGGGCGTGAATTTTTCTATGCCGTCGAAGAAACGCTGAATGATCTGCGCTTCCCCAGATTCCGGCTCTGCCAGCGAACGCACGAGAAATTTCTCGGTATCGCGCAGCACATAGGAAATCACCACAACCCGCTGCAAGTGAAGTGGCAGGAAATCGCTGCCGTTCTTGGCGCGCTGTTTCTGAAAGGCGAACTCGGCGACTTCTGCATCCGACAAACCCTCATCAAGCGCATGCAAGACCCGCAAGCCCTTGACATCAGGGATGGTCTCGATATCAAAGACCAGAGTTGGACTCACTTGGCATCTCTCACATACAGGCCAATCTTTTGCCTGAGTGGTACCCGCCGAGCGCGGCGACCTCTCATGCCGGGAAAACCCCGGTTGATAAATAACGGTCACCACGATCACAGACAATCGTCACAATCATCGCATCGCTCAATTCCTCTGCCAGACGCAAGGCAACACTCAATGCGCCACCGGAGGAAATGCCAGCGAAAATCCCTTCTTCATGAGCCAGGCGCCGCGTCATTTCCTCGGCCTCCGCTTGGGTCACCGATTCGATTCGATCCACGCGTGACCGCTCAAAAATTTTGGGCAGGTAAGCGTCGGGCCATTTGCGTATACCCGGAATCTGTGAGCCTTCCTCGGGATGGCAGCCAATAATCTGTATGGACGGATTTTTCTCCTTGAGAAAGCGCGAAACCCCCATGATGGTGCCAGTGGTGCCCATGCTGCTGACGAAATGCGTAATACCGCCATCAGTATCACGCCAGATTTCCGGTCCGGTCCCATGGTAGTGGGCATGCGGATTATCGGGATTCGCAAACTGGTCGAGGATGATGCCGCACCCGGCATCACGCAACTTCTCTGCATGGTCGCGCGCGCCCTCCATGCCGCCCGCCTTGGGCGTAAGGATCAGTTCCGCGCCATAGGCACGCATCGCCTGGCGCCGTTCGACGCTCTGGTTCTCGGGCATGACCAGAATCAGGCGATAGCCGCGCATCGCCGCAACCATTGCCAGCGCTATGCCGGTATTGCCACTGGTGGCTTCGATCAGCGTCGCGCCAGCGCGGATTTGTCCACGTTCTTCGGCACGTAAAACCATGCTCAGCGCGGGGCGATCCTTGACCGAACCAGCCGGATTGTTGCCTTCCAGTTTGGCGAGGATGAGGTTACGCCTGACCGCGTTGCGTTTGCCTGGAATATGCTTGAGGCGCACCAGGGGCGTATTGCCGACAAAGTCCTCAAGCGTCTTTATGGCTGGCCCCAGTTTTATTCTCGAGAAAGTCGGAGACTATTTCTTGGCAGCCTTATTCGCTTCCGCTGGTGATGCAGTTGCAGCTTTGGTGGCGGGAGTTGCGGCAGGCTTGGCCTCGGGTTTGGCTTCCGCTTTGGGTGCAGCAGCCCCGTCTACGGTAATCTCGCCCTTGAGTTTCTCGTAATTCTTGTCACCGATGCCCTTGACCCGCTTAAGATCATCTGCGGTCTTAAACGGTCCATTCTTCTTTCGGTCTTCCACAATGGCCTTGGCCTTGGCCGGCCCAACTCCCGGAAGTTTGTCCAGCTCGGCCTCGGTAGCGGTATTGATATTGACGGCAGCAAAGACCCATTGCGCCGCAACAAACCAAGCCAGCAAAGCG
>Ga0172373_10008551_pt1 | contig 12968 bp, 12 predicted proteins | sample Lak10m_2_FD_114546 | JGI IMG/M metagenome (GOLD analysis project Ga0172373, IMG submission 114546) | Freshwater microbial communities from Kabuno Bay, South-Kivu, Congo - kab_092012_10m | ecosystem: Environmental > Aquatic > Freshwater > Lake | place: Democratic Republic of the Congo... | reverse complement strand
TAAAATCTCAGGTTCAAAATTTAATTGATTTAATGTATTCCAATTTAGTTTCGACTGATTTTTAAAATAATATCTTTTCACCCATTTTGAAAAACATGTATATGCAATTTTTTTAATTAAGTTTTTCATTAAAATTCTGAGCGTAATAATAAAGAAACAAAGTTATCTTTTTAATATTAAATGAAACATCATAATCTGGCTGGAATGTTTATTTAGCAAATTTTTAAATTGGCACAAAAAAGCATGTAAAACAAAAAAGCCGCTAGAAGCGGCTTTTAAATTAAGTCGGGGTGGCCAGATTCGAACTGACGACCTCCACATCCCAAATGTGGCGCGATACCGGGCTACGCTACACCCCGAACTTTTGCCTTGCCTCTCTGCAGCGAGGCAAATCCTGTTTAATGTGCGGTGAGGGCGGGATTCGAACCCGCGGTACGGTTTAACCCGTACGACAGTTTAGCAAACTGCTCCTTTCGGCCTCTCAGGCACCTCACCGTTTTCATTAAAACGGGCTGCAAATGTAATAAGTGTTATTTGAAAATACAAATTTTTAAAAAATTAAGTTAAAATTTAAATTCAATTGCTACTTAAAACTGCCTTAAAAAACGATTCAAAACTGAATTAAAGCCGATTTCGCCATTTAATCATACTAAAATATAATTTCTAGTACTGCATTTAATTAAACCTAAATGTAATTATGCAAAAATGTTTCAAAACTTTGTTTTTAATTTTTTAGACAAAATTGGTGAAGGTTCTGAATTTGCCTTTCGTTATTTTAAAGAAGCACTATTGCCACGCTATGAATTAAAAGAAACCATAAGGCAATCTTTTTGTGGGCTATAAATCATTCGGCTTAGTCGTATTAATTGCCTTTATAATGGGTTTAGTTATTACCATTCAATCTAGACCAACATTAGTTGAGTTTGGTGCGGAAGATTGGCTTCCAAAAATGGTATCAATTTCATCTTTGCAGCAGGCAACAAAAAAAATTAATACAAGTATGGAGGAAATTAATCAGGTCACCAATCAAATAAAGTCGGGTAATGGAACCATTGCCAAGTTGGTTCATAATACTATTTTGGTTAAAAAATTAAATAGCATTATAGTAAACACAGATAATGCATCAAAATACCTCGCCGAAAATATGGAAGCATTGCAACATACTTTTTTACTTAAAAAACAGTTTAAAAAGAAAAGCAAATAAGTTGATTTGATAAGGTTTTCAATTAAAAAGGTTGGACTAAATTTTGACAAAAGACAACTAAACTTAGAAAATAACTAAGTATATTTGTTTTCCAATTTTTTACCTCATGTTTAATAACTTAACCGATAAAATAGAAAGAGCCTTTAAAGTTTTAAAGGGGCAAGGAAAAATTACTGAAATTAACGTTGCAGAAACCATGAAAGAGGTTCGTAAAGCATTATTAGATGCCGACGTTAACTTTAAAGTAGCAAAACAATTTACAGATACCATTAAGGAAAAAGCAATTGGTCAAAATGTTTTAACATCCGTTTCTCCCGGCCAATTATTAATTAAGATAACACACGATGAATTAGCCCAGTTAATGGGTGGAGAAAAAGCAGACATCAAACTAAATAATAATCCTACTATCATTTTAATGTCGGGTTTACAAGGTTCGGGTAAAACCACTTTTACCGGAAAACTTGCCAATCATTTAAAAACAAAACGCGGTAAAAAACCTTTGTTGGTTGCTTGCGATATTTATCGTCCGGCTGCAATTGATCAGTTGCACGTGTTGGGTGAGCAAATTGGAGTTGAAGTTTTTTCCGACAGAGAAAGTAAAGATCCGGTTAGTATTTCTAAACGTGCGATTAAACAAGCAAAAGAAAACGGAAATTCCGTTGTAATCATTGATACTGCAGGTCGTTTAGCAATTGACGAGCAAATGATGAACGAAATTGCATTGGTGAAAAAAGAAATTCAGCCCGATGAAATTTTATTTGTAGTAGATGCAATGACCGGGCAAGATGCTGTAAATACAGCAAAAGCATTTAACGATAGATTAGATTTTGATGGTGTTGTATTAACTAAATTAGATGGTGATACACGTGGTGGTGCTGCGCTATCTATTAAATCGGTAGTTAATAAACCTATTAAATTTATTGGTACCGGTGAAAAAATGGAAGCCATAGATGTTTTCCATCCTGATCGTATGGCTGATCGTATTTTGGGAATGGGTGATGTAGTTACACTCGTAGAGCGCGCTCAGGAACAATTTGACGAAGAAGAAGCAAGAAAACTTTCTAAAAAAATTGCTAAAAATCAATTTGGATTTAATGATTTCCTGTCTCAAATGCAACAGATTAAGAAGATGGGAAATATTAAAGATTTAATTGGCATGATCCCCGGAGTTGGCAAAGCGGTAAAAGATATGGATATTAACGAAGATGCCTTTAAATCTATTGAAGCCATCATTCACTCTATGACACCTATCGAACGTGAAAAACCTGAATTATTAAATGGTAGCAGAAGAGCGCGCATTGCAAAAGGAAGCGGAACAAGCATTCAGGAGGTAAATAAATTGATAAAACAATTTGATGACACACGCAAGATGATGCGTATGATGCAGGATAAAGATGCCATGGCAAAAATGATGCGTAATATGCCGAACATGCCAAAAATGTAGAGAACAAGAATTGTATGTTAGAAACTAGAGTAATGAATTTAATCGACGGCAAAAAAATATCGCTCGAATTACAAGACGAAATTGCACTTGAAGTAAAAAAACTAAAAGAACAAGGAAAAAAAATCCCACACCTGGCGGCAATTTTAGTGGGAAATGATGGTGGAAGTGAAACCTATGTTGCTAGCAAAATAAAAGCATGCGAACGAGTTGGCTTTAATTCAACACTTATCCGTCACCCTGATTATGTAACGGAAGAACGTTTACTGCAATCTGTAAAAGAACTCAATGAAAATAATGACATTGATGGATTTATTGTTCAGTTACCACTTCCCCGTCACATCAATGAACACAAGGTAATTGAATCTATTTCGCCATCAAAAGATGTGGATGGTTTTCATCCAATCAATATCGGGAGAATGGTTTTAAATCTTCCGTGTTACGTGAGCGCAACACCATATGGAATTGTACATCTGCTTGAGAAATACAAGGTAGAAACATCAGGCAAACACTGTGTAGTTATTGGAAGAAGTCACATTGTTGGTTCACCGCTAAGTATTTTATTGGCAAAAAATACCCCATTGGGAAATTGCACTGTAACACTTTGTCATAGCAAAACCATTGATTTAAAATCTCACGCCTTAAAAGCTGATATTTTAATTTGCGCTTTGGGCAGTCCGGAATTTGTTACTGCCGATATGGTTAAAGAAGGTGCCGTAATCATTGATGTTGGAACAACTCGTGTTGAAAGTACAGAAACTAAATCCGGCTTTAAATTAAAAGGTGATGTAAAATTTGATGAAGTAGCACCAAAATGTTCCATGATAACTCCTGTACCAGGTGGAGTTGGGCCTATGACAATTGCTTCTTTACTCAGAAATACTTTACTAGCGGCTAAAAAAACAATTTATTAGTGTAAAATTTAAAATTCAGTTATTTAAAATCTGAATTTAAATTACTCATAAATTCCAACATAAGCTTCAGATTCTGAAGTTTTCATTGCTCTGTACATTCCCTCTGAATTGAAAGATAATTCTACGTTTCCAAATTTATCAACGGCAACTAATCCTCCTTCTCCACCAATTTTTACTAACTTATCTTTTACAACCTTATCACATGCTTGTTTCAAAGTTAATCCGGCATATTCCATTAAACATGAAATATCATAAGCAACAATGGAACGGATAAAAAATTCACCATGACCAGTACAACTTATTCCACATGTTGCATTATTGGCATAAGTACCTGCGCCAATAATCGGACTATCTCCTACCCTTCCAAATTTTTTATTAGTCATACCTCCCGTACTTGTTGCTGCAGCTAAATTACCATGTAAATCAAGCGCAACTGCACCAACGGTGCCAAATTTTTTTTCACCATTTTCGTTTTGTTGTAAGTTATGATCTAAAAAAATCCCATCCGATTTTTGTGCTTCTTTCCATTGATCGTAGCGCATCTGCACATAAAAATAGTCTTCGTTTTCTAATTCAGTATTTATCTTTTTTGCAAACTGCAGCGCTCCTTCACCCGACAAATAAACATGTTCTGTTTTTTCCATAATTGCTCGTGCAAGTTTTACCGGATTTTTAACTTGATTAATACCCGATACAGCACCAGCACATAAATCAATCCCATTCATAATGGATGCGTCCATTTCATGTTTGCCTTCGTTCGTAAAAACTGCACCTTTTCCGGCATTAAATAATGGACAATTTTCAAGGGTAATAACTGTTTGTTCAACAGCGTCCAAAGCACTACCGCCATTTTTCAAAACTGATTCTCCTACTTCTAATGCCTCGTTTAAAGCAGTTTTATAAGCTGATTCTTTTTCAGGAGTTAAATGGCTTCTCAAAATGGTACCTGCACCACCATGTAATGCAATTGCGTATTTAGTCATAGTATTATTTTAAATTTTAAAAGAAAATAAGTGAATTAAAAACTAAAATTAATTCTTCTTTACAAACTTAGTAAGTATTACTATCATTTGCTCATTAATTTTTCCTTCAATTTGCTCAGTATTATCACTTACCAATTTTATTTTTTTTACAACAGTTCCTTTTGATGCCGTAAAGCTTGTTCCTTTAACATCCAAAGCTTGCGTTAACACAACATTGTCACCATTTTGCAAAATGTTTCCAAAAGCATCTTTATGCACTTCTAGTTTTTCTGTGCCTTGTAAAGCAAGTTCCTTTACTCGATCTTCTAAATCAACTGAATTTAAAATATCAGCTGCCCAGTTTTGATCAGAATACTTATTCAGTAATCTAAAACTTAAAGCTTGAACACTCTCTATCGGACTCCAAATACTTCCCTCTAAACAACGCCAATGAAATTCAGCTCTTTCATCTTCCATGGAAGTTTTACATGTATTACAGATAGCAACCTGTAAATTAATATCGTCTTCTTTTGCATTTAAATTAAAAGTATGAGTTGCAGTTTCGTTATTACATAATTCGCAAGTTCCCTGGCATCTTTCGTTGAGTTGATTTAAAATTGACATGATTTAGATTTAAGTCCGTAAATTTAGTTTTTAAAATTAAGGAGAACCCGATATTTAAAAAAAGTTAAAAAGAAATACATTATATTTGAAACAACATAAAAATAAAAACTAATCTATGTCAATTTGGAGAGTTAAACCCGTATCTGCTTTTGAAGCAGACATGAAAAAAAGTGACCTCAAACGTGTACTCACAAAATGGGGACTTACATCGTTAGGTATTGGAGCAATTATAGGAGGTGGTATTTTTACCTTAACCGGAATTGCTGCAAATGAATATGCTGGTCCGGCTTTGGCGCTTTCGTTTGTTATTGCAGGTATTGGTTGTTTATTTGCATCACTTTGTTATGCTGAATTTTCATCTGTTCTTCCTGTAGAAGGTTCTGCCTATGCCTATGCTTACGGTACTGTTGGAGAATTTTTTGCCTGGTTTATCGGTTGGAATTTAATTTTAGAATACATGATGGGTGCAACAACTGTAGCTGTTGCATGGAGTGGTTATTTTGTAAAACTGCTTCATTTATTTCATATTGAGTTTCCGGTTTGGTTGTGTAATGATTTAGCTACTGCTGTTGATAAAGTTGCTAAGCATAATGCTGCATTCCCAAATGAACTTTGGGATATTCCTAGTTTTGCATTTAATTTACCGGCATTTTTAATTACCTGGGTGGTTACTGCCATTCTTGTTAAAGGTATTAAAGAAGCTGCAAGTACTAACAACATTATTGTTATAATAAAAGTTGCGGTTGTATTATTTGTAATCATTGCAGGAGCGTTCTTTATCGAAACTAAAAACTGGACCCCATTTATTCCAAACGAAATACACGAAATTGTAAATGGAAAAGATACCATTAAATATGGTTTTGGCGGAGTTTTAACAGCAGCCACCATTGTGTTTTTTGCATATATCGGCTTTGATGCTGTTTCCACTCAGGCAGGTGAAGCCATTAACCCTAAAAAAGATGTTCCTTTTGCAATTGTAATGTCGTTGGTAATTTGTACTGTACTATATATTTTGGTTTCTTTAGTTTTAACCGGAATGGTACCTTACAATCAATTGGATAAAGCAGCACCTGTTGCTTCGGCCTTTGATGGTGTTGGTATTTCCTGGGCTGTATTTTTAATTACCATTGCAGCTACTGCGGGTTTAACATCTGTTATGCTAGTAATGATGCTTGGTCAAACACGTATATTTTTAGGTATGGCAAAAGATGGTTTATTACCATTTAAAATGTTTGGACAATTACACCACAAATTTAAAACACCTTATAGAAGCACATTGCTTGTTGGTGGAATTATTTCAGTAGTTGCCGCTTTAACTCCAATAGATAAAGTATCTGAAATGTGCAGCATGGGTACTTTACTTGCATTTAGCATGGTATGTATTGCAGTAATGATTTTGCGTTACAAAAAACCGGAACTTGAACGACCATACAAAACTCCGGCATTGTATTTAGTAGGAACTTTAGGCGTGGCATTTAATTTATTCTTAATGTATTTTGTAAGGCCAGAAACCTGGGTAGCATTCATTGTGTGGGGAACACTTGGTATTATTGTTTACTTTTTATACAGTAAAAACAATAGTAATCTAAATAAAAATTAATTCAATTGGCGGCAATAAGCCGCCTTTTTTATGGAAAAACCAAACGAACAAAAACGAGTATTAGGTTTATTGGATACAACATTAATTGTTTCCGGTTCCATGATTGGTTCAGGTATTTTTATTGTATCCTCCGATATGGCCAGAACATTGGGCAGTCCGGCTTGGTTATTAGTTTGCTGGATACTTACAGGAGTAATTACTGTTTTTGCTGCATTAAGTTATGGAGAGTTAGCCGGCATGCTACCGCATGCCGGTGGACAATATGTCTACATAAAAAAAGCATATTCACCTTTAATTGCTTTTTTGTATGGCTGGACTGTTTTTTTAGTTATTCAAACAGGTGTAATTGCTGCGGTTGCTGTTGCATTTTCAAAATACGTTGGTGTATTTATTCCTTTGTTTGATGAAAACAACATAGTACTGCAACTCGGAAATTTTAAAGTCAAATATGCCCAGTTGCTTGCCATTGCCTGTATCCTATTTTTAACATGGCTCAATATTCAAGGCATTCAATACGGAAAAATCATTCAACGCGTTTTTACTTCAGCAAAACTAATTGCGCTTTTTGGGTTGATTGTAATTGGAATTTATTTTGGTTTTACAAATGATGTGTTTTCACAAAATTTTAGCGATCCCTGGAAAGCCATCCAACAAAGTGGAACAACAGATAACCCTACAACAACTAGTTTAAACGGATTACTTTTATTGGCATTTGTTGGTGTTGCTATGATTGGCTCATTATTCAGTAGTGATGCTTGGAACAATGTTACTTTTATTGCTGCCGAAATTAAAGAACCACATAAAAACATTCCTCTAGGATTATTGTTGGGAACATTAATCGTAACCGTGATTTATGTTTTAGCAAACATTGCTTATTTATGTTTGCTTCCAATGTACGATATACAACATGCGTTACATGACCGAGTTGGGGCTGCCGCCATGTCAGTTGTTTTTTCGGGAAATACAGCAACTTATTTAATGGCTGCTTTAATTATCGTTTCAACTTTCGGTTGCAATAACGGATTAATTTTAGCAGGATCCAGATTGTTTCAAGCCATGGCAAACGATGGGTTATTTTTTAAAAAAGCTGCAACACTAAATAAAAATAAAGTTCCGGGCTGGTCATTATTGTTGCAAGGTATCTGGGCAAGTGTTCTTTGTTTAAGTGGTTCTTACGGCGATTTACTGGAATATTCCACTTTTGCTTCATTGATTTTTTATTGCATTACCATTGCAGGAGTTTTTATTCTCCGAAAAAAAGAACCCGATTTAGAAAGACCATATAAAGCATTTGGTTATCCTTTTGTTCCGGCACTTTATATTTTAATAACAGCTGCCATTTGTATCGATCTATTGTACTTTAAAACTCAAAATACAGGAATGGGTTTACTCATCGTACTTTTAGGAATTCCCGTTTATTATTACATGCTTTCCCGTAAAAAAACAAATGCGTCTGTTTGACTTTCTTCACACGTACTTCGGTTTTAATAAAAGAGAAAGAAATGGTATTCTCGTTCTCTTTAGCATAGTGATACTTTTATTTGTAGTGAGAATTTCAATTACTTCATTCATAAAAGAAAGTGAAACAATTCAAATTAAAAAACTAAGTCCGATGAATAAGGAAACAGAAAAATCTTATTCAACTAAATTTCAATATAAAAATCATAATAATAAGAAAGAATCAATTGAAAATCATTTTTTTGTTTTTGATCCAAATACAATTTCTGAGCAAGATGCCGTTGAACTAGGATTTCCAAAGAAAACAGCTAGCACATTAATTAAATTCAGGGAAAAAGGCGGAAAATTTATTGAAAGGGAAGATGTAAAAAAACTCTATGGAATTAAGTCATCTTTTTATGAATCTATAAAGGATTATATCATCATTGAAAAAAAAGATGAAAAACAAATACCGATTAAACAAGAGCAAAAAAACAAAACAGAAATTAGTTTTGATTTAAATACTACTGATAGTTTACAATTAGTAAAGCTACCTAAAATAGGGCCATATACGGCTAAAAAAATTCTTAAATTCAGAAATGCTCTGGGTGGATTTTGTAATGCAGAGCAACTCAAAGAAATTTATGGAATGAACGATTCTTTACTTTTTATTTTAACTAGCAAAACTTACATTGAAAGTAAAAACATCAAACAACTATCAATCAATAAATCAACTTACGAAGAACTTAAAAAACATCCCTACATCAATCACATCATTGCATCAACAATTGTTGCTTATCGTGAAAAACATGGGTATTACAAACAATTGAATGATTTAAAAAACATTGGAACAGTAGACGATAAAAAACTAGAACAACTAAAACCTTATATCAGTTTTGAATGAGCTTACTTACTGCTATTCAAAATCCTCATATAACAAATATTTCTTTCTTATCTTTTTAAATTCAGTAATTTCTTTTTCCCATGATTTTCTTATCTCTTCTTCACTCTTTCCTGTTTTAATTTGTTCTTGCAACAAATTATTTCCTGCATGCCAATTAAAATTTTCATCAAAAAAAGTTAAGTGTTTTAAATTGTTATAAGATCCACTAAGCCAAAACAAATAAATTTTTCTCGATGACTTAATAAATTCGTTTCCAAAATTTCTTAGATCAAAACCACTACATACTTTATTTTCATATTTCGGCTTTTTTGAAATAGCTGTTGGTTTAGGTGTAAATTTAATTTTTCCATTCGTTAATTCAGGATGACCAATTTGCTGAAAGGGCAAATCTGTACCACGACCAAGTGACATTACGGTACCTTCAAATAAACCTAAACTTGGATATAAATAAACAGCAGTCATATTAGGTAAATTGGGTGACGGCTTAACAGGTAATTCATATGAAATTTTATGGCTGTATCCTTTCAATCCAATTACTGTTAACTTACATTTATTTCCTTTTTCCAACCACTTTTCTTCATTGATCATATTTGCATATTCACCGCAGGTCATTCCATAAACTATTGGTACAGGATGCAATCCTAAAAATGATTTCCATTTGCTTTCTAAAACAGGGCCATCCACATAAAATCCATTTGGGTTAGGACGATCCAATACAAAAAACTCAACATTGTTTTCAGCAGCGGATTCCATGCAATACGTCATGGTAGAGATATAAGTGTAATATCTAACTCCTACATCCTGCATATCATAAACCAAAACATCAATCCCTTTTAAATCTTCCTGTGTTGGTTTTTTATGACTTCCGTATAATGAAATAATTGGTATTCCTGTTTTATCATCCTTTTGGCTATTTACTTTTTCACCTGCATCCGATTGCCCTCTAAAACCATGTTCAGGAGAAAATATTTTTTTTATATTAACCTTTAGTGATAGTAAGGTATCAATAAGATGTTTTTTATCAATTAAAGAAGTTGGATTAGCAATTACTCCTACATTTTTTCCTAAAAGCAATGGAACATATTTTTCTGTTTGTCGAGCTCCGGTTGTAATTTCATTATCTGTTAAAAGAACAACTTCTTGCGCATGAAGATTAAATCTGATAATGATTAAAATAAAAAAAACTATCCTCATTAGTAAATTCTGATTTTTCTTAATTAAAGTGCTAAATTACATTCATTTTTTATTTTCACTGAATTATTTATTTCAATGATTATAACAAAAACAAACTGATTAACTTTGCAACAACATAACAAATAAAATTCCAATTTTTTGAATTTTCATAATTTCATATCTAAACGTTTATTTAGGGATCAAAAAAAATCAAGAAACATTTCAAGGCCAATTGTAAAAATTGCTATTGGAGGTATTGCACTTGGAATTGCGGTTATGATTCTTTCTTTATCAATTGTAACCGGATTTCAGAATGAAATTAAAAATAAAGTTATTGGTGTTGGAAGCCATGTTAACATTATTAAACTAGACAATAATGTTTCTTTAGAACCTCAACCCATCTCAAAAAATCAGATATTTTTAACCGAACTTAAAAACAATTCTAACATTAAACACACGCAAGTTTTTGCCATTAAAAACGGAATTGTGAAAACAAAAACAGAGAATGAAGGTATCATTTTAAAAGGTATTGATGCTGATTACGATTTATCTTACCTTAAAAAAAATTTGGTAGATGGCAATGTTTTTAATGTTAACGCTGACTCATCTTCAAATTCAATATTGATTTCAAAACACCTTTCGGATAAACTTGGGTTAAAAACCGGAGAAAAAATTTTAGTTTATTTTGTTACCAAAAAAAAATCAATCACTGATGAGGAAAGTTTTGAGTATGAACAAAGAGTAAGGAATTTTAAAATATCAGGAATTTATGATACAGGTTTTGAAGATATAGATGCGCAACTTGCTTTCGTAGATATTAAACACATTCAAAAAATTAATTATTGGAACACGAATGAAGTTGGTGGTTTTGAAATTCAATTAAATGATTTTAATAAAATTGATTCGGAAACAGAAAATATAAATGAATTGATTGGCTATGAATTAACAGCACAAAGCATAAAACAAACTTATCCTGGTGTGTTCGGTTGGCTTGAGTTAATGGATTCAAATGCTATAATAATTATTAGTTTAATGTTGATTGTTGCTTCTATAAATATGATTTCAGCTTTATTAATTCTGATGCTTGAAAAAACAAGCAGTATCGGTCTTTTAAAAGCACTAGGTGCAGCCAATCAAGATGTAAGAAAAATATTTCTAAACTTATCTTTTAAGTTAATTACAAAAGGTTTAATCATTGGAAATATTATTGGATTAGCATTATCAATTGCACAATTAAAATTTAAATTTTTCACTCTAGAAAAAGAAACCTATTATCTAGAGTTTGTGCCTATTAATTTTAATCTATTTCATATTTTACTTTTGAATGTAGGTACTATAACATTATGTATGCTTTTTATGTTATTACCAACATTAGTGATTAATAAAATTTCTCCTATTAAAGCTATAAGATTCAACTAATAACAGTGCAATTACCTTTAGCATTTATTGTTGATGCTTAACAACTTTTAACAAGCCCTAAAAATTGACAATATTATTTTTGTGTCCTACTAAAAATTAATCTCCTTCTATGGATATCAGAGAAATTAACGAAAGAATTCAACGAGAAAGCGCCTTTGTAGATTTACTATTTACCGAAATGGACAAAGTGATCGTTGGCCAGAAATACATGGTCGAACGTTTACTAATTGGTATGCTATCTAACGGTCACGTTTTGCTGGAAGGTGTTCCAGGTCTTGCAAAAACACTAGCCATTAACACCTTGAGTAAATGTATTGGCGGGCAGTTCAGCCGTATACAGTTTACTCCGGATTTATTGCCTGCTGATTTGGTTGGAACAATGATCTACAATCAGAAGAAAGAAGAATTTACCATAAAAAAAGGGCCTGTTTTTGCCAACTTTGTTTTAGCAGATGAGATCAATCGTGCTCCTGCAAAAGTGCAAAGTGCTTTGCTTGAAGCGATGCAGGAAAAACAAGTTACCATCGGTGAACAAACATTCAAATTGCCAAATCCATTTTTGGTATTGGCAACTCAAAATCCGGTTGAACAAGAAGGAACCTACCCGCTTCCTGAAGCGCAGGTAGATCGTTTTATGTTGAAAGTAGTAATTGGTTATCCAACTAAAGAAGAAGAAAGAAAGATTATCGCGTCTAACATTTCTGCAACCGGAATGGCAACACCAAATACCATTTTAAGTCCTGAAAACATTATTGAAGCGCGTAAAATTGTTCGTGATGTGTACATGGATGAAAAAATTGAACGCTACATCGTTGATATTGTATTTGCAACACGTTTTCCAAAAGAACATAAACTAGAAAAGTTTGCACCACTTATTAGTTTTGGTGGTTCGCCACGTGCAAGTATTAATTTAGCATTGGCAGCAAAAGCATATGCATTTATTAAACGTAGAGGTTATGTAATTCCTGAAGATGTGCGCGCTGTTTGCATGGATGTCTTGCGTCATCGTATTGGCTTAACTTATGAAGCCGAAGCAGAAAACATAACAACCGAACACATTGTAAATGAAATTTTAAATACCGTTGAAGTTCCATAATCAAAACTTCAAATTCATAATTTCTAACAATCATCATCGCATCAAATTTTGGAAACAGCTGAGCTATTAAAAAAAGTTCGTAAAATCGAAATTAAAACCCGTGGACTTTCCACACAGGTTTTTTCGGGCGAATACCACAGCGCCTTTAAAGGCAGAGGTATGGCTTTCAGCGAGGTGAGAGAATATACGCCGGG
>Ga0172373_10008550_pt1 | contig 12969 bp, 8 predicted proteins | sample Lak10m_2_FD_114546 | JGI IMG/M metagenome (GOLD analysis project Ga0172373, IMG submission 114546) | Freshwater microbial communities from Kabuno Bay, South-Kivu, Congo - kab_092012_10m | ecosystem: Environmental > Aquatic > Freshwater > Lake | place: Democratic Republic of the Congo: South-Kivu... | reverse complement strand
CAGGGTTATGTTGTCGGCAGCGCCGACAACATAACCCTGTTTCATAAAATAAAAACCGCCCGGTCATTCCGACTGTAAGGAGGAAACTCACGGTGTCTTCCGGTTTTGTTTTACAGGTTTTCCGGTGTTTTTTCGCGTTTGTGAAACCACAGAGTTGCGCAGAGGAGGATACTTTGCGCGACTCTGCGTCATACTCTGCGCGACATTCTGCGGTTCGATATTCTGCGGTTTTCTCTCTGCGCAACGTGAGCAGCCCCCCAGCTCCGGAGGAGCGATATGTTAATAGAATCCCCGGAATGTTACCCCCTTAATACCCCGGATTTTGCTCCATTCTGCCCTGTCCAGTTGCAATTTCATTGGATGGAATGGGCAGAATACTCCTGAATTCTTCAAGATTCAGCACAGTTCCGATTTGTCTGGTACGCGCCAGATCAAAGTAGCGATGCCCCTCGAAGTTGAACTCGGCGCGTCGCTCATCCAGTACAGCACGGAGGAAATCCGCATCAGTCGGTACATCAGCGGCGGCGAGCGGCTGCAGCCCGCGCCGGGTGCGAATCTGGTTCAGGTCATCCAGCCCGGCAGAACGACCCAGCGCTTCGGCGCGTATCAGGTACATCTCGGCCAGTCGGAGTACATATGCCGGATTGTCGCGCGATTCTTCACCGCGGTACTTCTGCGTACGCCCGTCAGGAACAATGGTGACGTCGTTGCGGTTTACATCATAATCGAGCAGGGTAGCGCGCACATCACCCGGACGGCCCCGGAAAAAGTTGTTCAGATCCTCGGATGCCAGATAGAACAGTTCAGTACGCAAAGCGTCATCGCGGCTGTACGTCAGGCCGTTGAAATCACTCCGATTCTGCTTGTTGAAGGCCAGTTCAAAGATGGACTCCGAACTGCGGCGTGTGCTGAATATATCACCGTACTGCGCAGCGTCGAGCAGACTGTAAGGACTGTCGCTGATAACATAACCGGCATGCTCAGCAGCTTTGACGTAATCCTTTTTGTACAGATAAACCCTCGCCAGCAATCCGTTGATAGTGTGTAAGTTGACGTATTGTACCCGGTCGTCGGTTGGACTGATGCCTGCCTGCGCTGCTTTCAGCTCTTCAATGATAAAAGAGTAAGTTTCCTCAACGGTTGCCCTGACTGGTATATCGGTGATGTCTTGCACCGCTGAAATAACAGGAATGCCATAGGCTGAGCCGGTATCCCAGTGCTCTCCAAAGTAGCGCAGCACATCAAAATGAGCCATGGCGCGAATGGCCCTTGCCTGCGCCTCTATCTCCTGCCTGCGCTGGTCTTCCAGACCGGTCACACCGGGCAGTGCGCCCAGCAGGTAATTGCAGTTCACAATCGTGCGGTACATACTGATATACAAATCCTGAACCAACGCATTGGCCGGTGTAACCTGCTTGTTGCCAATCTGGTCCAGCGACAGGTATGAATACCCTCCGGTGGTAGCGTTGTCCGACAGGCCCTCGCTCATCAGCGGAAACTGTCCGCCGTAGTAGGACCCCTGCTGGAGGGTATTGTAAACACCCAGCAGCGCCGCTTCTGCATCAGCGCCGCTCCGGATTGCATCGCCGGTACTGATATCATTGGGTGATACCTGATCGAGAAAATTGCACGACGAAAGTCCGAGAATAGCCGTAAGAAGTGTGATGATACTGTATTTTTTCATGGTATTACAGTTTGAGATTGACGCCAAGGGTGATGGTGCGTGCCTGCGGGTAGGCTCCGTAATCAATGCCCGCAGTGCGGTCTGTGGAGGCGCCATTGGATGAAACCTCCGGGTCGAAACCCTTGTAATTACTGAAAAGCCACAGGTTCTGTCCCTCCAGATAGACCATCATGTTGCTGAATTTTCCAACTTTCGGGAAAGTATAGCTCAAATTGACGTTCTGGATGCGCACAAAGGAGCCGTTTTCCAGAAACTGGGATGAATTGATAAAAAAGTTGGGATTAACAAACGAGGCGCGTCCGTATTCTGCCACATCTCCCGGTTTGCGCCAGCGGTTCACCAGATCGGCCCTGTTGTTGGCATAAACCGATGAAAGTCCGCCCTCGTTGCTGTAGCCGAGGTTGTCGGAGGTGGCGCGCATGAGATTGTAAACCTGATTTCCACCCGTAAAGCGGGTGAATATGCTCAAATCCCAGTTTTTATAACTGAATTTGTTGGTTACTCCCCCAAAGAAGGTCGGAAGTGCTCTCCCGATAATCTGTGCATCGTCGTAATCAATGATACCGTCTCCATTGGTATCTTCGTACGTTGCATCTCCGGTCTGCGTGTCAATTCCCGTAAATTTCAGTCCCACGAAAGAGCCGATGGGCTCACCGACTTTCAGGATGTGTGATGCTTCCAGGTCGCTGAACGCATTCAGGTAAATTTCGTCGCTGCTCAGACTTTTGATTTCATTCCTCACGAAGGTACCGTTCACGTTCATGGTCCAGTTGAAATCGCCTCCCCTGCGCAGGTAGGCGGTGACGTTGCCCTCCACACCGGTGTTCTGTACTTCGCCGCTGTTGCGCGTAACGGTGGCAAAGCCGGTGGTGCCCGGAATGGCATCGCGGCTCAGCAGCCGCGTTTTGCGCGACTGGAAGAACTCCAGCGATCCGTTGAAGCGACCGCCCCTGATTTCGTAGTCCAGACCGACATTCAGCATGCGGTTGGACTGCCAGGAGAGGGTCGGATCGGCAATATTCCTGATAGCAATGCCTGCCTGATTGTCGTAATTGGCCGCAGAATAGAAAGAAACGTTCTCAAAATCACCAATTTCCTGATCGCCCGTGATGCCGTAACTCAGGCGCATCTTCAGGTCAGTGAAGAGGTTTCTGTTGAAAAACTCCTCCCCGCTGATGCGCCAGGCGGCCGAGGCAGACGGGAAATAGCCGAAGCGGTTGTCTTTTGAAAAGCGCGACGAACCATCTGCTCGCATGGTGGCGGTGAACAGGTAGCGGTCGTTGTAAGCGTAGTTGACACGCCCCAGGAAGGAAAGCAGCGAAAACGATGTTCCGCTGGAGGTAGCCCCCACAATATTGGCAGCACTCGATATTTTCTCCAGTCCGGAAGGCGGGAATCCCTGTCCGGTAATGCTGTTGCGCTCCAGTTGTGTCCGCTGCTCGGTGATACCTCCCAAAATGGTCAGGTTGTTTTTTCCGCTTGTTTTGGTGTAGGTAAGTGTATTCTCATTCAGCCAGGTGATGGCCCGGAAGCCCGCTTCATAAGCCTCTCCACCCACGGCAGCCGCATCGGCAGTGAGGGCCGACTTGAACTGGTTGTCGAAAAGGAAAGCCGCATCGGTGGAGAAACTGCTCCTGAAACGGAGGTTCGGACGGAAGGCGTATTCGCCGTTAGCAGTAGCCAGCACGCGGTAGTTATTGGTGAACGCCCTGATTTCTTTGGCCGATTTCACCGGATTGTCGGATAGCCAGCTCGCCTGATAGTTTTCGAAAGGGGCGTACGAGCCATCTGCCTCGTAAACCGGCATCAGCGGCGATGCACCAATGGCGTTGGTAATCACGCCCGTATAGGTATCGTCGTTAAAACTGCGGCGGTTCCGGGAGAAGGTATTGCTGAGATTGAGTCCGATCGTGAACTTGTCCGTGATATGGTGATCCAGATTGAGGCGCAGATTCAGTCGCTTGTAATAGTTCTCAATAACGACCCCTGTCTGGTCAAAGTAACTCATTGCGCTGAAGAAACGAGTGCGGGCATCGCCTCCGCGCATGGAAATTTCATAGTTACTGATTGGCGCTGTACGGGTTACCTCGTCGAGCCAGACGGTGTTGGCCGACTCGTCAAGATTGAAATTGTCCAGCGGCTCTGTCAGTACCGACGGATCAAAATCTTCGCCGAAGGCATTGTTATCGCTGTTGTAAATAGCAAGATCGTTTCTGCGGGCCTCCTCGATCAGGTCAACAAACTGTCCTGAGTCCATGAATTTAATCTTGCGGGCAGCCTGCTGGATTCCGGTGTAGGCGTTGAAATTCACCTCGGTTTTGCCCTCTTTGCCGCGTTTGGTTGTGATAAGTACCACCCCGTTCGCTGCCCGGGCGCCGTATATGGCTGCAGCCGATGCGTCCTTGAGTATTTCTATGGATTCAATATCGTTCGGATTGATATCTGAAACAGAACTCAGGGTTTGACCGGAGCCCACCGTCTCTCCCTGCAGGTTAAACGCGGTGGACAGGCTCGAGTTGCTCTCACTCAGCATCGGAATGCCATCCACCACATACAGCGGATTGAGGTTGCCGCGTACGTTCACCAGCAAACCCGCGCCGGGTGTGCCCGAGGGGGTTGTGACGTTGAGTCCCGATACACGTCCCTGAATGCTGGCAGCCAGATTGGAAACGGGCTGGTCTTTGAAGTCTTTGTTGCTGATGGAGGCAATGGCACCGGTAATCTGGCTTTTCTTCTGAACGCCATAACCGACCACCACCACATCGCTGAGCAGTGAGGTGCTCTCGCCGAGCAAGACGTCAATCAGGCTGCGGTTTTCCACCGGCACTTCCTGCTTTTCCAGTCCTACAACCTGAAAGACGATCACATCGTTCCCCTGCGCCCTGATGGTGTATCTGCCATCTGCTCCGGTCAGGGTGCCCCTGGTGGTACCTTTGATAGTTACTGTGACGCCCGGCAGGATTTCCTTGCTGGCTGCATCCCTCACGATGCCGCTGACGCTTGTCTCCTGCGCGCGCATGCCTGTGGGAAGAATCAGTAGTAAAAGCGTTACAAGTACAGAGTAATGTTTTCTAGTCATTCGATGATGGTTGTGATGATCAGTAGTCGAAGTAACGGATTGAACAATGAAAAATACCTGAAAGATACTATCCCGGTTCAGCAAAGTTAATTCGATGGCAGATATATTCAAATATTATTTTGTATCTGACGTTTCAGCCCGCCCGTCCAAGTGCCGGTTACCTTTATGTCTGACAACTTTTCAGTTGGTATTTCCAGCGGATTTCTGTCCAGTATCACGAAATCTGCGAGTTTTCCGGGGCTCAGTGTTCCTTTTATATCACCGTCGTCGTTGGCCATTGCTGCGTTCACGGTGTATGCTTTGAGTGCGTCGGCCACGCTGATGCGCTGGTATGGAGCAATGCAGGCACCCGTATTGTCTGTACGCTCCACAGCATTGCGGATTCCTGTGAGCGGACTAAAGTCTTTCACCACCGGTGCGTCGGAAGAAAAGGCGAGATTTACTCCGGCTTCCAGCACACTTCTGAACGGATAGACATTGTCGAGATAGAAATCAGGCAGGTAGTTTCTGAAGTTTCTGCCCAGTTCGTACAGGAAAACTGGCTGTGTTACACAGTGAACGCCCAAATCTTTCATACGTGTGAGGTGCGACAATTCAGGGAGTCCGAGGTGCTCAATCCGGTGTTGTGTGTTCCGGCTATTCTCGCCGGCAATGGATTGATACACCTGTAATACCAGATCAATGGCGCGGTCACCAATGGCGTGGGTGGCAATTTTGAATCCGGCCATCTGGGCTTTCAGGGCAATCTCCCTGAAAAATCCGAAATCGAGGCGCAGTACGCCCTGTTCGTTTCCTCCCTTGTAATAATGTTTTAACGAGGCAGTTTTGCCGCTCAGTCCGCCGTCGCTGAAGAGTTTTACGGTATTGACTGTCAGAAAATCCGATCGGTAATGTGCCGGAAGCGGAAGTGGAACGGTATCGCCGTCCGGAACCAGTACAGGAATTGCGTTAATCCGGATTTTCAGCTCCCCCGCGCAGTCCATCGCTTTATACACCTCCAGTAAATCGGGCATGACGGCCGGATCGGTAGCCGAGCTGATGCCGAGTTGCAGGAATGACTCCTGGGCTGCCAGTATCATTTCCCGGTACATGGCCGGCGTATATGCAGGCAGAAATTTTCTGGCCAGTCCGAGTGCGGTTTCGCTCAGCACGCCGGAGGGCTCTCCGTCCCTGTTCATCCTTATTTCACCGCCTGCGGGAACAGGCGTATGACGGCTGATGCCGCAAATCCCGAGGGCACCCGAGTTCAGCACTACTACATGCGCGCAAGTGCGTATGACGTGACACGGACGATCTTTCACCACCTTGTCCAGATCTGTACGGTCGGGCATGCGCTGATCCGGGAAGTTCGCTTCGTTGAACCCCCGCGCCATTATCCAGGGGTTTTCGGGGTTTTTCCGGGCAAAATCGGCTATTTTATCCAGCATTTCTTCCAGATTTCTCACATCACGCAGATCCAGCATATATGTGAGCAAATCACCCACTTTCCAAATATGTATGTGGGCATCGTTAAAAGCGGGCAGTAACGTTTGTCCTTTCAGATCTGTTTCCCGGGCACCGCTTCCCATGTGCGCGCGTACCTGCTCCAGTGTGCCCGTACACGCGATCTTGTCGCCCGCGGTACCGAGTGCTTCCACCCGGGGCTGCCCGGAATGTTGAGTCAGGATATTGCCGTTGGTAAAAATATGTTTTGTCATGCCGGATGCAGGTGGGAGAGAGAATCCTGAACAAACACTTACAACAGCCCCCTTTTTTCATGTGCCCTTCGGATGGCAGCTTCCAGCACCGACAGTCCTTCTGTCAGTTGGTTTCTGGTGATGACCAGCGGGGGCAGCAGGCGTATGCAGTTGGAATACAGTCCGGCGCGTATCAGCAGGATACCATTGGAAACTGCATCCCGGATAATTTCGAGGGTCAGATCCGGATCGGGCTCCCTGCTTTTGCGGTCTTTAACGAACTCTACCAGCCGCATGGCCCCCAATCCGCGCACATCGCCCACAAGCGGGTACTTTTTCTTCCAGTCGGCCAGCGTCCGGCGGATCTGATTGCCCACGCTCTCTGCTTTGGCCAGAAATTCGGGACTTGAAATGATTTTTACCGCCTCAATGGCTGCCGCACAGGCCACAGGACTGCCGCTGTATGTTCCTCCGACACCACCCAGGTGCGGGGCATCCATTATTTCCGCTTTGCCCACTACGGCTGCAATGGGAAATCCTGCGCCCAATGACTTGGCTGTGGTAATCATATCCGGTACCACCCCCGCGTGCTCGCAGGCAAAAATCTTGCCTGTGCGACCCATGCCCGACTGTATCTCGTCGAATATCAGTACGATGTTGTGTTTGTCGCAAATCTCCCGCAGTTTCTTCAAAAATTCGGGCGGAATCGGCACAAAACCTGCTTCTCCCTGTACCGGCTCGATCAGGATGGCCGCTACGGCCGACGGATCTACCTGCGCTATCAGTGCGTGGTCCAGCTGGGCTATTGAATAGTTCAGGTATTGTGTGGCAGTCATGCCTTCCGGTACCCGGTACATATTGGGTGTCGGGAGCCGGTAAATATCGCTGGCCATGGAGCCGAATCCTTTTTTGAACAGGTTATACTTGCTCGTAAGACTCAGCGTCAGGTGCGTGCGTCCGTGATAACCGCCCTCAAAAACGATAATGGCAGGCCGCTGCGTGTAATAACGGGCTATATTGACCGCATTTTCCACCGCTTCCGACCCGGAGTTGGAAAACAGCGTTTTTTTGGGAAAATCACCCGGAGTCAACTGGTGCAGCAACTCTGCCAGCTCAACTACGGGCTCATAAGTGGTTACGATGGCACAGGTGTGGATAAAACGCTCCATTTGTTTCCTGGCGGCATTGACTACCGCTGCCGGCGAATGACCCACATTGGCCAGTCCGATACCACCGGCAAAGTCGAGCAGGGTATTGCCGTCAATATCTCTTACAACGGCACCGCGGGCCGACTCAACCACCACGTCGGTGGAACGGGCAGCACCTGCAGGCAGTGACGCTACTCTCCGGGCCAGCACATCCCTGCTTTTCGGACCGGGAATGGGGGTTTTAAGGTCAATAGTCTTTTTTATCTCTGTCATGGCAGACGTGTTTTAAAACTGAAAATAACCGGAATGGCCTTCATGATATGTCCTTTTCAACGGGTAATGTCATCATGACGCCGCCGTTCCCGCACTGCGGGTCATCGAGGTAGTTATGGATCAGGCGCAGCAGTTCGAAACCCAGTTTCTGCTGCGTACCCACGGTGGGATCAAAGATATTACCCTTCAGCATCTCCGCGTAGTATTCGTCCAGACTCATTCTGTCGGCATAGTTCAGGTAACCGTTGGGCATCCCGACAGTGATTTGTCCCTTCAGTCCCAGCCTGCGGCACAGCTCCTGTCGTGCCCGGTAGATCGCCTTTGCTATACCCTTTCCGCGGTAATCCGGGTGAACGCCTACATCCATCCCGTACAGCCAGTCGCCGTCGGCTTCATGGGTGGTCATCCACAGGTTGCCGGATATTTCCAGATAAGTATGGTCTTCTTCCGGCAAGTGATGGCGGATGGTAGTACTCATTCCGATGATTTTATCTCCGTCGAGCACAACAAACTGGCCCTCCGGAAACAGTTCCAGGTGTTTCAGGTAGTGTCTGGCCTGCAGGGTTTCATCCGGTGAAAGGGTAGGGAAGACGATTCGCTGCAACTCGCCCAGTCCCTCCGCATGCGCGGGAAGGGTATTCTGTATGACATATCCATTGGGTAGCTCCCGGTAATACATGGCTTGATTTGTGTTCCGGAATGCTTCCGGCTTGTCGGGTGATTAAAAAATGAAGCCGCAGGACAAAAACAGTATTGCGGCAATGGCAACCGCCATCAGGCTGTATGGAAACTGCGCGAAAGATAGCTGCACGTTGGAACATTCGGTACTGTTGGATGTCAGCACTGTCACGTCGGAGAAGAAACTGGCCTGCGAACCGAATGCGCCTGATGAAAAAACGGCAGCTATGGAAAGCCATACGTTGGCACCTACGGCCTGTGCCAATGGCACCACAATTGGCAGCGCGACAGCATAAAGTCCCCAGGATGAGGCAGTTGTATAGGAAATAAAGCTCAGTGCCAGAAACACAATCATGGGCAACAGATTTTTCGACAACACAGGCTTCACACTTTCTATTACATAAGGCGTCAGTCCCATCTCGTCGCCGACTCTTTTGAGTATATAGGACATAGTGAGAATAGCCAGTGCGACAATCATTGTTTTGAATCCGTCGAAAACGCCCTCTGAAACGGCCTCGAATTTCATTACTCCGGTAATCCAGTAATAGAAATAAGTAAAGGAGACGCCCACCATCACGCCTTTCAGTGCGTCCTTGTTCAGCAGGAGTGTTGCCGCAATAAGTACGCCAAGGGGCAAGATAAAATGTATCGGGCCCGATTTACCGGGGGGTGCGTATTCATTTCCGGAGCCTGCCGGGACGGTGAATCCGTTTTGAGCCGCCAGCTCGGCCGTTTTCAGTCGGCCGACAAGCGGGAAAAATCCCAGTCCGACCAGCAGGGCAAGTGTGGTAATGGCCCACGGATAGAACATAAATGGAATCGTGTTCACAAAACCCTGAAAAGCCTGTCCTTTCTCAACGATCTGGTTGCTCTCCAGCAGGCTGCCGCAGTAAATAGACCAGGTACTCATCGGTATCAGCAGACAGACAGGTGCGGCGGTGGCACTGACCATAAATGCCAGCATTTCACGCGAAACTTTGTAGTTATCAGTAATCTTCCGCATCGTGACGCCGGTAGCCAGGGCACTCATGTAGTCGTCAATAAATATGATAACGCCCATTATCCATGAAACGAGGAGCGCGCTTCGGCGGCTTTTTACATACCGCAGCAGATAATCACCGAAGGACAGGACGCTGCCCGACTGGATAATCAGGTGAATGAGCGATCCGTACAGACCACAAACGAGGATTACCCACACCATGTCTTCATGCTGAAGCGTTTTGGTCATGGCCTCCACAAAGTTACCCGGAAATCCGGAGGGACTGATCATCAGGAAACCGACGAGGCAGCCAACCAGCAGCGGCTCGAATGCCCTGCGGGTGATGATGCCGAGGATGACAACAACCAGCGGCGGTATAAGCGAATAGATACCCATGAACAAGGTGGTTTGTGTGACTGTCGGCGCGATTGCTCAGGCCACTCCATCACAGGTTTCCGATGGCGACAAGTTTCTTTTCCATGTATTCGTGCAGGCCTTCTTCTCCGCATTCGTAGCCCGAACCGCTCTGTTTCCATCCACCAAAGGGAGCTTCCACAGCGTGGGCAGCCCACTCGTTGATGCCCACGATTCCGAATTCCAGCGCCTCCGAAACATGAATGCTGGTGTTCAGATCGTTGGTCCAGAGGTACGCAGCCAGGCCATATTCTGTATCGTTGGCCAGCGCCACGGCTTCCGCTGCCGTGGCGAACGGTGTGACGCTCATCACCGGGCCGAAGATCTCCTGCCGGAACAGCGGATTGGAGGCAGTGACATCCCTGACGAGTGTCGGCTCATAAAAGTATCCTCTTTCAAGGCCGGACGGAATTTTTCCTCCGCAAAGCAGGGTGCCGCCAGCCTCAACGCCTGACTTCACCAGGGAGGCCACCTGATCGCGCTGCCTGACATTGATCAGCGGACCAACCTGTGTGTCGGGATCGGCACCGTCCCCGACAGTCAGTGCGCTTAAATGGCCGGCAGTCAGCTCGCAAAATCGTTCGTAAACGTCTCTGTGCACGATGAATCGCTGGGGAGATACACAAACCTGACCGCAATTGCGTGTTTTGGCCACTGCAGCGGCCCTGGCCAGCGTTTCAACAGGCACATCCGGGAAAATAATACACGGTGCATTACCTCCCAGTTCCAGCGACAGTCTCGTGTGGGTCAAAGAGGCTGCATTCATCAGCAACTTGCCTACTCTTGTACTTCCCACAAAGTGTACTTTTCTGACTTCGGGCCGTGACATGAGTACATTTCCAATTGCCGGGGCATCTCCCAGCACCAGATTGGCCACCCCGGTGGGCAGTCCGGCCTCTTCCAGCAAAGCCGCCAGTGCCATGGCAGTTAGTGGTGTGTACTCGGAGGGTTTGGCGACAAAAGCGCAACCGGCAGCCAGCGATGCCGCCCATACCCGTGCAATATTCCAGATCGGGAAATTCCAGGCAGTAATGATACCCACCACGCCCACGGGCTGGTGAATAACGCTCATCCGCTTGTTGCTTCGGCTGCTCACGAGTGTGCGCCCGTGTGCGCGCTTGCCTCCTCGGCGAACCACTCGAAAAACTGGGCGGCAACTACCCACTCCCCGCGCGCCTCCACTGCCGGTTTCCCCGATTCAGCCACCGTGATGGCCGACAATTCGGCGGCCCGTGTGCGCATCAGGTGCGCTACCTGCTTCAGTATATCTGCCCGCTGATAGGGGTTCGTACCCGCCCAGGCCTTCTGCGAGCGCACAGCTGCATCAACAGCCTCTTCCGCATCTGCTGCGTTACCGAATGGCACTGTTTCGACCGTCTCCTCCGTGGCCGGATTGATCACCTGCCAGGTACGGCCGTTGAGAGCCCCGGTCCAGATACCACTGATGAAATTCTTATTGTGCGTCATATTTTGTTTTGTAGAGGCGAAGCAACTCCGATTCAAGAATATCCAGCCCCCTTTTCAGCTCGCTGTCCCTGATCACCAGCGGCGACAATACGCGGATGACATTGCCGTAAGTACCTGCGCTGATGATAATGAGTCCCTGCACATGGCAAGCATTCACCAGATCTTTGGTCAGTGTTGCGTCGGGAACCGATGGGTCGCCATTTTGCACCAGTTCGAAAGCCAGCATGGCTCCCAGTCCGCGGACGTGACCAATGGCCAGCGGCATTTTCTTTTGCATTTGCTCAAAACGCCTGCGCACCGTCTTGCCTACTTTTTCGCCCAGCGCGTTGATACCTATTTTTTCCATGTAACTGATGGTAGCCAGTGAAGCGGCACAACACACTGGATTCCCCGGATAAGTGCCTCCGAGCGTGCCGGCTTTGGCGGCATCCATCACTTCGGCGCGACCAATCACGCAGCCAATGGGCATACCCGAGCCCATGGATTTGGCCCAGGTGGAGATGTCGGGCGTGATCCCGTAATGTTCGTAGGCTGCCCACCTGCCGGTGCGACCGAATCCGCTTTGTACCTCGTCAATGATCAGAAGCATATTTTTTTCAGTGCAAATTCGTTGCACTGCCTTCAGGTAATCAGGCGGACAAACATGAAAGCCGCCCTCGCCCTGCACGAGTTCCAGAATCACCGCCGCCATGTTTCCTGCGTCCGCATGCGTCAGGAAAAAGTCCTTCAGTTTCTGGATCTCGTAATCCACATAATCCTTTTCCGATTTGAATCGCCGACCGTAACGGAAGAAGTTCGGAAAATCGAGGCGATACACCTCCCCGGCGAAGGGCCCGCATCCGAGTTTGTTTCCGGTTTTGGCGGTCAGCGTCATGGCCATCATCGAGCGCCCGTGGAAAGCGCCCGTGTAACAGAGAATGCCACTTTTGCCCGTTGCCTGACGTGCAATTTTGATGGCATTTTCAACCGCTTCAGCTCCGGAATTGGTAATCATCACCTTGGTTCCATGCTCGCCGTGCGGGAAAATTTCGGCCAGTTTTTCGGCCAGTTCGATGTATTTTTCATACATGGCCACATTAAAACAGGTGTGAATCAGTGTTTCTGCCTGTTTTTTGATGGCATCTACCACCGGCTTCGGGGAGTGCCCTGCGTTGAGGACGCCGATACCACCGGCAAAATCTATCAGTTGCTTTCCACTGGTGTCTGTTACTATCGCGCCTTTGGCAGCAACGGCAGTGGCCGGATTAAAAACGCCGATTGCATTGGGTACCACTTTTTTCCGGCGCTCAAGGAGTTGATCATTCATATTGCAGTTTTTTACGGAACAGTACATTCCGGTGCAATGCTATGAAAGATTTTAATTTTTCGGAAGTTTTTTTTATCCGTTTAAAAATGCAAGATTTGCAGCAGCGTTATTTCAAAAATCAGCGGACTATAAGAGCTTGTTAAGGAATCTCTCGCCGAGTCAAAAACGGCTCATTTTTCGCCACTTTTCACCTTTTTTCAGTTACGTAGCACCGGCTATGCGCCTTCAAAAACGCAAAAACTGACAAAAAATGAACCTGTTTTTG
>Ga0172373_10008545_pt1 | contig 12971 bp, 7 predicted proteins | sample Lak10m_2_FD_114546 | JGI IMG/M metagenome (GOLD analysis project Ga0172373, IMG submission 114546) | Freshwater microbial communities from Kabuno Bay, South-Kivu, Congo - kab_092012_10m | ecosystem: Environmental > Aquatic > Freshwater > Lake | place: Democratic Republic of the Congo: South-Kivu... | reverse complement strand
TTCGCCATTTTTCACCTTTTTTCAGTTACGTAGCACCGGCTATGCGCCTTCAAAAACGCAAAAACTGACAAAAAATCAGCCTGTTTTTGCCAACGGCAGAGAATCCTGAACAAGCTCTAAACAAATGATGTCAGAGTACAAGGACTTCTTGTCAGAATAATAATTTAAAATGAAGTTTTCAGACCCTTTTAAAATCTTAAGCAAGAAAAATGGGACGACATGAAAAAAGATTTGAATACTTTTGAAGACGTTTGAAAAATTTTCTTGGTACCATGACAGAACAGGAATTAAAGGAATATATCCAGAGTAACTTTCCCAGGGAAAACGAGCATTGTGAATGGAAAGAGTTCAAGCGTTTAAAACACGCTATTTCTGCCAGCGAAGGAAGGGATGTAATTTCTTATATTTCAGCTATTGCCAATATGGATGGTGGTCATCTGGTTATAGGGGTAGAAGATATAACGCTCAATATCGTAGGCATACAGGATTTTAATAGCTATAACACCCAAAATCTCAAACTGAAAATCCTGACAGACTGCTCCAATCTAAGTTCCGAGGGGTTTGAGATACAAGAACTGAGTACAAGCGACACCCATAAAACAGTCTGGATTTTTCATATCCCACGCCATCAATTTCGTCTTCCGGTGTATGCGCACAAAAAAATGTGGCAACGCATCAATGATAGCCTTGTAGAAATGACCAAATCGCGACTTGAGGCTATTCTATCGGAAGTAAGGGTGGCAGATGACTGGACCGCCAAATTCATTCCAGAGGCAAGTATGGAGGATTTAGACGAAGCTGCCATTGCCAAAGCAAGGCTGGAATTTATTAAGCGCAACCCCAAATACAAAGAAGAAGAAACCCGTTGGGATAATGTCAAATTCCTGGACAAGGCCAAGCTCACCATCAAGGGCAAAATTACCCGCACTGCACTCATTCTTTTAGGCAGAGAAGAAGCAGAACATTACCTGGGTTCCTTTGTGAAAATTCGCTGGAATTTAAAAACACTGGATAATCAGGACAAAGACTTTGAGATTTTTTCTATCCCGCTCATTCTTGCTGTAGACCAGGTCTATGCCAAAATCAGAAACTTGAAATACCGTTACCTGCGGGAAGGGACGTTATTCCCTGATGAAGTTTTGCGCTACGACCCTTTCAGCATTCGTGAGCCATTAAATAATGCCATAGCCCACCAGGACTACACAAAAGGGGCTAGAATAAACGTAGCGGAATTTGAAGACGACCATTTGGTCTTTTCCAATTATGGCTCTTTCCTGCCCAAATCTGTGGAAAAAGTTGTACTTAGAGATACTCCTGAAGAGGTTTATCGAAACCCTTTTCTCGTGGAAGCCATGAAGAACCTCGATATGATTGAAACGCAGGGAGGCGGTATCCGCAAAATATTCAACTTCCAAAGGCAGCGCTTTTTCCCTATGCCCGATTATGACCTCAGCGATAATAAAGTAAAAGTTACAATCACAGGTAAAATACTGGACGATGAGTTTGCCAAAATACTGGTAAAAAACCCTTCACTTTCTCTTGAAGACATTCTGCTTCTGGACAAGGTACAAAAGAGAAATACATTGACTGAAGAAGAATATAAATACCTGAAAAAACATGGTTTGATTGAGGGTAGAAAGCCTAATTACTTCCTGTCCCTAAAAGTGATACAACCTGCCAAAGATGAAGAATTGAAAGCAGAATACATTGCCAATAGAAGCTTTGATGATGCTCATTTTAAAGAGATGATTGTGGAATATCTCAGGAAGTTTGAAAAAACCAAACGAAAAACAATTGACAACCTTGTTATTCCAAAACTTTCAAATGCGCTTTCTGATGCCCAAAAAAAGAGTAAAGTAACCAATCTTTTAAGCGCACTCAGGATGGAAGGTAAAATCAAGAGCCTTCCCGGCTACTACTGGGAACTCGTTTAAAAGCATTTAAAAGCATTTAAAAGCTTTTAAATGTAAATTACTGATGATCTGAAAATTAAAATAACAGCAGATGAATCTGAACGAAACCGATAAAAACCGAATCATTGAACTGGTAAAGGCAGGTGAAAAACTGCCAAAGGAATTCATTTACAAACTTTTTGCTGACGAAGATGATGTATTCCTGTTCTGGAACGGAAGAAAAGAAGATGCTACCAATGTAACCCTGCCCTTTCACAGCATTGAGCATATAGACGAGCCACGCAAAGAAGAAAAGAAGCAAGACGATATGTTTGAAATAGGCTTGACACCACAGTTCATTCAGGAATTGAAAGAAAAAGGCGTTTCTTTTTCACTTAAATACAGACCCAAAGATGTGTTTGACAAACTAGCGCATTGGGCAATTGATTTCAACTACGAAGACAAAAAGGAAATCATCAAAATTAAAAACGATTCAGGCGAAACGGAAGAACAGTGGACAGGAAATTACTTGTTTGAAAATGAGTGGCAGAGTTTTCGCACCAGGAAAAACCCGGCACTTGAATTTACGAGTATTGCCTGTGAGTATAAAAAAGCAGGTAAATACAAGGTATTGGTGAAAGTCGTTGATATTCCTGGAATTGACTCAAGCAAGATCATTGAAGTAATGATAGGTTGAGATGGAAGAAGATAATAATCCACTGCCTGTCAAGCCTCCGGAGTATCTGCGCGTCAGCGGTATTAGTGTCAATATACACATCTACCCCGGCGAGATAACGCCCTTCACCACCAGAATCATCAAGGAGACGGGCAGTATCATCCGGCTCGGACTGGCTGACCGGGTGGAAATAGTGTCGCTGGGCACTACAGACCGCATCGAGGTGAGCCGGTTGTCTGAAGGTATCACCGTTCACCGGGCGCCGGGTATGTACGCTGAAACTGCCGGCCGCTTCCGCCGCTACTTTACTTATCTCGGATTCTGTGTCAGGGCTTACAGGTATGCAGCCCGCATGCATCCGGATGTGATAAACTGCCACTCGGTTCATGTATTACCCGTTTGTGTTCTGCTCAGACTGACCACCGGAGCGCGCCTGATTTATGACCCCCATGAACTGGAATCGGAAGTGCACGGCACGAACCCGCTGCTCCGCCACCTCGTCCGGTTCATGGAAAAAATCAGTTTCCAGTTTATTGATGCCCTGATTGTAGTGAACGAATCTATCGGCAAATGGTATCAGTCGAGGTACGGGCTGTCAGCCTTCACCGCCATTTACAATATTCCGGCTGGAAATCCTTCCGACGAGCCTGCTCCCGGGAGGAATCTCCGCGAAATTTTCAGTATCGGCGAGGACGAGATGCTGTTTCTGTATCAGGGACTGCTGAGTGAAGCCCGCGGCCTGGAGGCGATTCTGTCGGCCTTTATTTCGCTGGGACCTCCCTTCCATATTGTATTCATGGGGTATGGCACCATGGCCGGCAGGCTGAACGACACTTCAGAGAAATACGAGAATATCCATTATCTTCCGGCAGTACCACAGCACGAGCTGCTCGACTATACCCGCTCGGCCGATGCGGGCATACATCTGATACCCAACACGTGCCTGAATCATTATCTGTGTCTGCCTAACAAGATATTCGAGTACCTGAAGGCCTGTACACCATTCATCGTGAGCGACTTGCCTGAAATGGCCAATATCGCCGCCCGCACTGGCGGGGGCTGGACAGTATCGCCCGATGCCGGGTCGCTGGTTTCATTAATCGGCAGCCTCGACAAAGAAGAACTCCTGCGCAGGCGCGCACGCCTGCGTGAAGAGCGACTGAAGTACGACTGGAGTCTGGAAGAGCAAAAGTATATAGCGATATTCCGCGCTGTACTCAACCTTCGAAGACCATCGCCTCGTGCGTCAGTTTCCTGAAATCCACCTGTGTAACCGATGATACACCCTGCTCCGGCATATACACACCATATATAGTATCCACAGCAGCCATGGTCGCCTTGTTGTGTGTGACCACAATAAACTGCGATTGCGAGGAGAACTCCCGGATAATGCGGTTGAATTTCTCAATATTGGCATCATCCAGCGGTGCATCCACCTCGTCGAAGATACAGAATGGTGCCGGCTTGAGCAGATAAAGGGCAAAAAGCAGGGCAATAGCAGTGAGCGTTTTCTCACCCCCCGACAATTGCGCGATGGTCTGTGGCCGCTTGCCCTTGGGTTTGGCAATGATGTTTACATCCGATTCCAGCGGATTATCCGGATTGGTCAGCACCAGATCGGCAGAGTCGTCCTCCGTGAACAGCGTCCGGAAAACATTGATAAAGTTCTCGCGTACCTGCGTGAATGACTCCAGGAAACGCGCCGTGGCCGTCTCCTCGATTTCCTTCATGGTTTGCAGCAGATTATCCTTTGCATTCAGAATATCGTCGCGCTGCTGGGCGATGGTGTCGTGGCGCTCCTTGATTTCATTGTAAGCCTCGATGGCCATCGGGTTTATCTCGCCGTAGTTATCGAGCCTTCTTTTAAGGTTGTTTACCTCCTTTTCGAGTGCTTCCCGGTTATACTTTTCATCCGGCTCGCGGTTAATCACATCATTTACCCCTATTCCGAACTCCGCGCGCAGCCGCTCGCCAATAGCCGTGATTTCAAATTTCACATCCGAGAAACTGTCCTTGATGCGGTTGACCAGACTTTGCAGTTCCTGCTGTTTTCTGAAATTGTCGCGTTGCTTGTTTTCCAGCTCGTGGATTTCGTTTCTTGCCTTGAAATAGGCCTGCTCAACACCGCTGAGAGAAGCTTCTTTTTCTTTCTTTTCGGCATTACCGGCTGCCAGTTCCTGTCCGATGCGGGATATATCTGCCTCAATCAGTCCGATTTCGTCGGTGTGCCGGGCGAGGGTATTCTGAGCGGAGGCAAGCGTCTGCCGGAGTTCCTCCCTTCTTTTTTCCCGGAAGCTGAGCTCCTGCCGGAGTGTATTTACCCTGTTCTGCTGTTGAATAAAACCGATGTTATTCTGGTTGAAGGCAGCACTGGCCTGACTGAGTTGTTCGGCCACATCCCTGAACGAACCGTCGGCATTTGAAAGCCGTTCGCGAAGGGCTTCTGCCTGTGCATTTTTCTCCAGCAGTTGACTTTCAATAGAGGCATTACTGGCAGTCAGTGATTCGATACGCTGGTTGGCATCGCCTGCCTGTGCGTCGAAATTGGCCACGAATGCAGCAATATTGTCGAATTTCGCCTGAGTGCCTGCTCGCTCTTGTCGAACCCGGTTGAGTACCTCCCGTTCGCGCTGCAGCGTAGCCGACTGATCGGCATTTTTAAGCGACTGCAGGTGAGTTCGTATCGTGCCCAGCTGGACATTCAGCTGTCCTTCCGTAGATTCGAGCTTTTTGATATCCGTTTCCAGTACTTCAAGGTTCTTTTTCCGGCCGATTTTCTTTCCTTCAAAGAGGCCCACCGAACCGCCGCTCATACTGAAGCGCCGTCTGACCACCGTACCTGCCTTGGAGAGAACCGTGATATCGCTGCCAGCTGGCAATGCAGGAATATCATCTTCCACGATAATCACATTACCAAGCAAATATTCGACAAGATGCCTGTACTGAGGATCTGTTTCCACCAGTTCAACGGCACGCACGCCGCCTCCTGGCAACAGGAGCGGCATTTCGTAGTGGTTAATGGCGTCGAGGATGAAAAAGTTGGCGCGCCCCTTCTGGCTTTTTCCGAGCAGGGAGATAGCCTTCACTGCTTCATCGGCGTCGGGAACCACATAATAGTTCAGATAGTTTTCCAGATAGTTCTCGATGACAACCCTGTATTCTTCCCGGACATAAATCAGGTCCGACAGCAGGGGGCATCTTTTGGCCCATTCCTTGTCCTGACTCAGAAACTTGATACTTTCCGGAAACCCTTCCAGCGACTCGACCATACTCTTGGTGAGCTTGAACTCATTGCGGCGGGAGTCGAGCTGTCGGTTGTGGTCCGACTGTTTCTTCTGAATTGTTTCGAGTTCCTTTTCAGTTTGCTGGATATCGGCTTTTCGTTTCTCTTCGGCATTTTCGATCGCCACAATCCTGTTGGCCTGCGCTTCCTCAGCTTCTGACTGTTCGCGCAGCCGGAGTTCCAGTGCCTTCATCTCCTCCTTTCTCGCTGCTATATCGTTCAGTGTTCTTTCCACATCCCTGCGCAGGTTTTCGATCTGGCTGGCCTGAATAGCCCTGGTTTTTTCCAGTTCGACGATTTCCCGTTCAACAGTTTGCTGTTCCCTGACAAATTCATCCAGATTCCCTTTCATCAGATTGTGACTTGATCTGACATCATCGAGTCGCTTGCGGGCATTTTCGAGTGCTGTTTCCAGGTCGGCCTCTACATTCCGCTCATAATTAAGATCGGTCTGGTATCCATCCACTTCACCTTCAAGTGATGCAACCGTTCTGGTATTGGCTGCAATCTGGTCGGTCAGCCGCTGGATATCGTTACTGATGAACGTTCTTTTCTGTTCCAGCATGGCCTTCTCATTCTCGCGGCTTCTGATTTTTCCGGTCAGCCTGTTTACTTCCTGCTGCTGGGTACTCAGCGAAGTTTCCTTGTCGGTATGACTTTTCCTTTTTGCCTCAATATCTGCTTCGAGCAGTCTTGACATCGCCTCGGTACTGCGGTAATTATCTTCTTCGCGGGTAATCTGGCCTTCCAGTTCCTTGTATGTTTTCTTGTGCCTTGCGAGGTTGTGAACAGCCAGTTCGACGCTCAGGTTCTTGTATTCATTCTTGAGTTCGTAGTACTTCTGGGCGCGTTCGGCCTGTTTTTCGAGTTTCTTCAGCTGGTCGGTGATCTCGAACAGGAGGTCTTCCACGCGGTCGAGGTCGGCCGCGGTAGCTTCGAGTTTTTGCTGTGTTTCGTGTTTTCTGGCTTTGTATTTGCTCACTCCGGCAGCCTGCTCGAACATCTTTCTGCGTGCCTGCTCCCGGTCGCTGAGCATATCCTCCACCATATTGAGGGCAATAATAGCGTAGGAGTCGGGCCCGATTCCGGTATCAAGGAAGAGCGATGTGATATCCTTGAGGCGACAGGTCACACCGTTCAGGCGGTACTCACTTTCGCCGCTTCGGTAGAGGATCCTGCTGATACTTACAGTCGTATAATCGGTGGGCAGAACGTTTTTGGTGTTGTCGAAGGTGAGCGTGACTTGCGCCATCTGGCCCTCTTTCTTCTTTTTGGTACCGTTGAAAATCACCGACGACATCTTGTCGAGGCGCAACTGACTGCTTTTTTGTTCGCCGAGTACCCACCTGATGGAGTCAACGACATTGCTTTTTCCGGAGCCGTTGGGGCCTACCACGCCCGTTACATCTGCATTGAAATGCAGTGCTGTCTCGTTGGCGAAAGACTTGAAACCCTTGATTTCTAACGATTTAAGGCGCATAGGCAGTAATTTTCACGGGGTCTGTTTTCAAAAAAGGAGGGCGAAAATATGGTATATGAATGAGATAAACGAAAAAATTACCTTCATCACATCATGCAAAAAAAAGAATAATTCAAACTTGGAACAAAAACTTTCCCTACTTTTGCGGGCATTTTTTGAGAAGCAACCAAAAATTTCAGTAAAGATATGGCTAAACGCAAATCCGAACAGGCAGAAATCGTTGAGGTACAAGAGGTATCGAGTACGGGCGCAACATCATCACTCCCATCATGGGCACAGGATCCAAAAAACCTTGTGTATGCCCTTGGTGCAGTTGTCGTACTTGTTGGCGGCTGGCTGTTGTATAAAAATCTTGTTCTTGGCCCAAAAAACAAGGAGGCACATGCCGCCATGTGGAAGGCAGAACAGCAATTCGCACGCGATTCTTTCCAGCTCGCACTGAACGGAACTTCCGACAGCGGTCTCGAAGGAGTTGGTTTTCAGGGCTTCGCTGCGCTCGCCGACGAGTACAGCGGAACTCCGGCCGGCAGTGCCTGCAGTTACTACGCTGGTGTATGTAACCTGAACATAGGCAATTTTGATGAGGCAATCAGTTTCCTGGATGATGTGGATGCCGATGGCGCTGTACTCCCGGCTTTGAAGTACGGACTTCTGGGTGATGCCTATTCTGAAAAACAGGATTATTCCAAGGCCCTTGGTTACTACGAAAAGGCCGCAGATGCCGCAGAAGCAGATGTCATCGCTATCTACTACCTGAAAAAACTCGGTATGCTGAACGAGTTTCAGGGCAATAAAGACGCAGCACTGGAAGCCTATGAGCGAATTCACCGCGATTATCCCAACCAGCAGATATCTGACTGGCGCGACGTAGAAAAGTATATCTACCGCCTGAAGCCACAGATGTAATTCCGTGCAACCGCTATTGGCCAACGGCAGAGAATCCTGAACAAGCTTTAAGCTGGTAAAACCGGGAAGAATCAAACAAGATTTTTCCCGGTTTTTTTGTTTGAAAAACTGTACGATGAAAAAATAATTTGCAAATATGATCGTTATTGCATAGTTTTGTTCCTTAATTCTCATAATAGTCTCTCCGCCTATTATAAAAATGTTCAACCGAGTTGCTGCCTGTCAGTTACAACAGGGGTATTCTCTATTTCCAAAACGTGTTTCTGCGTCACAAATCCGGGAACTAAATCAGGGCTCAGCTGCTGTGCTGATGTCACAAATATCCGGGAGAGACGGCGCACACGCCAAAATTTACTATAAATTAACTTACACAGCTTATGAACACGATTCTTCGTCCCGCGTGTATCGCTCTGCTCCTCTCCGTGGCAGGCACAGCTTTCGCGCAAAAGTCCACGCAAAAAGAGGAAATTTCCAGAGCAGACCGCCAGTTCGGCCTTTATGCATATCAGGAGGCACTGCAAGGCTATCAACTTGTTCTTAAAAAAGACCCTTCCAATGCAAGGGCGCTTTCCAGAACAGGTGACTGTTATTTCAGAATGAACAACCCCGAAAAGGCTGTTATATGGTATGAAAAGGCTGTCAAACAGAGAGATGTGGCTCCCGAAGTACACCTTGGATACGCCAAGGCACTGATGCAGACAGGAGATTACGATCTGGCAAAAGAGCAGTTCCTTGTCTATGCAGACGAAAATGAGGATACAGGCCGCCACTTCGCAGATATGTGCGACTTTGCACTCGAAAACATCGAATCAAAGACTGTCTGGACGGCTAAAAATGAATCGGTCAATACCACTGGTGACGATCTGCTGCCTTCCCTCAAGGGCAATAAAGTAGTGTTCACTACTTTCAATAACGAATTTGCTGCTGCTTCCAAATCAAACGGTAAGGGTAATCAAAACTGGCTCCTCTCGGCGCAGGTTTCTCAGCAAACCGGCCAGTTGCAAAACCTGCAGGCATTCAGGTCCGAACTGACCAACGCACCCAATGAAGGCCCTGTCAGTTTTTCAGCTGATGGAAGCAAGGTGGTGTTCTGCAGAAATAATTTTGTCAACGGCATTCGAATTACGGATGATGCCAATGCCAGCATGAGTCTCTATACAGCAGATGTAGATGCCAGCGGCAAATGGAAAAATATAAAACCGTTCGTACACAACAGTATCAAGTATTCTACCGGCTTCCCGTCCCTCTCACCCAATGGCAAGATGCTGTTCTTTGCATCCGACAACGAAGACGGCTACGGCGGCTGGGATATCTACGTCTCTACGCTCCGCAACGGTGTGTGGGGCACTCCTGAAAACCTCGGCGAATCGGTGAACTCGGCAGGTAATGAAATTTCTCCTTTTTACAACGGAAATGAATTGTACTTCTCCTCCGACTGGCACCCGGGTTTCGGAGGTCTTGATGTCTTCTCTTTTGACTACTCTGATAAAAAAAATGCTGAAGCAGTCAACATGGGGCCGGTTGTCAATTCGTCGTCCGATGACTTTGGTTTCGTACTCGGCGAAAATCAAAAAAACGGCTATCTGTGCAGTAATCGCGAAAAAGGAAAGGGCAACACTGATATCTGGAAACTGACCGGTAAATCCTCCGGAAGTCAGATGGCTACCAGAAGTACTGATGCCCCGGTTTCTACAAAAACAGCAAAAGGCGTTACAACGGCTGCCGCTCCCAGAACGTTAAAAATAACAGTTGTGGATGAAGATGGCCGACCTGTCCCCAAAGCAGAGGTGGACCTGAGAGATTGCTCCGATCAAATTGGTATGACCGACGCAAACGGTGTTTACAAATTTGAAGAACTGGAGAAAACAATGGATTGCAATATTATTGTCCGGAAGATAGGCTACCGCGAGGCCGAGGTTGAGCAGAAAAGGTTTGGTAAAGCCAGCGTAACACTCACTGTCACGCTCGAGCGTGATGCACGCGAGAGCTATACAGGCCGCATTGTTGATTCAGCCACGCGCAAGGCGCTCTCCGGGGTAACTGTAACGGTTGATTTCGGCGATGACGAGGACGGCTATGAAACTGAGTCAAATGAAGAAGGTCAATATACGCTCATGGTCGAGCCAGGCGAAACTTTCGTGGTCAACTACAGCAAAACAGGATATGTCAGTACCATTGAGCGTATTCGCTTTAATGAAGATGATTTCGAACTCGACAGACTGTCTCTCGAGCCCGATTCGGATGAAGAGGAGGAAGAAGATACGGCCGACTCTGGCAAGGCATCAAGTTCACCTTTTGTGAAACTGGTTCCTGCAAAACAGCGAAGCAAAACCGTCGCTATTGACCAGATCAGTGGTTATTCCGTTCAAATATCGGCTACTCCGAAAGAACCCACTCAGTCCAAAATCTCTAGCTATGAGTCCTTCTCGGCTGATGGCAATCTGTATTTGCTGAAAGAAAAAAACTTGTACAAGCTCCGACTGGGTGTGTTCAAAACCCGCGCCGAGGCCGAGGTAGTGCTCAAAAAAATTGCCGCTCGCAAGGATAATGAAAAGGCATTTGTGGTGGCCGAACGCGGAGCCGGACCTGATCTGGTAGTTAGAAAGGCACCGCAGAAGTCTTCCGGTGCAACTGCTGCAGCAAGTTATTATGTGCTTCAGATCGCTACCTATAATGATGTCAGTGACATCAAGGCGCGCGAGTACGAAGATTTGAGAAGCCTCAATGCCAATCTCTTCTCTTACAATAAAGACGGGGAAGTATTCCTCTATCTGGGTGTCTGGCCAAGCCAGGAAGATGCCAAAAAGGCCCGCGCCGAGGTGCTGAAACTCGACTATGAAGAAGTAACTGTCGTAAAAGTCGAATCTACCGATTCCGATATTCAGGAGTTTATTCTGGCCGGTATCAATGAAAAATCGGGTAGCTCCGCTTCAAGAACCACTTACAGCGCACCGGAGGTCTCAAAGCCATTCCTCGTGCGTGTTGCTTCCGTAGCAAATCCCGATCGCTTCAACGTCGAGGAACTGGAGAAATATGGCCAGATAGAAATGCGCCCTTCAGAAAACAGCCCCGGTAAAACGCTGATTCTTGTCGGTCGCTTTTCTTCCACTGTGGAAGCTGCCCGCGTCCGCAACAAAATCGTGGCTGAAACCCGCTACAAAGATTCAATAGTCATCAAAGATACTTCCGTCGAATAAAATCTGCGAGCCACAGGCAGCGAAACCCGGGGTAAGTTCGTTTTATTGTCATACCCCGGTCGCGGATGAGCCTCCGGCACAAAAAAAGCAGTTTTTAAAAGTTGGTTTATACGAAAGGCATGTCTTCCGGCATGCCTTTCGTCGTTATAGCGTGTCTGTGTTGTACCTTTGCACCCTAAAATAAATCTGTTGCACACCTTCATTGTCAAAACCATGGCCGGCCTCGAGCCGGTACTCTCCGCCGAGCTGAATGCCATCGGCGCTCAGGGCGTTCGCGAACTCAAACGGGCCGTTGCTTTCGAGGGCGATACCCCAATGATGTATCGCGCCAATTATGAACTGAGAACAGCACTGCGTATCCTGAAAAAACTCACATCCTTCACGGCTTACAACGAAAGAAATCTGTACGGCGGAATCCGGGAGATTGACTGGTCGCAGTTCCTGGGCCCCGGCGATACACTCGCTATTGATGCCGTCACCAGTGGCACGGTATTCACGCACTCACATTATGTTGAACAGCTCGTCAAGGATGCTATTGTTGACCAGTTCAGAGACAAGTACAATCGCCGCCCGATGGTCAATACCGTTGCACCAACGCTGAGGGTCAATATTCATATCCAGGCTACCACGGTGATTGTTTCACTCGATACGAGCGGCGACTCGCTGCACCGCCGTAATTACCGCAAAGACACGGTGGAGGCGCCCCTGAATGAAGTGCTCGCTGCCGGTATGATTCTCCATTCAGGCTGGGATGCCAATTCCGCTTTCGCCGATCCGATGTGCGGCTCCGGAACGATACCCATCGAAGCAGCTATGCTCGCCAAAAAGATACCCCCGCAGTATTTCAGGGAAAAATTCGGTTTTTTCAGATGGCCTGACTTCGATGCCACGCTCTGGAATCAGATAAAGTCGAACGCAGATGCCCAAATACGGGATATTGATTTTTCCATACTCGCCTCCGACAAGGAGCTCAGGGCACGCAACTCGACGGTGGTGAACCTGATGGCTGCCGGACTTGAACGGGTAGTCACTGTTGAAAGAGTTCCCTTCGAAAAATTGTCGCCCCCTGCCTCATCCGGATTGCTCATGATGAACCCTCCTTACGACGAAAGGCTCTGGGTGGAAGATACCATCGCCTTCTATCAGGGTATTGCAGACCGCCTGAAACAGCACTGGGCAGGATGGAACGCCTGGGTGATATCCTCCAACCGGGATGCACTCAAACACTTCGGCCTGCGCCCTTCCAGAAGGATTACCCTGTTCAACGGAGCCCTCGAGTGCTCTTTCCAGCGTTTCGATTTGTACGAAGGATCAAAAAATATCACCGAAACGGACTGATTTTTTGAAAAAAATATCGCTAACAGGATTATTGGGGAAAACTGGCACGAACTTTTCATTAGAGCTTGTTCAGGATTCTCTGCCGTTGGCAAAAACAGGCTGATTTTTTGTCAGTTTTTGCGTTTTTGAAGGCGCATAGCCGGTGCTACGCAAGAGCTTGTTCAGGAATCTCTGCCGTTGGCAAAAACAGGCTGATTTT
>Ga0172373_10008544_pt1 | contig 12973 bp, 9 predicted proteins | sample Lak10m_2_FD_114546 | JGI IMG/M metagenome (GOLD analysis project Ga0172373, IMG submission 114546) | Freshwater microbial communities from Kabuno Bay, South-Kivu, Congo - kab_092012_10m | ecosystem: Environmental > Aquatic > Freshwater > Lake | place: Democratic Republic of the Congo: South-Kivu... | reverse complement strand
GCGATGCATGAAATTTTGCTTTGGTTTCAGCAAAAATTAGGTTTGACAGCATTGAAATTGGAGTCTGAACAGCACACTGGAAAGCGTATTTATGCGACTCGAATTGCTAAAACTGGTTTTGAATTTGACCATTTGATTTGCTTTAATGACTATGAAGCCGTGCTGTTCGTACATATTAATGAAAAATAATTAGATTAAACTGCGATCATGATTGAAGAGTTGGTATGAATCTTGATAGATACTTACCAACACATTCCGTTAAGGAACTGCCTAAGTTTGCACGTAGTTTGCAGTGAGGCGTTGAAGGTTGTATATGAGAAAAATAATTTATTTAATTTTGCTGTTATTTATGGGAACAACAAGCTGGGCTGGTGAGCAGGTTTGGTGTGTTTTTGAGCCTTTGAGTTCCAAAGGCGATATCAGCCGTCGTCTGCAAGATATACGTTTGCATGCCATGCAAAGCCAAGTTCAATTAAAATTCAGCTATTTTAAAATTGAAAAAGATGCGATTCAGGCTTTTGAGCAAAATAAATGTACAGGTTTAGTCGCATCAAACTTTAATACCTACCGCTACAACTCATTTATGGGAAGCACTGGTGGAATTGGCTTAATTTCGAATAATCGTGTTGCACGAATGTTTTTGCAACTTATGAATAATTCGAATGTTGAAAAAAGAATGATCAGTTCGAAGTATGAAGTGGTTGGTATGATTCCGATCGGAACGGCATATATGATCATGAATACTCAACAGATCAGTAAAGTATCCCAACTCAAAAACAAGCGCATAGGGATTCTAGAAGATAACCCACCACAACAAGCTTTAGTACAAAGTGTTGCTGCTAAAGCGACTTATGTTGATTTTTCAAATGCAATTGATTTATTTAAACAGCATAAGATTGATATTCTAGCGGCGCCTGCTTATGGAATTTTACCCTACAATCTCAAGAAAGAGTTTGGTGAAGCGACACAGGTTGTGAATTTCCCAGTTGCTTATTTTGCAATGAATATTGTGATTAAACCAAAATCATATCCTACAAATTTTGGGCATCATGTTCGTACATGGTTTGTCAAAAATAGTAATGTATTGGCCGCACAGGCGATTCAATCGGAAAATCACTTGCCTGCTTATTACTGGGCAGATATTTCAGACTTTGAGAAACAAGGTTATGAAGCATTAGTTGCGAAAATCCGTAATCGATATGTTGAACAAGGATACTACGATGCTTTTTTTGTAGAATTAATTAAACGACTTCGATGTATCGATGATCCAAAATATCTTGAATGTCGCAAATGACACAAATAAAAAGCCAAATCTAAGATTTGGCTTTTTTTGTTTTGAGATGAACGTTGAGATTATGCTTTCTTACGCTTTAGACGACGTTTCGCTTGTTGAGAAGCCATTGCTTCCAAAGCAGTAGCTAATTCTTCATCACTAAACGTAGTAATATGTTGCAGCATCTGTAAAGTGGTTTCATCTAGAACCAACTGAGCACCTGCAGCCATTTCACTAAAGTTATCATCGTATTCGATGAAGCCTTGCTCGTTGTTGCGAATATAGTTTTGCTGAGTCAGAACTTTAATAAAGCTTTGGAATAGTGCCTTATCAAAGAATTCTGGCGAATTGAATTCATATAACACCGATAAGCGCTGACCTAATAAATGGCTTAACTCCTCAACTTGTTTGGTTGAGATGTTGCCTGAGCCTCGCTGTGTGATCAGTGCCAACGTCATATAATAACGTTCAAGACTTTGTTTTACTGGCATTGCCAAGGTCAGTAATTTTTGGTGCTCTTCACTGTTTGGAGTAGGGCTAAATAAATTACCGTCATGGTCTTGGAAAATTAAACCAATTTGAACCAAAGCATTTACATAGCTGTCGATATGTTGTTGCAACTCAGAAGCTTGCCACTTCATAAACAATTCAGCTTTTAAGAATGGATACAAAGTACGAATTACATTACTTAAATCTAATTTATTGATCTTTCCGTTGTGTTCCACTAAAGATGCAACAAGTGAAGGTAAAACAAAAGCATGCAAAATGTTATTACGGAAGTAAGTCAACAATACTGCTTGATTGTCTTCGATCGCGATAATATCACCAAGCACATGGTGAACACGTTTGATCAGTTTTAATTTCAAGCCATAGGCAATAATTTCTTTGCCAGATAATGAAGTCACTTGAGTGCGTTCATCATAAGGATGTTGAGTCGCTAAATCACGATAAATATCAAGCTGCTTAGCACAAATTTCTTCATCAAGCGTATGTTTCGGCGTTGCTAACAAGATCAGAGATAATAATGAAACAGGGTTAACGACAACCGCACGGTTAATATTTTCTAAGATTAGATTTGCTGAGCTAGAAACAACTTTCGAAATTTCAGCTGGAATAGGTGCATCATTTTTCTCAATTTGGATATTGTCTGCTTGATGCTGCTTCAAAATATCATCTAAGAAAACAGGCTCACCAAAATTCACATGTACCTTACCAAAAATACGTTCGATTTTGCGTAAGGTTTTTACGATACCAAAAATAGATTCTGCTTCTTTAGGCTTACCTTGCATCTCGCCAACGTAAGTTGAACCTTCCATCAAGCGTTCGTAACCGATATAGGTCGGCACGAATACAATTGGTTTGGCACGTCCACGTAGATGACCATGAATCGTCATGGCTAACATACCTGTTTTAGGTGGCAATAAGCGCCCCGTTCGTGAGCGTCCACCTTCAATAAAGTATTCAATCGGGGTATTGCGCGACAAAATGCTGTAAAGATATTCTTTAAATACAGATGTATATAGTGCATTACCGCGGAAAGAACGACGAATAAAGAATGCACCACCGCCACGAAGTAATTGACCTACAAATGGAAGATTGAGGTTGTCGCCAGCAGCAATATACGGAATCATCAAGCCGCGTTTATAAATCACGTATGACAATAATAAGTAGTCGATATGACTGCGGTGACACGGTGTGTAAATGATTTCATAGTCTTTTGCGAGTTCACGAACTGTACTGAAGTTATGAACTTCGACACCGTCATAAAGTTGTGTCCACAAACGCGTTAATGCCATATCAGCAAAACGAACGGCTGAAGCTGAGTAGTCGGATACGATTTCATTAACGTATCCGATAGCACGTCGTTCAGCTTCGAGCATACTGATTTTGTGTTGAATACTTTCACGACGGATTGCATCTTGAACATCACGAGATTTGACCACTGACTGCATGACGTTACGACGATCCGACAAATCGGGGCCCAAAACAACTTCACGTTGTTGATCTAAATAAGTATCTAATGAGCTAGCAATATAAGTCGCAGGAGAGAGATTTGGGTGATTGGTCTTGGCATAATCTACCAATTCTCTCAATGATTGAGGCTCATGGAATTCCAAATAAGACTGGCGACCATGTAAGCCGATATTCATAAGTTGCTTAACAGTACCTGGTGTTGCCCAAGTATCTGAAAATAGTAATTTGAACCAAGAATCTTCTTTATCAGGCGCACGTCCCCATAAAACCGTAACAGGAACGAGTTCTATTTCAGTTTCAGGATGTTTTTCGAGTGCTTCAATGAGATGTAAAAGTTTGCTAGGAAAAGTTTGAGTATTAAAGTAATTATTTTCGTTATGATGAAGGAATAATACTGAGTTCTTTTCCTGATATGATCCAAAACTCAATGGGTCTAGTGCAGGTTTCAGATGAAGGCGACGAGTTTCACCATCGACAACAAGCGCATTACTGCGTGAATAGTTTTGTAAAACATAGCATACAATTTTATTTGAATCGGTTGTATTCTGCTCTGTTTTGGTGGATTCTGTAGGAACTTCACCAAGAACATGTGGGGTAACCACAAGGTCAAGTAACTTACTCGAAAGTTGACGATACATTTGACCAAATCCAGTCTTGGACATTACAGACTCCTAAATAATAATCCTGACATATAGCCATGATGAACACGACATTCTGCGATATTCTTACATAAAACGATATGCTATTTTCTGACAAAATATAGCGTATTTGGTAGATTTTATCGTTAAAAATCGTATTTTTAGCGGTTATAAATAAGGATTAATGTGACGGACAAATCATTTTATCCTGAGCATCTTTATTGGAATTTGTGGCACAATCAAAATCATCAACTAATATAACAATTCGTTGATCTCTCCTGATTGATGTTGGAAGGTTATTACATGAATGCTTTGACTCAAGAACTCGTTGAACTTTTGACCTTAGAAAGAATAGAAGATCATATCTTTCGGGGTAACAGCCGCAATTTGGTTGGTAAACGAGTATTCGGTGGACAGGTTCTTGGTCAAGCATTAAGAGCTGCTTCGTATACTACAGATCGTCCTGCACATTCGTTGCATGCTTACTTTTTATATGGTGGGGATGTAAATGCACCCATTATTTATGAAGTTGATCCATTGCGTGATGGAAAAAGTTTTGCAAGTCGTCAAGTGCGAGCAATTCAACATGGGCGTACAATTTTTTCTGCGATGGTATCTTTTGCCAATCCTGAAGAAGGTTTGAACTATCAACATAAAGAGCCTGAGTATCCAGCTCCAGAAGCACTGAAATCAGAAAAAGAACTGAAAGAAAGTATGTTGAATTTCGTGCCTGAAAATGTTCGCGCCAGCTTTATGCGCGAACGTCATGTTGAAATTAAACCAATTCAGCCTATGAATCCGTTTCAACCTCAGCCAGAAGCTCCTTTTTACGCACACTATATTCGTACTCATGATCGAATCCCATCGAACATTGATGAAATTTCACTTCATCAAGCGATTGTTGCGTTTTATTCTGACTTTACCTTGATGACAACAGCATTGCGTCCTCATGGTCTGTCTTGGATTTCCCCAAATCTACAATGTGCCAGTATTGATCATACGATTTATTTCCATCGTCCTTTGCGTGCAGATGATTGGATGTTGTATGACATGGAGGCAACGATTAGTGCAAGTTCACGTGGTTTGAACTTTGGAAAAATGTGGCAGAACGGACAATTAGTCTGTAGTACAGTACAAGAAGGTTTGATTCGGCTCAGAGAAATAGAAACGCAATAATGTGAAATTATTCTGCATGAAATCGTATTAAAGCCATCATTATGATGGCTTTTTTGTCATAAGCTTGTGACAAAAAATTGCTCGATTCTTAGATTTGAGCATGCCATAGTAGCTGTACTGCATTCATTTTTAATACGCACAATGAATTTAAATACCCAAATTTTAATTGCAGCTATCGCGGGAGTAGGGTTAGGACTTTTATTGACTAGCTATCCTCAGGCTGATTTTGCTCAAACAACGTTATATGTTTTAGGTATTTTAAGTAGCATTTTTATTGGTTTGTTAAAGATGTTGCTGATCCCTTTGATATTTAGTTCTATCGTTGTAGGGGTATCAAATTTAAAAGCTGGAGGGGAGTTCGGGCGAGTTTGGAAGATTACCGCCTTGAGTTGTGTGACCACTACAACGCTTGCACTGATCTTAGGGATTGGCTGTGCACATCTTTTTGATGTTGGGAAGGGCGTTGATATCACACTTTTTCAGTCAACAATGCAAAATCATCAAACGCCTGATACGCTTACACCTTCTAGTTTTCTTACTAATTTTATTCAAAATACCTTAATCAATCCTTTCAAAGCATTTAGTGAAGGGAATGTACTCGCCGTTGTAGTTTTCGCACTTTTCTTAGGCGTTGCTCTCGTTAAAGGTGGTGAGCGTTTTAATACAGTTCGTCAACTCAGCCAACAATTCTTTGAAATGATGATGATGCTTGTCAGTTGGGTAATGAAACTCGCGCCACTTGGGATTTTTGCATTATTGGCGAAGTTGATTGCGACTGAGGATTTATCTGTATTAAGTCGTCTTGCTGAGTTTGCATTCGTGGTGACTGGGACAACGATTTTTCATGGCTTAGTGGTTTTACCTACACTGCTTTGGATTTTTGGAAAAATGAATCCTCTGACGTTCTTCAGAGGTGCGCGAGCTGCATTGGTGACGGCATTTGCAACAAGCTCTAGTTCTGCGACCATGCCACTGAGTATGCGTTGCGCACAAGAGAATTTAGGGGTAAGGCCGCAAACGGCAGGCTTTGTAATTCCTTTGGGTACGCAGTTAAATATGGACGGTACAGCACTTTATGAGGCTGCAGCTGCACTTTTTATTGCCAATTTGATGGGTTTGGATTTAAGCCTAACCCAACAGTTTATCGTCTGTCTCACCGCAATGATTGCATCATTAGGTGCGCCAGGGATTCCAAGTGCGGGCATGGTAACGATGATAATGGTGTTGCAATCAGTTGGTTTACCTGCGGAAGCGATTGCAATTTTGCTGCCGATAGATCGGTTGCTGGATACCGTTCGAACGGTAGTTAATGTACAGGGAGATATGATGATCAGTGTGGTTGTCGATCGTTATGCAAAGCAAACGGAAATAGAGCCTAGTTAATCGAGTTGTGCAAACATAAAAAAGCAGGAGTTTTCTCCTGCTTTTTCTTTCTTCACTTATGCAGCATTTTGTAGTGCACGCTTAGCAGCAGGTGAATTATTTAAATAATTCACTGCATCTTGGGTACTTCCTTCTTTCACAGGATCATACCAAGGCATCAAATAATCAATTTGTTGTGATACTAACCAGATTGGATTTGGAAGAATTTGATTGTCTTTACGACCAATCTTATACCATTCTAACCATATCCAAGGTTTGAATATACTTGGTTTTTTATCTGCAAAACGAGGGTCTTGGCTCATGATGTGAGCAGCACCATCTACCCACAAACCAAGTACCAGAACGATTACCGCAACGCTGAGGTAGTAACGTGCAATATAGCTACCACCTAAATGACGATAAAGATCAAATGCTACGGTACGGTGTTCGATTTCTTCAGAACCATGCCATTTAATTAAATCGATCATCTCAGGATCAGCACCAAGTTCTTCCCAACGTTTGTTGTAGAGTGCGTATTTACCAAGAACACACGTCATGTGCTCAACTGTTGCAATCACACCTAGACGGAATAAATCCCATTGATGATCTAATATTTTAGGAACTTCTTTACCAAAAGGCTTATCAGCTAAAGCTTTGGTAAATAAGAAATCCATGATGTCTAAGTTGCGTTGAATATCGATGTTGCGTTGGCTGAGATATTCTTTATTCGCAGAGGTATGAGCAACAGCATGCATCGCTTCTTGACGAATAAAAGCTTGTACATCTTCTTTTAATTTTTCATCAGTGATTTCAGGAAGTACTTTGTTGTATAAACGACAAAACCAGAACTCACCAGCAGGCAAAATATTATTAATTTCGTTAATAAAATAGCTAGCAAAAGGTTGATTTGGAATCCAATCTACAGGGGTTTTTTCCCAATCAAATTTTACTTTTCGAGGGAGAATTTTATAGTCAATCGAAGAACCAAGAACTTTGTTCTTCACAAATGATAGTAATTTCATCTTTAGTCCTAATCGATAGTGCAATGAACCAACACTAAGCAGTATATGAAAACTACCTAGTGTTTGTGTTTAGCAATTCAGGACAATTAAAAATTATTTTATGCATCAAGTTGCATGAAATGCATAATTTATTCTTTATCGTCAGTTTCTGATGCTTCTGGGATTTGATCGAGGTCAAATTCCACCGTTTGATCAAGTGTGTAATTTAAACGACCACCCATAACACTCGCTAACTCCTCTAGACCAATACGGTTAAGAGAAGAGAATAGTTGTATTGAGAAGTCGAGCTTCATTTTTTTCAATTGTTGTTTAACGTCGAGCAAGGTTTTATTTGCTGGACCTCGATTCAGTTTATCCGCTTTAGTGAGAAGAATATGAACAAATAAATGACGAGAATGCGCCCATTCCAACATCATTAAATCAAAGTGTTGTAAAGGATGGCGGATATCCATCAATAAAACTAAGCCTTGTAAGCTTTTGCGATGAATCAAATAATTTTCTAGTTCTTTTTGCCAAACAATTTTCATTGTTTCTGGTACGGCAGCATAGCCATAACCAGGTAAGTCTACCAAACGTTGATCAGGATTACCCAAGCTAAAAAAGTTGATCATTTGGGTACGACCTGGTCTTTTTGATGCACGTGCCAATTGCTTTTTATTGGTTAAGGCATTAATTGCACTCGATTTTCCCGCATTTGAACGACCCGCAAATGCAATCTCATAGCCTGTATCTTCAACGCACAAAGCAAGTTTTGGTGCACTCATTAAAAATTCAGCTTGGCGTAACCAATTCAAAGACTGTACTGCATAAGCGGTTAATGCAGGATCAGTCTTTTTCTCATAACTGATTTTTTCTTTAGGTGCGAGTCTAGCTTTGGTGTCTTTCGATTTTTCACTACGGTGCATAGAAGCTTACTTTTGAATTTGAATAGCAATAAGCATTATAAAGGATGTATTGGATTCGTGCGAATCTTCATCCTAAATCTAAGCTTTTTGAACCAGTTCTAAGAATGTAATATCTGATCGAGTGGAAGATGGGAGTATGCCGTGTTGAACCACTTCACCCAAAGTATATTGATCTAAGCTTTGATAAAAGCTTTCAAGTGCTTGATCGAGAATGCCTTTCAGACCACATTGAGAACGCAAGACGCAAGGGGGTGTATTGCATTCCACAATTTGCTGATGACCTTGTAAAACACGGACAATTTCACCAAGTCGAAGTGTCCGTGCTGACGGATTTAATCGAATTCCACCGCCTTTGCCTCGTGTAGTAACAACCCATTGTTGTTTACCCATGAAATGTACAATTTTAACGAGGTGGTTTTGTGAAACATGCAAATCTTTTGCAATATCAGCAATAGTGTAAGGTATCTCGCTCGGACGGGCGACATACATCAGGATTCTGAGTGCATAATCTGTAAATTTATTGAGTTGCATTGTTTCACTCAATCTATTGCGATAAATAGAAAAGGCTAGTCTATCATAGGCTAGCCTTATACAAAACGCAGCATCAATTAGCTAAGTTTTACACCACCTGTGCCAAATGCTTCGCTATGAATATTTTCTGCAGGAATGCCTCGTGCAACAAGTGCTTTGTGTTGTTCAGCCATAAATGGCATTGGACCACATAAATAATAATCAGCAGTTGTTGGCAATAGTGCTGCATCCATAGACGCTAAATCTAAACGACCAGCTGCTTCATAATCCAAGCCTAATACATCTCCATCATGCGGAAATTCATACGCCGTAAATGTGCTTAGACGAGGGAATTTAGCTTTAAGATCATGAATATGTTGTTTCATAGCATGAACTTGACTGCTACGACATGCATGTATAAACGTTACTGGTTGTGGCATATCTAAAGTAACTAATTGATTCAGCATAGCTATCATTGGGGTTAAACCGACACCACCACTGATAAATACATTACGTTTTTTACTATCTATCAGATAAAAGTTACCTGTAGGAGCAGAAACTTCGATTTCAGAACCTTCCGCTAAACTATGTAATGTATTTGATACCCAGCCTTCTGCAAGCTCACCTTTCGCATCTTCACGTTTCACTGAAATACGTAAATAATCTGCTTGTGGGCTTGTTGATAAAGTGTATTGGCGAGGTTGTCTCAGATTGAGTTCTTGGACAAAAACACGTACTGAAATATATTGGCCAGCTTCGTAGTTTGGTAAATCACCTCCATCGACAGGTGCTAAATAAAACGACGTAATTTCATCACTTTCAACCACTTTTTTAGCGATTTTAAAATTACGCCATCCTAACCAACTGCCTTTAGTTTGTTGATGTTGGTCGTAGATCGCTTTTTCAGTGCTGATAAACAAATCTGCTAGTTGTCCATAAGCAGCGGCCCATGCCGCAATCAAAGGATCTTCCATTGAGATATTCAGTACTTCACTGATCGAATGTAATAAATTTTCACCCACAATACTGTAATCAGGCGCTTGGATATTGAGGCTGACATGTTTATGAGCGATCAGTTCCACCACAGGCAAAAGCACAGATGGATCTTCAATATTTTCTGCGTACGCTAAAACAGCTCCTGCAAGTGCTTGAGCTTGAGCACCACTGCGTTGATGACCCATGTTAAAGGTTTCTTTGAGCGCAGGATTATTTCCTAACATACGATTATAGAAATAACCTGTTAATGCGACACCATTTTCACGTAAGACAGGAACAGTTGCTTTTACGAGTTCAATTTGCTGTGGAGTCATGAGTGATCTCTCTGGACTATCATTTTATAAGATATATTTAAAATACACCTTATAAAATGTATTTGCAATACATCTTATAATAAAAACCATAAAAAAGATAAGGGATAATTAATTATCCCTTATTTTTGAGATTTTTTTATTTCCCGAATAATGAGCCGAGTAATCCACGCACTATTTTTTGTCCAGTGCTACCACCTAAGCTTCGGGCAGCACTTTTTGCAAATGTACCGACAATGTCTTGTGTGAGCTTTTCACGATCACGTTGCGCTTTTTCTGCCGCTTTTTGTTGCTCTTTGGCAAATCGCTCTTGTTCTTTTGCTTGTTGCTTTGCGAGGGTTTCTTGTTCCTTTACTTGCTGCTTAGCGAGTTCGTCAGCTTGCTTTTGCTGAGACTGTTGTAATACTTTTTTCTGTAAAAGTTCGTAAGCGCTGTCACGATCTAAGGCTTGATCATAAACCCCAGCAACAATACTTTGCCCCATCATGACCTGTCGTTCTTCAGGAGTGATTGGGCTAAAAGAGGAATATGGGGGCATCACCCAACCACGCTCAACAATCTGAGGGGTGCCTTGTTCATCCAAACAACTAATCAATGCCTCACCTACAGCTAGTTCGGTAATTGCTTGATCAACCTTAAAATCAGGATTGGCTCGGAAAGTGTCGGCTGCGGTTTTGACCGCTTTTTGATCTTTAGGTGTAAAAGCACGTAAAGCATGTTGTACTCGATTTCCGAGTTGACCTAGAACACTTTCTGGTAAATCAAGTGGGTTTTGAGTGATAAAGTAGATTCCTACACCCTTCGAGCGAATTAAACGAACCACTTGTTCAATTTTCTCTTGCAAAGCTGGACTAGCATTGGAAAACAATAAATGTGCTTCATCAAAGAAGAAGACAAGTTTAGGCTTATCCATATCGCCAACTTCGGGTAGTTGCTCAAATAATTCTGAGAGCATCCAAAGCAAGAATGTTGCATAAAGTTTTGGGGTATTCATCAACTTATCTGCAGCGAGAAGGTTGATATAGCCATGACCTTGAGTATCTGTTTGAATAAAATCTAGAATATTCAAACTTGGTTCACCAAAAAACTGATCTCCACCTTGATCTGCTAACGCAAGCAGATTGCGTTGTATCGCACCAATACTGGCAGGAGAGAGATTGCCATACTCATTTTTCAGTTCAGCAGCATTTTCACTGACATAAGTTAGCATCGCCTTTAGATCTTTAAAGTCGATGAGGAGAAGCCCTTGATCATCTGCGATTCTAAATACTGCGGACAATACACCTTCTTGTGTATCGTTTAAATTTAGCATCTGCGCTAATAATAAAGGGCCTATTTCAGAAATAGTGGTTCGAATAGGATGTCCTTGTTGGCCAAATAGATCCCAGAAAATAACAGGTGAAGCTGCAAATGGAACAGAATCCAGATGCAGACTTTTAATGCGTTCATCAAATTTGGGGCTGCTTGAACCTGCTTTGGCTAGGCTTGAAACATCACCTTTCGCATCTGCTAGAAAAACAGGGACGCCGATACGAGAAAAACTCTCAGCAAGTACTTTTAGAGTTACTGTTTTTCCTGTACCGGTTGCACCAGCAATCAGACCATGGCGGTTAGCAAATTGAGAATGTAGAACAATATCTTGTGTTGTATCTCTGGTTTTTTTTGCAATTACGATGGTTGTACTCATTCTTCACCTATTATAAGAGTCATTCCAGTTGTTTTAATGCGTTTTGAATATCTTGAATTAAATCCGCAGGATCTTCTAGTCCTATACAGAAACGAACCAATAAACCTTGTTGTAAATGTGTATTTTCCAATGCACGCATCTGTTTTAAATCATAGAGCATCACCAAACTTACAGGTCCACCCCAACTAAAACCAAGTTTGAATAGTTTTAAGTTATCGCAAAATCTACGAACTGCATGCATATCATATCTTGAATCAAAGATTACACTTGCCAAGCCAGCACTCTTGCCTGTGGTGCAAACCTCTTTCCAAAATTGATGTCCAGCTGAATCAGAAAGACTTGGGTGTAAAACTTGAGTAAATTGAGGCTGTTGTTTTAGCCAATCTAATAATCTTAGTGTGCTTTGAGATTGCTGTTCATAACGTAGCGACATATGCGCCAAACTACGTTGAATTTGCGCAGTATCATCACCTGAAACAGATATGCCTTGGATTGCATGCATGCGATAAAGTTTATGATGTAAATTTTGATCGCGCGTTACAACCGAGCCCATGAGGATGTCTCCGCCACCACTTGGATATTTGGTAAGGGCGTGTACTGTTACATCAACCGATAAATGTTCATCAGAGAAATCAAATGCATTAAATGCCAGACCAGCCCCCCAAGTGTTATCTAGGGCGGTGAGGAGATTAAATTGCTTGGCTTTTTTGACTAGTTTTTTTAAATCAGGAAATTCTAAACTGACAGAACCAGCTGCTTCGAGCCAAATTAGCTTCGCTTTTTCTGAAGGTGTGAAACTATCAATATCAATCGGATTATAAACTTTAACTTGAATGCCATAACGAGTTTGAAGGTTGTTGAGGTGCTCTAAATTTGGACCATAAATATTATCTGCAATCCATACCTCATCGCCTGAATTTAAAAGAGTACTATTGACTAAATTGATCGCAGATAAACCACTCGGTGCAAGTAAGCTAAACAAACCGCCTTCAATTTGAGCGATGTTATCGCCTAGCGTAAATGTTGTTGGTGTGCCATGTGTGCCGTAGCTATAGTCATAGGGATCTGTCCAATGACGATCAAAAAGGTGCGATGTGCTTTTAAAAATAATGGTAGATG
>Ga0172373_10008541_pt1 | contig 12974 bp, 11 predicted proteins | sample Lak10m_2_FD_114546 | JGI IMG/M metagenome (GOLD analysis project Ga0172373, IMG submission 114546) | Freshwater microbial communities from Kabuno Bay, South-Kivu, Congo - kab_092012_10m | ecosystem: Environmental > Aquatic > Freshwater > Lake | place: Democratic Republic of the Congo... | reverse complement strand
TTCAAGGCTGAGGAGGACGAATGACCGCAGTGTACTAGGTGTACATGAGGATCATGAGGACGACGAAAACGCAGAAATTGGAGTTCGGCAACAGTCCCTAGTCTTTTACTCGAAGCTCTCAAGAATTTTCTTGAGAGCTTCTAATTTTATTTCGGTGTCCATAAAAGCAGACTTAAGCACTATATGTGACTGAGAATTTTTAGCTCCCCCGAAGGAACCAGGTTTAAAGGCTGTTTTAGACTGAATATGACCAGGTAGAAGGCGTTGTAGAAGTATCCATTTTTGAAGCCTAAGATTCGTAAAGATTTTAATTTCACCTTGTTCTTCGGTAATACTTGAAATTTGTTTTTTATTAGCAAGAAGTTTAACAGCTGTTATTTCTACTAAATTTTTAGCTTCATTAGGTAATCTACCAAAGCGATCAGACCACTCTGCAATTATATTATTTAAATCTTCTTCGTTATCTATGATGGATAAGCGCTTGTACTCATTCATACGCTGATGTTCATCATTAATCCAAGTCTGTGGGAAGAAAGCAGAGACTTTAATATCAATAACACAAGAATTCTCATATTCTTCCATTTCAGATTTTTCACCTTTAACTTCAGAAATAGCGTCACTGAGCATTTTAAAGTATAAACTAGCACCAACAGCCACCATGTGACCGTGTTGCTCACCACCAAAGACATTACCAACGCCTCTGATTTCCATGTCTCTGAGGGCGACTTGATATCCCGAGCCAAGATTATTTAACTCTTTAATCGCTTTTAATCTTTGTCTAGCAGTTTCTGAGATGTCAGCAGCAGAATTATATAGAAGGTAAGCGTAAGCTTGAACATCCGATCTACCCACACGACCACGCAGCTGATAAAGCTGAGAAAGACCGAAGGTATTCGCGTGATTAATAATAATAGTATTGGCATCACCAATATCTAAACCAGTTTCGATAATAGTAGTACAAACTAAAATATCAAATTCACTATTAATAAAGGCAAACATGGTGTCTTCTAATTCTTGTGGCTTCATCTGACCATGAGCAACTCTAACAGAAGCTTCGGGAACTAATTCAGCTACTTCGAAAGCAATTTCCTGAATGGTTTCTACACGATTATGTAAGAAGAAAACTTTTCCTCCACGCTCTATTTCATGCAAAATAGCATTCCGAACGACGGAAGATTTATATTCTCCAACAAAGGTTTTCACAGGTAGTCTGTTAGTAGGTGCTGTAGCAATTAAGCTTATATCCTTAATTCCAGAAAGTGACATGTGTAAAGTTCTTGGAATAGGAGTTGCAGACATAGAAATAACATCTAGATCCTTTCTTAAGTCCTTGAGTTTCTCTTTATGACTGACTCCGAAGCGTTGTTCCTCGTCGATTATTAATAAACCTAGTTCTTTAAATTGGAGGTCTTTTTGTAAAAGACGGTGTGTACCTATAACTAAATCACACTCTCCTGTTCTTAAGGCTCTGATAGTTTCCTTCTGTTCTTTCAGAGATTTAAACCTAGATAGTAAGCCCATTTTAATAGGATAGGGGGCATAGCGGTCACGCATTACATTAAAATGCTGTTGAGCAAGTACGGTAGTAGGAACAAGCACTGCTACTTGTTTTCCTTCCATAATTACTTTAAAAATAGCTCTGATAATAACTTCAGTTTTTCCAAAACCAGCATCACCACAAATTAAGCGATCCATTAGTTTATCAGATTCCATATCAACTTTAACATTGACAATGGCTTTTAACTGATCTTCAGTTTCATCATAAGGGAAAGCATCTTCCATTTCTAATTGCCAAGGAGTATCTGGCTGGTAAATATGACCCTTTTGTTGTGCTCGTCTGGCATATAAGGCGACTAAATCCTGAGCGATTTTTTTTACTGATTTACGAACTTTTTTCTTAGTGCGGGTCCACTCATTACCACCGAGTTTCGAGAGTTTGGGTTTTAAATCGCCAGCTAAATCGAAACGGGATAATAAATTTACCTGATCTACTGGTATTAAGACACGTGCTTCATTAGCGTATTCTAAAGCAAGATATTCCTGTTTTCCAATTCCAGTGAGTTCGACTATTTCAGTTCCACGATAAATTCCTAGACCATGCTTAAAATGAATGACATAGTCATCTTTATTTAAATCAGCGATGTCTGTATAAGCATTTTTTCTCTTTTGTTTTTCAAGGTCTGCTTCTTTATCACTTTTCTGGTTTTTCTGTTTAGCAACCGCTTGGCGACTTCTTCCGAACAGTTCACGATCAGTGAGAATTACTAAATTTAGGCTAGGAATTTTACAACCCTCTTCCAAACCGTCTCTCAATACTATAACTAGTGTTTGAGGAAAATCATCAAAATCCTGATTAGCATTTAAATAAAGGCATTGAATATCCCATTCCTTTAGAATGCCAATTACACGCTGAGGCTGTTCAGAAAAAATGACGATTTTTTTATTTGCTCTTAGAGTCTCTTTAATAAATGCAGTAAAATCTTCTACTTTACTTGCGAAGCGCTCAGCAGGATAAGATAGGATTTCTAGACTTAGCTTATCGTTCTCACTGACTAGTTCCTCGACTCCTTGAATATATAATCTTTTAGGGAAGCTCTTTAATTCCTCTGCGATTATTTTCCAGTCTCTAAAAAGCTCTTCTTGAATGGGGATAAGTTTTCCTAAGTTAACTCCATCTAAGTATTGTTCTTTAATTTTATGCTGCCAGTGTTCGTTTTGTAGCAGTAAGTCTTGCCATTCGTCGAAAACAAAATGTACTTTATCTTTTGCTGGTAAGTATTCAAATAGAGAGCTAGAACCTTGATTTAAAAAAGACTTATAATATTCGACCCCTTCCCAATAGAGAGAGGCATCTTTAATAATTTCAGGTGAGGGAGACTCATTTTCATCAGTAGAAGAGTCTTGTATTGAACCAGTCAGAGATAGTTCTAAGCCTTCTTTCGTTTCTTCACTTAAATTAGCACTGTATTCTTTAATCCTGGAGAGGATTTTTTTTTCTAAATCGTCATTTTCATTACGGACTATAGAAAAACGAGGATTAATAAGCACAGATTCAATTTTCTGAATAGAACGCTGTGAGTGAATGGAAAAGGTTCTAATACTTTCTATTTCATCACCAAAAAACTCTATACGAGTGGCTTCACCTTGTAATGGATATATATCTAAAATGTCTCCTCGATGGCTAAATTGACCTCGATTTTCAACCATGAATTGTCTAGAGTATCCTAATTCTATTAATTTACGAGCAAGTTCTAAAGGCTCTACTTTTAGATTTAAGTCTATATTTAAGCTTGATTCAGTAAAAAGATTCTTTTCAATATAAAGATGTGAAAAGGCTTTAAAAGTAATAACCGTGAGAGATTTCTTTTCTTCTTTCCAGTAAGAAAAGATCTGATATTGATTACTAGTGACTGTAACATCAGAGTTGATTTGATCGTAAGGAGAAATTTCTTGGCAAGGAAAATTATTAACAGTAAATTCTTCCCCAAGTAAGTTTTTAATTTCTCTATAGTAAGTAAGAGCTTCATGGTGATTACTTACTACGAATATGAGATGTTTATCTAGTTTTTTAAAAATATTAGCAAGAAAGAAGCTCTTTGCTGAATTAGTTAAACCATGGACTATGAGCTCATTCTTACCAGTTAATTCATGATAAATGGTGTTAAAGTTATTATCTTTTTGTATTAGATCTAAAAGCAAAATAAACTTACCTATATTTGACTTGCAACGACAATTATTTCAGGTCTTTTTCCGATATGTTGCTTAATAGTTTTATCCATCAGATCTTTAACGATTTTTTCGCATTCTTCCAATGTAGCAGAGGGTTTTCCTGTAAATAAGTTTTCAACAGCTTCCACAATAGCCTGAGTATTAACCATGCAGAAAGCCCTCCATTCCTTATTCTTAGAAAAGGTACACGCTTTAGCTGAAAATACAGGCCCTGTAACGATCTTCTTACTTTTATTAATGGAAAAGCTGATTATAACCACACCTTCTCTTGAGATAATATCTCTAGCTTTAACAATATGATCTTCTAATTCATAATGATCTAAGGTACTGAAGAGTATCTCTTCATAAGGTATTTGCTCGATTACTTTTACTACGCCAGTATCTGAAAGTTCTACTAGGTCACCATTATCTAAAATTAAAATAGACCCTGGATCAAAACCAGTTTCTACAGCTAGTTTTGCGTGTCTAACTAACTGACGAGTTTCTCCTAAACCGGGGATAAAATATTTTGGACGTACTACATTAAACATAAACTTAAGCTCTTCTGTAAGAGCGTAAGGTTCTACATGTACACCTGCATTTTTACCACCAATGATCTGAACTTCTTTAAGGAAGCACTGATCTGAAATCTGTGCCATCATACGTACTGTTCCAGCAGGTAAATCTACGCTATTAACTAGTACATCACCAGCTTTAAGAATAAATTCACTACTTCTATTGAAAGCTAATAGCTCTAAGCTTTCCAGAGCCAAATCTTCAGCAGCAGCAGTTAAAATGAGGATTTCACTTTCTTTATAATCATTTACTTCACTGATATTGATAATGATTTCATCATCGAAATTTAAAAGACCACTTTTTTTACCAATGTTAACGGTTCTTCTGATGTCTCGATGCAATAAACCTATTTTACGTTTAAATTCTTTAGCTAAATCAAAGAATAACTGGATTCTAATAAAATTAGAGTCATAGGTATTAATAATGATTCTTTTAGATTCATTCTGAGAGAAGATTTTCTTAAAGTTACTCACTAAATCTAATTCGGATAGAGAGTAGCCTTGTTGTTCTACATTAGTCGAACAGCCTATGTATAAATCAACAGCTTTACCAAACTCTGTTGGAGTCGGCATAGCAGTAAGCATTCCTGTTATATCAGTCTTCTCGCCATATAGAGGAGTCTGGTCTAATTTAAAGCTACCAGAATAAAAAACTTTTTTAGAATGAGCTTCTATTAATAAGGCATAACTATCACCAGTTGAGCTATTCACATAGAAAGTCCGAATACTAAAAGGATTTATGTTTAAGGTTTGTCTCGATTCTAATTTATGCCAGTTAATTCCAGAAAGCACTTCATCTCTTAATAACTCTAAACGGACTAATTCTAGAGCTGCTTGTGGACCATAGATATTTTTAATTTCTAAGCTATTTATAATCTGGTGCGCTCCTCCACAATGTCTATAACTAGCTGAACTTAGGATTAACCCTTTAATGCGATCTTTTTTATCTTTTAAGTAATTAAAATCAGCGATAGCATAATCTATACCAGGGTTATCATGACCAAAATGTCTGAGACCTGCATCAATAATCAGGTATTCAGAATTTTTAGGTTCTTTTTCATCGAAGGACTCGAAAACAAACATATTTTTTCCGAGTTCATGTAAACCACCTAAAGCTAAAATTCGTAAAGTTCTATCTAGCTGAGCTAAATTTTTCTTCTCGGTGTTATTTCCAGTCTTAGATAGTGATTCAGGCATGTCTATTATTAAAGCTTAAGCAGCACAAAGCTCATTCTTTTCCATAATCTCTTGGTAAGCTTTAATAGCAGCTCCAGGATTGCATTTGTGACCCAGTTTAATTAATACCGCTTCAAGTGCTGTTAGACCTGTAAGAATATCTCTTTCTGAAACAAAGCCCAAATGCCCCATTCTAAAAATTTTATCTAATAATTCTTTCTGACCATTTGCTACCACAATATTCCAGTCACTTTTAAAGGCAGCTCTAATGGCAGGAACTGAAATATTTTCAGGGGGATAAATAGCAGTAATGGCGGCAGAAGCAGTTTCATCCTCTGTCAGTAATTTTAAATTTAGGGCTTTAATACCAGTTCTCAGTATATCTCTTAGTCTTTTATGTCTAGCAGTTATCTGATCAATGCCTTCTTCCATCATCATGTTTAAAGCAGCATCTAAAGCGATAATCAGACTTACATTAGGAGTCCAAGGAGTGGTGTTATCATTTAGAGCTTTTTTAGCCTGATCCCAGCAGAAATAATAACCAGGCTGTTTGCAGTTAGCTTTAGCTGCCATAGCCTTTTCGGAAACAAAAATAAAGCTTAAACCAGGGGGAACCATAAATCCTTTCTGTGAGCCGGAAATAAGTACATCAATGCCAAGCTCATCAGTGTTGAGTTCCATACAACCAAGACTGGTAACAGCATCTACAATAACTAAAGCACCATGTTCTTTTATAAGTGGTATTAAAGCTTTAAGATTATTTGCGGTACCAGTAGAAGTCTCTGAGTGAGTTAAAGTCACAGCTTTAATTTTATGTTCAGTATCAGCTGCTAATTTAGCTTTTAGATCCTCTGGATCTATAGCTTTCCCCATTTCAGTTTTAATCGTTTCGACTTCAGCACCATATTTTTTAGCAATATCAGCGAATCTTTGCCCAAATACACCTATAACTAAGCTCAAAACTTTATCACCAGCATTTATAGTGTTAGAAATAGCTCCTTCCATAGCACCGGTGCCGCTTGCAGTGTAAATGAAGACATCATTTTCAGTTTTAGCGATGGCTTTTAGCTTTTCATTTACGGAGGAGAAGATTTTAGAAAATTCTTTAGATCTATGACCGATAGGGTGTTTAGCTAGTGCTAATAACACTGACTCTGGTACTGGTGTAGGACCAGGTATCATTAAAAAGTCTTTATCTTTCATAAACTTCTATTATAGCAGTAGCAAAATATATACAATATTCTCAATGCTTAAGAGTGTAGATTTAACTCAAGAATTACGAATCAGAATAGCTGACCCACGTATTTTTTTAAATGAATTTTTTGGTTATCTATCCTTTTTTTCTGGTTTGCTTACAGCGGTTTTACTTATTTCTAATTTAACTTTCGCTTATACAGTGGCGAACCAAGTCTTATTACTTTCCTGTGCCTTGCAAAATGTGCCTTTATTAATGGTCTATGTCCCTCAGTATAGAGTACTTTTAAGTACAGGTATTTTAGGGATTATAGTTACTAATTATTTTGCGACTAATCCAATTGGTAATGCCTTTAGGGAAGGGCTTTTTGTAGGGTTTATAAAAGTAGATTATAGCTATGAGGCTTTAGTAAAGTATCATCCAGAGGAATACAAGCACGAAAGTGAATTGCTGGGGAAAAAGCAGTTTTTTAAGAATATTCTTCCCTATTTAAAAACTATTACTAAAGAAGTTTTAAAGCGTTCAATAGAAATGCTGTCTTTAATAAAAGCAGGCAAGTGGCATGCTTTTACCAGTGATGCGATTAGGTCTCAGTTTTTTTCTAGTTTACTAAGAATTATTAGTGCGACACCTTTATTTATTGTTGCAGCATTTGAGCTTGCAGCATACTATGGTTTTTTTATTAAAAGCTCTGAATATGATTCTGTGGCTGCTTTAACTACAACTATCTCTATTAGAGCTTTAGCCTTTTCTAGTTTTATAGATGGTCTCTCTAAAATAGCCTTTGGGTTTATGAGAGAGAGTTTTATGATGAAATTAGGTGGTGTTATATTTGCTTGTGCACAGCTCTATTTAGTATTTAATGGTGAGGATAGTTTAAGGTTAGTAATTCCTCTTTCTCTTTCAGGGCTGGCGGCTTATCCTATTGTGGAAGGGGAAAGGCTTAGGAAGCTTGCTTTAGAGAACCTAGCTTCATAGAATTTTGCAGAGTAAGATATTTTAATACCCAGTGCATAATATGAAGTGGGTTTCATAAAATATAGAATATGGGTATAATATGAAGTAGGTTTCGTGTAAGGACTCAATAAATGGAAGATATACTTCAATCTTTAGAGATATATAATTACTGGGATAAATTACCAGTGGATTTAGGAGTGCCTCGTCCTGTTTATTCTCGAAATTTATTAAAATATCGTGGTAATAATCTAATTAAAGTTTTAATTGGACAGAGGCGTGTAGGTAAATCATATATATTAAAACAGTTTATACAGGCTCTAATACAGGAGGAGAAGACTAATCCTGAAAATATATTGTATATAAACTTTGAGTTGATTGCTTTTCAGGAAATAGATGATAAGAAAAAATTATCGAATTTGATTAATGATTATCTTAAGATGCGGAGAATTAAAAAGAAGTCTCCAGTCTATTTTATTTTCGATGAAATTCAAGAAGTTGCTGGCTGGGAGAAGCTTCTGAGTTCATTATTGGCAGATAAAACTTATTTAAAAGAAATTTATGTAACTGGTTCTAACTCAAAACTTTTATCCTCAGAATTAGCGACTTATATTACGGGAAGATATGTGAATCTGAATATTTATCCTTTAAGTTTTGAAGAATATCTTAGTTACAGTGAGGAAAAGCCTTCTAAAGGTGTTTTTTTGAAATATCTTATGGATTCACAGCTTCCAGAGCTTTTGAATATTGATGATGAACAAATTCGCTCTAATTATATAAGGAGCATAAAAGATAGCATAATTCTGAAAGACGTAGTTTCACGCTATCAAGTTCAGAATATAGATTTATTAGAGAAGATCTTTTTATTTATAGTCAATAATTTATCGAATCTTTTTTCAATAAACTCACTGGTAAAGAAACTAAACTCGCAGGGTTATAACGCTAATGCTCATACAGTGGGAGATTATGTTAGATATTTAGAGGAAGCCATTCTGATTACAGGGGTACAGCGCTTTGATCTGAAAGGTAAGCGGATATTAGAGGGAGAGAAAAAATACTATTTAACGGACCTTGGTTTCAGGCATTATTTGTTTTCTGATTTTGATTCTGGGATCGGTAAGCTTTTAGAAAACTATGTTTATAACTATCTGAGACTTAATGGTTATGAGGTTTATGTTGGTAAGTTAAATCAATATGAGATTGACTTTGTAGCAACGAAGGCAAAGGAAAGAAAATATATTCAAGTCGCTTATCTTCTCTATGACGAGGAAGTGCTTAAGCGGGAGTATGGTAATTTAGAAAAGATTGCTGATAATTGGGAAAAAATAGTTATTAGTTTAGATGATGTGAAGTTCTCTCCTAGAAAGGGAATTAAACATTTTCAGGCTTGGGATTTAGCTTCCCACTACTAGGGTCTTTAAGGCAGAATTGCATCCCAAAGATTTTCTAGGAAAGTTTTATTAGGGTCTAGGCGACCTAGTTTTTTCATTAAAAGCTTCTGGTTATTTCCGTAATATACTCCGACTTTAGCTGCTATTTCCGTAATATATTCCGATTTTATTTTATAATGTGGAATAATATCTCTGGGTCCATATAATTTACTGGATCGATCTTTTAGATATTGAAGTTGAAGAAAAATTTTCTCGTAATCCTCAAGAATTAAAGGCTTTAGTAGAGGCTTTAGATAAGAAGGTTACGCATATTGTGATTGATGAAGTTCAGAAAGTCCCTCGCTTATTGGATTTAGTACATTTATGTATAGAAAGATATAATAAAAGCTTCATTTTAACTGCTTCTAGTGCAAGGAAGTTAAAGTATGGTAATGCTAATTTGCTTGCTGGTAGAGCTTTTGTATATAATTTACATCCTTTTAGTTTCTTAGAAATACCAGAGTACTTTAATTTAGAATCAGCTCTTGCTTATGGTCTTTTACCTAAGGTTATGAGCTTGAGCAAAGAACGAGAAAAAAATTATTTTTAAAAAGTTATGCTCAGACTTATTTAAAAGAGGAAATTCAGGCAGAACAAGTAGTCAGAAAATTAGAACCTTTTAGAGGCTTTCTTGAAGTATCTAGTCAAATGAATGGCAAGATTATTAATTATGCAAAAATAGCTAGGGATCTGGGCGTAGAGGATAAAACAATACGTGAATATTATTCTATTTTAGAAGACACACTGATAGGTTTTTCATTAAATGCGTTTCAGCATTCTTTTAGGAAACAACTTTCAACTAAACCGAAATTTTATTTTTTGATACTGGTGTAGTCGGGGCTTTAAATCGTACTCTGGATATTCCTTTGCAGGAGAGTACTTTATTTGCGAACGAAAAATGATATAGAGATTGACTTAGTAGTCGAAAGACCAGGGCAGTCACTTTTATTTATTGAAATAAAAAGCTCTAAACAAGTTAGAGCAGAAGATATATCCTCTTTTATAAAAATTACTAAAGAATTTGGTGATGCTATCGAAGCAGTCTGCTTATCGAGAGACACATATAAAAAGAAAATAGAAAATGTGATGGTTTATCCATGGAAAGAAGGGATAAGGAAATTATTTAAGATTCTGTAGGGGTGGTACAGAATCCTATAGGCAGTCAAATTCAAAGAAAAAATCTAAGCTTATTCCTAAAATTTATGCATCAGGTTCATCTGCTTTAGAAATGCATCGACACCTTAAAGAGTCACAGCGGCTACAGTAGAAAAATACATAAGCATATTAGAACAGACATTTGTACTTTATAGCCTAAAATCCTTTTCTGGAAACCTAAGTAATGAGCTTAAAAATCGAAGAAATATTATTACTATGACCTAGGGATTCGTAATGCGTTACGAAAGGATTTTAGTTCTATCTTTAATAAAATTCTTAAAAGCTTATCCCACAGCCCCTTTTGCTGTAGTTCTAAATGATAGGATAGACGAGGAAATTTTACATAAGGATAGAAAAATATATTTTATTAGCTTTAAAAATATTGATTATTTGAGTGAGTTGCTGACTGAATATCATAAATAAGAATTTATGTTACTAAGGGCTTTTAATATCGCAATATTTTTCCCAATTATCAATAATGGGGTATCCATATGGCAAATCATTTCTTGCTTTCATTTCTGTAGCGACTTCTGTAAGAAAGAAAAAAACAGGATCATCATTTTCTGTTTGACTAGGCTTGCTGATTTTAGAATCGCCTGTTTTTAAAGTATCAATTAGGAGCTTGTAAACTAATACTTTAAATGAATAGGGATAAGCCACTTCTAGATGCAGACCTAATATATCAGCGAGGTTTATCACTGTTGAGACTTGAATATCTTCCTCAGCTTGCTCAAAACGAGAAATAGTCTGAGTGCTGATCCCACTGATCGCTGAAAGTCTTTTCTGTGAAAGCTTTTGCTTTTTGCGTTCGGACTTTACCTTATCTACTATTTTTTTAAAATATTTTTGAATGTGCCGTTCCATCTTTTTTTAATGTGCTCCATGAAAGCTTTTCTGAGTTTAGAATTTATTTTTTTCTGCTGTTCTATTAAATTATAGATTTTCTCTAGTCGATGAGAAAAGTCTGTCACAGCAAGCTCTAAAACCTTCTCTCTAAGCTGGAAATCATGGCAAAGTATCTTTAAATGTTTTTCCTTTATTTCTCCTAAAGGTAAATCTAGGTCTTCGTTTAGGCTCAAGGCTAGATGAGAACTAAGTTCATCATAATAACGTACGAAAACCATGTCATAGATTGGCGTTAATCTTAAACCAGAGTCATTATGATACATGGCGAAATTTTTTACATGAGCATCTGTGTTACCAAGCAGAATACAAGCAAGTATTCTGCGGAAGAGTTTCTCTAAATCAGTCTTTATGCAGAGAGGGCTTGTATTTATATAGTCAGCTAAATCTTTATAACTAGCATCATACTTATAATGAGCTTTTAAATTCAGTAAAGAGGCAAATTCTTCGAAGTGAATTTTTTTTGCATTTGTGTCTCTATCAAAGCGTTTAACTAATAGTGCTTCACCAATGCCTTCAACTTCGTCTATCTCTACATCTGCTATAGCATCATCTTCTAAGAGTATTTTTGTTGCAAGCATGCATAAATATTCATTTTCTATAATTTGTGGATATTTGCCCTTTAACTTTGCAATGTGTGACGAGGCTCTGTCTAACTCTACTGGGAAATATTTTCCATCACGTTTATAAGCAAAGATTTTGGGCTGTACCCCAGACATAGAAGCCTTAGATTTAATAGTAATTTTTTTTAAATAGTTTTCTTGATCTATGCGTATTTTATATTGTGTATTAGGGTCTATAACCGTAACAGCTCCTACTAAATCATGTCCGAATGCCATTAAAAGTTGGAAACGATTATCTGTACTTATGCCTAGAGCCTTTGCCTGTATTTCTGCTAACCAACCCTCGGCAACAAGATTATCGAAGAAAGGATGTAAACCTTGCTCATAATAGTGTTTTTCCTCAGTGAGTGGTAAATTGATGGCTATAGGGGTTTTGCTTTTTGTTCTAAAGCTTTCATCATAGGTAAAGCAGCAGCGACTACCCGGCTCTTCTTTTAAATAGCCAACAAAAACATTGTCCAAATATATTTTTGCCCAACTTAAGTTTGCCATTCAACTGTTATTTTATCAAATATATTGGATAATTTGTTAGAATCAGGCTATTTCATCAAATATGTTTGATAATTTATCGAAGCCAAGTTGTTTTATCAAGTATATTAGATAATTTGCTGAGCTGGCGCTATTTTATCAAATATATTGGATATTAAAAGCCTTATTGTCCAAGTATATAAGACAGCAGTGTTCTAACAGGAATTCCAGAGGCTCCTTTAGGAGACCAGTCTTGAGCATCTTCAAACCAACAAGGTCCAGCAATATCTATATGTAACCACGGGATTTGCTCTTCTGACTTTGCTTTTTTCCCGATGAATTCCTTGATAAAAAGTCCACCATTCTGTGCACCGGCTTGACCACCTGAACCGGCGTTGATTAAATCAGCAATAGTGGATTTTAATTTCTCTTTATACTCATCGTAGAGAGGTAATTGCCACATGCGTTCACCTTGTTCATCAGCAGAGGCTTTCACTTTATCCAATAGAGCTTGGTTATTAGTCATAAGACCAGCACATACATTACCCAATGCTGTGATACAAGCTCCTGTAAGTGTAGCTATATCAATGATTTCGTGAGGATTCTTCGTAGAAACATAAGCCACTGCATCAGCTAAAGTTAATCGACCTTCAGCATCAGTATTATTAACTTCTATGGTTTTACCATTCATGGCAGTAATTACATCTCCAGGTCTGTAGGCTTTACCACTAGGCATGTTTTCAGTCGCTGCGATAATTCCAGTTACTTGAATACCAGTGGGTTGTAA
>Ga0172373_10008538_pt1 | contig 12976 bp, 13 predicted proteins | sample Lak10m_2_FD_114546 | JGI IMG/M metagenome (GOLD analysis project Ga0172373, IMG submission 114546) | Freshwater microbial communities from Kabuno Bay, South-Kivu, Congo - kab_092012_10m | ecosystem: Environmental > Aquatic > Freshwater > Lake | place: Democratic Republic of the Congo... | reverse complement strand
TGCCAATTAGCGTGGTATTTAGCTCCTGGATTTATCGTACTAAAAACTTTGCCGATAAAGCTTGGAAAATCCTGACGCAAAATTGTTTCAAGAAATTCTTCGGTATCTTCCACTGTTCTTGATTCCTTATGTTTTATTTTGGAGATTATACTTGTCAACGAACCGCTTTATAATGTCCTGATCCTCTTTATTAATTGTATAAGCTTCCTCTATTTCGTCCTTGCTTAGCTTGTTTAGTTGAATGATGAGAACAACTAATTTATTTAGCGTATCAGTAATATTTTTTTTAATATTTAAAGCGTTTTTCGATTTATGTAATTCTATCTCATTGAGTTCATCCTCTAATAATGAAACAAGCTTTACTATAAAACCGTATAATTTATTAACTGTAATTTTCATTTCTGCCTTTGCTTACTTGTTTTTCTGGATTATCGCCAAAAATTTTGTCTCCTCCCTTTATAGCCTCTAACCCTACAAATGCTCGTTTTTCGTTTAAAGTCATAAAAGAGGCCGCAGTTATTTTGGACCAAAGGTTTTCCCTACGTTCTGTTAGCGCTGATATTGAATCACGATCGAAATCAATTAATAAATCCTCTTTTAGCCAGTAAGAAAACCAATTACTTAATCCATCAGATAGTTTATCCAGTAATGGAATGATATTTTCTTCCCATAGAGCAAGTCGTGCTTCCTGCATGTTGCTATAAGTATTATCACCGTTAATACCAAGAAGTTGCGGGGGAATATTAAAGGCTATTGCTATGTCTCTTGCACTTGAATCTTTTAATTCAAGAAATTTCTCAAATTTTTCTGCATTATTGGTTTCTTGCCATTTTAAACCTCCTTCAAGAACAAGTGGTTTTCCTGAATTAGACGAGCCGCTGAAATTTCATAAAACTGTTGCTGTAACCTTTCAAATTGCTCATCGGTTAAATAACCGTTACCATCTTGAAAAACCAATGCACCGCTAGGCTTTACGGCATTTTTAAGAAGGGCTTTATTCCAATCCAAGGTTTTCGAGTATAAGTTTATGGATTTACCTGCCGCCGTCAGAGATGATAAACCGTATAAATGATTAGAAGGATGGTAATTTTTAAAATGCAGAATACGGCTTATTCTGCTTATTCTGTCAATAGGATAAAGTTTTGTTCCACCAAAGCTTTTATGTCTATATGCTGTGGGTCTATTATTTTCAGTAATTATTTCAACTGCTTTAGGATGTAAATTATATATTCCTGAAGCAGATGAGCCGTCATAACCAGCTAAAAAAACATAGCTATTACCATAAAGTAATAAACTAGAAATCGTTTCGGTAAAAAAATCTGCTCCTGAAGTTTCTGGATTAGGTTTTTTAAGTAGTTTGGCAGCAATATGGTTATCGGCATAAATTTTTTTACTCCCATGTTTTTTATACACTAACCAAGGTACGTGGCTGGCGGAAGAAGCTATCAAACTTACACATCTGTGGACTATAACATTCTCAAAATATTGCTCAGATCCAGTAGTTTCTTCTGAAGGAAAAATAACCTCCGGAATGTTGAGTATATTAGCAGTTTTTTTTGCCGGTAGTTACGTAATTTTTTTATATAATTTTTTAGCATAAACTTACTTTTTTACTTTTAGGTAAGTTGTTTATACTTTGTTAATCTCTTTGCACTAATAAATAAAATTAATATTGGGGAATTATTTTTTCTATATTCGGGTGTTCTTCTTTAAGTTGATTTCAAAAAATATTATATATATTATCTGGTTGTTAAAATTATAAATTTATAAGGAGAGCTAAAATGACAGTATATATAGGTAAATTGGCGCCTGATTTTACAGCAAAAGCAGTGATGCCTGATGATTCAATAGACAACAATTTCAATTTAAAAACTTACTTAAAAGGCTATAAAGGCATTTTATTTTTCTATCCACTAGATTTTACTTTTGTTTGTCCTTCAGAAATTATTGCTTTTAATAACAGGCTCGGCGAGTTTAATTCAAGGAACACTAAAGTAGTAGCTGTAAGTGTTGATTCCCATTTTTCACATCATGCTTGGAAATCAATGTCAGTGAATAAAGGCGGAATAGGAAATGTTCAATTTCCGTTAGTGTCAGATTTAAGTAAAGAAATCTCTAAAGCTTATAATGTATTGAGTGATGAAAGTATATCGTTTAGAGGTACATTTTTAATTGATGATGATTTTAAGGTAAGACATTACCTTGTAAATGATTTACCTCTTGGTAGAAATGTTGATGAAACTCTCAGAATGATTGATGCTTTAGACCATCATAATGTCCACGGTGAAGTTTGCCCGGCAGGGTGGAAAAAAGGTGATCAAGGGATGAATGCTACAAAGCAAGGAGTTTCTGACTACTTGACCTCCCACGCTGAAGGGTTATAAAAAGATAGGGGCAGGATAGTACATGCTAGAAAATCTTTTTGTCAATAATAAAGCTCCTGCCTATTCTAATGAAACTATAGATATATTAAGGCTTATCAGAAGTGAAAATGTTGGTCCTAAGACTTTTTTTAACCTGATAAAGTTTTTTGGTTCAGCGACTCGGGCCTTAGAAAATGTAGAGGATTTTTCAGTTAAAGGAGGAAGATCAAAGCCAATTAAGGTTTACTCCAAAGATTCTGCCCTGAAAGAGCTTAAAGAGCTAGAAAAAAATAATAGCTACTTAATAACTTATAAAGACCTAAATTATTCTGAATTATTATTACAAATTCCTGATTTTCCTCCTGTTTTATCTTACAAATGCAATATATCGTTGTTAAATCACGAAAAAATTATTGCAATAGTAGGGGCAAGAAATAGTTCAGTTAACGGTAAGGCTTTTGCGGCAAAATTATCTAAAGATTTGGTAAAAGCTCGTTATGTAACTGTTTCCGGTCTTGCAAGGGGAATTGATTCAGCAGTGCATTCCAGTAGTTTAGGTAATACAATTGCCGTAATAGCAGGGGGCATAGATCACATATATCCGCCAGAAAATAAAGCTTTGTACGAAGAAATAGCAAAAAATGGGTTGCTTTTAGCAGAGTTACCTATAGGATCTAAAACGCTTAGTCAGCATTTTCCTCAGCGTAATAGGATTATATCAGGGCTTGCACTGGCAACGATAGTAATTGAAACCGGGATGAAATCCGGGTCATTAATTACTGCAAATTTTGCCCTGGAGCAAAATAGAGATGTTTTTGCGGTACCTGGCTTTCCACTTGATCCAAGGTGCATGGGCAGCAACCAGTTAATAAAAAATGGTGCATATCTGTTCGAATCTGTTGAGGATATTCTAATAAATGTGATGTCTAAAGATAAATTTCAGAAAGAGCTTGAAGAAAAAGCAAGTTATTTTAATAATGTGAGCCTTTATATGGGGAATAATAGTAATATTCACGTGACCGATAGAAATCGTGCTGCAGTAGTAGAAGTGCTTTCAGCGTCGGAGGTAACTTTTGAAGCAGTAGCCCAGCAATTGCAACTAGAGCTACCGATATTGTATACAATATTTCTGGAGCTCGAACTTGCCGGTAAGATTACAAGATCAGCTGGTAATAAAATTTCATTAATATATTAATTTAGGTTTACATGAAACTCGTAATTGTTGAATCTCCTGCCAAGGCAAAAACTATCAATAAATATTTAGGTAACGACTATAAAGTTATAGCGTCTTTTGGTCATATCAGAGATTTGCCTTCCAAAAATGGATCTGTATTACCAGACCAAGATTTTGCTATGAAATATGAGATTTCCGATAAATCTTCTAAATATGTTAATGAAATCGTAAAATCGGCAAAAAACGCTAGTGAAATTTATCTTGCTACTGACCCTGATCGGGAAGGGGAATCTATTTCTTGGCACGTAATGGAAGTGCTAAAATCCGAGAAAGTAATCAAGGATGATGATAAATTTAAGCGTATTGCTTTTAATGAAATCACAAAAAAGGCAGTACTTGATTCGATAGCTCATCCACGAACCGTTGATGGTAATTTAGTTAATGCTCAACAAGCAAGAAGAGCCTTAGATTATCTAGTTGGATTTACTTTATCCCCAATTTTGTGGCGTAAATTACCAGGTTGTAGGTCAGCAGGACGTGTCCAATCAGTTGCTCTGCGATTAATTTGTGAAAGAGAGGATGAAATTGAGCGTTTTATTTCCAAAGAATTCTGGGATATTAAACTCGATATGCTTGGGAGTAAGGGAGATCTTTTCGTCGCACGTTTAACTCATGTAAATGGCAATAAACTAGATAAATTCTCTATTACTAGTCAGGTACAAGCCGATGAAATAGTTCAGAAATTGAGTCCCCGAAAATTTCAAGTTTTAGCAGTTGAAAAAAAACAACAAAAGAGAAATCCGTCTGCTCCTTTTATTACCTCTTCTCTGCAACAAGAAGCTTCAAGAAAACTTGGGTTTAGTGCTAAAAAAACAATGCAGGTGGCACAGAAATTATACGAAGGAGTCGATGTTGGGGGTGAAACTCTAGGACTAATTACTTATATGAGGACAGATGGCACGACACTTGCTGCTGATTCGGTAGATAGCATAAGGAAACTTATTGGAGAAAAATATGGGGCTAAGTACTTGCCAACTAAACCAATTATTTACAAATCTAAATCTAAAAATGCGCAAGAGGCTCACGAAGCAATTAGACCGACAGATATAAATTTATTACCTGAAAAATTAGCTAAAAATTTAGATGCTGATCAATTAAAACTTTATGATTTAATTTGGAAAAGAACTGTGGCATGCCAAATGGAAGCAGTAGTGATAGATATGGTGGGAGTTGATCTTATTTCTGACGATAAAAATTTTATGGCAAGAGCTACTGGTTCAACAATTGCTTTTGACGGTTTCTATAAAATTTATCAGGAAGGGGTAGACGACAGCAAAGAGGAAAATTCAAAAATGTTACCTCCTTTGGTAGAAGGAGAAGATATTAGTACTAAAAAAATTACTCCTGAACAACATTTTACAGAAGCACCACCAAGATATTCCGAGGCTACTTTAGTAAAAAAATTAGAAGAGCTGGGTATTGGCAGGCCTTCTACTTATGCAACAATAATTTCCGTATTGCAAGACAGGCAATATGTTACTATGGATAAAAAAAGGTTTACTCCAAGTGAGCTTGGCAGATTGGTAACAGCATTTTTGGTAGGGTTTTTTGAAAAATATGTACAGTATGATTTTACTGCCGAGTTAGAAACAGATCTTGATAAAATTGCTGAAGGGAGCCTGGGTTGGAAATCATTACTTTCCGAGTTTTGGAAAGGATTTAATGATAATGTCAGTGAAGTTAGTGATCGCAAAATTGGGGAAGTAATAGAATATGTAGAAAAAGCTCTTGAATACCACCTATTTGGAGATAAACAGGGAAATAAAGAGAGCATAGAAAAAAATAAAAAATGCCCCTCATGCCTCGATGGCATGCTCAATTTAAAGCTAGGTAAATTTGGCGCATTTCTAGCCTGCAATAATTACCCTACTTGTCAGTATAAAAAACCGATTTCAAAGGATATGGGGCAAGTTTCTGATGAAAATGCTCTCGTAACGGAACCTGCCAATAATAAGGAATTGGGAGTGGATAAGAATGGTAATATAATAACGCTTCGGAAGGGGCCCTATGGGTGGTATGTACAGCTTGGAGAAGCCTCTTCGCCTAAAGATAAGCCAAAAAGATCAGCTCTTCCGCCAAGTATAAATCCGGATACTCTGACTTTAGACGTTGCGGTAAAACTGCTTAATTTACCTATTTCAATTGGTTCTCATTTGCATTCGGGGGAAGAAATTTTAATGGGTATAGGCCGTTTTGGGCCATATTTAAAATATCAGAACAAATTTATCTCTATACCTAAAAATGTTGACCCTTTCAATGTGGATATCAAGCAGGCAATGTCTTTAATCGAACAGAAGAATCAGAAAATCGAGCCAGCTGCTAAAACCAAAACAAAGAGAAAAAACGAAAGCTAAAGAGATTTACCTTAAAGGCATTTTAGGGGATATTCTGTTTAGGCAATAATATCTGCTTAGTTTGAGCTGATTGGCTGACATAATATTATGGAAGTAAAGAGTAATTCTAAGCTTTTTAAATCACACTCGCGGCTAAAGATAAGTTTTATTTTTGAGTTTGACTTTTTTAAATAGTATTTATATAATCGGCGGAAAGTGAATTTTAAATACTAAATTAGGTATAGATAGAGTGACTAAAATCATTAAGGCAAAGTATAAGGCAAGTAGAAGACTAGGTAAAAGTGTGTGGGGAGATGCAAAAGATCCTTTTAATACAAAAAATTATCGCCCAGGTCAGCATAATCCTAGTGGACGCCCTAAAACTTCAGATTACGGCACTCACTTACAAGCCAAACAACTTGTTAAAGCACATTACGGTAGAATAACTGAGAAACAGTTTAGAAATACCTTTACTCTTGCTAATAAAATGAAAGGTAATACGGCAGAAAATTTTGCCGGTTTGCTGGAAAAAAGAATAGACATGGTTGTTTATAGGTTAAATCTTGCGCCTTCGATATTTGCTGCCAGGCAGTTAGTATCTCATAAGCATGTCAAATTAAATGGCAAAAAAGTCAATATACCAAGTTTAAGAGTAAAGGAAGGCGATGTAATTGAACTTAAGGATTCTTCGAAACAAATAGTAATTTGTGCAGAATCCGCCCAGAAACTAGAAAGGTCAGTTCCTAACTACTTGTCTTTAGATGCTGATTCTATGTCCGGTACTTTTGTAAGAACTCCTTCTATTTCCGATATTCCTTATCCATTTCAAGCTGACTTTAACAAGATAGTTGAACTTTATTCTCGCTAGGAAATTTTTAGGTCTGTTTTATATCTTGTTGCCCCAGAAAGCACTTTTTGGGGCACATTGTATTATTTAGTGAGCCCAAGAAGAGCGTTTACAAGTTAACCATTTAGAATCACCCCTCTATGGATAATTTATCTTGTATAAGGCCAGCCATTTGGTTGCATATATCCTCTTCTCCCAGATATTCCAAAGTCAAATTAACTATAGTATTGGAATCACTAGATAAGTATTCTAATGTTAGTTCACATGGTCTTTTATCTATAAGCTCCTCTAGTAATTGCCTTACAATCGATTTTTCACTTAGAAACTCTTTCAATAACTCTATTCTAGAACCTAATATAGCGCTAAGATCACCTAAGAATTCATCTACTTTGCAGTAGGGTAGTAAACATTGTTTAGTTTTAATATAGGAATAAGTATTTAGTAAATCCCAATAATCATTGCTAACTTCTTGTTTTATTAATAATAATTTTTTGCTTGCTTTCTCTGTTGCTTGTTCGTAAAGCTTGGCCAATCGATTGAAGATTAACACCGCTGTATTTCTATCTGCAACCCTTTTTTGGACATCGATAACACGATTAATAGATTGGTTAAAGAGATACTTTGCATGTTTTAAGCATGAATCTGGAAGCTCATCATATATCTTTTTATATGTGCTTTCCCTACCTGCTAAGCTCTCAAATTTATCCATGAAGTCGCTAGTTTGGCACAGGTCAATAAAATATTCTATAATATTGTTTTTTATTGCTTTATGGATCACTAAGGTGTTTTGACGGGATTTACTTGCGAGTTGAAACGCCTGATCATAATAAGTATGAGCTTCCTTAAAGTGTTTTTGAAGGTTTTCTACATATCCCATATTGTAAAGAGCATACACACTTTGATCTAGTGCGTTAGATGTACTGAAGTAGCGCAAAGCTATAACAAGATTTCCTTCTTTAATATGGTAACACCCAATATTATAATGTAAATCTTTTTGGGTATAGGTTAGTATTTGCGAATTAATATGTTTTTGTAACTCTTGCTCTACAAAAATAGCTTTTACTGCCTCTTTGTAGCGCCCATTATTATATAACACAGTAGCCCAATTGCAGATAGCATTTGTATAATTATTCTTATTTATGACCATTCCTTCAGATATTGCTTCCTTAAAACAGCCTATAGCTCGTTCCTAAGATAATTCAGCAACTTTGTAGTTTCCTGCTAAGACCTGATTATTAGCCTCCCTTAAATAGTAAATAGCTAATACGTTAGGAGACATTTTCTGAAGAGTTATTACTTCAGAATTAATTCGTTTCTTATTTTCTTTTTCCTCTTCTCGTTTCATATAAAAAAATTTTTCCGATTAAGTTGTGGTATAAAATAACGAGGCCAAAATATCAGACTGCTTTAGAATAAAGCAGTAACCTTTACTTAAAAAAAGTAAGAAATAATATGCTAAAATCTTTTTAACCTATGATTGATCTTGTGTATAGCATTTTTTTCAAAGATTTTCTAGATATAATATTACTACTATAAATTATATAAAAAAGACGTTGCAATATTCTTACTTTCAACTTTGCGATCAAAACTATAATTTCCACGCATTTTAAAACGGAGTGTTCTTTTGTGTAAAATATTTAAGCTTATCCCTAAATTAAGCCTAGGTTTTTTGTGCAATAAATAGTGATTTTCCATGCAACAGTAATTATCTTGGGTAATTACTGTACTATTAGAGAAACCTTTTATACTAACTAAATTTTCTATTTTTACATAAAAAACTGGTTTTATAATAATCTCTTGGTGGGTTAAAAGTTTTTTAAAACTGAGTTTAGTTGTATTAAGTAAGAACTGAGTTTTTCTTCTGGGGATAATAACTTCAACTTCTTTATTTTTTTTATAAAATTTATAAATATCAAAATGTGAGTAGGTGCTACGAAAAGATAGTTTAATTATTGTATCTATATTTAATTTATACATATTTGCGCTTTCTATACCTGCTTTGAACATTTTACTATGTGATCGAGTTTTAATAGAGGGCTGGTAATCTATTGTATACTGTAGTAATGATTCTCCATATTGTATATTGCTATTAATTATAACCTTATCTGTCAGGTTAAGGGAGTTGTATAATATCAGGGAATTTATTTGTGAATTCTGTATATTTTTTGTATGTCCATAAAAATCGGTTTTAGAAATCCCTTTGAAAAGTGCTAATCCTAATATTATCTTTTCATTTAATTTTGTATCAAACCCATTAATATAGCCTTGTTGTTTATTACCAAAAATAATAAAATTATTTAAACCTTTTTGATCTGTTTGGTTCTTTAAAAACCTACGCCAAAACTCTTTTCTTTCTAATATTTCGGTTTCTGCCTTCTTCTCAAATAAATTACTGAGTCTATTACTAACTGCAATTGAGATTATATCAAAATCCTCTATGAGACAGTTCATAATTGCAGTTGGTTTTTGAACAGGACTATTAACATAATTACTATCTACTTGGATTTCTGGAGGAGATACAGGTATAGGAGGCGGAGGGGATGGTGCAGTAGCTGCTGCAGGAGTGGAAACTATAGGTAGATCCACAAGGGGTAGAGGAGCGGGATGTAAAGGCGGTAGAGAAGCAGAATGTACAGCGCCATGAACCTTATGCTCTACCGGATATTCAACATATGGCATCATTTCTATTTCTTCTAGAGTGTTTTTGCCGCCAGTAGGGAGGATTGGTTCAATGCCGGTTCTAATGTTCATTGGTCTTGGCGGCATCGGTCCTATTTCCGTCAGGGCGTTTTCGCCGTCAGTGGGTAGAACTGGTTCAATGCCGGTTCTAATTCTCATCGGTCTTGGAGGCATCGGGCCTGTTTCAGGCAGAGTGTTTTCGCCGCCAGTAGGGAGGATTGGTTCAACGCCGGTTCTAATATACATAGGTCTTAGCGGCATCGGGCCTGTTTCGGTCAGGGCGTTTTCGCCGCCAGTAGGGAGGATTGGTGGAGTTACTGGTGTAATATACATGGGTTTTAGGGGTCTTAGTGCTGTATAAAATACATTTCCAATTCCAGAAGCAGAACATAAATTAGGACAACTTAGAAATAATATTATTAATAAAAAAAGCTTACTAGATTTAAAAGTTTTAAGATGGTAATCTTTAAAAGGATACATTAAATAACTTCTATTTTTTTAATCAACGGTTATATCATTATTAGCTTCTTTCATTAACCTTGCAGTACGTCTGTAACTAATGATCATGTTTTGACGGTCAAGTATGGTCTTAATATGCCCAGTACCATAACTATTACATCCTTCCTGACAAATAGTTCTAATCATCGCTATTTAACTTCTTATCTTTTTTCCTGTTCTGTTGCTTCCACTTGTAGAATAAATTTTTTATTTTTGCTTAGACATTTAGTTACTCCTTCTTGGTTCATATTAACTCCCCTGTCCGGTTTATTGTAGCCACATCATGGTTCCATTTCGAAAGCAGTACTAAAAGAAATACTATGGGAAGTGGATGGGGATGCTTCTAATCAAGAGTTTAAAACCATTAACCTAGATTAAGTTCTGGTGATTCTAGGCTAGCTTAATATTAGTTTTGCTAATACACACCTGTTGTACATAGGAAAGAAGTGTTTTTAAATAAAACAGGACACTAAATTTATGAGTCCATTCAAGCATCGAGATATCAAATATGAGATAATAATATAAGCGGTAAGGGTATTGCATGATTTGCAAGAAGTACGAATAGAAAGAAGAGTAAAACTAAACCACTACATGATTTATCTCTGGATTCAATACTACGCTCCTAAACTATTAGAGAAACTAAAATGGTATTGGAAATCTAAATTAAGATTTAGTTAGAGAAGTTGATAGAACTGCCATTAAATTAACCACAGTTGGGGTTAATTTAATGGCAAAACTTTTTATAAAAAATATTTGAAATTAAAAGAGTAAATAGCTATGCAACGGGATCTTGCTCAAGTTTACTGAGATAGCGCTTGTGGGAAAATTATACCTTAAAATAGTAAATATTTAATTTGAATTGAACAGCAGTTTTCATCTTATACCTCTTGCAATACCACAATAATAAACTAATCTTTCTTAACCGCAATAATTTTTAATGTAATATTAATATTCTAAAATTAACATGTCTTTAGTAATCTTAAAATTAGCAAAATCTTCAATTAACGACATACCAAGTAGTGAAATATCTAGCCCTTCTGATGCCACATGAGCTTCAACATTATAGAAAGTTTTTTTATGAATGGTAAGCTCTTTTATTACCACAGGGGCAGCATAGCTAACGCCATTTGCGGTATTATATTTTCTTGTATAATTTAACGTATCAGGTTTAAACCCAAGCTTAATTGCATCTTGTCTAGTTAATGCCACGTCACTTGCCCCGGTATCCACTAAAAAATGAATTACTTGATTTTTACCTCCTATTGCATCTAAATAGAAATGTCCATTACTTGATCTGGCAATAACCAATTGACCACTGTTGTTTGTCCAGCTATAAGAAGGGATGAGTACCGCAACTACCCTTTCCTTTACAGCACTAAGTTCGAACCTAAAAGCATAAATCAGGATTAATAAACAGAAAATAGCAAGCCACAATATTATATTTTTTATATAACCCACTCGTGGTCTGGTAAAAAACATATAGCATATATATATTAGCAATATACACAAAAAAAGGATATTTAAAAGCTTATCACTTGCCATGGCTTTTATAAGTCGTTGTAAAATGTTTGCTAAACTATATACGATATTTTAATTACATGAAGTAAATTTCTCCATAAAAACTCTAGTAGGTTTTTAACAAAAGGAAAAAAACTGATTATTAAAGCCACTATAATAGATTCAATTAGACGGAAAACCAATGATAGCGAAGATTAACTTATAAAAAATATTTACTCTAAACAATAGCGACTGATGATAATTAAGTAAAATCACCTATTAAATTGATCTTTGAATAAAGAATATTTCCTGAATTTTAGTTTTTCAAATAAAAAAGGCCTAGGGCTTTTTACCCTAGGCCTTAAGCTTTATAAGAAATAAAGTCTTTCCTCTAAAAAGAGTATTAGAGATCAAACCTTACACCAGCTGCAATATGGTGGCCTTTAAGAGCAGAAAATGAAACGTTGTTATCTTTATTTTTCTTGAATTTACCCATGTCTCTATAGCTGTAGGTTAATTCACCATTTACGCCAGGTGCAAATTCTGTAGCAGCACCTAAATGCACAGCGTAAGCAAAGTTATTTTTCTTTTTAGACGATATTGAGTCAGCATCTATAGCAACTCCGTTAACAGTTTGAGCTGGCACGCTAAGTTTAGTCTTAATCATTGACATACCGATACCGGCACCGGCAAATACTTTAGCCACACTTACATCAAATAAGTCTACAAAACCGTTGATCATAAGGGTATCAGCTTTTGATTTTAATTTCGCGCCAGAGAGTTTTACATCCTCAATAGAAACAGTACCTTTATGTTTTGGGTCAAAGTAGTGATCCCATGTTAGATCAGCACGTACATTATCCATTACATAATAACCAACACCTAAACCTAAAAATACATTATTTTTTGACTTTAGACCTTTAATTTTATTTAGTTTGTCCCAGCCAACTTGACCTTTTACGTAGAATGTATCTTCTGCTGCGTAAGCGCAAGAAGAAGCAAGAGTTGCAACAGTAGCTGCTGCTAAAAGAATTTTTTTCATAATAATCTCCTAATAATTACTAAATTGTCAAAAACACTAAATACTTGGTTAAAATAAGCTTTATCAAGATTTTTAGTGTAAATTCCCTCTCGCAGTTTACTAAATTTATAAAACCCATCAAGTATATTTAGAAATAATAAATAGATATTTTTAATATCATTAAGACATTGTGGTATTATTGCATCAGTATAATTTTGTACTTAAAGAACCAATTAGATTAACATTCTTTAAGATAAGAAGAACCTATTTTAGATAGAGTTAAGCCCTAAAAAAGGGCTTAAGTTTAGTATTAGTTAATTAATATAATTAGAGTTTTAATTCAATTTTTGCCTTTTCTGCCAGATCGGTAAAATATTTCTCAACGATATCCTTAGACAATTTATTCCTAATCGATTGTTCGGCCTGTTCTTTAGTAGGTACTTGAACAGCTCTTTTATCTAACATCTTAATAAGATGCCAACCAAACTGAGTTTTTACAGGATC
>Ga0172373_10008537_pt1 | contig 12977 bp, 12 predicted proteins | sample Lak10m_2_FD_114546 | JGI IMG/M metagenome (GOLD analysis project Ga0172373, IMG submission 114546) | Freshwater microbial communities from Kabuno Bay, South-Kivu, Congo - kab_092012_10m | ecosystem: Environmental > Aquatic > Freshwater > Lake | place: Democratic Republic of the Congo... | reverse complement strand
TCAGCGGGTAGTTTGAGCAATGTATTTCAGGGGCCGAAATAAAAATAAAATGTATTATCATAATCGCTTAGAACTCGAACTCGACGACTGGCTGGATCCATCGCTTCCAAAAATGTACAGATTCACGCCCAACGCAACACGCCCATTCCGTATCACGAACGATTTCACACAGCATAATGAAGAGTTCCATACCACGCCACTCATGCCGGCATTCACACCAGTGATGCACGCCAACGATTTTATAGAACTCAGCGCACCAAATACACACGACCATATTTAATGAAAAGAGCACAGACCAAATGCAATGGAATGCACCATAAATGACGACATCCTCGTCTGCGTCAAATGCATCCAATACGCCCTGAAATACGGCCGATCTTCGCCCAAGATGTTTGTCAGGCGGAAGGGGTCGCCCACTCCGACATTATCTGATCCAGCGCCGCCACAATCAGGTCCCGGTCCGCCTCGGTGTACGCATTGATGCGGCGCTCCTCGCCCCACTGAGAGTGCTTCTTCGGGGGCTCGGTGCGGTGCTTGTCGCGGTACAGCCGGGCCACGGTGGCCCCCACCTTGATGAGCTGATCGTGCTGCAGCGTGATGCCCATGTCGCGGGCCACCGACGAGATCGGCAGCGGCGCGGTGCTGTTGAACATCAGGCCGGTCAGCTGGTCCTCGACGCGCTTCGCGAGCTGCGGCTCCTTGGTCGCCCACTGCGGATTGAGCATGTTCATCCCCATGATGAAGCGGTTGAGGTGTGAGAGCTTGAGATCCTTGAGCACCGCATCATCGGTCTCGCGCTTCCGCTGCTTGTCGTCTTCTGCTGCGTCATCATCGGGAGACGGCCGGCGGCGGGGTTGGCGGGGCGAGCCCGGCTGAAATGGAGATGGGAGGTGGTGATGGGACGATAACATTGATGGATTGGTCTGACGGGGTGGTGAGTATAGGCATAAACGATAAAAAAAATACAAATTCAAACGGCGTGGCGGGAAAATGAATGCACTGGGTAAATAAGGAACACGCTTGCACCTGTGGAATGACAATATCGTATACTGGGCACCACTGCAGATATGGTGGTGTCAATCATTGACAGGTATACGACAAAAAACCACAGTGCTTTTCATTAAATGAAAAAGGGAAACCAAAAAAATCTGCCATTTTAAATATGTTCAGGTCGAATATTCTATGGTGACGTGTCAGATTCAAATTAGTAAGGATCCCAAAACGATCTCTGCGGTCGGATTTGGTAGTATTACAAAAGCTGATGTCTGAAATGACCATTGCATTGAAGTCGGTGCATTGATAATACGCCTCAGACATCTTGAACTCCCCGTGCAAATCTGGGCTTCTTTTTTATGGGTCTTTGTAACTTTTCTACAACATACTCCTTGCGTGTGCTCTCAAGGTCCAGTGTTTCGCTCACGTCGATCCCAATGGCATTGAGTTGTGGCATATATTTTACCACATTCGCCTCCCAATTCAGATGCACACATGTGTCTATGATGTCAGCATACTCCTCCTGCACTATGGATTGGGATGGAGGGAGTCTCAATGCCCCTGGTTTGAGAATGGCGTCATCTATATCCATGTAAATAAAACCACTCACTCTACAGAGGTGTTTCAGAGTATCATTGAATGTCAGTCTCAGGAGATCAGGATGACGCAAGCTCACTGCTTCCTGCACCCTATTCTTGTTCTGGGGCGTGTCCAAAATGATTTCGTACTTCAATAGCTGCTCATACACCTTGTTGGGGGGCGCCCCATTGGGCTCACATCCAATGACCACTGTTTTCGCATTGACTTTGTTGTGCATGTCGCGCACAAAGTCCATGTACTTGACAGCACACCCCATCATCATGGCATCTGGGTCCAATTCTTCGTCCGGTGCAGTGCACAGCTTGAAAAAGTAGGAGAATTTGACATCAATGGAACCAAACATCCAGAACACCGAGCGTATGGGCTTGTGTGCATATTTACACAACAAGGTGTGCTCTATGGTTTTGCTATTGGCATTCCCCTTTCCCAATCCTTTGGCAGTGGCCCCAGGGAAGCGGTTGATTCGAATGGAACCATTGAACATCAAGGAAAACATACCAGTGACCGACGAACCGAAAAAGAGATCAACAGACTCTTCATTGTCATCTCCCATCACCATGCCCAATCACTCATATTCTTATACTGAAAGAAGAGGCTTGAGCTCTCATACAACAAATGTAGTACACTGTGGCTTAAAAGGCGTCTCGTAGAACGTTGCATCAATCAACTTGCTGTAGCCTGTTGCCACTGATATACCTTTTATTTGATTGAATTTAAACATGAGAGTATACTTCTTAGTGGGTAAACCGTATGGAATTCCGTGTGCCCATTCATATCTTGCCTCACCCTGCATCATGAGCATGTCACCCTCGTTACAGTTCAACCTCAGAGGAATTCTGGATCTTGTGGGTTTTAACACGGGAACAAAATCTACATTCACATCAGGGGGGCCTAGACTCACTGTGCAAATAGGCGACCCGTTGGTTCTGGCCACGTTGTCTACATGCAACCACAGCCCAAATCCCTCATCATACATCAATAACAACAGCATCACTTCTGTTTTAAAAACCTCTGCCGAAATATTCAATGACTCACAAAGAAATGTGCCGTATGCTTCACAGAACTTCCTCAGATCAGGGTAGCCTTCTAGCATCGGTAGAGCTTCCCCATATGGAACAAATCTCTTTAACTTGAGGTCAGTTCCAAAAATGTAATACAAACCACGCGACTTCCTGTAATCAGAGTATGGGAGTCTTGACTTTGGTTTCGTTTTCAGCTGATCATCAAACAGTCTGATCATTTCTTCTCTAGCACCCTTTAATAAGGCAGGTGCCGGATTTCTAACCAGCATGAGCCCGGGAGGCATAGCACCGTTTTTCACAGGTTTGGTGCGCTGTGATATCCAGGTCTTCACACGAATTGTGGATTTGATAAACCAAATTCTCTCAGGCAACCCATTCATTGTTGCATACTCCTCCCTCAAAGTTTTGTCCCTGAGATATTGGAGCTCAAAGTTCCACTTATCTGTTTTGAAACACAATTCCCTCATGGAAGTGGGCCTAATTGCCCAGCTGTCCTTTTCACAAATGGCAGGGGGTTGTTTTCTGATGAGAAGGTCACCCTCTCCACCCAACATCCCCCCTCTGTTATTCAAACCCATTGATCTGGGCACGTTGGTCTGCAAAGAAGAGTGCTGATTGTTTTGATTCACTTCGCCTGAAGCAGTAGCACATTGGATACTTAACTCATTGCTCTCTTTGTCTCTCTCTCTCTCATCATCAATCTGCAGACAACGGAGATCCATATAGATCATTTCATCTGAAGCTATTCCACACAGCATACTTAAACCACCACCCAAGGTTTAATATATATACCACACGCAGACGTAATGGCATTCATCCTGTTTTTTTCAAACAGAATACACACACCAGAGCTTAATGCTGTCTGGCGCGTGCCTTCTTGTTCTTCGGGGTGGCATTTTCCCACCCGCCCTCCTCCTCCTCTTTACGCCACAATGATGGCTGCCTGTTCACGCACTGCTGTGCGGCGGAAGAGGACGTCAGACTGCCCAACAGCCGCCGGGAGGTCTCCAGAAGGGCCTTGTTTTTCATCATGGCCTTGTCCCCCTGAATGAACTTGACCCTGGCGTCGTACAGCAGGCGTATCATGGCGTTGACATCGCCACAGAAACTGGATTTTCCAATGAAGGTCTTGGGATTGCGTGGATCAAACGGCAGCGTGTTCTTGGCATCATCCTGTATGGTGTAGATGTAGTCACCTGACTTGATGTGCCGGACCCCGCCGCTGAATCGGACTCCGAATTTCCACATCCCCGGCCCCATGCGCTGCACAAAGGCCTCTGGTTTATCCACCCTCTCGCCCTGCAAGACGATACTTGCTTTCAGAGGAGACGACTGCAGAATGTATGAAGAAGACTGCTGATGGAGCTCCTGGATGCGCTTGATCACCTTGAACGAGAAAGAAGCGGCGGCTTCAGTGTCCTGGAAGGATGGAACCTCTGTTCCAAGAAGAGGGAGGACGGCCTCCAACCCCTCATTGAACGGCTGGCAGATGGCACACGTGTCCAGGTTCTCTGCATCAAAGACCACGTCAGGGAGGTTCACGTACAGCCAATACCCCACGATGGAAATGTAGAATAGCTCACTGTCTTTGCTGCGGAGCTCGATGACCCAGCGATCATCGTCGGGAAAGGCAAAGCATTCGGCATCTGGCCAAACGCTCTTGATGTTTGAGATGACTGTGTTGCAGATGGATGTGCTGCTCATTGTTTCTTTGGGTTGCTCAAACTGGTTGAGGGTTCTGGTGGACTACCTTTTATACGGTTTCGCTACAAATTTTATTAAAAAATAACACGACGCACAGTGACATGTTGTTGACACATGGGCCTGTCCTGCTATCCTCAGTGTATATAATCACCAGCAAGACAGCCAATGGGATGAATGCAGACCACTGTGTTGTATGTGGCATGCGCAGGATAGAACTGCAATACCACACCGAAAGGGACGCTTTGTCCAAAAGGAAAAGGAAAACCTTCCCCTCCATTGAGCAATGGGACCCAGAATACAAACGGCTTGCATCACGCGAACGACGAATGGAGAACAGAGCAGCATATGTGAGCGCCATCATCATATCCAGGAAGCACGACAAGATCCTTTTGGGCTGGAAACAGACAGAGTCTGACCAACAGGGATGCTGGGTTGAGCCAGGAGGGAAAACAGACTGCATCAACGAAGATCTGTTATGCGCTGTGATCAGGGAGGTTTCAGAAGAGACTGGGCTTCTACACAATGAAATTTCACTTCTGGATGCCTGGATGCCTACAAAGGCAGTTGGGTCTAGGGATAGATACTATTTCATGTTTGAGACCAGTATGGCACTGACCAAAAAGGCATTTCAACGTGTGACAGGACACAAGGAACTGGAACAGCTTCAGTGGTTTGATTTTGGGGGAGCAGCCTTCTGCAATTTCAGCACCCAGTTTGGAAATGGAAGATGCACTGGAAACATTGACAGAAAACTTCTGCACATGGGGATCCTGAAGTATGCTTACAAAATGACACATTGAAACATCTCCATTGCAATAGGTCAAGTTTCAACGCGCTCAGGCATACAATTGTATTTTAAACTGCCCTTGGATGCGAAAGGTTTGTTGATTACGAGATCACACAGCGTGCTTCTTGTTTAGGGGGTACAAAGTTCTTTGTTTGAAACTTATGTTTGTCTCCAAAGTACACATACTCTGTGCATCTCCCTTCTACATCCATGGCTATCAGTGATACGTTCAAGACATTGATAAAATGTGCATTTAAAGAAGGGGGAAACAGTATCATGTGGCCTCCTTTAGACTTTTCAGAGACGAATTCAAACAGATGTTCCTCAAACAAAGCATAATTATCTCTCATTAAGTAAAATGCTTTGGTGGTTGTTCTCTTATCTTTGAGTTGACCATCTAACATTACATTAAAGTTCAGGCTCTCAAACCAACTCAGTACCAACCCACTCCTTGCCATAGCAGACACACATGCAAAGTCAATTTTGGTTCTAAAGATACCCTCGTATGAGTATCTCACATCAAAGCGCATCTCTTCTTCTTCATCCAGAATCCCGTTTTTCCTGAACACTTTTTCCAATCCCTTTTTGATTGAACCGGTGTTTGTGGTCTCCCCTCCCATATTACAATAGATTGTGAAATAATGTCTAAAGAATGTAGGCACTCTAAACTCGTCCCAACAGAGAAGCATGACATGCTCATGAACCTGCAACCAGATACATATGCGCCTCAAGTTCTTTTCAACGGGCCCGGCCCTGATGCTTCTTAGGTCATCGCTGTTCAATAAGAGAGTTGCAAAATACTCTGAATTGTCTGATTCCTGCCCCCCTTTTTCACCACTGGGTGTATTTGCATAAGACCAGTCCCATTCAAACATACCCTCCTCAAACTTAAATCCGTGACACAGCACGTGAAATTCCATGTTTGAGTTATTGCTTCTCCGGAAAGCATCGCGGAGAAACAACGCAGGTATAGTGTGTGAATATTTGATAACAAACCCCCCATCTCCTTGTATCATAGTGCCATGCGGATTGGCTATGGCAGAGGTATCTGTTTCAGAGTCTATCTTCTCCTTCAGAAAATCAATTCCTTTCAATGTGTTTGAAGTTTTGAATGTTTTGAAATTAAGCATGCTTTGTTCATTTTGGGTTGTATTTTCAGTTTTTTTACACCATTCATCAACCAGTACATGCTGTTCAGTATATACAGGCCTGTAGTCAACTGCAACACGTGAAATTATGTGTTGAATGTCAAAATCCTTTAAACGTTTGCCTTTGATACGAGGATTGTCATTAAAATATTTATTCCATTTTCTCAGTTGAGTTGTGTCATGTAGCTGTGCCCCTGTAAACCACAAGGAAAATTTTTCATTCAGTTCATCTCCCTCATCATCTTCATCCTCTGTGGTCAGATCTCCTGCATCCTCATCTGTGGTAACCCCCTCACTGTCTGTATTCAAGTTCACCCTGGTTGTATTGTCACCACCCACCCCAACCTGGAGCACGCGCGTCGCTATGAACTCAATATTCTGCAGATGGCTCATCAGCGACAGCATCCCCCAGCATTCCCCAGACCATAAATACACGCACCAATCGAAGACCATGCATTTAATGGTCAAATTAAATTAGCCTGCCTCTGCCCAGTGCCACTTGAGATATTATTGATCTCACACTCATTTTTTGGTTTGCTGATCCAAAGCCCTGCATACCCTCTCCTGCACCTCCCTCGCCACGGCAGCACGGCCCCCGACGACCCCGTTCTCAAAGGCGTGGAGCGTGGACGCAGTGGTATACTCATCCACATCTGTATGCACCTGAAACTTCTGCTCCTCCAAGATCCCTGCAATCTTCCTGGCCATGGCCGCAATCTCCTGATCAAACTTCTCCACCGCATTGGAAACCGCAACCTTGAGCTCCACATCGAGCGCGATGCGCTTCTGCATAGTAAAGACCTTTTTCTGCACCTCGCGCGCCTTGCGCTCGGCGGCGTGGCGGCTTTCGTCGAGGCGTGTCTGCAGGTTTTTCAGATCAAACACGTCGTGCTCCAGCATGCCCAGCACTTCCTCTGCGTCCTTTGGTTTCAACCGCTTCACGACTCCACCGATTGCATCCCGCACAATTATCACCGGTGGGTCTGGCTCCATCAATTGACAGTCGTTCATCATCATCACGGGATAGTGCCATTCACCGCGCAGCTCGAGCGTGGCTGCGTTGGGATACTTGCCGTGCCACGTCATGGGCATCAGCGTGCGCATGCGCTTGATTGAGGTGAAATTGCCCTCGTTCACAAAGACGATGGGGCCCTGGGAGAGCGGGAGGTGCGCGTGCTTCTGCATGAAGGCCGTGAGCGTGGAGTGCATGCATGCGTCGGTCAGCATTGCGGTGGGCGCAAGGGCTTCATTGAATGAGTATGGAGTTTTTTTTAAAAAAAAATTAATTGGCGTCAGCGTGCCGAAAGAATGCGACCCCAAGGCATTCAAATTCCACAGGCGTTTCAGAAACCTCGTAGTTGGGCAAGATGATCGTGTGCTCCTGATTTCGCGGTGCTGTAGCGTTTGGCAGCAGCTTGACACAGGCTTTTCGTTTTGAAACCAAAGGACCACTTTCAAATGGTAATGTTCTTCCTCCATTTGGGAACCCCAGCTTAAAAGAATCACCTCCTCCCTGAGAATGGTTATCAATGAAGTTGATCACTTCAACCGAATCACGAGGACGAAATCCACTGTTTGTTTCTGTAACGTGGAGCATTTCGGTGTTGTTGATGCATTCAGTGTCTGATGTCGACGGAAGGTACACAATGTTGCCATCCCCCAAGTCAATACCCCTTTTTGTGCCAGTTAGAATTGACACACCCAGTATTTTGCTCACCACTATATTCTTGGTGTTCTCATACAAATCCAATAATTTGGGGGTTTCCTTTTTTATGGAAGGTATATCCTCTCGGGCTGTGTTAATAAAACACGGATCCGAATCAGTGAGTGCAGCACCAACAGGATGCAATGCCATTCTATACCTTGTGGCCTGAAACTTCAGTCCTCTCAATTGTTGCTGGATATCCTTACACTGAGACGCATCCATCTCAAATCCGCCTTTAGCTGAATACATCAACGTGATGTGGCATATGTTCTCCGAGCCAACCTCCCTCACAATAGCCCTGATCTGTTCAAAGGCGCCAACACGGGTGTAGTTCCTGCCAAAATACTTGGTGATATTCCTCAGCGAGGTCAGTTTCTCTATGGACTCCCTCCAACCCGAATTATCAACCTCAAAATATGGAGCAACGAATACATGGTCTGCTGTCTTGCATATGGCAGCAGCATTGGCTGCGTTTTGCTTTGAAATCTTGCTCATCAGATCGTAATGGGTTTGTCTTTCTTTGGAATTTGCATATGGACCCCATTCATTACGCGGGAATTCTTCTGTTGCGTCTCTATAGCGCGCCACTTTCTTGATGAAGTTCATTCGTTTTTGATCATCATCTATCATGAAACATTCGTTTATCATGCGTTCAAAGTCCGATCTGTCCAATTCCACTATTGTATTCCTCGCATCACCGCTGTCGTCACTGGCATCCCGCATCAACACAACAGTCAGTCTACACTCTGTTCCAAAGACCTCTTTGATTCTGTTCTTTAAAAAGCAAGACTGGGTACGTGTTTCTCTGTTGGTGGAAATAAACGACCCACCCCCGTGGCTGATCACAGGGATTTTGCCATCCAAAATTGCAGTCCAGATATTACTTAATGTGGATGGATTTCTTTCCGATTTAAGGCCCAGCGTCAATTTAAGATCTGCTATGCGATCCTCGGATGTAAACACCCTGTCTCCATCTACAGTCTCGTATCTAGCAGAGGAACTGGAGGAGGAGGCCAATTTATGCATGAATGTGCTCTTGCCTGATCCAACAGGCCCCAGACAAATGCAGATGTCCACCACGCCTTCCTGGCCCACATCCCTGTTTTCTAAAACGTCCTGGAATCGCTTGACATACCTATCTATCGTATCCACGCTGCCTTCTGAAAAGTAAAGCTTCTCCACAACATCTGCAATGATGACATGCACCCGCCCAGCGATCCTATCCTCCTTTGTCTCTGCTAGTATGGATTTCCATTCGAACTGCAATTTCACAGCAGCGCATTTGATTAGCTTTTCAAATACAGCAGGATGCGTGTGACACCATCGTTTGACAAATCGTTTCATCTTTTTCACAGTGTCTGCGTCAATGAAGCGTTTGCCCAGAATATTGTCTGACTGTTTACCTATCCTAGGTTCCAACCACTTCCGCAGGAAAAGCGTCCTCCAAGTGTAAAAAGGCAGCTTCACCTTTTTCGTCTCTATGCTGCCATCTCCCCGCGTGATGTGAAGTACAAACCCTTCCAAAACATCGCCCACCAAAACGTCGTGGTCTGCTTTGCCTGGCACAATTTCAACCATGCAATCACCACTGCTTTGAATGCTATGAACTTTAGCATGGAAATCAGAATTGCGCATCATGTCTCTACCAGCGAAGATGTTCCTTGCGTGGGCTTTCAACGATATACTGCTGGAGCTTCGAAAAATAAATGAGGTGTCTGATTGGAGCCTATGCGTATGGCAAAATTCCACCACATCTTTGAGATCATGATACTTTGTGAAGGTCAACGGCTGCCCACTTGTTCTATCGGCATTCCAATCAAAATACGAACCACGTCCAACACAGGTGACCACCAATCCATTCTTTTTGGCAATATACCCATGTTCATCGTCGATGTGCAGCGCCTCGCCTCCCAGATACATATGACCATCGGCCAATGCAGCCAGCAATGCAGTGTGCACAAGCGGTTCCATCAATTCATATCCACGCTGAATAAAGACGTTGGACTGCTCAGCATAATTCTTGCTAAAAACTGTCCAATAGAGTTTGCCGCTTATTCTAAAAGCTATCACGTGCAGCAGGAACCCACTCCACTTCTTGAAGAATCTGAAAGACGTGGCGCCTTCAAATATAGACAAGTCAAGCGACATTTGCTTTTCTGACTCGCCTTCACCGGTAGCGTTGTCATCTTCTGCCACCCCATCTCCATCATCCTCAGCATCCCCTTCCCCGTCGTTCTCAAATTTGGGATAAAATCCCCGTGCGTCGATGAATTGACCCTGTTTCCACAGAATGGGGAATCCCCTAGGAAACCCAAACTCCTTGCCAAGCAAAACCAGTTCCATGTCACCAGACATCTTATTCTTGCCTCCTTTCCTGGCCCTGGGCATAACCACATGCAGGTCAAGCGCAGAGTTGTAAAACAGTCGGAGGTCAAGCTTGATATTTCTGGGATCGTCAACCAAAACCTCACTGGGTTTGATTTTTACAGATTCCAACATATCCGAAACATCTTTGTATGTGGTTTTGTTTGCAGCTGATAGATTTTCATAATACGACAACAACGAAGCCCTCAGGACCTCTGCCAATTTTTTCATGGTAGGATTTCGAATCGCGTGGAATAAGAGATCGCGTGCAAACTCCATCAATTTCGACTCCCTGGACTCGATTTCATAAAAGCCAACATATTCAAATTCACGAGAGCCTGTCTCTACTGGTTCTTCATACCCATCCAGTTGCCGTGGTTGATGTTCCGAATCTTTCAATGCCTTTGCACTCAACTTGAGATGTTCACACGCTGGAAGGATAAAGTGCCTTGGAATAGATCCATCAACCAACACCACCCCATTGGCAGCTTTCCAAAATCTTATTCCACCAGAGGAAGCAGCCTTAACATCCACAGTGTATCGCACATCCATGTTCTTGCGCCCTTTCTTTTCTCCACTCTCCGTCCATAAATGCACAAACCGTTCTTTGTTGATGAGGCCGTACTTATCTATACCCTCGATATTTGCGAACTTAGTATCGTGGTACGCCCTTGGTTCTTCATTCCAATCAAGTGCCTCAAAAATTTTATTTATTTTGATTTTCCCCACGCCATCCCCATAAAAATCTGACCTATGCCCGTTCATACAACGAATCCACAGTTCACCTTCCAGCGTGGTGTATTGATGTCTGTCATTCTTTCCCGTAGTGTTTTTATTTTCAATGAATATAGCGGGTTCATTTGCTCCATAGTCTATCTCAGCTCTCGAAGCCCCGCGCTGTTTAACACTACGCTGCCTGGCGCCTCGGCTCTCCCCAGATCCATTCGTTGCATCACGCGATTTAGCAGCGTTATATTCTTCAGCTTCCTCTTTATGTGTATCAATTACGTTCTTTATGGCATCAGCAGTCAACATTGGAAGCACACCTTTCATTGACTCTCTGGAAATGCTTTGAATAAACTTATCTGCCTTTACATAACCATCTTCAGCAAATGTCAGGCCCAAAAAATCAGCACGATGTCGCATGCCATTGGATAGCAACTGGCTGATATTTCTCGCATAAGTCCATTCCCATCTCCAATCCAACGAGGCAGCTGGCTTCTCCTTCTGAGGTTTGATGATTTCGGGTCGCTTACCCACCCTAGCTGGGACGACAGGTTCTGCTTCTATCGCCTCGCCGGACACGGTCTCGCGGCCTATATCGATACCACCCAAACCATCAACATCAAGCACATTCATTCCACCCACGCCTGCTGCAGAACCCAGCATCCGGTCCCTGTGCATGACTTCAAGTCTATTTACAGTCTGGTTCAACTTGACCACCATTTCGCGCAACTCCATACCACCCTTACATCTCATACATCTTATGTATTGGATTTTATTCAACACGCGCGCCACTGTACACTCTGATGAGCGTCCTGAGCGCTGTGTTGGGCCCAAACCTCGTCTCCTGATCCCCTGATTCGCGCAGCCATGTTTCCAGCACAGTGCGCTCATAACTGGCTCCGCGACGCAGCTTTGGATTCCCGTGCGTCCACACTATGACTGGATCCGTCATCACGCATCCGCTCAATCCGCAGCGCAGCGTGTCGACGAATGCGTCCATGGAGGGGTTTGGATGGATTTGTGATGAAAAATAAAATCAATATTTTGGGGCGGATAAAAAAAAATAAATAAACAAATTCAAAAATGTTTGACTTAAAATCCATAAAACCCAAAAGGAGATTCAAAAACGTTTGGCCTAAAATCCATAAAACCCAAACGGAAATTCAAAAACCTTTGCGGAAATCCACAGAATGGAGATGGAACCGATGAGCGACGTCAGCAACGATGGCGACTACGACTACCACAACCTCTATGCATCCTCATTCGACAGCGATGCTTCGGTTGATTGGGACGACATGACCGACGTAATCCAGCCGATCCCGGACTACATGGCCGCGATCCTGGCCGAGATGCGCCGCCGCTACAATCACTCTCGGACGCGTTTCCATGGCGAGGCCGCGCTTCTGCGCTGGAGATCGGAAGAGGAAGATGATGAGATTCAGACCTGCTTCACGCATCCCAACGACATGGAAACGGACGGCAACGAGTTCTACGTTGGCCGGTGCTGGATGCCATACGAGACCAGCGGAACAATGATCCGCCCCTTTTCGCCCGCGTGGTCCCTCTTTCTGGAGATCGGGGTCGTCAAAACCGACATGAACGCAGGCATGCAGTTTTCCATCCAGATCAATTCGTTCCCAAACGAGCACTTTCGCGAAAACCTGTACCACGAACACCACATGGTGCGCTCCATGGAGGAGTGGGCCACCTTCAAGCGCGACATCCTCGACGGCCTCATGCCAGAGTTGTTCAAGCGCGTGGAGGATGAGGTGGAATTCGGGTTTTCGGAAGAGTCCACCGAACCCAATTCCAGTGATGATGGCGATGATGAGATGGAAGAGTCGGACGATGGCGAAATGTAATGGTTCATGTGACCATATCAGTGAGTACCTGATTGATCCAATAAAAAATAATTCTTTTGACCCCCT
>Ga0172373_10008536_pt1 | contig 12977 bp, 11 predicted proteins | sample Lak10m_2_FD_114546 | JGI IMG/M metagenome (GOLD analysis project Ga0172373, IMG submission 114546) | Freshwater microbial communities from Kabuno Bay, South-Kivu, Congo - kab_092012_10m | ecosystem: Environmental > Aquatic > Freshwater > Lake | place: Democratic Republic of the Congo... | reverse complement strand
GCAACGCCTTGCAGACGCGGGCCGGCAAACAGGAGCTGAACCAGCTCCGCGACGCGCTCAAGGAAAGCGAGAGCCGCCGCGAGGCGGACAAGAAGCTGTTCCTCGAAAAGTTCGAGGAGCTGCGCAAGCTCATGGCGGGCGGCGCGTCCGCCCCGCCGCCGCCCGCGCCCAAGGCCGGCAAGTCCCGGTCCGATCCCCCCGCCGAAAAGTCCCGGCCGCTGCCGCCCGGCGTGGCCGACACCGGCGTCTATCACGTCATCGAGAAGAACCAGACCGCGCTGGAAATCCTCAAGGCCTACAACGACGACCTCAAGGCGAAGGGCCGGACCGCGAAGATATCCTTCGCGCAATTGCAGGCCGCCAACCCCGGCGTGAACCTGGACCGCCTGCGCACCGGCCAGAAGCTCTTCATCCCCATCCCCGAGAAGTGAGCCGCGCATGAAGTTCATCCGCCGCGCGCACCTCTACCTCGGCTGCTTCTTCGCGCCCCTGCTGGTCTTCTTCATCCTCACCGGCTGGTATCAGACCGTGGTGCCCAACCGCCTCAAGCATCCCAGCGAGGCCGAGACAATCTGGCAGAAGCTGCGCGTGATCCACTCGGATCAGATTTACCCCAGCGAACAGGAGTTCGAGCAGCCCTCCTCGCCGAAGCTGTTCCAAGGCCTCGTGGTGGTGATGTCCGTCGCGGCCACGCTCACCGTGGTGCTGGGCCTGGTGCTGTCCTTCAAGCTGCTCAAGCCCGTGTGGCCCGTGGTGCTCTGCCTCGTGCTCGGCATCCTGCTGCCCGTGCTGCTGCTCTGGCTCGGCCAGCGGCGGTGAGCGCGCCGGGCGGCGCACTGCGCGGTTGAACGCAGCGGCCTTTGCCCGCACACTCGCGCCATGCTCAAGCTGCTTCGCCCGCTCATTCTTTCGCTCATCGGTTTTGCCGCGGTTTCCGCCAGCGCCGCCGCCAAACGGCCGAACCTGCTCTTCATCCTCACCGACGACCAGCGCTGGGACGCGCTCGGCCTCGCGGGCAACCCGCACCTCAAGACGCCGAACATTGACCGGCTCGGCCGGGAGGGCGTGTATTTCAAGAACACCTTCTGCACCACGTCGCTCTGCTCGCCCAGCCGCGCGAGCATCCTCAGCGGCGTGTATGCCCACGCGCATGGCGTGCAGGACAATTTCACCGAGTATCCCGCGAACTTCCGCAGCTTCCCGATGCAGCTCCAGTCCGCCGGCTACGACACCGCCTACTTCGGCAAGTGGCACATGGGCGAGGCCAACGACCAGCCACGCCCCGGCTTCAACTGGTTCACCACCCACAAGGGCCAGGGCAAATACTACGACACCGAGTGGAACCAGAACGGCGCGGGCGGCAAGGTCATTCCCGGCTACTACACGCACGTCGTCTCGCAGCTCGCCGAGGACTGGCTCAAGCGCGACCACGGCGGCAAGCCCTGGCTGCTCATGGTCGGCCACAAGGCTCCGCACAGCTTCTATTTCCCCGAGCCGAAATACTCGAACAGCTTCGACCACGTCTGGATTCCGTATCCCGAGTCCGCGTTCCGCCTCGCGGACAAGCCGCTCTGGCTGCAGGACCGCATCCACACCTGGCACGGCATCTACGGCCCGCTCTTCGAGTGGCGGAAGAACTTCCCCGACAGCCGGCCCGAGGCGGTGAAGGACTTCGCCGCGATGACGCGCGCCTACTGGGGCACCATCCGCAGCGTGGACGACTCCGTGGGCCGCTTCTACGAGCTGCTCAAGGCGCGCGGCGAACTGGACAACACCATCATCGTCCACATGGGCGACAACGGCCTGCTCAACGGCGAGCACGGCATGGTGGACAAGCGCACCATGCACGAGGCCAGCATCCGCATCCCGCTGGTGGTGCGCTATCCCGGCCTCACGCTGCCGTCGCAGCCGAAGGTCGTCGCGCAGCAGGTGCTCACCGTGGACATGGCCCCGAGCCTCCTCGAACTCTGCGGAGCCGCGCCGCTCAAAGACCTGCACGGCAAATCCTGGGTGAAGCTCGTGCAGAAGGGCGACTCCGCGTGGCGCAAGTCGTGGTTCTACCACTACAACTACGAGAAGCAGTTTCCCTACACGCCCAACGTGCGCGGCGTCCGCACCGACACCTGGAAATACGTCCACTACCCGCACGGCGACGGCAAACCCGACCGCCACCTGGCCGAACTTTACAACATGGAGTTCGACCCCGACGAGCGGCACAACCTGATCGCCAACCCGAAATACGCGCCGGTGGTTAAGCAGCTCCAAGGTGAGCTGGCGAAGCTGATGCAGCAGACCGGCCTGACCGCCGCGACCGACAAGATGCCGATGGACGAGGGCATCAAGAAGGAGCTGCCCGACCAGAAGATTCGGTGAGGGAGTTCGTTTGCCCTCCGCCACTTGAGCGATTAAGGTCGTGCCATGCCAAACGTCGAAGAACTGGAAACGGCAGTCCTGAGTCTGGCCCAGCCTCAACGGGAGCGCTTGTTGGCTTCCCTGCTCGACAGCCTCCCTCCGGCCGCGATGGCGGAGGAGCAGATACTGGCCGAGGCGGTTCAGCGGGACCACGAGTTGATGAGCGGAGCCGTTCAGCCGATGACCGAAGAGCAGTTCCGTGCCGGCCTGATCTATCGCCGGGGTGAATGAAGTTGGAGCTTCACCCGGCTGTCCAGCGCGACGTCAACGAGGCGCTCGGATACTACCTTCAAGTTGCCCCTGCGGTGGTGGAAAGGTTCTCAGCCGAACTCGACCGCCGACTGGTCCAGATGCTTGGCAACCCGAAACGCTTCCCATTCCTGACCGGCCATCGTGAGCTGCGGCGTGCCCGCCTGGAAAGTTTTCCCTACGTGGTGGTCTATCGCGAGTTTCCGGAGAAGGTCTTCGTCCTCACCGTGCGCCATGAACGGCGGCATCCTGATTACGGCCTGCGGCGTTGAACCTGCCGCCGGCCTAATCACCCAGCTCGACGTTCCAGTAGGCGAGGTCGAGGAAGTGCTTCCAACTGTCGTGGTATTCCACGCCGAAGTTGACCTGCACGAACGGCCGCCACTTGGGCTTCCGGGGCTTGCGGATGAGGTGCATCCCGCACTCGTTCGGCGTGCGGTTGCTCTTGCGCGTGTTGCACGGCACGCACGAGCACACGATGTTCTCCCACGTCGTCGGCCCGCCGCGATCGCGCGGGATGACGTGGTCGAGGTTCAGATCCTTGCGGTCCAAGGTGCGGCCGCAGTATTGGCAGGTGTTCTTGTCCCGCTCGAAGATGTTGTGCCGCGTGAACTTCACTTCCTTGCGCGGCAGGCGGTCGAATACCGCGAGCATGATGACGCGCGGCACGCGCAGGCGGAAGGACACGCCTCGCACCGATTCCGGGTGCGGCTCCCGCCGGGAGAAGTCCGCCCACTCGGAGAAGTCGTAGGTCTGGAACGCGCCGTCCTGGTCGCCGAGCACGACCTGCGCGTGGCCTTGGAAGACGAGGGAGAGCGCCCGCCGCGCGGTGCAGATGTTCACTGCCTGCCACAGGCGGTTCAAGACGAGCACTGGTTGGCTGAGAAGCGTGGCCATGACGCGCCGAAACGCGCGGAAAGTAGCAACGCCGCCGAGAACGTGTCAACGCACCGCTTCGCCGCGCGCACTGCCGGCTTGCGGCGCGCGCCGCGCCCGCCCAAGCTCGCGACCGCCTTTCACGTCGCGCCGCTTGAACCCGACCAGTCCGAACGAATTGCCCGAGCTGACCGCTGAAGAACGCGCCATCTATGAATGGCAGATGTGGCTCCCCGGCTTCGGCGAGGCCGCGCAGCGGAAGCTCAAGGGCGCGACCGTGCTCGTCTCGCGCGTGGGCGGCCTCGGCGGGAACGTGGCCTATCAGCTCGCCGCCGCCGGCGTGGGCCGGCTTCTCCTCGCGCACGGCGGCAACGTTCACCACGGCGACCTCAACCGGCAGCTTCTCCAGACCCACGCCCACCTCGGCCAGCCGCGCATGGACAGCATCGTCCGCCGCCTGCACGACTTGAACCCGCGCCTCGAAATCACCGCCGTCGCCGAAAACATCTCCGCCGCCAACGCCGCCGCACTCGTCGCGCAAACCGACGTGGTGGTGGACGCCGCGCCGATGTTCGAGGAACGCCTCGCGCTCAACCGCGCCGCCGTCGCCGCGCGCCGCCCGATGGTCGAGTGCGCGGTGTATGCCTTCGAGGCGCACGTCACCACCTTCATCCCCGGCCGCACCGGCTGCCTGCAATGCCTCGTGCCCGAAGTCCCGCCCGGGTGGAAACGCCACTTCCCCGTGCTCGGCGCGGTGAGTGGCGTGGCCGGCTGCCTCGGCGCGGTGGAAGTGGTGAAGCTCCTCACCGGCCTGGGCGAACTGCTCGCCGGCACGCGGCTGGTGATGGATCTGGGGACAATGCAATTCCGCCGGCTCCACGCGCCGCGCCGCGCGGACTGCCCCGTGTGCGGCGGGGCGGGCCAGCCCGGTCACCCCGGATGAGCGCGCGGCGGGCGGTTCACGCGGAGGCGAAGCCGAACCACTTTGCGGCGTTGCCACCGAGGACTTGGGCGCGCGCGGCGGGCGGGAGGAAGTCCAGCAGGCCGGCGAGCCGTTCGCGTTCGCGGCGATAGTTTTCCGCCGTGGCCTTTTCGTCGAAGCCGCCGCCGTAGATGAGCCGGTCGGGACCGAAGGCATCGGCCAGCCGGCGCAGCACGCGCGGAAGTTCCGGCGCTTCCTTCGCGTCCGGCGCGGGGAGCGAGGAGAGTTTCATCACCACGTTCGGCAGGTCGGCCCAGCGCAGCACGCGGTCGTTGTCGGCCGGCTTCATGCCGAAGGGCCGGCCCAGATGGTCCACGATCACGCGGGTCTGCCGGAACTCCCCGATGAGCGGCTCGAAGCTGGCGGCGAAGTCCGGCGTGAAGTGAAGTTGAATCGCCAGCCCGTTGTCGCTGGCGAGTTTCCAAAGCTGGCGCAGCTCCGGCTTGCCAAACGGCGGCAGGCGGTCCGGTTGGTAGGCGTGGATGCGCGCGGTGACGACGGGCAAACGCTTCGCCAGCTCCGGCAGTTTCTCCATCGAGCCAGGCCGGTCACAGAAAACGAGCAGGGTGCCCTTCAGCCGGCCCTTGCCGACGGCGAGGCAGTGTTCGAGGTAGCGATGGTCGTCCTGATACGGCTCGGGATGCACGACGACGGCGAAGTCCACGCCCGCGCCGTCCATGAGCTTGAGCAGCAACTCCGGCGAGGTGGGCTGCTCCGGCTGATAGGTGCCGCGTGGGTGGTAGGGAAACCGCGCGTCCGCCTTGCCGGCGAAGCAGTGCGTGTGCGTGTCCACCACCGGCGATGGGCGCGACTTCGAGTCGGCGGCGAGTGCAACCAGCGTGCTGGAAGCGGCTACGGTGGAACCGAGGAAGGCGCGGCGGTTCATGGCACCGCAAGCTTGTGCCCGTGGCGTTCCGCGTTGCCTGCCTTGTCCCGCGCGGTGGCGAGGATCTCCTTCGCGGCGGGCAGCGTGATTTCCCAATCCGCGACGCCGACGTTCTGACTTTTGATGCTCGCGCGCTGGCCGTTCACGGTGACTTCCGTCACCTCGCCGTTGTCCTGCGTCACGCCGCGCACGAGCAGTTTGCCGTCGGCCTGTTTGCGGGCGGAGGTGATGACGGTCGCGGGCGGCAGGTCGTCCACGGGCCGCAGCAGCTCGGGCCACGGGATGTTCTTCACCTCGGCCACGCGCGACTCGTTGCCGGTCAAATCCTTCTCGCTGCGGTATTCGAGGCCGTCCGCGCCGAAGTCCTTCGCCGCCGTGCTGGCCACCTTCGCCGTGCGGCCCGCGCCGAACCAGTCGTGCAGAAAGACCGGCACGCCCGTCGCCGACTTCGGCGTCGGGCGCGGGCCGCCGCCACGATTGACGAGCGAGCGAGAGCGCTCGCCGCCGCGCCAGTTGGTGATGCTCACGTTGCGGAAGTGCGACTCCGCCGTGCCGCTGGCGTTGTCGTCGGTGATCTGGATGAGCGGCATCGAGCCGCCGGAGTTGTTGTCGAAAGTCAGCCCGTCCACCGTGACCGTGCCGTATTGCCTGCTGTCATCGTCGTGGCCGCGGTTGAACGGCTCGGCGCCCGTGCTGGCGATGAGGATGTCGCGATACACATGGCGGTCGAAGTTCGGGTGATACACGCCGTAGGCCGCGTCGCGGACGTGCAGCCGCTCGACGAGCAGCGACGGCACCTGCGGGCGGAAGGCGTAGTGGACGTTCCACGCCTTGAAGTCGCGCACGATGAACGGATGCCGCTCGTCCGGCCCGACGCGGTTCACGCCCTCGCCGAGGTTGAACGCATACACGCCGGCCTCGCTGTGCGCCTCGTTGCCGTCGAAGCGGATGAACGGCAGCGTGCGGATGTCGGTCGCGCGGCGCGAGCCGTCGGGCTGGAGGATGTCCAGTTCGAGGGAGACCGAGCGCGTGGGCGTGGCCTCGTAACGGTAGCCGTATTGGGAATTCTCGACCGAGACGTTGCGCGTGAAAGTGTTCAGGCTGCTCGCCCACCAGAACGCCGCGCCTTCGTTGTGGTCGAAGGGCAGCACCTGGTTCGGCAGCCGCTTGCCGCGCCGCGCCTGCACGCCGAGGTTGCGGTCCAGCACGTTGTGCGTCTCCGTGCCGTCTTCGAGGAAATAGCCGTGGCCCACGCTGCGGTAGCCCACGCAGTCGCGCACGACGAGGAACTGCGTGCCATGAATCGTGATCCAGCGGTTCGCGCTGTCCCAAATCGAGGCGCCGACCACCGCGCTGCCGCGCATGGTGGCACCCGCGAGGTGAAAGTGGATGGAGTAGCGGCCGAGCACGCCTTCCTTGCCGAGATGCCGGAACTCCGCGTAGCTGATGCCGCCCGCCGAGCCGCGATGATACATCGTGTGCCCGCGCACACCTTCCGGCGCGGCGGACTCGATGGTGACGTTGCGGCTGAGGTTGGCGACCTCGCCGCGATACTCACCCGCGCCCTTGTGCTCGAACTCCAGCGGCTGGTCCAGCGTGAGCGCCGCGCCCGCGAGGGCCTTGATGATGCGCTCCTCCGTCTGCATGCCCTTGCCGTAACCGGAGCGGCTGGTGGCCGTGACGATGACGCGGTCGCCGACGCGCCAGCCCGTCGGGGCCTCCATCAGCGTGACCTCGGTCGCCCCCTTCGCGGAGGTGGAGCCGAGCTTGAGCCAGGTGCGGTTCATCGGCGCGCCGTGGAAATCCATCCGCGCGCGGCACGCGACGATGGCGGGGCAGGATTCCTTTTCCATGCCCTCGACATGGTGCAGGCGGATGAGCGCGTTGACGCCGGCCGGAATGGGTTCCGCCAACGTGCCGACTTCGAGCGCGGGCTGCGGCGCGCCCGTCGTGCCATCGGGCAGGTGCGCGTCGCACGCGAAGCCGTCCTCCGAGTAGCGGTCGCCGGCCTGGACCTTGAGCAGCCCGACGTTGAGCCGCGTGCTGCGCTCACGCGAGAAGGCCAGCGTGCCGGCCACGTTGATGCCGCGGATGACCGCGTCCGACTGCGCGTCATACTCCACGCGATGCCCCGCGCGGATAAGCACGCGCGCGCCCTCGCCGGGCACCTGGCCGCCCGCCCACGTCGCGGGCGCGGACCACGCGCCGCTGCGCGCGGAGCGGATTTCCAACGGGCCGGGCTGGGCGAAAAGCTGGGGTGCGGACAAGGCCAGGGCGAGGAGCAGCGAATGGGCTTTCATCTCAACACCGGACTGGCCCGGCGGGCGGGCGATTCAACGCGGCTGGGAGGCGGCGGCTGGTTGACAGTTCGTGCTTCATGCCGGCTTGCCGGATTGAACACGGGCACCCCCTTCACGTCAGGTGAAGGAGCCATGACAACGACCACGCGTTTCCTTTCCCACACTCTCACCATCGCGGTCATCCTGGCCGCCGCATTCGTTGGTTCAACCCCAGCGGCCTCACCGAACAACGACGCCGCGCTCGCGCCCGTTTATCGCGGCACGCAGCCAGTGGCGGCGCAGGCGGACGGGAGCTTCATCATCGAGGCGGAGGAATTCGCCGTGAAGGCCGGCGGCGCGACCGGCTGGCGCACGATGAACTGGGGCGAGAACTACTATGCGGCCTCGCTCGCGAACACCTTCCTCAGCCGCAAGGGCTGCCTCGGCGCGCCCGAGCAGTGCGCGCGCACCGAGGCGACGCTCGAAGTGGACGTGCCGGCCGCCGGGCGCTACCTCGCGCTGGTGCGCTACGAGGCGGCGTATCGCTTCGAGACACGCTTCCGGCTGCGCGTCGAGCAGGGCGGGCAGGTGAAGCTCGACCGGCCTTACGGCGCACGCGACCAGCAGAAGATTTGGGCGTTCCGCCAAGGTCTGAAGACCGAGGTCGGCTGGGACTGGGGCCAGGTGGAGAACACGGTTTGGGAAGGCCACGACGCGTGGGTGGAACTCGCTCCGGGTCGCGCGCGGCTCACGCTCGTCGCCGAGAACCAGCCGGAGCCGGCTGCGCGGCGTCATGTGGATGTCATCGTCCTGACGAAGGACGAGGAGGGCGTGAAGGCGCGCATCGCGAAGGAGAATTACCTGCCGCTCGACGGCCTGCTCACCCAGGCGGGCGACGTGTTCCTCAAGTTTCACAACCTCTCCGCCACGCCGCTCACGCTGACCGTGCCGGTGGGCGTCGAGCACTCGCCGTATTGGATTCATCAGCGCGCGTGGAAGCCGAAGTCGCTCACCGCCGAGCCGGGCGTGGTGACGGAGTGGGAGGAGGTCGGCAGCCTGCTGGACACGCTCAACGACGGCCAGTGGCGCTTCACCGCCGCGTCCAAAACCAAGGGCGCGCCGGTCAGCTTTCGGCTGGAGTTCGGCGTGAAGAATGCGGCGGGCAAGCTGGAGTCGGTCGCGAAGTTTGAGAGCCGCACCAACGCGCTCGAAGTCGCCTACGACGCGAACACGCGCTGGACGCGGCGCTTCCGCACGACCGACACCTTCCTCTACGACCTGCTCGCGCACCTGAAGAAAACTCCCGTGCGGGGCAAGCCGCCGGAGCGCACGCTGATTTATGGCTTCACCTTCGACGAGCGGCCCGGCGACGCGAAATACACCGCCGCGCGCGAGGAGTTCCTGAAGCTGTTCGCCCTGAACGCGCGGCCCAAGGCGGCGAAGTCCGCGAAGGTTTCCGGCACGAGCTACATTGACGTGCGCGGCGTGCCGACGCCGAAGCTCAACGAGCATTTCGAGAAGCTCAGGCAGGGCGGCCAGAAGCTCGAGGACATCCGCGTGGTGAGCCTCGGCGACGAAATCGGCCTGGGCCGTCCGCCGGCGAAGAGCGACGAGCCGTTCCGCGAGTGGGCACGCGGTTGCGGCCTCAAGCCCGAGGACATCAACCCCGCCGCCGGTGGCGATTGGAGCAAGGTTGCCTATGATGCGACGCCCGCGTTGGGCGCGACGAATCCGCGGCTCTTCTACTTTGCGAAGCTCTACGCGTATCACTTCGGCACGCGGCAGTTGAAGGAGCGCACCGACCTCATCAAGCGCGCGCTGCCCAACGCTGACACGGGCGCGAACTTCTCCCCGCACCACGGCCCGCTCTATCTCGGCGACGCGCACATGTGGATTTCCCTGTTTCGCGCGGGCGGGATGACGATGCCGTGGAGCGAGGACTACATCTTCCAGGTGCCGGTCGGCTCGCAGCAGATGAACAACCTGCTGCTCGACCTTGCGCGCGCCGCGAACCGCTACGAGCCGCGCCGCGAAAGCCACTTCTACGTGATGCCGCACATGCCCGGCAACCGGCCCGAGAGCTGGCGGCGGCTTTTCTACGGCGCGCTCGGCCACGGCATGACCATCGTGAACCTCTTCGAGTTCCGGCCCGTGCAGGCGGCCTACACGGAGAACTACGTCAACAACCCGGAGATGTTCGTCGAGGTGCGCCGCGCGTTCCATGAGCTGGCGACGTTCGAGGACGTGGTGCAGGACGGCCGCCCGCGCTGGGGCAAGGCCGCGCTGTGGTATTCGCAGGCGGGCGACGTGTGGCAGAACCACCGCGCGCCCTTCGGCCCGAACAAGCGCGCGCTCGCCGTCGCGGTGCGCCACCAGCAGACGCCGCTCGACATCGTGGAGGAGGAAGACGCCTTGCGCGGCACGCTCGCGGGCTACGCGGCGCTCTATCTGACCGACGCGAACGTGAGCCAGGCCGCGTCGCGGGCGCTGGCGGACTGGGTGCAAAAGGGCGGCCAGCTTTTCGCCACGGCGGGCGCGGGCCTGCTCGACGAGTTCAACCAGCCGAACGCCACGCTCCGCACGCTGCTCGGCGTGCAGCCGCAGCCCCTGACCATCTCGACGAACCCGCTTGTGCTCTTCGAGAAGACCGACCTGCCGTTCTGCGCGCCGCTCGACGAGGTCGCGATGAAGTCCGGCGGCACCGTCCCGGTCTTTGCCGCGCTGGGCAGGTTCACCGCCAGCGGAGCCGAGGTGCTGGGGACGTTCAAGGACGGCTCACCCGCCGTCGTCGCGCGGACGCACGGCACGGGCCGCGCGATTTACTGCGGCTTCCTCCCGGCGCTCACCTACTTCCAGCCCGCGATGCCCAAGCGCCCCGGTGACCGCACCAGCGCGCCGGACTCGCTCGCGCACTTCATCCCGACCAAGTTCCACGCGGGCGCAGGCCAGCTCATCGGGCTGCCGGTCGAGAAGGCGGAGCGCCCCGTGGTCTGCTCCGAGCCGCTGGTGGAGGCGAACCTCATCGAGTCCAAGTCCGCCGCCGCCCTCGTGCTCGTGAACTGGACGCCCACGCCGTTGAAGGGCCTGAAGGTCACGCTCCAAACCACGCTGCCACAGAAGCGAATTGCGCTGGCCAGCGGCGGCAAAGTCACGTCCAGCAAACAAGGCGGCCAGACGGTGCTGACGCTCGACCTCGCTGTGGCGGACACGGTGATTCTGCGCTGAACCAGGTCACTCCGGGTTGTCCACCAACTCGCGCAGCCGGGCGGCGAGCGCCGGCGGAAGACGGTCGCACCACGACGCGTCCACCATGCCAAGTTCCAGCAAGTCCCGCAGATGCGTGCGGTCCTTGTCGCGGAAGCTGACGAGCTTCATGCGAACCACGGCTTCCAAGCTCGCCAGCCGGAATTGGTCACCCGGCTCGGACTCAGTCACGTCAGGCGAAGGAAGAAGATTGTCAGGTCGGACTTTCTCCCCCGCCGGAACCACATGGAGCGCGTCGCGCACGCTTGCGTTCGCACCGTCAAGGAAGGCGTCAATCACTCCCGGCATCCCCAAGCCGGTCAGCCGTCGGAAAACAAACCCAGCGGCCTCCAGTGCCTTGCGGGCGGAATCAAAATCAGCCCGGCGCAGGAGGATGTCCACGTCGCGGGTGGCCCGCACTGCTGCCTCATCCACGCGCGAGACGTGGGCAGCTACGGCGGCGTCACCACCAATGGCGTAAGGCACTCGGGCAGCCTCCAAGGCGCGCGTGGCGCGCAGCAGTCGTTCGCGGACCTTCTCCACCGCGCGAGCCATACGCGCCCAGGAAACCGGGGCAAGCTCGGTGGTCGCAATGGCCATGACAGAAATCAAGCCGTGAGGTCGGCGACCTCCACCACCACGGTCGGCAGGGCGGAGCTGGTCAGTCGCTGGCCGGCGCGATGGACACTTTTCTCCGCGTAACGGTCGCCCTGCGGCTGGCGATACACCTCGATTTGCCGCTCTGGCGCAAGCACCAGCCAGCATTCCTTCACGCCGGCGGTCGCGTAGGCGCGGAGCTTCGCGCGGTCGTAGTCGTGGCTGGACACGACGACTTCCACCACCAGTTCGGCGGTCTGCGGGTGGCGGTCCGCGTAATCCTCCTCGCGCCCACGAATCACCGAGAGGTCTGGTTCCGGCTCGGAATCGCCGCAGGTGATGGGCTGCTCCGGCTGCACATGAAAGCCCGCCGGCACCAGCGCCTGAAGCAGCCGCAACAACCGCATGACCAACAACCGGTGCAGGGGAGACTTGGGCATTTTTTCATAGACGCAGCCGTAGAGGAGTTCGGTCTTCTCGGGAATCTGTCCGGTCTCGCCGAGAACGTGATAGGCGGACACCGAGAGCGGCCAAGGGCGGGGCGCGCCCGCAGGCAGAGGCCGGTCCACAGTTGCAATCATGGTGGGAAATTTGCGCATCCCGCCGCTCACGGCGAGCGAAAAGTCGGCCGCTGCTCGGGCCGGCCTAAATCGCGAAATCATTATACTCCGGCTTCACCAGCTCGGTGGGCGGGTAAAGCATCCCGGCGGCGACCGTTGCGTTCGTCCCTTGCTCGATGAGGATGAAGGAGCCGGTCAGGCGGTTGTTGCTGTAGGCGTCGAACACGATGGGCTTGGCGGTGCGGATGCGGACCTCCCCGATGTCGTTCACGGCCAGTTGCGGCGGCTCCGGCTCGGGGTCGAAGGTCTGGATGTTGATGCGGCTGTCGAGGTTCGTGACGATGGCCTGCACGGTCTGCGTGGTGTGCTTGAGGAAGTATTTCCGCCCGGCTTGCAGCGGCTTCTGGCCCATCCAGCAGACGCGCCCGCGCAGTTCGCTGGCCATGCCGGGCAGGTGGTCGAGGCCCACGAGCATGTCACCGCGGCTCACGTCCACGTCGTGCTCCAGCACCAGCGTGACGGACTGCGGGCAGAACGCCTCCGGCAACGCGCCGTCGTGGGTCCAGATTTCCCTCACCGTGCTCTTCAGGCCGCCGGGCAGCACCATGACCTTCTGGCCGGCCTTCACGATGCCGCCGGCAAGCTGCCCGCTCAGGCCGCGAAAATCGTGGAGCGCCGGGTCGGTCGGGTTGTTCGGGCGGTTCACCCACTGCACGGGGAAACGGACGCCGCCGAGGCTCCAGTCGCTGGCGATGTGGACGGTCTCCAGGTGGCCGAGCAGCGCGGGGCCGACATACCACGGCGTGTGCTGGGACGACTCGACGACATTGTCGCCGTTGAGCGCGCTGAGGGGGACGAACTTCACGTCCTTGAACGCGTCGAGTTTGGGCAGG
>Ga0172373_10008535_pt1 | contig 12978 bp, 20 predicted proteins | sample Lak10m_2_FD_114546 | JGI IMG/M metagenome (GOLD analysis project Ga0172373, IMG submission 114546) | Freshwater microbial communities from Kabuno Bay, South-Kivu, Congo - kab_092012_10m | ecosystem: Environmental > Aquatic > Freshwater > Lake | place: Democratic Republic of the Congo... | reverse complement strand
GTCAATAAAAAAAGTCAAAGAAAAGAATCTAATGAAAAATTTAATGGAAAACATTATATAATTAAAAGAGGTTTGACAGGAAACATCATTTATGATATTGACCCCGCTCAAACAGAAATGTAACATATATAGGAACAATCAAAGGGGTGACGAAAAGAAATCATTCCCTAATTCCCGACAATTTACCCTCAACTGATTTGACAGCATTCATTCTAGAACAAACCATTTCATATTAAACATCATGGCAGAAGCCAGAGGAAAAGGATCTTCATCTACTGATCGTCGCATCGTTCATGAAGTGGTGAATGTGGAGAAACCCAAGAAAGACAAACGCGACCAACAGGAAGAAGAAGAGAAGGAAGAAGATGATGACGAAGAAGAAGAAGAGAAAGAAGAAGATGATGAAGAAGACGAGGATTACTTTGACGACAAACATACGCCCACTCCTCCTCGTTCAACATCTGACAGGAAGCGTAAACTGTCACAGTCTCCTTCTGAACCTTCTGCTTCGGGAAAGAAAGTTGGACGTCCAAGAGGTTCAGGTGTGGGTCGTGTCTCGAACCTGCGCAAGATTCTCAATGACCAAACCGAATTGATCAAGAAGCAATTGATTAATGGTTTGGACGATAAAACAATCATCGCGACCACTGTCAAACAGCTGAAAAAGGTGGACAACCTTCCGACATCGGAGCTTCTCACGGAACTCAAGAAAGTTGACGAGACTGTGCATACTGAAAAGCAAGTGAAACAAATCATTGACCAGGCTGACGAAGAAACCTACGATCGTTATTCAATCTTGGACGAGAAGCCTCCCAACGAGTTATTTGACCAGATTGAGGCACTCGCGGAGAAGATCAATGACCAGAGAGAATTTCTTCGTGGTCTGGAAGAACATCTTCTTGTTGTACAGTATACACTTGAGAAGAAAACGTCCATGAAGATCATCAAGAGTTTGATTGGTCGTGCGTTGGCGAAGATCATTGCCACTGAATTTGAGGTGTAAAGTGAAATTAGGACGTAGAACTTCCGATATTGCAGAACTTGTAAATAACAAGACGTATGGTCGGACAATTATGATATTTTTTTCTTCATCAATAATATAATCAACCACATGCCATATGAATTTATATTTAAAATAGATGGTGATGTTCACTGGCGTTGTTATTTAGACTCCATACGATGCATTGAGCACACCAAAACAGGAGCACAATGCAAGCGACAAACGGTGATTGGTTCGCCATATTGTTATACACACTTGGTGTACAAGCATCACTTGCGCATCAAAAAGAGCACGATCCCCAATGCCGGAATGGGTTTATTTGCAGTGGATCCAACAGACAACACCGATAGAATCATTTTTAAAGCTGGTCAAACAATTGTAAAATACAAAGGCGAAATTATTGACACAGATGAATTGAATGAGCGATATGGTGAATATACCGCACCTTATACCGTGAGCATTAGCCGAGATCGTTATGAAGATGCCGCACAACAACGCGGAATAGGTTCCATTGCCAATACAAAACCAAATCATAATAATGCCACCATTTCGGTACACAATGGGTATGCATCTTTAAAAGCGACCAAGAACATAAGAAACAATCAAGAAATATTTTTGTCGTATGGCAATGCGTATAAACTTCATGAAGATGGTGTAGAGCATGAGACAAAATATGTTCGCAAAAAAGATAATAATTAATAATAAAAATAAAAAAATAATTTCCCACATAATAATATAAAAAGACTAATGCAACTAGATTTATCAAAATATAGACAACATATAGCTCAACGATTAACTGCAAATGCTTATCATCAAGCACAAATAGATGAGAAAATAGCAAATGGAGAAAACATTGAAGGAGGAAAAATAAAAATGCCAAAATTTTTAAAGGACGTTGGAAACGAAATTGTGAAAGATGTTAAAAGCACGGCGAAAACGGCTGGTAAAGAAATGTTAAAACAAGGTGTGAACAATTTAAAGAATGATATTAAACAGGGTGTAATGAATAGTGCTGTAGAAGGTGGAAAAATGGAATATATGGACGACATAAAAAAATCTGCCGATAAAATGGAAGAAGTCAAAGGAGGTAAATTTTCATTGGGAAAAGTTTTTAAATCTGTAGGAAATGATATTAAAAAAGGTGCCAATGAAATAAAAAATACTGCCATTAAAACGGGAGCACAAAAACTAGGTAAAGAAGCTGGGGAGTATGTATATAATGGGGTAAAAGAAGCGGGTAAAAAGTTTATGGAAGCTACACCTGAAATGGAGATGGGAGCAGAAGAAGCAGGTATGACAGTAGCCGAAAACCCTGAATTGCTTATGGTTGCAGCAGGAATGGAGAAGCCCAAGAAGCGTACACGTACCGTCACAGATGAGCAAAAGAGAAGATCTGCAAAAGTACGTGAATTAATGCATAAACATGGTATTAGTTTACCAGAAGCCTCAAAATACATAAAACAAAACAACATTAAATATTAATCCATAAAATAATTTTAATTTTCTAAATATTAATTATAAAGACAATGAAAATTGATATTAATCGTGACTTAACAAATTTAGATGTTCAAGCAAATAAAAAAGTAGCAAACCTTTTATTAACTAATTTAAAAAAAGGAAACCAGATATTACAAAATGAATTAAGTGGATCTGATACATCTGATATGTCCGTTTCTTCAGCAATAAACCAAAATCAACCAAAAGAATATATAAATGTACAAAATAGAAATTCTGTGCCAAATTCTACTATTAAATCAACTCCAAATATTTCTAGCAATTCCACCCCATCTGCAAACATAAAAGAATTTATTAGAAGTTCTCAATTGTTTGAAAATGAAGTCAATGAATTTGTTTCAGATTTAAATTTAAATAGTGTAGATGAAGTGTACAATGTAAAAGGAGGTGCATTGACCAATGACAAACTAGATTCTATTAATGTTGAGTATTTGAACAATTTAGACATAAACGCATTAAAAAAGGAAAAAATAAAATATGTAAAAGATAAAAATCAAACTTCGCAACATAAAAAAGATAAAAATCAACAATTGGTATTGTCGCGAAGAAGAATGTATGATTTACAAGAAGAACAAGACTCTGAGGAACATGCAGAAAATGAAGAAAAACTAAACCAACTGAAAAGTGAAATTGAAGAAATTTTAAAAGAAATGGACGACATGACCGCACTATTAAATTTATTTGAACAAAAAATGCATCTAGTTGACGAAACCATAGCTGATTTAGTAACAATAAATGATTTATATGACGATACATTAGACAGTTTTGATCTATCTTATAATTTTGCTTTGCTACCCAAAAAGAGAAGCATCAATGAATTGACAAATGTTATTGAACCAATGCAAAAAGCAAACAATGCCACAAAAAATGTTGACTTAATATTTCAATATTATCCGAATTATGCATCTTTAAACAACACAGATAAAAGAATTGTTGAAAAATTATTTTTCGGGAAATGGTTTACGGTTGATCAATTATCTGAGGCAATGATAAAAAATGGATTTTCCTTAACAACTACGTTAATTAGACCAAAAAAGAAAGATGACAATCACCAAATTACAAAAAGTGTACAATCATTACAATCTTTGTTCAACGATTACAAAAACAATCAAAAAGGTGTGGGAAGAAAAAATACTGTGTTTGTAGAAGATCCAACAAATAAAAACAATCCCGTTGATTATCGTACAGATTCCGTTAGAAGATTATCCAATCACGTGACCAATTTAATTGTTCAATGTACAGCATTGGTAAATAGCAAATTTAAAGGTTCTTCTTTTGCAGATAATCAAACATTGGATAAATTATATGAAGAATTGGCAGACAAAATAAGTGTCATAACATCCTACAATAAAAAAAATGTACAATTGGTAAAATTAGACAGTGATTTTCAAAAATTATACAAATTAGTTCACCAAGGCATAAATAGTTTTGTTCTTCCAACTAGTACTGCTGGTGGATCTATTCAAATTCCAAAGCATTTATACACCGAACAAAAAACATATATTACTAATTATCCAAAATATTTATAAAAAAACATAAAATTATTTTCAACAGTAAAAATATATGAAATTAAAACAACAAAAAGAAGAATATATTGACAAAAATATTACTGATGTTTTTCATTTCCTTTCATTAAAATCATCCCATTCTTTTTTAATTGGTTCTTCCAACATACGAAACATAAAATATGCTGTGGATTATGATTTAAATGAAAACTTAAAAATAAACGATTCTGTTCAAATATTAAATGGAGTGTACAAAGAATTTTTACAAATGTTTGAGAAAGCACACAAAAAAGAAGATTATTATATTGTGGATTTTAAATGTGGATACAATGAAAAAAATAATGAACCCATAAGATGGAGTTTTGAAGATCTAAAAAATGGGTACAAATATGTAGACAAAAATAAGGTGACCTTCCAGCAATGCTTGATTATGCCAAACAATATTATTAAACTAGATTTGGTGTACTTGTATCATGGTATTTTCACAGATATAAATATTTTGTATAATTTTCATATTGTAGGAAAAAAGAAGGATTTACAAAAAGAAAAAGAAAATGTGGAGAAAGATATGACGGAATCTATCCAGGAAGACATAGAAGAACTCATCAAAGACAAAAACTATTTCAAAGTATTAAAAAGAATGTTTGCATTATCCAATTTAAAAGAAAAACCAGATCATAAATTATTAGATATTTTTAACAGTGATTTAGGCATGCTTTATAAAACAATCAATAGTTTAGAATTAATCATAATTATGTGTGAACAATCGTTTCGTAGAGTTTCAGTGCAAATATTAAAAGAAAATTTAGAATTCATAAAACAAGCCATGTCACATATAATGATTGACAATGTAAATTTAGATTCTGACATTAATAAAATAGTACAAATTTTAAATTCTACATTTGAAGTGAAAAATGTTATTAAAAAAATTAATTCAATTATTAATTCTTTGGAAAAAACATTAAATAAGGAAGTAAAAAAATACATTTAAATTTCAATTACTAATTCATCATTTATTTCTTTTTTTTGTTTTGCCTTTTTGCTTTTCTTTGGGTCAGAAGATCTTAACTCTCTTACCAGCTCAAAAATTTGATTTTTGTCATAATAATGTTTTGGCTCAATGTCTGACATCAAATTAAAGAAAAATTGCAACCGATCATAAATGTCATCTGTCACATAAGTATAATCAGATGCTCGTAAATGTCCTGCATTTTTCTCAAATAAGTTCTTTGCAAAAAATTGCTGTGCTTTTGGAAGTCGTGATAATTTCAAATCAAAATTTTCTGGGGTCATAAATCCATAATGCTCATATTCTTGTAATAGTTTTGTGTCTTCAATGGGAATATAATAAGGAACTTTAATTTGATTAACTGGAGATGGTAAATTGATTAATATTTGCAATTGTTCAAAAGTAATGTCTTCATAAACATAATACATATTCAGTCTTTTTGAGTAATGAACAAATGGCATTTTATAAACATGCTTTCTGTATTCACTTGGAATTTTAAAAAATAATTTTCCGTCAATGCGTAAGTCGTTTTTAATTAATTTTACCATTTTCTTTCTTGGTATGATATTCTATAATTGTTTTGTCTTTAAATGGTTTTTCAATTTTCTTTAAACCCATTTATTAATTTTAAATATCGTAATCGTAATCGACAATTTCCTTTTGAAAAATAGTGTTAAAATCGTAGGCAAATTTATTATAACAACATCTATTGTATTTTTTGAATATTAAAAAGAGATGCTTTACATTTGAAACATCGACTTGTTTAATTTTTGCTTTAATAACATCTATGTATTCTATTACTGTTGGGCTTATAAAGTATGTTAATAATTCTATTCGTTTTATGTGAAGATGAATTTCTTTTATCCTTAAGAAATCTTCCATGTCGTCGTCGTGGATCCATTGATAATTATATGTTAGGTGATAATTAAGTATGTAGTCCTCAGCTTGGTCATCTTGCGCATACTTTAAATGTACCGTATTTTTTTTTACTTTGAATGCTTCTCCACATGTTTGCAGACTAAACTTTGTATAAGAGCCAAAATCATGTATTCTTCCCACAGGGGTTGACAAATCCACGTCTATAGTGTCCTTACATAATGACATTAGAGTGTAATAACAACCTGTTTCACCAACAACTTTGAAAAATTCATTATCCTTGTAAACAATTGTTTTTCCGATCTCCACTTGCATTTTTCTATAAAATAATGTATGATTATTTTTCTAAACCTTTTAAAATTTTCTTAAGTATATTTATTAATTTTAGATTTAATAAATGAAATATATAAAAAAAATAATTTTATTGTGCTTTTTCTTTTAAACAAACTGTTCCATCTTCCAATATTTCTAATGCATACAGTTTCTCAGTAAAAATAGGGACAATTGGTGTATTAATATTGTTTTTCTCTTTGTATAATTTAGCTTCTTTATAGAGTTGGCATTTTTTAGTATTTTGATGTCTTACTTTGTGACAATATTTCATGGTTTTTCCACAGTGTTCACATGTAAATTCTCTGTGTGCCATTTCTTTTAATTTGTCTTTGTTTGCTTGATAATATTTCTTGTGATATTCCTTTTGAATTTTCTGTTCTTCTTCTGACAATTCGCTTAATTTTTTGACCATATCAATAATATAATTATACCATATTATTATTTCTTTAAATCGTTTTTTAATTTTCTTTAAATACTTAAAAAAAATCAATTTTGTTCAAACTATTTAATTTTTCTCCTTGATACACATTGATGACAAAAGATCTTTCTCTGTCACACATATTTGTTTGATTCATATAAAATACTTCTTGCTGAATTAACATATATTTTTTCAATAGTATTTCTTTTTTCTCAATAGCATATGGAAAATCACAATCTTGTGTACCATGTGTTTTTTCTTTGTAAGGCGATAATATTTTTAACCAATTGTTTAACAATCTTTCTAATTTCAACAAAAACCAATGTTCATCATTTGCAGTTTCTACATGCTTGGTAAACACATTTTGAACATCGCTGACAAAGTGTAATTCAATTAAATACATTTTTATAATAAAATATATTTGGAAAAAAATTAATTCTTCAATAGCGACGATATCCATCCATAAAAAAGTTTTCACTTATGTCAAGAGATTGTTTACCTTCTATATCTAAATCTTCTGTTATTTTGATTATGAAGTTTGTGTTTGTTTTATTGCTATTAAAACAGTTCAAGTAACTTATTTCCTGTAGAATTAATGCGTATTTTTTTGACATTATTCTTGTATGGCAATATGGCAAAAAATTATTATTGTTAAGCAATTTATCCTCTAATTTTTGCGAATCGTAGGGGGTCAATATTTTAAACCAATGGTTTATTAATTTGTCTAACTTGTACAAAAGCTCACTTTCATTCTTTGCAGATTCATATGTGCATGTGTAATTATCATACGGTTTGTTGTTCTTTGTGTCCGCATAAAATTCTAGCTTAATGTGATACATTATATAATACATTACTATATAATATATGTCTTTAAGTTATTATTGAATTTTCTTTATACCCTATTTTTATTTTTATTTTGTCAATTCCGAAATTTGGGATATATTCTCAGAACTAGTGTCACTCAATGAATGATCCGATGGACTTTCACAGTAAAAGTTTTCATCTTTATCTTCTTCTACTTGTTCTTTTTTCTCTTCTTGCTGAATTAAGAGCTCATAATCAAAATCAAAATTCCACATATCCTTTCTTTTACTTTGCTTTCTTAAGGATAAAACAAACTTTATGTAGTCAGCAACAAACTCAAAGTATTGACGGTGTTCATTGCAATAACTTCCATAATGGCATACATAAAAATTAAAAATATCAATTGACTTCTTCCCACAAATCTCATCAAAATAGTACATTAAACAATCTGTTGCTTGACACCAATTCGCATTTTCAATTATTCTGGTTTCTAATAAATTGTCTTTTCTGTAATTAAATCTCACGTTGATTTTTTCGTTATTCATCCAATAATTTTATTATAGAAAAATATTTTTATAAATTTTTTTTATTTTATAAATTTATAAAATGGAAATGAGAGATTCTTTGGATTTTTCCAATGTTGACCAAGAAATAAAACTAGTACCAATTGAACAATTTGATTATGAATTGTACAAAAAACTACAAAAAGCCATAGATGAACGTTTTCCAAATGCCCAATTTGTAATTTCGTGTTTTAAAACAATTGAAGAGATTGAAAATAAAATGCTAACCAACCAACACCTAAAAATTTTATTTGTTGATTCATATGAAGTTTGGAAAATTACCAAAACTGGAAAATTCAAACAAATAGAAACAATAGACGATTATTATGTCGTTGAAAAAAAGCCCGAGAAAGATGGTATTTATTACTGTGATGTCATAGACGAATTAATAAACAGAAACTTAACCAGAAAATGTGATCATCGTTTTCTGGAAAAAATATGTTTGTACAAAGAAAAGAAAATAAATATGCAATCTCTTGACAGTTATTGTGGATCTTGGGGATCTTAATTGCCAATTTCTAAAGTGGGATCCAATCTATCCAAAGTATTTGTACTATGTTCATTCAATAAATTCAAATTATTAGATTTTATTGTTGTTGTATTTTTATTATTTTTCATTGGATTGAATGTATGTAAATAACTAACTGGGTCATATTGAGTTCTTATTATATGCTCATTATCTTTTTGCTTATTAAATAAATCATTTGGTGTTACTGCTCCATTCAATGTAATAAGTTCTTTGTTGTGTGGTTTATTAGCTTCTTTGGCTATTGCATGACCCAATGAATGACCTGTTATGGTAACATCACTATCTTTATATTTTTCAATAGCTTTATCCGTTATCTCTTTTCCATGATTAAAACGTTTATTATTTTTAAAACCTAAAGCTAATTTGGCGTCTGTCCATAAATCGTGAATACCCTTTGTGCCTCTATGATTGACAATTACATGATTAGTATCTTTATTTCTATAAACTTGAGCTCTTTTACCACTTAATTCATTGTCAAGTTCATATCCTTCTACATTGTTGTCTAATTTTTTGTTATATCCATTTTGCAAAATACCTTTTAAGGTGGATACTTTAATTTTTCCACCCATGACAAAATAATTTTCATTGTCCAAATCCATAAATTAATATATAATATGACAACATATAAAAAAATTTTTACAAAAATATTTTCCAATATAAATATTATTATCTATGAAGACTATTCAAATTAAAATCAAATACTATGACAAATTTGATGACTCCAAAACGGTTACAGCAGTTGTGCAAATAAAATCCAATCATGAATTAAATGACAGTGTATTTTTAAATGCAGAACAATTTTTAAAAACTGAATTTCATCAACAATATATGACAGATGACGAATATCAAAATAAACAATTAGAATTAAAGGCAAAAGAAAAAGCACAAAAAATAATAAATAAAAATAAAAAAGAACAAGAAAAAGAAAAAAAATTAAAGGACAAAAATGAGAAAAAAGCCTTGTTAGCCGAAGAGAAAAAATCTAAGAAATATGAACTATAAATTTAATAAATTTCACTTTACAATCAAATACAAATCTATACAATGATTGACTTTACTTTTCAATCATTGACAATATAAAACAATGTATTACAACTATAAACAATGGTTGACAAAAATTTTTCTGAACTATTGTATATAAAAATTAGATGAAAAAAAGGAATTTTACAAAAGATTATATTGAATGTCCGTTTTGTTGTAAGATTATATGTATAAGTTCTCATACCATGCATTTAAAAACAAAACGATGTAAAGAATTTCAAGAAAAAGATTCTAACATTGACAATAATTTATTAGAGTTTAAGAAACTAATTAATAAAACAAAAGAACAAATAAGAAATAATAATTAATCAAACAAACATTCTTCTACATTTTCGGGTTGCTTTCCATGTGTTTCATTTCCAAATTGATAACTATTGGTATTGTAAATTTTACAGAATTCATACCCTTCATATTTCATATCACCAATATTATTACCCAGGTTTTGTTTTGGTGGTAATATCAATTCTTTAGTACATAATAAACCATCAGTATGACATCTGACTACACTATCTAAATTGTAATAAATATATCTACCTATTTTAATTCTTCCCATTGCGACAATAAATGGAAAGATTCTAGCATAATCATTGTCAAAAAATTCTTTTTCTTTGTACACTGAAATTTGATAATTGTCAAAATTGCAAAATTTAGAAATGTCATCATCAATAGAAAGATTCATTATATCCATTGCATAGGGTATAGTATTATTTTGAAAGTATTCTGGTTTGCTTTTGAACACATTCTTTGTAAAAAAATATCCATGTAATGCATTTAAATATTTTTTGACATATTTTATTTTTTGATTTTTCAAATTGAACAAATAATCCACATATGGTTTAAACAATGTCTTGGATTGTCTAACTTTGTTATAGATTAATGCGTTTTCTTCATCATCCGCATCTTCAATAATTTCCAGCCTATATTTTAGTTCTGATTTAATAAAATTTAATTCACAATGAGTATACCAATTTTCGGAATTGTATTTTATAACTTTATCATTATAATCAAAAATTTGTACTTTGTATAATCCGGTTTTGTAGAAATCCATTTTTTTAAATTCTTCCTTGGTGAATTTGTGATAAGTTGGCTTTCCAAATGGTACATTAGATTGACCAATCATTACACTTGGATATTCACTCACCACATCATATTTATACATCATGCCTTCTGTTTGTTGTCCAAAACATATAGGACCTGTTTTTAATTTCATCAATATAAAACTTTCTTTGTTGTCAATTGGTTCTGGTTGATTTTCTGGCAATTTTACATTACATAAATCATAAAACAATTGCATAGCAGTTTTTCCAGTTGTTGCAGTACGAAATAAGTTAATCAAACCATTTGTTTTCTCTTTTAAATAATTGGCTTCTTCTGTTATCAATTTAATATGGTTTTGTAATGTTTGGTAGGTATTTTTGTCAAATGGAATCAATAAATATTTTCCTGTTTGTGGAGTTGCTCTAATTTTTCTCAACTTTTCTTGTGTTGTTTTTAATACCTTTTCTGGATTGTCTCCATAGCATATCAATATACTGTCTTTCTTTTTCTCATACACGGCTAAAATCTTGTCACAATTTGGTGAAGTTCCTTTGACTGTTTTTCTGTCCATAATAAAATTACTCATTCCCTAATATTACTATATAAAATATCTCTTTAAGCCCTTTTATAATTTTCTAAAATAAAAAAATATAAATTAAGAATTAGCATAAAAAAGAAATACATTAAATTTGTTGCATTTGAGCAGTGATACGATCTACCCATATTTGACCTTGTTCATATGCTTCTTGATAGCTATTATAACCACCTACCGAGCAAGGAAATTCATTGGTATACACATACAATTCAAATTGGTTGCTTTGCTTTGAAAACTCAATCTCATATCTTACTGTGAAGTTATCTGTTTGGCTCATTATTATAGAATAATATATAATAGTGTTTTCTCTTTAAGCCTTTTTTAAATTTTCTTTAAGCCCTATTTTTCATTTTATTAAATTCCATTATTTATGCTGTCAAAGTATTGTTTTATTCTTGCACAATTAGAATAAGCTGTGGTTTTGTATAATTGTGTATAGTCACATTTGCATTCTTCCACTAAAAATTCAACAATTTCTAGGTATCCATTACATGCACAAATTGCAAGAATACCTTCATCATTAACATGTACATCCGCACCATAACGCAAAAGTAATTGTAACAATTCTACATCATTTCGCAATGCTATAAGTTGTATGAAATATCCCTCTTCTTTATTCACATCAATAGAAAAAGTTTTAATAAAAGTTTCCATATCGTTACAATTGCCCTTCATGCACACTTCTTCAAATTTAAAATACATATATTCCTCTGTCTCAGTAATAATTGATTCTATTGACATATTATATTGATGGAAATTTTATTTTTTATTTTTTTTATGTTGATCAAAGAAACTATGAGTATCAGCCTTTTTGACAGTGTGCATCTTTTGTTCAAGTTGTTTATTTTGTGGCAAAACAATAACATGAAACATCGCACCGGTTATATTCTTATAGCCATTTGTAGTGTCGGAATCATTGGGATTGAATAGAGTTTGTGGTTTAGAACAATGTCTATACAATGTCGGTAAAAATGCACTTGGTGTATCATAATAAGCACTTGCTCCTAAATATGCATTCACACCCTTTTTGTTTAAGTCTTTTGCCATTTCATTTAGTTTATTAATGATATCCGCTCTTTTCAACTTTCCTTTAAACCTGGAAACAAACATTTGTTGTCCATTTTTAAACTCTGCATTTACTTTTGAAAATTCCAATTTTGACAGATTATTATTTTTTGACATTTTTCCTATATAATAAATACTATATAATTATTTCTTTAAGTCTCTTGAAATAAAAATATTCATTTTAAATAAAATTTGGAGATAATTTATTTAAAGTTCAAAAAAAAAAATACAAAGTGAATGACAAATATTATTTATTATTTTCTAGTAGTGCAATTTTTTGTTCCATTTTCTCAATAATAGAGTTTTTTAATTCCAAAATTTTAAATACATTTTCTTTATGCATTTCATTCTGTTTTTCCAATTCTTTGATAATCTGAGTTTTCAAAATATCATTTTCTTTTATTAACTGAAAATTTTTATAGTTCCAATTTGAACCTGTTATGATTTCTTCCATGTCTTTCTTTAGTTTCTCGTTCTCAATTTTGAGATTCATGTTTTCTTTTTCCAGTTTGGTAATCTTACTAACCATCATATAATTATTATTGCTGTTTTCTCTTTAAGCCCTTTTGAATTTTTCTTTAAGTATATATTTTCATTTTAGAAAATTTACATACTAATATTATTTTTTTGTTTCATAAAATTATATTATGGAACAATTTATTGAAAGAATTTTAAACGGTAAAAAAT
>Ga0172373_10008533_pt1 | contig 12979 bp, 10 predicted proteins | sample Lak10m_2_FD_114546 | JGI IMG/M metagenome (GOLD analysis project Ga0172373, IMG submission 114546) | Freshwater microbial communities from Kabuno Bay, South-Kivu, Congo - kab_092012_10m | ecosystem: Environmental > Aquatic > Freshwater > Lake | place: Democratic Republic of the Congo... | reverse complement strand
CCACTCATGGTGCGACCGCCCATCGCCCGGCACGATCATCGGGGCTACGGTGAACTCCACCACGGAAGCCCCCAGCTCGGATGCCGCCTGCATCAGGCTGTACTCCACCTCCTCCGCGATCACATGCTCCCCGAAGGCCGAGATGAAATGCTTGATGCGTCCCGTCACCTCGATCCGGTAGGGGTCGGTGGACAGGAACCGCACCGTGTCGCCGATGCTGTACGACCACAGACCGGCGTTGCTCGTCACCACCAGCGCATAATTGAAACCCGTCCGGACCTCGTGCAGCGCCAACCGCGTGGGGCTGGGATCGAACACCTCCTGCGCAGGTATGAATTCGAAATAGATGCCCGAGTCCGTATTCAACAGCAAACCCGCGTCCGGGTCCCGCGTGTCCTGGAAGGCGAAGAAGCCCTCCGAAGCGGGAAAGGTCTCCAGGGTGTCGACATCCCGCCCCACCGACTGCATCAGGTTCGTCCGGTAGGGCCGGAAGTTGACGCCGCCGTGCACCAGGATCGAGAAGTTGGGGAAGATGTCCTTCACCGTCCGTCCGGTACGCGCCGTCAACCGGTCGAAATACATCTGCACCCAGGGCGGGATGCCGCTGATCAGGGTCATGTCCTGCCCCAGGGTCTCGCCGATGATCCGGTCCAGCTTCTCCTCCCAGTCCTCCGTGCAGTTCGTCTCATAACTCGGCAACTGGTTGCGGCGCAGGTAGCTCGGGATGTGGTGGTTCACGATGCCGCTGAGCCGACCGGTGGGGATGCCCCCCACCCGCTCCAGCTCGGGAGAGCCCGACAGGAAGATCATCCGGCCGCTCGCGAAGGCATGGTTGCCCGTCTCCGCCATGTAGCACAGCAACGCGTTGCGGGCGGTGTTGATGTGGTTGGGGATCGACTCCCGCGTGATCGGGATATACTTCACCCCGCTCGTCGTACCCGAAGTCTTCGCGAAATAGATCGGCTGGCCCTTCCAAAGCACGTTGTGCCGCCCCTCCTTCACCCGCTCCACCCAGGGCTTGAACTGCTCGTAGTCGCGCACCGGCACCGCCTGACGGTAGGCACCCTCGTCGGCGACATCCGCCATCCGATGCTCCCGGCCGAACTCCGTACCCCGCCCGACCGTGATCAGGTCGCGCAGGATCCGACGCTGGTCGTCCACCGCGGTGGACATCCCCCTCCGGATCTGCTTGTGCACATAGCTGGCGAACGGACGGGCCAGAATGGATCGTATCTTCATGCGGATCGGCCTGCGGTCAGCAAATATACCCCCATCCCGCATCAATAACCCGCTGCCCTTTTTTTTTGGCGGATCCTCCGGTTTTCGAGGAAATCGATTACCTTCGCGGTCCTAAAATCCCCGACATACCATGTTCGCAGTAGTCAGGATAGCCGGCCAACAGTTCCGCGTCCAGGTGGGCCAGGACCTTTACGTCCCCCATATCGCCGGCAACGCCGGCGACAAGGTCTCCTTCTCCGACGTCCTCCTCCTCGAAGACGCCGGCAAGACCTCGGTCGGACCCGATGTCAAGGTCAGCGTCAACGCCGAGATCCTCGGCGAACGCAAGGGCGACAAGGTCATCGCCTTCAAGATGAAGCGCCGCAAGGGCTTCCGCAAGAAGATCGGCCACCGCATCCTCTACACCCGGATCCGCATCGGCAGCATCGCCTGATGCCCGCCACCCATCCCCAAACAGACTAAACCCATCCCCCATGGCTCACAAGAAGGGCGAAGGCAGCGTAAAGAACGGAAGGGATTCCGAAAGCAAACGCCTCGGCGTCAAGATCTTCGGCGGCCAACCGGCCCTCTCCGGCAATATCATCCTCCGCCAGCGAGGAACGGTCTACCACCCAGGCCGCAATGTCGGTGTCGGCAAAGACTTCACCCTCTTCGCCACCTCCAACGGCGTCGTACAGTTCCGGAAGACCCGCGGCGACAAGACCATCGTCTCCGTCGAAGCTCTCGCCCCCGCCGAATGACGGCCCCCCTGCTCAAGGGTGTGTGTAAGTTTATTTTGCGGAATGTCAAAGTGTACATACATTCATTCTGCATTTTTTTTTCCACTAACCCATTAAACGGGTAAGCATGGCTACCGCCAAGAAAGCCGCCGTCAAGAAGGCTGCCCCCAAGAAAGCCGCCGCCAAAAAGGCTGCCCCAAAAAAGGCAGCTGCCAAGAAGGCTGCGCCGAAGAAGGCTGCCCCTAAGAAAGCGGCCGCTAAGAAAGCCGCACCCAAGAAGGCCGCAGCCAAGAAAGCAGCACCCAAGAAGGCCGCCCCGAAAAAGGCAGCTGCCAAGAAGGCTGCACCCAAGAAGGCTGCACCCAAGAAGGCTGCACCCAAGAAGTCCGCCCCGAAAAAGGCAGCACCCGCCAAGAAAGCCTGACCCACGACCCCCTCACCACATCCCAGTCCCGCAACGGCGGGACTTTTTTTTGCACCCAAGCCCAGGCCACATGGACAACTCCGCCATCGCCGATCGCTTCAGCCTCCTCGCCCGCCTCATGGACATCCATGGCGAGAACCCGTTCAAGGCAAAAACCTATGCCTCAGCAGCCTATCAGATCGACCAGCTGAAACAGCCGCTCGCAGACATGGACGGGCAACAGCGGGCCGAACTCCCGGGCATCGGCATGTCCACGGCAGCCAAGATCGCCGAGATCCTCCAGACAGGTTCCCTCAAGGCCCTCGACGAGATCCTAGCCAAAACCCCGCCCGGCATCCTCGACATGCTGGAGGTCAAAGGCCTGGGCCCCAGGAAGATCGCCACCATCTGGAAGGAGATGGGCGTCGAAAGCATCGGCGAACTCCTGTACGCCTGCCAGGAGAACCGCCTCATGCGCACCAAGGGTTTCGGCGCCCGCACCCAGGAGAACGTGCGCGAAGCGATCGAATTCATGCTACGCCACCGCGACAAATCGCTGTATGCGGACGCCGAAGCCTTCGCCACCGGACTGGCCGCACAGCTCCTGGCCGACTGGCCCTCTGGACTCCACGCCCTGAGCGGCGACGTCCGACGTCAATGCCCTGTATTGGATGGGGTCGACATCATCACCACCCTCGCCCTGCCCGAACTCGCCGCCTACCTGACGAAGTCCGGCCGTACGGTCGAGACGGTCCCGGAAAAGGCAAGCCTCGTGGCCCGGTCCGACGGCCAGATCCCCGCCATCTTCCACTGTTGCACCCCGAAGTCCTTCGGCAGCACCCTCTTCCGCACCACCGCCAGCCATGACTTCCTGACAGCCTGGACGTCCACCTACGGCGAGATCCCGCCCTCACCCGACGAAGACGACATCTTCGTCGCAGCCGGCCTGCCCCACATCCCCCCCTGCCTCCGCGAATCGGGAACCATCCTCCCCGCGGCCGCAGACAGACGCCTGCCCGAACTCATCCGTACCGAGGATGTCAGAGGGGTCATCCATACCCACAGCGAATGGAGCGACGGCGCCCATTCGATCCGCGAGATGGCCCAGGCCTGCATCGACGCCGGCTACGAATACCTCGTCGTGAGCGACCACAGCCGCGCCGCCCAGTACGCCGGAGGACTCGACGTGGAACAGGTCCGCCGGCAGCACGAACAGATCGACACCCTCAACGCCCGACTCGCCGACTTCCGCATCTTCAAAGGCATCGAATGCGACATCCTGGGCGACGGCAGCCTCGACTACCCCGACGAGGTCCTCGCCTCCTTCGACATGGTCATCGCCTCGGTACACGCCAACCTTCGCATGTCGCAGGAAAAGGCTATGCAGCGCCTCCTCAAGGCCATCGACAACCCCTACACCGACGTGCTGGGACACCCCACGGGCCGACTGCTGCTCAGCCGCCCCGGATACCCGGTCGACCACCTCCGGCTCCTCGACGCCTGCGCCAAGGCCGGCGTGGCCGTCGAGATCAACGCCCATCCCCGACGGCTGGACCTCGACTGGACCTGGATACCCGAAGCCATCTCCCGCAACCTGATGCTGTCCATCGACCCCGACGCCCATTCCATCGACGGCATCCGCGACATCCGCTACGGGGTGCTCGCCGCACAAAAGGGTGGACTGACCCGGCAGGCCAACCTGAGCAGCCTGTCGCGATCCGAACTTGAAGCCTGGCTCCGACAGCGCAGGTCAGCCCGGATGCCCGGCTGATGCGGCACCGCCCGGCTGGCCGCCCGCCTCCGCCGGCAACTCCCCCGGACCGGGTACCGAGGTATGCCCTGCCAACGGCAGCCGGACATGGAAGACGGTACCCGCCCCCGACTCCGTATCGAACCAGATGTGGCCGCCCGCCTTCTCCACGATGCTCCAACTCATCGCCAGCCCCAGACCGGTGCCGGAACTCTTGGTGGTGAAATTGGGGCGGAAGATCTTGGACCGGGTCTCCACAGGGATGCCGGTGCCGTTGTCCTGCACAGACACGTCGACGAAGGTGTCGTAGCGGCGCACCGAGGTCCGGATGACGGCCCTCCGATCCCGCGGCACCGCCTCCACCGCATTGCGGAGCAGGTTGGTGAACAGACGGTTCATCTGGGTCTTGTCGGCATGCAGGGATACGGGGCGTTCCGGAAGGTCGCAGCCGATATCGGCGTCCCCGCTCATCGCATGTAGCGAGACCACGGAACGGATCACCCCCCGCAGGTCGAAGTCGCCGGCATCCGAGGTGCCGATGTTGGCGAACTCCGCGAAATCGCCCGCGATGTTCGACAGGTGCTCGATCTGCTCGATCAGCGTGGACGACATCTCCAATGAGATCCGCCGCACGTCGGGCGCGTCCCTGTCGATGGCCTTCCGCAGGAACTGGATGCTGAGCTTCATGGGCGTGAGGGGGTTCTTGATCTCATGCGCCACCTGTTTGGCCATCTCCCGCCAGGCACCCTCCCTTTCCTGCCGCGCCAGCGCCTCCGCACTCTGCATCAGCTTGCGCACCATGGCGTTGTACTGGCTCACGAGGACGCCGATCTCGTCGTCGCGGTCCCACTGGATCTCCTCGTTGTGGTCGCGCAGGCTCAGCTCCTGCATCCGGCGGCCGATCCAGGTGAAGGAACGGGTGATGCGGTTGGTGATCAGCACCGAGATCACACCCGCCACCAGGAAGACGAAGGTGTTGAGGTTGATCAGTGCCACCAGGAAGCCGGAGATCTCCTGCTTCAGACCGCGGTTGGAGGCGAAATAGGGGATGTTGACATAGCCGGGATCCTCGCGCCCGGGCATGTGGAAGGGTCGGTAGATGCTCATATAGGCCAGCTGCCCGAAATCCTCCGTCTGGACCAGCTGCACCTTGCCCTGCCGTTTCATCCGCCAGTAGGCGACGGGGTTCATCCATCGGCTCAGGATGCCCTCCTCGTACACGAAGGGCTGGGAAGAGGCCAGCAGGTCGCCACCGGGACCGTAGAGGTTCACATCGGCATTGTGCGCCTCCGAGATGTTCTCGGCCAGGAGCTGCAGCCGGGCATTGTCGGTCTGCCCGCCTTCGGCGGAGAGGCGGTATTCCAGTTCGGCGGACATCGACTGCAGGGTCCGGCTCAGCATCTCCCGGTTGCCCGTGTCGTAGCGTTCGATGAAGAAGTAGATGGTCGCCGCCCCGATCACCAGGAAGGAGAAGAGGCTCAGCAGGATGACCGTCCCGTGGATCTGACGGCGTATGCTCAGACTTCTCGACACCTGCAGCATCGCCCCCGGGTCGAAGCGGGAACGGACCATCACGCTCGCCAGCTGGAACAGGGCCACCAGCAAGAGCGAGGCACAGAAGATATAGGCGAACAGCGTCATGGCCTCCAGCGCATCACGGCTGCGCCGGGCGATGACGACGACCTTGTGGGCGTCCACGCGGTAGAACAGCACGTCGTGGCCGCCCTCCCGCCGCCAGTCCAACCGCCCGGGCGGCACCTGCCCTGCCACCAGCCGGACGGGGAAGTCGAAGTCGTTCCGGCTGAACTTCAGCTTCAGGCTGTCGTAGACGGCAAAGGCATAGCCGGGCTGCCGGTCCAGCACCGTGCCCCCGGGCTGACGCACCAGCTCCGGATACAGGGCCTCCTCCCGGAACCGCCGCGGGCTGGACACCATGAACAGGACGGCGCGCACCACACCCGCCTCGTCACGCACCTCGCGTCGGTAGATGTAACTGAAGCTGGTGAAGTCCTTCTCGTAATACCGCATGCCCGACACCCCCGTCGGGCGCGCCTGCAGGGTGTAGATGGTGTTCAGCGTGTCGTAGGCCGGCCGGTCAGAAGGCGACAGCGGGGTGCCGTCCGCCGCATAGAGGTAGATCCTCGTGTCGAAGCGGTTGGTATAGCCCATGTAGTTGGCCGAGATCAGGCTGTCCTTCAGCCGCTGCGCCAGTCCGGGGTTCCGAAAGCGGTCGAGGTTCGAGAGGATCAGCCCGTTGCCGATGCCGGACGTGGCGATGTCGACCAGATAGTCGCCCGCGGGGTCGGTCTGCAGGGCGAGCTTCACGGCGGCCGCCTCCCGCATGACCTTCTCGCGCCGACGGTTCTCCGTAAAGAGGACCGCCGTGATGGAGGCGGAGAAGAATACCAGCCAGAGCACCACGCCCGGCTCGATCGGCCGTATCCGGCGTCGACCGGGAAAACCGACCGAGAGCCACCGGTAGCCCAACACCCAGGCCAGCAGGGCGATGCCGAAGCCGCGGGATGACGTCGGCACCAGGAAGCTCAGCAGCAGCAGCCCCAGGGCAGCCGTCAGGATGAAGCCGCGCCAGGGGTCAGGCCCCTCCTCGGCACCGAAGACCCGGAAGAGGGTCTGCGAGAGGATGAAATACCCCATCGAGAGGCAGACGATCGCGAAAAAGCCCGCCACGGTGTAGCCGTCCATCCGGAAGAAGTCCGTCACATCGTACGAGATGGCGGAGTCGGACACGAGCGTCCGGACAGTGTCCGCCGCCAGCCAGGTGGCGGACAGCAGGACCAGCGCACCGACCCCGTCGCGGACCCACCCGGCCCGACCCGTCCGGCGCGACCCGCCACCACCCAGGGCCGGCAGCGATCGCGCCAGCAGCATCACCCATACGAACAACAGCGAGTTCACGAGCACATCGCCGAGAGAACGCGACACGGCACCCGTCCGGTACACGCCCGGGTCGAAGAGCGAGTTGCCCCCGTAGACCGTCGCAGCAGGCAGCAGGTAGGTGACGGCCCGCAACACGCCGATGGCCGCCGCCAGCGTGCCGATGGCGGCGGCCGGTCCCAGCTGGCGGTTCACGCCAAGGGCCGTCATATGCAGATAGAAACACACCAGCAGCAGCCCCAACACCCGCAACAGGATGGCCACCCAGCCCCCGCCGGCCGCCTCCGCCTCAGGCCTCCGCTCGATGCGGTAGACCACACGGCCCTCGATGCTCCGGATCGGGATATCCTTCACCGAAGTCGAGATCCGGTAGTGCTCTTCCACGTCGGGCGCCCCCACGAAAGCCTTCCGGAGATAGTCGTTCTCGACGAAAAAATCCATCCGTACCGGCACCAGCGCACACAGCAGCCAGTCCGGAGAACCGCCGACGACCACCCGGCGTCGGATGAACGCATACTGCCCGTTGGGCATCTCGGCCAGGTACTCGTCGTCCGATGCCTCCAGCATGCCCGCCACCGGCACCGCACGCTGCGTACTCCAATACCGCAACACCGGGTCCGCCCCGGCCGACAACCGGTACAGGTAGATGCCGGCATCGAGGGCGGTGAGCCTCGAGAGGTCGGCCTCGTCGATGCTGTCCCCCGCCATCCGCCGCAACAGCGGCGTGTCCGTCATCACATTCGCAAAGGCCAGCTCCTGCCGCTGCAGATGCTGCTGCAACGTGCGCCGCACCCCCACCGGTGATGTGCTGTACGAGAAATAGTTGCTGAAGATGGAAGAGAACGTGAAGAGCCAAGCCGCGATGATCGGCAGGTAGGCGTATCGGTAGACCGTATCGGTGAGCAGGCGCTTCACTGGATTTCCTTAAGGGCCGGCCGGAGAACACGCGCCGGTAGCAGGCCGGGACAACCCTCAGCCATCCTCGCCCTCCATGCGGGCCGACTCGCGCTTGATCTCATCCCAGATCGCATCCATCTCCGAAAGGGTCAGTTCGGACAGCGGTCGACCCCGCCCCATGGCCCGCGACTCCATCCGCCGGAAGCGGTCGGCGAACCGTTGGTTGGTACGTTCCAGGGCCAGCTCGGGGTCCACCCCCAGGAAACGACTGTAATTCACCAACGAGAACAGCAGGTCGCCGAACTCCTCCTCCACCCGGCGGTGCGCGTCCGGACCATCGGCCGCCGCCCGGGCGGCAACGGCCTCCGCCAACTCCGCCTCCTCCTCCCGCACCTTCGCCAATACCTGGTCGGCCGCCTCCCACTCGAAGCCGACCTGGGCCGACTTCTCCTGCAGACGCACCGCCTTCACCAGCGCCGGCAGCGACCGGGGCACCCCGCCCAGGACCGACGGCTTGCCCTCCTGCAATTTCAACTTCTCCCAGTTGCGCTTCACCTCCTCGTCGTCGGCCACCTTCACATCCCCGTAGATATGCGGATGGCGCTTCACCAGCTTCTCACAGATCCCGTCGATGACCTCCTCCAGCGTGAAACGGCCCTGCTCGTCACCGATGCGGGCATAAAAGACGATATGCAGCAACAGATCGCCCAACTCCTCCCGGATGCCGGCCCAGTCGCCACCCGCAATGGCATCGGCCAGCTCGTAGGTCTCTTCGATGGTGAGGGTGCGGAGACTCTCGACCGTCTGCTTCCGGTCCCACGGACACCGCTCCCGCAACTCGTCCATGATGGTCTTCAGCCGGATGAACTTCTCGGGGAGCGTCTGTGCCATGCGGACGGGGTTTGGGTCTGGGAGCCGATAAAGGTAAGGAAAAGGGCCGCCACCTGCCCCGCCGGCACACCCGTGGCCCGGGCCGGTCAGCGATGGACATACACCAGCGAACCGCCCTTCACCGAATCGATGAGCACCCGGTTGACCGCCGAAGACGTGGCGAAACAACCCCAGGTGTACGGACCCTTCATCCGCTCGGTGGAATGAAAGACGACGGCACGGGACAGCGCGCGGTCGTTGACACCCCGGTCGAGACCCGCTATCCGCATCGAATACCCCCACATGCCCTGATAGGCGCCCAGGGTACGGAAGGCGCCGGGGCTCGACTTGTTGCTGCCCGGCAGATTGCTGAAGTCGGTGGGGCGGAGGGCACCCGAAGCCCAGGCATGGCTCACGCGGGCCCGGAGCACGACCCGGCGCGTCCGGCGGTTCACCAGATACAGCCGCTCCTGTACGATGCTGCGGGTGTAGTCGACCAGGACGACATAAGTGCGCCGCCCTACCCGGTAGCGGGCCGATATCTCGTCGGCCTGTTGCACAAGGCCCGCCTCGTCGGTGGGGAAGGCAGCGGATGCCGGCCGTTCCACCGGCCGCGGCCCCGGTGCCGGCGTCGCCGATGGGGCATCCCCGGGGCGGGAGCAGGAAGGGAGGAACAGGGCGGCGGTGAGGAGGACCGGCAGGGGAATGGCGGAAAGGCCCGTCATGCGCGACGTTTCCGTCGGTGCGACAAACCGCATGCCACCGGACCCGGCCATCCTGTGAAAATCAGGGATCGGGGTTTCGGACGACTCCGGCTCAGGCGTGCATCTCGTCGCGAAGGGCCTTCACTCGGGGGTCCGTGAGGTACTCGTCGAAACTCATGAGCCGGTCGATGATGCCCCTGGGGGTGAGTTCGACGATGCGGTTCGCCACGGTCTGCATGAAGGTATGGTCGTGCGAGGTGAGCATCACGACGCCGGGGAAGCTGATGCAGCCTTCGTTGAAGCTCTGGATGCTCTCCAGGTCGAGGTGGTTGGTGGGCTGGTCGAGCATGATGAGGTTGGGGTTCTGGAGCATCATGCGGCTGAGCATGCACCGCACTTTCTCCCCGCCCGAGAGAACGTTGGTGCGCTTGACGATGTCGTCGCCGCTGAAGAGCATCTTGCCCAGGAAGCCGCGGAGGAAGGGCTCGTCTGCGTCGGTGACGTGCGGGGGCACGAACTGCCGCAGCCAGTCGATGAGCGGCAGGCCTTCGGTGAAGAAGGCCGAGTTCTCCTGGGGCAGGTAGGCGCGGGTGATGGTGGTGCCCCATTCGAAGGTGCCGGCGTCGGCGGCGGTCTCGCCGTTGATGATGGATAAGAAGGCCGTCACCGCCAGGGGGTCGCGGCTGACGAGGGCGATCTTGTCGCCCCGGTTGATGCTGAAGGAGACCTTGTCGAACAGCAGGCGGCCGTCGACGGCGCGACGCATCCCGTCGATGTTGAGGATCTGGTTGCCGACCTCGCGCTGCGGCTGGAAGATGATGCCGGGGTACTTGCGGTTGGACGGCTCGATCTGTTCGATGGTGAGTTTCTCGAGGGCCTTCTTGCGGGCCGTGGCCTGGCGCGACTTGGAGGCGTTGGCGCTGAAGCGGGCGATGAAGTCGAGGAGGGCCTGGCGCTTGTCCTCGACCTTCTTGTTGCGGTCGTTGAGCTGACGGGCCATGAGTTGCGAGGACTCGTACCAGAAGGTGTAGTTGCCGGTGAAGACCTTGATCTTCTGGCGGTCGACGTCGGCCACGTGGGTGCATACGGCGTCGAGGAAGTGCCTGTCGTGGCTGACGACCAGGACGATGTTCTCGTAGTCGGCCAGGAAGTCCTCCAGCCACCCGATGGTCTCGATATCGAGGCCGTTGGTGGGCTCGTCCATGAGGAGGATGTCGGGGTTCCCGAAGAGGGCCTGTGCCAGCAGCACGCGGACCTTGAGGTTGGAGGGTATGTCCCGCATCAGGCTGGCGTGGTAGTTTTCGGTCACCCCGAGGTTGCTGAGGAGGGTGGCGGCGTCGCTCTCCGCGGAGTAGCCGCCCATCTCGCCGAATTCTGCCTCGAGTTCGCCGGCGCGGATGCCATCCTCCTCGGAGAAGTCGGCCTTGGCATAGATGGTCTCCCGCTCCTGCATCACCTCCCACATGCGCTTGTGGCCCATGAGAGCCGTGTTGAGGACGGTATGGTCGTCGAACTCGAACTGGTTCTGGCGGAGGACGGCCATGCGCTCCCCGGGGGTGATGTCGACGCTGCCCTTGTTGGGCTCTATCTCGCCGCTGAGGATCTTGAGGAAGGTGCTCTTGCCGGCGCCGTTGGCGCCGATGACGCCGTAGCAGTTGCCGCGGGTGAAGTGGATGTTGACCTCGTCGAAGAGCACCCTTTTGCCGTATGCGAGCGTGATGTTGCGTGCCGATAGCATGTGTGGCGGGATTTTGCCCGGGGCAACCCCGGGCGGCTGCAAAGGTAGGGAAAGGCGGCATGCCGGAGACCGGTGGAGGGGTCGAAAGGCGCCGGACGTCAGGCCTGGCGTGTCCGCGGCCCGAACAGCAGGCTGCCGATGCGTACCATCGAGGAACCCTCGCGCAGGGCGATGCGGAAGTCGCCGCTCATGCCCATGGAGAGGATGCGGAAGTCGGCCCGGCCGGCCATTCTGCCGGCCCGCAGCCTGTCGAAGACCTCCCGGAGATGCCGGAACTCGCCGGCCACGCAGTCTGCATCGTCGGTGAAGGAGGCCATGCCCATCAACCCGCAGAGGCGGACGTGGGGCAGGGTGCTGCCGCCGGCGGTGGCGTCCAGCAGGGCGTCGAGTTCGACGGGGTCGAGGCCGAACTTGGTCTCCTCGCGCGCGATGTGGACCTGCAGAAGGCAACGGACCTCGCGGCCCGACAGGCCGGCCTGCCGGTCGACGGCCTGCAACAGCCGCAGGCTGTCGACCCCGTGCACCATGTATACGAACGGCGCGATCAGCCGCACCTTGTTGGTCTGCAGGTGCCCGATGAAATGCCACCGGATGTCGTCGGGGAGCTCCCCGCGCTTCTGTACCAGCTCCTGGACGTAGTTCTCGCCGAAGTCGCGCTGCCCGTGGTCGTACAGGCTACGGATGTCGGCGGCCGACTGCATCTTGGACACGGCCACCAGTGTCGCACCGGAAGCGTCCAGTTCGTCCTTCAGCGCCTGCCAGGCGCCCTTGTCGATCGGCATGGCACGAAGATACGCACGCCGGGCTTCGCCCGGCCGCGGGATGGCTATCCCTTCAGGACCTGACGTCCGATGACGATGCGCTGCACCTCGCTGGTGCCCTCGTAGATCTGGGTGATCTTGGCATCGCGCATCAGCCTTTCGACATGATACTCCTTCACATAGCCGTACCCGCCATGCACCTGCACCGCCTCGGTGGTGACCCACATCGCCGCCTCTGAGGCGAAGACCTTGGCCATCGAGGAGCTGAAGGTGTAGTCCTGGCCGGTATCCTTCTCCCAGGCCGCCTTCAGGCAGAGCAGGCGCGCCGCCTCGATGCGCGTGGCCATGTCGGCCAGCTTGAACTGGACGGCCTGGTGCTCCGCGATGGGCTTGCCGAAGGCACTGCGCTGTTTGGCGTAGGCGAGCGATAGCTCATAGGCCCCCGAGGCGATGCCCAGGGCCTGGGCGGCGATGCCGATGCGCCCGCCCGCCAGCGTCCGCATGGCAAAGGTGAAGCCGAAGCCGTCCTCGCCGATGCGGTTCTCCCTGGGCACGCGCACGTCGTTGAAGAGGATGCTGTGGGTGTCGCTGCCCCGGATGCCCATCTTGTTCTCCTTGGCGCCCACCGTCACCCCCGGCCAGTCCTTCTCGACGATGAAGGCGTTGATGCCGCGGCTCCCCTTGCCGGGGTCCGTCTGCGCCATCACCAGGTACACCGATGCCGAAGATCCGTTCGTGATCCAGTTCTTGGTGCCGTTCAGCAGGTAGTGGTCGCCCCGGTCCTCGGCCGTCGTGCGCTGAGAGGTCGCATCGCTGCCGGCCTCCGGCTCCGACAGCAGGAAGGCGCCGATGTACAACGCCCCGTCCTTGCGCCCCTGCGCCAGCGGGAAGAGATACCTGCGCTTCTGCTCCTCCGTGCAGTAGGCCTCCAGCCCCCAGGCCACCAGGCTGTTGTTCACACTCATGCAGACACTCACGCTGGCGTCGACCTTGCTGATCTCCT
>Ga0172373_10008531_pt1 | contig 12979 bp, 6 predicted proteins | sample Lak10m_2_FD_114546 | JGI IMG/M metagenome (GOLD analysis project Ga0172373, IMG submission 114546) | Freshwater microbial communities from Kabuno Bay, South-Kivu, Congo - kab_092012_10m | ecosystem: Environmental > Aquatic > Freshwater > Lake | place: Democratic Republic of the Congo: South-Kivu... | reverse complement strand
GATTTGTAGCAGCACTGATTTCGAACTACGCGGTAGTCCGTAAATCGCGCAGTGATTTGGACGACACCCTCGATGTCTTCCCCAGCCATGGGGTAGGTGGTATCGTAGGCATGGTGCTGACCGCCGTCTTTGCCCGCGGCAATGGCAGTATCCTCGACGGCGAGTGGATTCTTTTTGCCAAACACTTGTTTGCTTTGGTTATTGTAGTCGCTTTTACCTTCGGTGGTTCCTGGCTGCTGTATAAACTCACCAACTGGATTACCCCCATCCGGGTAGATGAATCCCAGGAAGAGGAAGGCCTGGATATCAGCCAGCACGACGAGTCGATTTTGTCGGCCTGATAGCCCTCCTCTCAACCAACTTGCAGGGTAGTGGAATAGCACCTTATGCGCTGTCGGATTTCATTCAAAAACCCCCTTCCCGCATAAAAACAGCGATTTTGGAAATTTTTCTGGTCGTATGGAATTATTTTGAACCGACTTGCGTTAAAATGGCTGAATTCGCACTTAACCCTATTAATTCCATTCCCGGAGCCAAACCCCAATCAGCATCCATGGGGGTGTACAAAAGCCGTCTCGTCTTTTCGACCTGAGTACGGCTTTTTGTTTTTTGGCAATCGGCGCAGAACATGTACCTTTACTCCAAAACAAGTATGTTTCGCAGCCTATTCCTTTTGCTCCTGCTCTGCTGGGGTTGTTCCTTCACGGCTTTTGCCCAAAAAAAGAATGCTTCTTTCGAATACCATATCCACCGCGCTAATGCCCCTTTAGCCATCGATGGATCGGGGGATGATGCTGCCTGGCAATCCGCGGAGGTAGTCTCCGACTTCTACATGGTATTGCCTATGGATACCAGCAAAGCCCAGGTGCGCACAGAGGTGCGGATGCTCTACGACGATAAACAAATGTATCTGCTGGCGGTATGTTACGAAAAAGTAGCCGGCCCGTATATGGTTGAATCGCTGCGCCGGGATTTTTCATTCGGTAAAAATGACAACTTCCTCGTCTTCCTGGATCCATTTGATGACCAGACCAACGGGTTTACCTTTGGTTCCAATGCAGAAGGGGCACAGTGGGATGGCTTGCTGTTCGATGGCGGGGCGGCCAACCTGGGCTGGGACAACAAGTGGACCAGTGCCGTAGCAACGGAAGAAGATAAATGGACGTTTGAAATGGCCGTTCCATTCAAAACACTCCGGTACAAGGCCGGCATAACCCGTTGGGGCGTGAATTTTAGCCGTTTGGATATGAAAACGACCGAAAAATCCGCCTGGACGCCCGTACCCCGCCAGTTTCCTACGGCATCTTTAGCCTATACCGGCGTCTTGGTATGGGATGAGCCACCGCCTCCCGCCGGCCTGAATGCCTCTTTGATTCCCTACGCGTTGGCTTCTACCTCCAAAAATCAGGAACAACATTCCGACGGCAACACCTTCGGACAGGTCGGTTTGGACGCTAAGATGGCGCTGACTTCGGCCCTCAACCTCGACCTTACCCTCAACCCCGATTTCTCACAGGTGGAAGTGGACCGCCAGCAGACCAACCTCGACCGCTTCGAGCTTTTCTTTCCCGAACGCCGCCAGTTCTTCCTCGAAAACGGCGACCTGATGACCAACTTCGGCTATTCCAGCATACGCCCTTTCTTTTCCCGTAGAATCGGGCTCAATTCCAGCATCCAGTATGGCGCCCGACTCAGTGGCAAACTGGATAAAAACTGGCGGGTGAACCTCATGGATATGAAAACCAACGCCGATGAGTCGGGTACTCCCGACCAAAATTTTGCCGTCGTGGCGCTACAACGGCAGCTCTTCGCCCGCTCGAATATCACCATGCTGGCCATCAACAAACAGACCCTCGACTACGACCAGGTCACCAATACCGATGCCGTGCGCCGCTACAACCGCAACCTGGGATTCGAATACAACCTGCTGTCAGCCAATAATGTATGGAGAGGAAAAGTACTCTATCTCAAATCCTTCTCGCCCGGGATTCAAAGCAAAGACCAGGTTTTTGCCGCCAACCTGGGATACAATGACCGAAAATGGGAGCTCAATGCGCAGTATGAATCGGTGGGGAAGGACTACCGTGCCGAAGTGGGCTATGTTCCCCGTACCGGATACCAAAATATGAGCCTGCAGGGTGGGCGTTGGTTTTTTGTAAAATCCGGCCCGCTCATCAACCACGGACCCTCGATTATGTCCACGTCTTACCTCAGTCCTTCCGGACAGCTGACGGAGTTTACCCACGCGCTGATTTACCGGTTCAATTTTAAAGACCGCAGCTATCTGGGTTTCTGGACTGCCCGCGATCACGTCAAACTGCTGCAACCGTTTGACCCTACCAATTTTACCGGTATCCCGCTCCAGGCCGGTACGCAGCACAACTGGGGTTCCTTCGGGGGCGAATATATCTCTAAGCCACAGCAACTGCTCACCTATTCTATGTCATGGCGCTATGGGGGCTATTATGCCAACGGCAAACGGCTCCGACTCGTAGGCGAATTGGGCTATCGCATGCAGCCCTATGCGGCCATTACCATGAACGCCAGTTTCAACCACCTCGCATTTGGCGACAGCGAAGTGCTGCCTCTCGCCATGCAACATACGCAATACGACTTTTGGCTAATCGGCCCCCGCATCGACCTGACACTGACCAACAAACTATTTTTTACCAACTTCATCCAATACAACAACCAAACGGAAAATATCAACCTCAACCTTCGCTTCCAATGGCGCTATAGCCCCGCCTCTGATTTCTTTATCGTCTATACCGACAACTATTTCTCCGATTCGCTGCGGGTTCGCAACCGCGCATTGGTAGCTAAATTCACCTTCTGGTGGAATTACTAGGTACTTTTTTCTGCTTCCTATCATAGTGCCAGAGGCTAACCGGAAAGTTGGCTGCCCCCTTCGGTGGCATTCACTTTCCGGTTAGCCTCTGGTGCCATTTATTCTTTACTACCGGTGGGCAGTGGTACCGGAAAATCTTTCGGCGTACTGCCATTTAGTTCCCAATAAGCGAGGGAGGCGGGAATATGGCCGGCCTGGTTGAGAAAATCCATGAATTGTCGAAGGGAGAAGGCTTGTCCTTTTGCCTCGAGTTGTCGGCTGTATTCGGCCAGGGCGTTTTCCAACAAGTATTTTCCGGTGATATAGCTGGTGCCGTATCCAGGCTGTCGGAGGTAGAGATGTTGTTCGAAAATGCGCAAGTCTTTTTCTGTTTTCATCCATCCGCGGGGGGTAAATTCGGAGTGGATAGCGCCGGCTTCCTCCATAGAGAGGAGATTTGCATGGGCATAGAGGGAGCCCAGGCCACGTGCGGCGCGCTGTGCGATGAGAATATATACGATTTCCCGGGAACGGGGGCTATCGTCGTAGAGTCCGGCGTGCATAAACAGTTCTTCGACGGCAGTCGCGAGGCCTTCGTTGCGGGAGTCGAATATATTGTAGAGTGGAGCGGTGCGCCGGATTTCGTCGGGGTGGAGTTCGCGATCCATGCGGGCGAGTTCAAACCAGTGGTAGAAGTGGGAGTAGAGTGGCCTGGGGTCATAGTGGGCGCCAATCCAGAAAAAGTGTCTTTTCTCACGGGGGATATAGGTGCCGAGGTGTTCTCGGAGGGCGGGCTCGAAGTAGTCTTTTACGGTAACGATTTCTTCTTCTTGGAGAAAGCGCAGGAGGCTGCGGGCGGAGGCATCCGCGAGTTTTTGGTAGGCTTCCGGGGAGTCGGCATCGGGGAGTGGCGGCAGGTTGCGGTTGCGGTGTTCCTCCAGTTTCAGGGCTGCCCAGGCACGGGAAAGCTCCCGTTTGAGGAGCATGACCTCGTCGTCCCAGGTCATCGGCACGAGGTGTACGTTTTGTATATACCAGGTATATTGTTCCTTGCCGATTCCGGAAGGGCCGGTTTTGCGGGGAGCTTCCTGTTCCAGCCAAGCTGCCAGTTCGTTGGTAGCGGAGATGGCCTGTTGGATAGCGCGGTTGAGGGCGGCATCGGCGGCCACGCCGGGTTGTTGGAGCAGGTCTTTCAGGTCGCCGGTTTGGCCTTTGATATCCCGGATACCGGCGATCCATAGTTCGCGGGCGTTGCCGGTGAGGTTTTGGCGGGCTTGGGCACAGAGCGGAGGGATGATAGCCAGGTCGGCCAGGAGTTTGTTTTTTGCCTCTGGGCGGAGCGGGAATTGATAGGTCCACAGCTCGGTGAGGTAGTGGTGGGTAGGGCCTTCGTGGGCGGGTACATCGCTCCGTTCAGTCCATACCGATTTATAAAAAGCCGGATCGCGTACCCAGGGCATGAGCACCTGTTGATTGAAGGAATAGCCGTTCATTTCTGCGCGCACCAGTTGCCAGTCGGCTCGTTGGGGGATGGTCCAGCCGCTGGTGTCCATGGTGAGGAGCCGGGCTTCCAGCGTTTTGAAGGCTGGCCAGCGTTCGGCGAAGGCTCGTTGGGAATAATCCGGTGCTCCGTTGCGCAGAGGGGGTATCTCGAAGGCTCGCCAATCGCGAAAGAGTTGTACGAGATCCTGGAAAGCAGCGGGCTTGGCCATGGGCTGAGCATAGATTCCTCCCCGAATGGACAGAAAAAGTAATAGAGCAAAAGCGAAATAGCGAAGTAAGCGCATGGGTAATTGGATTGACGAAAAAAAATTATTTTTTATAAAAAATGGACGGGTAACGGGTGGTGAGGCTTCGGATGGCCGTCTGTATGGGTATCCTTAATTTTTGGTTTCAATATAAAATTAAAATACTGTTTTTAAAAAGCATAGCATGCATTCGGCTATACTATCTGTTTACGCTGCCATACCAGCTGCACTCCATTTGGTATGCACCCTTTTTGCCTCCTGCGCATTTTCCCGTTGGGCATACCATATTCCTTTTGTACCTTCCACACCACCTCGTAAGGAGGGTAATACGTTATGAAACAGGTAGAGTATCTCATTATTGGGCAGGGGCTGGCCGGTACTATGGCGGCCTACTTCCTGAAGAAAGCCGGCGCTTCGGTGCTTATCATCGATGATAGCCACCGGCACAGCGCGTCTATCGTGGCGGCTGGTCTGATCAATCCCATTACGGGGCGTCGCTTCGCCAAATCCTGGCGCATCGATGAGCTGTTGCCCTTTGCCCGCCAGACCTACCTCGAGCTGGAGGAGTGGCTCGGGATATCAATCTATCATGAGCGCGCAATTTTGCGCGCTCTTTTTTCCGTAAAGGAGGAAAACGACTGGTGGGCACGTTCTACAATGCCCGCCTTTGCACCTTATATGCCCTCGGATGCATTCCCAATAGGTCTGGAAGATTATGTGCACTCCGCGCATGCTACCGTAGAAACGCGGTACAGCGCACAAGTGGACATCGCTGCCTTGTTGCCCGCCTTCGCCAGCCGGGCTATAGCGGAAGGGTGGATGCAGCGCGAATTATTTGATCACGCTGAGCTACAAATCATGGATCACGGGGTTCGCTATCAGGATATTCAGGCTAATACGGCTATTTTTTGCGAGGGCTTCGGTATTCAGCACAATCCTTTTTTTCCTCATCTGCCCATCGAGGGCGCGAAAGGGGAGGTATTGATTGTGCGGATTCCAGGTTTTCCAAACCGGGTCATCCTCAAGCACCGGATTTTTATCGCACCGCTGGGAGATGATGTGTTTTGGGCGGGTGCGACCTACGATTGGGATAGCATGGAGTATGAACCCACCGAAGCCCAAAAGCAATACCTGGAAGAACGATTGGCCGAGGTGCTGAAGGTTCCGTATGTATTCATCGAACAGCGCGCAGCTATTCGAGCCACGGTATCCGACCGCCGACCCCTGCTGGGCCGACACCCTATTTTTCCGCAGCTGGTACTCTTTAATGGAATGGGTACGAAAGGTGCTTCGTTGTCGCCTTTCTGGGCGGCTCACCTGGCACAAGTACTTCGCACCGATGCTCCGTTCGATAAGGAAGTCGATTTTATGCGTTTCCAGGATTATGTGGGCGGCGCGGAACGGTTTCAGGAATTGGATTAATCGGGGTTAAAAATACAACAGGCTATTTTTGAAGGCCGTACCATGCCCGCGGCTAATTTTGGTCTGGCTTGCTTTTTATGGAAATGTACACTCGATTTATCGCATGCGGGAGATAATTGGTAGTTTAGCTGAATAAAACCAAATAGAATGAAGACGTGGAATAGCACCTTGTTTCTTGCTGTATTTTCAATAGGTATGGCTGTACGGCCTGTTTTCGCGCAGCCGGCCAATAGTCTTTTCAACGGAAAAGATTTGAGTGGCTGGCATCTGGATGTTCCTGAGATGGATAAGAATCCATCTGTCGCGGCTCCTTTTATCGTGCGGGAGGGCATGTTGGTGAGCCTGGGTAAGCCCGCTGGGCATCTGATTACCGACGCAACCCATAAAAACTACCGGATAGAGGTGGAATACCGGTTTCCCAAAGGACCGGGCAATTGCGGGGTACTGGTGCACGCCTCCCAACCTAGGGCATTGTATCAGATGTTTCCCAAGTCGTTGGAGGTACAGATGGAGCACCAGAATGCCGGTGAATTCTGGTGTATCGTGGAGGATATTACGGTGCCGGATATGGAGGCACGCCGTGGCCCTAAAGCAGAATGGGGGGTTACAGAAGGAAAGGCACGTCGGATAAAGAACCTGACCGACAACTCCGAAAAACCACTGGGCGAGTGGAACCATCTGGTTATTGAATGTGTAAAAAATAAAATAAAGGTCTGGGTCAATGGTGATTTGGTCAATTATGGGTACGATTGTACGGTGTCGGCTGGTCAGGTGGCCTTGCAGTCTGAGGGCTCCGAAGTAGAAATTCGCCGACTCACCCTGGAGCCGATTCGCCGTCTGAGTAAGTAAGGTAGCCGAAATTTTTATCCGTTCTACGGGATCTGTGTATTGACCGAATGGTTGTTGATCGCACCGAAGGGTAGGGGAGATTCAGGAAACCAACCCTACATTCATCGATAAAAAGTAGTCGCTCGTGTAAATATTCCTCCCAAACTTTTAGGCGGATACATTTTTTTCTACCTTGATTGTAAATACAAGGACAATGGGATATCTATCCGGATTTCTGTTGCTGTGTTTTTCACTGGCAGGATGGTATTTTAAACGGGGTAAATTCGTCCAGCGGCTCTTCTGGAGCGCGTTGTTCGCCTATGGAATTGGGGTGGGTACGCTAGGTATGTCGTGGATGTTTGCGGTTCAGACGATTGCGCGCGACTTCCTTTTTGTATCGGCATTCGGAGGGCTGTTCGCATGGGCTGCAGGCTGGAAAAAATCCGGTCTGGCCGCGGTTTCTATCGCGTTGGCGGGTCTTTTCTTTTATGTTCGCCTTGTTTTATGGCCGTTCGCGCTTACCCCGGCCATTGCACTGGATACCAGGGGGGAGCTGTTGCTGGAATTAAAGGAGGGGAAGTCCCTCCGCGAAATAGTGCCGGTGCTGCGCGGGTATGGGTTATCCGCTACCCCGGCTTTCTCGCCGGAATCACCGGAATCCACGGCACTTGATAATTGGTACACCGTCGATATCCCTTCGCGTTTTCCTGCCGAATATCGTTTTCTGGAAAAATGGCTGAGCCGCCACCCGGCGGTAGCTTGGGTAGAGGGCAACGAACAGGTTCTGTCGGAGCCATTGGAGCTGGGTCCTTCCGGAGAAGACAACAACCCCGCCCGATACGGACTGGACGATCCGGGCGTGTCGAGGCTGTGGTCGTTCGATCGGCTAAAGATGGATGAACTGTACGAGGTGTTAGCCTCCATGCAAGGGCAGCCCGTTCGCAAGGCGCTGGTAGCTATATTGGATACCGGGGTGGACGCTGGCCATGAGGATCTGAAATCCAACTTCCGTTCGTTGAAAGCGAGCTGGGATACCGATCCTAAAGGCCATGGTACGCATTGTGCGGGTATTGCGGCGGCCGTTTCGAATAATGGCAGGGGAGTGGCGTCTTTTTCGCGAGATAATCGCTTCGTGCAAGTAACGAGTGTAAAGGTGTTGGGAGCGGGCGGTATGGGCTCTCAGAAAACCATCATCGACGGAATGCTTTACGCGGCTGACCATGGTGCAGATGTCATTTCATTGTCGCTGGGTGGCCCTGGTACGTCATCGAGTCAGCGTGCCTATCGGCAGGCGACGGAATATACCCGAAAAAAGGGGGTGATTGTAGTCGCAGCTGCCGGCAACTCAAACCGCAACGCGACTAATTTTGCTCCGGCCAACACACCGGGTATTCTGTGTGTCAGCGCCGTCGATGCGCAACTTCAACGGGCTGATTTTTCGAATACAGTCGGGGATATTGCGATGGCGGTGGCTGCTCCTGGGGTAGATATCTACTCTACCATCCCTGCTGGCAGCTATGCAAGCTATAGCGGTACATCGATGGCCACCCCTTATGTGGCGGGATTAGCCGCCTTGTGTAAAAGTATTCGGCCGGCACTGACCACTTCCGAATTCTATAAAATTCTCGACACCTACGGTCTGTCCACGCGGCAGACAAAAGAGACCGGGAAATTTATTCAGCCGGCTGCTTCGGTGCGGGCATTGCTGCGGGAACGGAGATAAAGGGCGTCTCAGGAAAGAGGCCGCCCAGGGCTGCGTAGCGTGTATCAACGTCGTTTTTGTGCCGAGCCGGCGGGAGGGGGAGCCATCCCCATACCAGGCATTTTGCTCATTTTATGCATCATTTTGCGCATCTGTTCAAACTGTTTGATAAACAGGTTGACATCGTGGATGGTATGGCCACAACCTTTGGCGATTCGTTGTTTGCGGCTCATATTGAGGGAATCGGGGTTGTCGCGTTCGTAGGGGGTCATGGAGAAGATAATGGCTTCCACGCGCTTGAAGGCATTGTCATCTATGTCGATTTCCTTGGTTAGTTTGGACATGCCGGGGATCATATTCATGAGGCTTTTTAAATCGCCCATTTTCTTGATTTGGTTGATCTGTCCAAGGAAGTCGTTGAAATCAAATTGATTTTTCCGTATTTTCTTTTCCAGCCGGAGGGCTTCCTTTTCATCAAACTGTTCCTGTGCGCGTTCGACGAAGGATACGATATCGCCCATGCCGAGGATACGCTGCGCCATCCGCTCTGGATAGAACATATCCAGAGCATCCATTTTTTCACCGGAGCTTACAAATTTGATGGGTTTGCCGACGGTATATTTGATGGATAGGGCGGCTCCACCGCGGGTATCGCCGTCGAGTTTGGTAAGTACCACGCCGTCGAATTGGATGGCCTCCTGGAAGGCTACGGCGGTATTGACCGCATCTTGGCCGGTCATGGAGTCCACTACAAACAAGGTTTCCTGGGGAAGGACGGATTTTTTCAAATTGGAAATCTCCGTCATCATTTCCTGATCCACTGCAAGCCGGCCGGCGGTATCCACGATGACTACATCGAGGTGGTTGGCTTTGGCATATTCGATTCCTTTCAGCGCAATGTCCAGTGGGTTTTTATTTTCCAGGTCCGAGAACACGGGTACATCGGTTTGCTGGCCCAAAACAGTGAGCTGGTTGATGGCTGCGGGGCGATAGACGTCACAAGCTACGAGGAGTGGTTTTTTATTGCGTTTGGTTTTAAGCCACAGGGCGAGTTTGCCGGAAAAAGTGGTTTTACCGGATCCTTGCAGACCCGCGATGAGTATGACGGTTGGTTTGCCATTGAGGTTGATACCTTCTGCCTGCCCCCCCATCAGCTCTGTCAGTTCGTCTTGAACGATTTTGACCATCAACTGCCCGGGTGAAACCGATTTGAGTACGTTCTCCGCCCCCAGTGCTTTATCCTTTACCTTGTCGGTAAATTCTTTGGCTATCTTGTAGTTGACGTCTGCATCCACCAACGCGCGCCGGATTTCTTTGATAGACTGGGCTACGTTGATTTCGGTAAGTTTATTCGAACCGCTCAGGATTTTAAACGCGCCGTCCAGGCGATCACTCAAACTGTTGAACATGGTGGTTGGTCTTTGATTATTTTGCGCAAATATACTGGTATCCGGCAGATTTTATGCACCGAATGAATTTCAAAAATCCGTACTTCGACCGGAGCTGGTGTGCACGAGCCATAATCGGTCATCCGATGTGGCTTCGTTCGTTTTTCTGGCGCTTTGACGACTTAAAGAATAGGGGGGAGATACTATCTTTTCGGTGCTGTATCTCCCCCCTGTCTCTCGGCGCGGTTTATTGCAGGCGTTTGCCGCGCGCGTCCACCACTTCTACCCAGCGGCCTTTGGCGACGGCGCTAATGGATTGGTCGTACATGGCGCTGCATGCGGTGGCTGGCAGATAGTATTTTCCTGGATAGGCCGCATTCAGTTGAACGCGGAACACCTTAACCTGATTTTCATTAAGTGTGAAAAAGGTGTTCACCCTATCGTCGCGGATATCCTGGTAATCGTAGCTGCTTTGTGTGCCTGCCTCCATTTCATCCATGCGTTGGTTGATAATTTCCCAGCCGGAAGGGAATACCTGGCTCAAGGCGAGTCCCAGGAACGGTTGCGGCCGGGTACCGGGGTGTGCGATGCGCACTTCGGCGATAAAATCCTTGCCCTGGGGCAGTTGTTCGGGTGTCAAGGCTGCACCGTCCATGGTTCGGAAGCTGAGTTGAATATTCAGGTCATTGGCTTCATTGGCTTCTTGACCGGGAGCGGCTTGACCGCGGTAGATGAAGCGGGCGTAGATTTTGGATTTGCCGGTATTTTTCAGCAGGGCACGTCCCGATTGGAGTTGGGCGCTGCTGAGGCGAATCTGCATGAGGGGCGTTTTGGAACCGGCCTGAGCGAGTGCGGACCCGGGCATTTGCCAGTTGAACCGCAGCTCGGAGGCCAGGTTTTGGTCTCCGGCGTAGCGCGACATGGCTACCAAAGCCTGCGCGGTACTTTGGGTACTCCACCAGGATGCGGAGCTGAGCTCCTCTGAAATGAGCAGGGCTACCTGTGCGGCGCGTTTCATGTCTTTTATCAGCAGCAGGGACTCGAGCATCAGGGCGCGGTCGCGAAGGTCAGATCCGTAGGTGCCGTCCAGCTCGGTATAGGCGGCGATTTTGGTGGGCTGGTTCTGTATCAGGTCTTTGGCGACCTGGGCTTTGCCTGCCAATGCATAGGATGCGGCCAGGCGCCAGCGGGCGGCTTGTTTCAGGTTCTTGGATACGCGCAAGCGGTTCATGGAAGCGAGGTCGGGTTGTCCGGCCAGCGCGAGGGTGTATAGGCGGTAGGCCTGGTTGAGCTGCATGCTTTCTTCCGTTCCGAAGCCATAAACGGCCAGTTGGGGATCCCAAAGGCGGGCTGCTTTTTTCTGAAATTTCAGCCAATCGCTCAGTACATTCTGGGGTACGAGGAAGCCCTGTGCTTTCGCTTCGAGGAGAAAATGGCCGGCGTAGCTGCTGTTCCACTGGTTGGGTTCGCTGTCGCCGGGCCAGTAGGCAAAGCCACCTTCGGCGGTTTGGAAAGATCGAATCCGTTCGATGCCCGCTTTGATATTATGGTCGGTACTTTGCTGGGCTTTTGGCGAGAGCGCCATCAGCTTTTCGGCGAAGAGTTGGGGGAAGCAAGCGGAAACGGTTTGTTCCAGGCATCCGTAGGGATATTGCAGGAGATACTCCATGCGTTCGCCGAGGTTGAGGGGCAGCATTCCGCTTACTTCCAGTATTCCGCTGCGTGTTCCGGCAATTCCGATTGGGCGGAGGTCTGGCGTCCAGGATTGCCCAGGTTCCAGTATTTCCGAATAAATGGTAGTAGCGTATGGAGCTGGGTTGCGCACCTGTATTTCAATTTCCTGGCGGGCGGTCTCTCCGCCGCTGCTGGCAATTATTTGAAAACGGGCTATTCCCTGGCTATTTTTGACGCGGATAGGAAAAAAAGCCATTTGATTACCGGTGCCATTGAAGGAGAGGCTGGTCGAGGCGTTTTCCACGGCGACCCGTCCGCTGGTTTCCTTAATGGTCAGGCGTACCTGCCGGATAGTATTTTCATTTGCAAAAACATTGATGGGAAGCTGGAACGCATCTCCGGGCGCGAGTATCCGGGGGGCAGAGGCGAGCACCATGAGCGGATTACGGACCTGTGCCCGTTGTTCCACTTTTCCGTATGCGCCGTTGGAGGCAGCTACGACCATTACCCGTACGGCACCTACATAGTTGGGCATATCGATTACGTGTCGGGCGCTTCCTCCTTTCTTCAAAGTGAAAGGGCCTAAGTGACGTACTACGGGTTCGAATCGGTTGGCGGTGTTGTTGAGTGCGCTGGGGTCGAGGGCACCATCGCCACCGATGGATACCACGTGATCGAGGCTACCGCTATAAGCACCCAGTACCTGGTTATAGACATCCCAGGTGTGTATTCCCAGTGCTTCGCGGGCGTAGAACGTCTCGCGGGGATCTGGTGTCTGGTATCGGGTGAGGCCGAGCAGTCCCTCATCTACTACGGCGAGGGTATAGGCCATGTCCTTGCCATTTTTTTCGCGAACTTCCACTGTAAATGGCTGGGAGGGTTTAAGTACGGCGGGCATACGAAGGGTAGGCTGCAGCTTGGTGCCTGGGTCTTCCACTTCGATAGGGACGATACCATACAGACGGATAGGAAGGTCGTTGGCGACCTGGCCATGGGGTTGTATCAAGGATACATGTGCATATACATTGGGCGCCATTTCTGGTGTGAGCTTGAAGGAAACGGTGTTATCGCCTGGGTTGGAGGGGACCCAGAATGTTTGGATTACCCGGCTGCCATTTTCCAATGAAACCAATATGTTGCCTTTTTGTCCACCAGGGATTCGCATGGTAGCCGTTTCACCTACCTGGTATTTTGCTTTATCCGCCTTGAAGCTGAGCATGGCGGCTACTGCCCGAAACTGCGTCTGGTCGCCCTCCTCAAACCAGGGGTTGCCTACATAGATATAGTCGCCGGAGCAGTGGCCACCGGATTCATCGCAAACGCGAATCAGGTAGCGGCCTTGTATGGTAGGCTGGAACGTCCAGGTAGCTATCCCGTCCTCGTCGGTCGT
>Ga0172373_10008527_pt1 | contig 12984 bp, 16 predicted proteins | sample Lak10m_2_FD_114546 | JGI IMG/M metagenome (GOLD analysis project Ga0172373, IMG submission 114546) | Freshwater microbial communities from Kabuno Bay, South-Kivu, Congo - kab_092012_10m | ecosystem: Environmental > Aquatic > Freshwater > Lake | place: Democratic Republic of the Congo... | reverse complement strand
TGCGGCAAAGAGCGGAAATCCCTGTCACTATGCCAGCGCGGACGAGGCATTGCCACCCGGGCCAGAATGGATCGAAGCCCAATGGAATGCCGCTCTCCGCTTGGAAAACGAGTCGCATTCCCCAGTCTGGTTGATTCTTGATGAAATTCAAAAAGTCCGGGGATGGAGCGAAGAAGTGAAGCGCCTGTGGGACGCTGATCCGGACAGCAAAATACAGCCCCTGCTTCTTGGCTCCTCGGCCTTATTGCTACAAAAAGGTCTTTCAGAAAGTCTTGCCGGCCGTTTTTTTCTGCACCGCTGCAGCCATTGGACCTACCCCGAAATGCGCGGCGCTTTCGGGTGGGATTTGGACACTTGGTTGCTCTATGGCGGCTATCCTGGAGCCGCGAATTATATCCACGATACCGAGCTCTGGCTCCGCTACATCAACGACTCCCTGATCGAGACCACTCTCTCGCGAGACATCCTCCAATTGGAGACTGTCGCCAAGCCCGCCTTGTTGCGGCATCTCTTCGGCCTGGCCACCCACTATCCGGCCCAAATTTTGTCATTCAATAAAATGCTCGGGCAGCTTGTGGATGCAGGCAATACAACGACGCTATCGCATTACCTGCAGCTTTTGGGACAAGCCTTTCTAATCAGCGGCCTCTCGGCCTACTCCGGCGGTGAGGTGCGGCGGCGCGCCAGCAGCCCCAAACTGATCATTCAAAACAACGCACTCATCTCGGCTGGAAATCCCAAATTCCTCACGACGGACAGCCTCGATCCCGCTTGGCGGGGACGACTCATTGAAAACGCTGTTGGTGCTGCGTTAATGCAAAAATACAACACCCCTGGCAGTGGAGTCCACTATTGGCGAGAAGGCATAATTGAGGCCGATTTCATCATAAGCGACGGCCCCAGCCTCCTTGCGATTGAAGTGAAAAGCGGTCGCCCCAACAAAGTATCCGGCCTCGCCGCCTTCAAAAAAAAATATCCCAAATCCTCCGCGCATATTATCGGATCAAGCGGCATTCCCTTGGAGGAATTTTTTGAAAATCCAAACTCCATCCAACCTCATCCATTTTGCTGAATTTGACGCACACAACTTTGCTTGCGCCTCATTTTTCGACTTATCTCGATATGTGACCCGCGAAACTTTTCAAATACGAATACATTTTCGGACGCTCGAAAGCCAGTTGCATCCAGATTTTCGAAACCGACTCCCCATTCGTCGACATCCGAATTTCTTTCGACGACGCTGCTGCGCCGGAATTTTTCGAGCATCTTGGAAATGCGGCGAACCCGATCTGCCATTGACTCCGGTTTTGTCGAACATAGCGTTAGACGGCCATGAAAACCTTTACCGCCCGGGAGTTCAACCATTCGTCAAAACTCGTTGACGATCTCCACGCAGGAGAGCAACTCGTCGTCACCGCCCGTTGGAAGCCCGCCCACAGCCTCGAGGACGGCATCCGCGAACTCATCAAAGGCGACCGCATCCTGAAAAAAAGCACCTACGCGAATGTGTGAACGATTTAATCAAAACTGAACCGTTGCCGATGGGATGTTTCATGATACTATTGCTCTCATGCAATCTATAACCGTTGCCGACCTCCGGAACCGGTTTGCGGATGTTTCCACCGCGATCCGGCATGGCGAAAAGTTGCTCGTCACAATGCGGGGCGTTCCGTTCGCCACCCTGTCGCCCGTGGGCAAATCTTCGAAAACAACACTCGAATGGCCCGACCGATCGGCCTGGCGCGCCCGGATTTTTCCGAAAAAACCAACCGATGGAGTGGATCGCGGTGTTCTCGACTACGACCGCGGCGAGACATGACCGCGAACTACGCGGATACCGGAATTCTTTTGAAGTCCTATGTGCTCGAGGTCAATTCCCACGAGGCCGAGCTTATCCTGCGCGGAATGGGCGCGCCGTTTTGCTACTCCCTCATCCATGGGCTCGAAATTCCGAATGCGATTCGCCTGAAAGTTTTTCGCCGTGAAATCACTGCGCCGCAGGCTTCCGCTGCCCTTCGTGCCTTCCGCGCCGATCTCGACAAAGGGCTTCTGGAGCGATCCACAACGGTGCTTCCCGCGATTTTCCTGCGCGCCGAAAAACTTTCCGAAAAACACTCGGCGAAACTTGGCACTCGCAGTCTCGACCTCCTGCATGTCGCCGCCGCGCTGGAGTCCGGTTGCAAGCGCTTCGCCTCGCTCGATGCCCGGCAGCGCGAATGCGCAAGGCTTGAAAAGTTGGAGTTGCACCCAGCCGGTTTTCCCCTTGATGTGGTAATTCCAAAATCGTGAATGACACCAAGCCCCTCCCGCTCGCCGGCATTGACGCCGCCATTCTCGTTGGTGGACTTGGGACGCGACTGCGGGGCGTGGTGGACGATGTGCCGAAACCATTCGCGCCAGTGCTCGGGCGACCCTTCCTATTTTACCTCCTCGACATGCTCGCCCTGCGCGGCGCCCGCTCGGTCACGCTCTGCAGCGGATACATGGCCGAATTCGTCCGTGAAAAAACCGGCGCCGAGTGGCTCGGCATGCCCATCCACCACTCGGTCGAAACCGAACCGCTCGGCACTGGCGGAGCGCTGGCGAACGCCAAGGATTTTCTCGATAGCCCGCGCGTTCTGGTGATCAACGGCGACACTTGGCTCGAACCTGATTTTCAAGCCTTCCTCGAATCCGCCGAATGCGGCAATTTCTGCATCGCCGCTGTCAAGGTCCCCGACGCCTCTCGCTACGGAACCCTCGAAACCACTCCAGATGGCCGTCTGCTCGCCTTCCGCGAAAAATCCCCCACGCCCGCACCCGGGCTGATAAACGCGGGAATGTATCTCGTCTCACAGGAAATCCTCGCCTCCCTTCCTCAAAAACGCATTTCACTGGAAGCTGAAATCCTCCCCGGCTTGGCTACCGCAGGCCGCATACAGCTTTTCGAAACCGAATCCCCATTCCTTGACATCGGCATCCCGACCGACTATGCCGCTGCGCCGGATTTTGTAAGACATCTAGAAATAATCCAAAAATGAACCTGAACAATTATCTGGAGGCTTGAATGTAAATATTTCTAGAAGCGCTTTTCTTTTTCTTGAGCCTAAAACCTGTATTGTTTAACAGGTTTACTTTGGAGAATGTTTGAAAATCCTCACAGAAATAAATCCTTCACTGATCAGTTTCCCAGCAATAAAATTTCAATGAAAACCAAGCCTCTCAATATTCAAAAAACCAAGTTGGAAGGCGTATTTCTCATCGAGCCACCCACAATTTTCGAAGATTTTCGAGGAACATATGTTGAGACATACAACCAAGAGCAATACAATGCAGCTGGCATAATAGGGCCGTTTATTCAAGATGATATTTCTGTTTCGTCGAGGCATGTTCTGCGAGGCATTCACGGAGATTCCGAAACTTGCAAATTGGTATCCTGCCTGCATGGCAGCTTCTACTTGGTAGTGGTCAATAATGACCCAGACTCCAAGCAGTTTCAGCAGTGGGAAGCATTTACTCTATCTGATCAAAACAGAATGCAGGTCTTGATTCCTCCAAAGTTTGGAAACGGGCATGTTGTTCTTAGTCAAGAGGCTATTTTTCATTATAAACAAACAACCTACTACGACCAAGCCGGCCAATTCACAATAAAATGGAACGATCCCAAACTTGGCATCTGGTGGCCAGTGAAAAACCCCATGCTATCAAAGCGTGACGAATAATTAAGCAAATGAAGGCACTTATCACCGGAATTACGGGGTTTGTTGGTAGTCATCTTGCGGAATACATTACTTCGGCACATTCTGAAGTAGAAGTTTCTGGAACAAAAAGATGGAGAAGCCCTAAGGATAATATTCGCGGCATACTAGACAAAATTCATTTGCATGATTGTGATCTGAGGGATTTATCTTCTTTGATAAATGTTTTAAATGAAGTTAAGCCTGATTTAATTTTTCATCTCGCCGCTCAATCCTTTGTTACAACTAGTTTTTTGGCGCCGGTTGATACATTGGAATGCAATGTCATTGGAACCACAAATCTTCTCGAAGCTATCAGAATAACAAAAATTGATCCACTTGTTCATATTTGCAGTTCTTCAGAAGTCTATGGACAGGTGACAAAAGAAGATTTGCCAATTAAGGAAGATTGCCCACTGCGCCCAGTTAGTCCTTATGCTGTTAGCAAAGTCGGCGAGGACATGGTTGCATTCATGTATTGGAAAGCTTATGGGGTAAAAACGATCCGCACAAGAATGTTCACCCATAGTGGCGCCCGGCGCGGGGAAGTTTTTGTAGATTCTTTTTTTGCTCAACAGATAGCCAAAATTGAACTCGGTTTACAAAAACCAGTCCTTCGTGTAGGAAATCTTGATTCTGTTCGCACTTTTGCAGATGTTCGCGATACAGTTCGCGCTTACTGGTTGTTACTTCAAAAATGCGCTCCCGGTGAAGTGTATAATATTGGCGGCGACAAAACGATGACGATCAGGGAAATGCTTGATAGATTGCTTGCGCTCACCACCTATAAAAATAATATCGAAATTGTAGTTGATAAAGCACTGCTAAGACCGGCTGATGTGACTTTACAAATTCCATCTGCCGAAAAATTCAAATCCGAGACCAACTGGCAACCGGTGATACCTTATGAACAGACACTCCAGGACATGCTTGAATATTGGAGGCGTGAGCTTGTTAGGTAATGATCACCTCCGCAGAACTTTTTAAAGCTTAAAATCCGTGATAATCAGTCGCACTCCATATCGGGTTTCATTTTTTGGAGGTGGCACAGACTACCCATCATGGTATAGAACTGAAGGGGGATCTGTATTATCATCTTCAATAGATAAATACTGCTATATATCTTGTCGCTATCTGCCTCCATTTTTTGATATTCGTCATCGCATCGTTTGGTCACACATTGAAACTGTCGGCACTATCCAGGAAATCCTACACCCGGCTATTAAAGGCGGTCTTCAGTTTTTAGGGTTTGATGAATCAAATGGTTTGGAAATTCACCACCAAGGTGACCTTCCCGCTAGGAGCGGTATTGGATCTAGCTCTACTTTTTCTGTCGGTTTAATAAAGGCTCTTTTGGCTCTCCGAGGTCAAGAAATCTGTAAATTTGATCTTGCTACAAAAGCTATAGACTTGGAGCAAAACTACCTGAAAGAAAGTGTTGGATCGCAAGACCAAATTGCAGCAGCTTTCGGCGGATTAAATGTAATTCGATTTTTGCAGAACAATACTTTTGAGGTTAATGCGTTAAATATTTCAAAAAATAGGATTTCCGACCTCGAAAAAAACCTTCTACTTCTTTACACTGGAGAAAGTAGAATGGGCGGAGCAGTTGCGGCTAAGGTTATATCGAGCTTAAAGCAAAATGCTAGCCATCTCAAAAAACTTGCTTCCATGGTTGATAAAGCAGCTCAAATCCTTATTGGCGATCATAGCTTGGAGGATTTTGGCGGTTTGCTCCATGAATCTTGGATGCTAAAGCGCGAGTTGGCAGATTGCATTTCTAATGGAATGGTCGATGAAATCTACCAAAATGCTCTCAAGCATGGTGCGCTCGGCGGAAAGCTTCTTGGAGCAGGATCCAAGGGTTTCATGCTTTTCTATATTCCTTTGGAAAAACAGGCTGCCGTAAAGAAAGCCCTGTCAAACTATTTATGGGTTCCGATTCAACTCAACTCGGAGGGAAGCAGTATCATTTACCATGGGTCGAATTTTTAATTAACTTGATATGAAAACATTAGGACTTGAACTTTATTCAAAAATGTATACCGCGCGCCGGTCGGAACAGCGTATCATGGAGGAATACTCCAAAGATGAGATGAAAACGCCTATGCACATGTCCATGGGACAGGAAGCGATTCCTGCCGCTGTTTGTCAAGCTCTGCACCCAGATGACCAAATTTATGCTACCTATCGAAGTCACGCAGCATTTTTGTCAAAAACCAATGATGTGGAGCGTTTCTTTGCGGAGCTTTTCGGCAAGGAAACAGGAACCGCTCAAGGTAAGGCTGGGTCCATGCATATCGCCGATCACAAAAAGGGACACATGTGCTCTTCAGCGATAGTGGCCAGTTGCGTGCCCGTAGCAGTTGGCGCCTCCTTTGCTCAAAAAAAACAGAAGTCTGGTCGAATCGCGTGCGTTTTTTTTGGAGATGGAGCGGTGGATGAGGGAAGCGTCTGGGAGAGTTTAAATGTTGCCTGCGCTATGCGGCTCCCCACACTCTTTGTTTGCGAGGATAATAATCTTGCAGTCCACACAGCGAGCTATGTGCGCCAAGGTTACAAATCGCTAAGCGCTATCTTGCGCGCATTCGAGTGCAATGTTTTCGAGTCTGCTTCAACAGATGTAGAAATTCTTTATAATACTGCAAAAGAGGCTATAAGCTCAATTAAATTAAATAGCCGCCCATCATTCCTGCATTTTAAATGCTATAGGTATCTTGAGCATGTCGGTGTAAATGAGGACTTCAATGTTGGATACCGATCAAAGGAGGAATATGAGGAGTGGCGAAAGCAGGATTCTTTGGATATGCAGCGTAAGAGGCTTTTAGATGAAGGTCTAGGAGATATTGTAAAAAATTTGGAAACCGAAATAAACATTCGTATAGATTTAAGTATAGGAAAAGCTCGCCAAGCAGCCTGCCCTGAAATCAAATCTCTTTATAAAGGAGTTTATTATGAGGAAAATTAGTTATTGCGCGGCATTAAACGAGGCTACTCGCCAAGAGATGGAACGAGATTCCAGCGTGTTTATTTACGGAATTGGCGTGCCGGACCACAAAAAAATCTTTGATAGCACGGCTGGGTTGCTTGAGCAATTCGGGCCGGACCGATGCTTTGACACCCCGCTTTGCGAGGAAGCAATGACCGGGTTCGGCCTTGGGGCAGCGATAAACGGCTTGAGGCCCATTCATGTGCACATTCGGGTAGACTTTCTTCTCTTAGCCATGAATCAGTTGGTCAACATGATATCTAGCTTCGCATACTCTACAGGCGGGCAGGTTGGTGTTCCGATTGTCATACGCGTGGTGGTGGGGCGAGGTTGGGGCCAAGGTTTTCAACATAGCAAGAGCCTACACTCTTACTTTTCTCACATTCCTGGGCTAAAAGTGGTTTTACCCACCACGCCGCGCGATGCCAAAGGGCTACTGACTTCCGCAATCAGAGACAACAACCCTGTTGTCTTTATCGAACACCGCTGGCTCTACTGGGCAGTTGAGGATGTTCCAGAAGAGCCATTCACCATTCCTATAGGGGAAGGCAACATCCTCAGGCAGGGTCAAGATATTACCGTCGTTGCTACATCTTGGATGAATATTGAGGCGCTCAAGGCCGCTGAAATCTTGCAGAAGCAGGGAGTTTCGGTTGAGATCGTCGATCCTAGGGCAATTGCCCCGTTTGACGAATCTCTTGCTGTTGAGTCGGTGAAAAAAACCGGCCACTGCATTGTCGCCGACAATGATTGGGTGGACTGCGGTTTCAGCGCCGAAGCCGCTGCTAGAATCTCCGAAAAATGTTTCGGCCATCTTAAGTCGCCTGTAACGAGGATCGGCTTTGCTCATACACCCTGCCCAACAGTCCGAATCCTCGAAAACGAATTCTACCCTGGGGCAGAAAAAATAGTGCGAGCGATCGAACAGAAACTTGGGCTTGCCCAAACCGATTTGTCCAAGGAAGATTTTTTCAGCCACGAAAACCGATTTAAAGGCCCATTTTAACCGTGATAAGAGATAACAAAAAAAATCTAAATACCATTCAGTTGCAGGAGTTGACAACTGGAGATTTCGCCCGACTTTTCGACACCACACTGAAAGATATTGAAACAAATTTCGGGGACAAAATTGCGGGAAAAGATTTCCGCTACAGAATAATCGAAGGGGTAGAGCTTGATCAGGTTCTTGAAAATATTCTTAAAACCATTGACTCGGGTGAACTTAGCCTCGCCGGCCCTGAAGGCAAGGCCCGCTGGGAAAAAGGGTGGGGCGAAAATCTGCATAGTTTAGAAAGTTGCAACTTTGATGTCACGCAGTTGGTCCCAAAATACATCCGGAAAAATCAACCGGTTCGTCTGGACCAGAGGTATGTTATGCCTGTAGATTCTCAATTTGAATTCAACTGGTATACGATCTTCCGAGAGTGGTTTTTCAAAACCTATCTTAAGGATTTTGATAACATATATGAATTTGGGTGCGGCTCTGGCTTCAACCTTGTGGTGCTCGCAAATTTGTTTCCGGAAAAAAAACTTTTCGGGATGGATTGGGCGTCTGCATCAATGAATATTGCCAACAAATTGTCGACTGTTTACGGATGGAAGATGGAGGGTCGGTTATTCGACTTCTTTGCTCCTGACCGGAGTCTCAAAATCGCCCCTAACAGCGCGGTTATTACAATCGGTGCACTCGAGCAAACAGGAAAGAATTTCGAGGAGTTCCTTCAGTATCTACTCGACTCGAAGCCGGCTCTCTGCGCCCACATTGAGCCCATATGTGAGTGGTATGATGATAAGGTGCCTGCGGACCAAGCGGCGATCAGGTTTCACAAGGCGCGCAAATACTGGGAAGGCTTCCCTCAGCGGCTCGAAGCTCTCGAGCGCGAGGGCAAGGTGGAAATTTTAAAGCGTAAGCGCTCATTCTTCGGAAGTTTGTTTCTCGAGGGATATTCGCAAATCATTTGGAAGCCAATATTCTGCTGATATGGATCTACGGTTGAAGGGCAGGTGCGCACTAGTAACCGGCGGAAGCCGCGGCATCGGGCGGGCCATCTCGCTGGCGCTCGCCGAGGAGGGGTGCCATGTCGCAATCTGCTCCCGCAGCCCCGAAACTCGTGCCCAAACAGTCGCAGACCTGCTCGAGCGGGGTGTAAAGGCATTAGGCGTTGCGGCAGATGTGGCAGTTCAAGGCGATGCCGAGCGCGTAACAAATGAGGTCCTTGGAGCTTGGGGCCGGATCGATATATTAATTAACAATGCCGGCGGCGGAGGACGATGGGGCTCCCAAGTTGTAGAAAATACCCCAGAAAGCGTGTGGAAAGAAGTCTACGAAAAAAATGCTCTTGCAGCAGTGCGGTTCACGAGACTCATAATACCGCACATGCGTCGGCATAAATGGGGGCGCGTGGTTACTATAACTTCAGTTTACGGCCGAGAAGGTGGCGGACGCCCATGGTTTAACATGGCAAAAAGCGCACAGACCAGCATGATGAAAACGCTTGCCATGAACCACGAACTGGCAAGGGATGGAATAACCTTTAACAGCGTTGCCCCAGGAGCAATCGCCATTCCCGAAACGGGCTGGGATGAGGAAAGGATCAAAGACCCCGCAGCCTTTGAAAAAATGGTCCTCAAGAACTATCCTCTCGGGAGGTTGGGAACCCCGGAAGAGGTTGCTGCCGTTGTAGCATTCATTTGCTCCGACCGCGCCAGCCTCGTCAACGGGGCGTCGATTGCCGTGGACGGGGCCGAAAGCCGGAGTTTCTAGAATGAATTTGAAACACCGTTACTCGCTGATGATGCTCTCTCTGAATGAAATCGAAGGACTGAAAGAGATTTTACCGAGGATTCCCCGCAATTTTTTGCACGAGGTTGTCGTTGTTGACGGCGGTTCAACGGATGGCTCGATCGAATTCGCAGAAAGTTTCGCCCTTAAGGTAATCCGTCAGCAAAGTAAAGGCATCGTCAACGGAATTAAGGAGGGATTCGAGGCGCTTACCGGCGATGTTATTATCCAATTTACCCCGGATAACAACATGATACCTGAAAGAATTCCGGACCTGATTGCTAAGATGGAAGAAGGGTATGACATGGTTGTTGTCTCCAGGTATCTCCCTCCAGCAAAAAGCCTGGACGACCACCTGATTTCTGGTTTCGGAAACTGGATGTTTACGGCCATGGTGAATGTCTTGTTTAAGACAAATTATACAGATGTATTAGGTTTTTATCGCGCTTACAGAATTGATCTACTGAAAGAACTCAACCTAGACATCAAGCTCTCGATCGACACTCAGCTTAATATTCGATGCGCCAAGAGGAAGAAGAAAGTTGCCGAAATTCCTGGGGATGAACCCCCGCGCATTGGCGGCAAAAGTAGCCGAAGCATCATCTGGAATGGCCTCGTCGAACTCCATACAATAATAGACGAATGGTTGCACTACTCGCGATAAATTTATGATTGATCGAGCTATTTTAGATTCATTTCGCGGCAGGAATGTCCTAATTACTGGTGGGACTGGTCTCATCGGGCGACAAATCACGAGGATTCTTTGTGACGCAGAGGCTTTCGTTAAGCTCGTTTCGTTAGATAAATTGAATGTCGATAGCCGAGCTAGTCACATTTTTGGTGATTTGACCGATTTCGGGTTTTGTAGGCAGGCGACACAAGGCATGGATTTTGTTTTTCATATCGCTGGAATCAAGGGGTCTATAGAAGTCACGAAAAGCAAGCCCGCAAGCTTCTTTGTGCCGCTTCTCATGATGAACACAAACATGCTTGAAGCTTGCCGCAGTAATAAAGTGGGAAAAATTGTTTACACAAGCTCCATCGGCGCTTATCCAAGCGCCGAGGTATTCATTGAGTCGGAGTCATCAGATGAAAAACCTCCGATGGATATGTTTCCAGGCTGGGCTAAACGAATGGCAGAGATGCAGGTGCGCGCCTACCAGATCCAATACGGGCTTCAAAACTTCGCTATTGTCCGCCCGTGCAATGTCTATGGTCCAGGAGATAATTTTGATCCCGAAAACGCGATGGTGATCCCCTCGCTGATGTCCCGCATACGCAAAAAGGAGGACCCGGTGGTCATCTGGGGAGACGGCACAGCCGTCCGCGATTTCGCCTACAGCGAGGATGTGGCCGAGGGCGTGATTCTGGCGCTCCATCACGGCACCGGGGGTCGCTATGTGAACCTCGGCAGCGGGCAGGGATACACGGTCCGGCAACTGGTCGAGGCGCTCCATAGTTTTATCCCGTTCAACTACGCCTTCGACACAACGAAATCTTCCGGGTTTCCCAAGCGCGTCATGGACATTTCGCTGGCTCGAAAAATCATCGGATACAACCCGCAAACTTCACTTGTCGAGGGGCTGAAAAAAACTTGGAGCTGGTATATTGAAAACGAAAAGGAATACCTCTCCAGACAGAATTATTTTGCAAAATCCCATGCTTAAGAATGCGCGTGTTCTCGTGACCGGCGGAGCCGGTTTTATCGGCAGCAACTTGGTTTTGAGGCTTGTTGAAGCCGGCGCCAAGGTGCGTGCCACTACCCACTCCCACGAGCCTGTCGTCGTCAATCCATCCGTGGAATATTTTAAAGGCGACCTCACCCATATGGAGGACTGTAAGAGCGCCGTGGCTGGAGTTGATTATGTATTCCACTGCGCTGCTTCTACATCTGGTGCAGCCGTGATGAAAAAGTCTCCGCTCGCGCATATCACGCCAAATCTTGTCATGACATCGCAGCTTATGGAGGCGGCCTATATGGCGAAGGTCAAGAAGTTCGTTTACCTCAGCAGCAGTGCCGCCTACCCACCGACAGGAGACCGACCCGTGCAAGAGAGCGAAATGTTCGAAGGGGACCCCTACGATATCTACTTCGGGGTCGGCTGGATGAAACGGACGGCCGAATGGCTGGGCATTTTTTACTCACAAAAATTGAAGGACCCGATGCCAGTTACCATTGTTCGTCCGTCGAATATCTTTGGACCTCGCGACAAGTTTTCTCCGGAAACATCCCATGTCACTGCTGCGTTGATTCGTCGAATCGTCCAGCGAGAAAACCCATTTGTTGTTTGGGGCACCGGAAACGATATTCGTGACCTGCTTTATGTTGAGGATTTTCTGGACGGGCTGCTGTTAGCATTCCATGATTCCTCCCCTTATCTCGCCGTAAATATTGCTGCCGGCAGCGGAAATAGTGTTAAAGAGGTGATCCAAATTCTTTTAGATTTGGATAGTTTTCATGAAGCGGATGTGCAGTTCGATACAACCAAGCCTCAAATGATCCCAGTTAGACTGATCGACAACTCCCTTGCAATAAATAAGCTAGGTTTTAAACCCAGATTTACACTCCGTGAAGGTTTAAATAAAACAGTAAATTGGTATAGGGAAAACCAATTTTCATGGACCCGTTGAATGAGATACGGGTATAAAAATAAGCGGACTTCTGACTAAGGATGAGTTCCAAACATCTTGCAAATTGGAAGATTATCGGAAAGAAAAAAAGCTATGATGCACCACCATGGATTTCGCATAGCATCCATAAGGTTTTACTACCCGACGGCCGAGAGATCGATGACTTTAACCAAGTTGAGATACCTGATTATGCTGTAATTGTCGCGACAACAGTTGAAGGAAAATACATTCTAGAACGCCAGTATAAGCATGGAATCAGATCAGTCACACTCACACTACCAGGCGGATCGATAAACGATAATGAAGCTCCCCATGAGGCTGCAAAGCGCGAGCTTCGTGAAGAAACCGGCTTTATAGCAGATGAATGGAAACATCTCGGCACATTCGTCACCGATGCTAATTATGGGTGTGGACGCGCATGGGTATTCAGAGCTAAAAAAGCGGTTCAAATATCCCCACCGAACTCAGGCGATCTTGAGGAGATGGAAATTGTGAACTTCTCAGTTGGAGAGATTTTTGATAAACTAAAATCTGGAGAGATTGTAGCAACTGCGGCAGTAGCCGCTCTTGGCATAGCACTGATTAGTGAGTTTGATTTTCAAGATCCCAACGCACCTTGACCCCCTATTCAATAAATCCCTTTGATTTACAATGGGGATAATTCAATTAGGCGACAAGTCGGCCCCCTAACGACTGTCTTTTCGCTTTTATCAAGCAAGTCAACATTATCCATGAAATTCAATGCGTAGGGAGTTTGAACCTCATTAACAAACCACTCTCTTTTATTATCTTTAATATTTTTTCTATTGTATGATACAAGACCCTTATCCCAATCAACTGCTAAAATATATTTTATATTTTGTTCC
>Ga0172373_10008526_pt1 | contig 12986 bp, 11 predicted proteins | sample Lak10m_2_FD_114546 | JGI IMG/M metagenome (GOLD analysis project Ga0172373, IMG submission 114546) | Freshwater microbial communities from Kabuno Bay, South-Kivu, Congo - kab_092012_10m | ecosystem: Environmental > Aquatic > Freshwater > Lake | place: Democratic Republic of the Congo... | reverse complement strand
GGCGTGCAGCGCGAGCACGCGCGCATACACGGCACACGCCGCTTCGCGCTCGCCGCGATCTTCATGCAAGTTTGCGAGGTTCATCCACGCGGGCAAATACTTTGGGTTGAGTTGCAGCGCGCGGCGTAACTCGATTTCGGCGAGTTCGGCACGCTGCAGATCGTCGGCGTAGATCACGCCGCGGTTCAGATGCGCCTCTTCGGGGCCATCGAGACCGAGTTCGAGCGCGCGAGCGTAACTCTTCAGCGCGGCTTCAGGCTCGCCGCAGCGCCGTTGCATGCGCGCGAGGTTGTACCAGGTGTCGGCCAGCGCAGGCCATTGCGCGAGCACCTGCTGCAGCGTGGTGGCGCTGCCCGCCCAGTCTCCGCTGCGTTCCTGCTCAGCCGCGCGGGCCAGCAGGCGCTCAGCCGCAGCGTGACTTTCGTTCATCGGCCCTGATCTCACCGTAAGCCTGGGCTCACCGGAAGACCGCGTGCAGTACTCGATCGCCCGGCCTGATGCCCCGGCGCGCCGCCTCGCCGCCGCGTAATTCGAGGATGGCCTTGACCGGGACATCGGGCCCGACCGGATCGAGCGAGTGGGGGGTGGCGTTGGCGAAGATCGCGGCGATGCGTCCGCGCGCATCGATGAACAGCATGTCGAGCGGGATGTAGGTGTTCTTCATCCAGAAGTACGACACCCGCGGTGCTTCATTGACGAACAACATGCCCTGATCGGCCGGTAGCTCACGCACGAACATCAAGCCCTGGCGCTGGCGCGAGGCCGTATCAGCGATCCAGATGCGAAACCGGTGACTGCCGGCCTGCGAGCGGATGTCGAGTTCCCCTTGCGGGTAAGTGGCGAGGTCTTGAAGCGGCGGCTCGCCGACGCCGCCTTGGCCGGTTGCGACCGGGGCCCCGCACAGGGCGAGCAGCAGCGCCACACCGAGGGCTGGCATCCAACCAGAGGGTCTGTTCATAGGCTCCGCAGCATACCCCGAGCGGCCCGAGTAAGCGGAATGGCGCGCTGCGGTGTCAAAAAACGATCGAGACCTTGCTAGACTCGGGGTATTAATGATTCGGCAACGACTCAAGGCATGGTTACGCGTCGCGGCGGTGGTGTTGCTGCCCTGCGTGCTCGTGGCTTGCGCCGCGTTCGGTCCCCGGCTTGAGACCCCGCAGCTGTCGATCGCTGGCGTCGAACTCGTCAAGGGCGAACTGTTCGAGCAGCGGTTCAAGGCCCGGTTGCGGGTGCAAAACCCCAACAACATCGAACTCGCTGTGCGTGGCATCACCTACACGCTGGAGCTCGGTGGCGAAGAGTTGGGTCGTGGTCTCTCCGGCAGCAGTTTCGTGGTGCCGGCGCGCGGCGAGGCGGAGTTCGATATGTTGGTGACCGCCAATCTGGCGGGCACGCTGTTGAAAATTATCGAGCGCGCGCGGCGCGACGGCGGCCTGCCGGACGAACTCGCCTACCACCTGCGGGGCCAGGTCAAACTTGACCGTGGTGCCGTGCGGACCGTGCCCTTCGACGAGAAGGGTACGCTGCGAATTCGTTGAGTCGCGGCGCATGACCGCTCGGCGTATCGCCCTGGTCATCGTGCTCATCCTGCTGGTGGCCGGCTCAATCGCCATCGGTTGGATCACCGCCAACTGGCCGCACCTCGATTAAGCGACTGCAACCCAGTCGGGTTCAATGCAGTCGAGGTGCATACTGGCAGCATGTCTGCCGCCCCTAATCGAACCACCCTGATTGCGATCGTCGTTGCCGTGCTTTGCGCCGGTTGGGCGATCTATGCCACGCGTCATCCGGCCGGAGGCTCCTCTGGCATGGGTCCCCCAGGAATGGGCGGGCCCGGGGCCGGGATGGCCGGCCGCGGCGGTGCGCCGGGTGCCCGAGGTCCAGGCGGCGCGCCGGGTGGCGGCACCCCTGTGCCGGTGGTTAGTCAGAGCGTCAGCGAGCAGCCGGTCTCCCGTGAATTGAAAGCACTCGGCACGGCCGCTGCCAACGAGGCGGTGGTGGTGACGGCGAAAAGCTCGAACCTCGTCACCGCGATTCGATTCCGCGATGGGGAGCGGGTGGCGCGCGGCACGGTGCTCGTCGAGCTCGATAGCGCGCAGGCGCGGGCGGATCTGGCGGCGGCGACAGCGGCGCTCGTCGAGAGCACGGCGCAGTTCGAGCGCGGTCGGGACTTGTTGCCGACGCAGGCTTTGTCGAAATCACAGTTCGATCAGATCGTGGCGGCAAAGAATGCCAATGCGGCACGGGTCGATGCGGCGCGGGCGCGCCTCGAGGACACCGTCATCCGCGCGCCCTTCAGTGGTCGCGTCGGTCTGCGTCGGGTCAGCGTCGGTAGCCTCATCAGCCCGGGCACGGTGATTACGACCCTCGATGACAGCAGTGTCATCAAGGTCGATTTCGCCGTGCCAGAGAGCAATCTGACGGCGCTGCGGGCCGGCTTGCCGGTGACCGTGACCTCGGTTGCGTATCCCGGTAAACGGTTCAGCGGCAAAGTCGCGAGCGTTGATTCGCGCGTCGACCCCACCAGTCGCTCGGTACTGGTGCGCGCGGAGTTGCCGAACGGCGACGGTTTGCTCAAGCCCGGCATGTTTCTCAACGTCGAGCTGCAGCGCGATCAGCGTACGGCGATCGTGATTCCGGAAGAGGCACTTGTGCCTGAGCAGAATCGCCAGTTCGTTTTCGTCGTCACCGACGGCATGGCCGAGAAACGCGAAGTGCGCATCGGCAGTCGCAGCCCGGGCAGTGTCGAGATCGTGCAGGGCTTGCGCGCCGGCGAGCGCATCGTGGTCGAAGGCACGGTGAAGCTGCGCGACAGTGGTCCTGTGCGTGATCTGGCCAAAGATTTGGGCGGTGCTGCGCAAGGGGCGCCACGTGGTGGGCCGCAGGCCGGGTCCCCGGCGGCGGGCCGGCGTCCATGACGCTGTCGGATCTGTCGATTCGACGACCCGTGTTCGCCACGGTGTTGTCGTTGCTGCTGCTGATCCTCGGCATCATGGCGGCCTTGCGGCTCTCCATCCGCGAGTACCCCGATGTCAGTCGACCGGCGGTCGGCGTGTCGGTGTTCTATCGTGGCGCCAATGCGGCGGTCATCGAGGCGCGCGTCACGCAGATCCTCGAGGACGAAATCGCCGGCATCGAGGGGGTCGAGAAGTTGAGCTCCGCGAGCCGCGACGAATTCGCGCGCATCAATGTGGAGTTCGCCATCGATCGTGATCTCGATGCGGCGGCCAACGACGTCCGTGAGCGCATTTCGCGTGTCGCCTCGAGGTTGCCGCAGGAGGCGGAGGCACCGCAAATCACCAAGGTGGATGATTCGGCCGAACCGATCATCTACGTCAACTTCTCCAGTAGCCAGCGCAGCGCACTCGAACTGAGTGAATACATCGATCGCTACGTCGTCGATCGATTCAGTGCCTTGCCGGGCGTGGCGGCGGCGCGGCTGGCCGGCGGTAGTCGCTACGCGATGCGAATTTGGCTTGATCGCGAGGCCCTCGCGGCGCGACAACTGACCGTCAACGATATCGAAACCGCGTTGCGACGCGAGAACGTGGAGCTGCCCGCGGGACGCATCGAGTCGCGCGAGCGCGAGTTCACACTGCGCACGCGAACCTCGATGGAAACGCCGGAGGACTTTCGCTCCCTCGTCATCGGACGGGCTGCGGATGGTTATCTCGTGCGCCTTGGCGATGTGGCGGAGGTCGGGCTCGCGGCCGAGGATCAGCGCAACCTCGCCAGATCGAACGGCCTGCCCGGGGTCAGCATCGGCATCGTGCCGACCTCCAAGGCTAACGTGCTGGACGTATCCAAGGCCGTCACGCGCGAGGTCGAGCTCGTACAGGGCGCACTACCCAAAGATATCACCGGCGAGATCAACCTCGATTTCACGGTGTTCGTCACCGAGTCGATGCGCAAGGTGCTTACCGTTCTGCTCGAGACCCTGTTGATCGTGCTGGTGGTGATCTTTGTCTTCCTCGGCACCTGGCGCGCGACACTGATTCCCGCTGTCACCATTCCCGTTTCGATCCTCGCGGCCGCCATCGTCATGGCGATGCTCGGCTATTCGATCAATACGCTGACATTGTTGGGCGCGGTGCTCGCGATCGGGCTCGTAGTCGACGATGCCATCGTGGTACTGGAGAACATCGCTCGGCGCATCGAAGGCGGCGAGCCCGCCTTGCTCGGCGCCATGCACGGCAGTCGCGAGATCAGCTTTGCGGTGATCGCGACCACGCTGGTGCTGATGGCCGTATTCGTGCCCGTGTCGTACATGGAAGGCTCGCTCGGGCGCTTGTTCGGCGAGTTCGGCGTGACCGTAGCGGCAGCGGTGGGCTTCTCAGCACTCGTGGCGCTGACGCTGACGCCGATGATGGCCTCGAAGCTTTTTGCCAACGGCATCCAACGGGGCCCGCTCGCGGTGAAGCTCGAGGCGAAGTTTCACGAGCTGGCCAGCGTGTACGAGCAGCAGTTGCGGCGCGTCATGCAGGGCAAGGGTCCGCTGCTCATCGCCTCGGCGGCGGCCGTGTCTACCGTACTGCTGGTGTCGCTGATGGTGTTCGGCAAGCCGGTGCCGTGGTTCAAGCTGCAGCAGGAGTTCGCACCCACCGAGGATCGGGCGATGATGCCCGTGCTGGTCGGTGCGCCCGAGGGCGCCAGCCTCGCCAATCTCGATCGCTACATCACGCAGGTCGAGCAGATCATGCTCGATGAAGTAAACGCGGGTAATGGTCGCCGAATCATCACGCGCTCGGGTTCGTTCGGCTCGCAGTCCGAGGTGAATAACGGCACGGTCTACATGCCGATGACCCTGTGGGACGAGCGTGAGGAGACTGCGCAGCAGGTCGCGCAACGCGTGCGGGCGCGCACGGCGGCGATCACCGGCGTGCGCATCGTCGTCATCTCGCCACCCTCGTTCGGTATGCGCGGCATCGGCAAGCCCTTGCAGGTGGTGCTGGGTGGCGGCGATTACGAGGAACTCGCAGCGTGGCGTGACAAGGTCATCGCGCGCGTGCAACGCGAGAATCCGCGCATCATCAGCTTGGAGTCGGACTATCAGGAGCGCAAACCGCAGCTGCAGGTGCGTATCGATCGCAACCGCGCAGCTGACCTCGGCATCTCGCTGCAGAACGTTGGCCGCACGCTCGAAACCATGCTGGGCTCGCGGATCGTCACCACGTTCATGCGGGCGGGCGAAGAGTACAACGTCATCCTGCAGGCGCGAGAAGAGGATCGCGCCACGGTCGATGATCTCGGCAACCTGTACGTGCGCTCGGATCGTAGCGGCGAGATGGTACCCCTGTCGGCCCTCGTCAACGTACAGGAGACGGCCGGTTCCAATGCCTTGCGCCGGTTCGATCGGCTGCGTTCGATCACCCTGACTGCCAATCTTGCGCCCGGTTATTCGCTTGGCGAGGCGCTCGATTACGTCGAGGGGGTCATCCGCGAGGAGATCCCCGAGGGCGTGCAGATCGGCTACGACGGCGAATCTCGCGAACTGAAGCAATCGGGCGGCAGACTCTGGGTGACCTTCGCATTCGCGTTGCTGATCGTGTATCTCGTGCTAGCCGCGCAGTTCGAAAGTTTCATCCATCCTCTGGTGATTCTCGCGACCGTGCCGCTCGCGATCTCCGGTGCGCTCGTCGGCCTGTGGCTTTTCAATGGCTCGATCAACGTTTTCAGCCAGATCGGCGGCATCATGCTGATCGGCATCGCATGCAAGAACGGCATCTTGATTGTCGAGTTCGCCAATCAGCTACGGGATCGTGGTATCGAGTATGTCGAGGCGGTGATCGAGGCCGCGGCGATCCGCCTGCGCCCCGTGCTGATGACGAGCTTGTGCACCGCCTTTGGCGCGGTACCGCTGATGATTGCGACCGGCGCCGGGGCCGAGAGTCGGCACGCGATCGGTGCTGCCGTGTTTTTCGGCACGGTGTTTTCGCTCGCGCTGACCCTGTTCGTGGTACCCGCCCTCTACGCGCTGATTGCACGGAACACCACTTCGCCTCACCATGTGAGCGATCTGATTGACCGTTTGTCCCGGGCCAATCCCTCGTCCGACCCTGCAGGAGTATCCAAATGACCACCGCTCTTTGGGCCTTGTTGATCGCCGCGCTCATGCCCGTCGTCTGTGCCGGAATTTCGAAGGCCGGCGCCGCCGACCGATACGACAATCGCAACCCGCGTGATTGGCTGTCGCGACGTGAGGGCTATCGCGCTCGCGCCTATGCCGCGCAGCAAAACTCCTGGGAAGCGCTGATCCTCTTCACGGCGGGGCTTGCCGCCGCGTTCATGGGAGGAGCGGATCCTTCGGCTGTTGCGACGGTGGCGATCATCTTCACGATCGCGCGCATCGGCTACCTCGCCTGCTATCTCGCCGACCTTGCCACTTTGCGTTCGCTCGTGTGGCTTGTGGGCTTCGGCAGCTGCATTTGTCTGATCGTGATGGGTGCACAGCACGCCGCATGAACGAGCCCGCCGTGATGGAAGCGGTGGTGCAGCCGCCCACCCCGGTGTCGACCTCGAGCACCTTTCGCAAGCTGCAGGCGCGGCTGCGGGGTTTGGCCGGCAAAGCCATCGAGGATTACGCCATGATCGCCGAGGGCGACAAGGTGATGGTGTGCCTGTCGGGTGGCAAGGACTCCTACACCCTGCTCGACATGCTGCTATCGCTGCAGCGCAGCGCGCCGGTGGACTTCGAGCTCGTAGCCGTGAATCTCGACCAGAAGCAGCCGGGATTTCCGCCCGAGGTCCTGCCTGACTATTTGCGCGGCCTCGGCGTGCCGTTCCACGTGATCGAGCAAGACACCTACAGCGTCGTCAAGCGAGTGATTCCCGAAGGCAAGACGATGTGCGGCCTCTGCTCGCGGTTGCGTCGCGGCGCGCTGTATCGTTGGGCTGCGGAAAACGGCGTGACCAAGGTGGCGCTGGGGCACCATCGCGACGACATCGTCGAGACGCTGTTCCTCAACATGTTCTTTGGCGGCAAGCTCAAGGCCATGGCGCCAAAGCTGCGCTCGGAGGATGGCAGGCACATCGTGATCCGGCCGCTTGCCTATGTTGCCGAGCGCGACATCGAGCGCTATGCGCGGGCCCGGCAGTTTCCGATCATCCCGTGCAAGTTGTGCGGTTCGCAGGACAACGCGCAACGGCGCGCCGTCAAGGCGATGTTGCAGCAGTGGGAAGTCGCGTACCCGGGGCGCACGGAGTCGATCTTCAGTGCGCTATGCAGTGTCGAGCCTGCGCATCTGGCCGACCCGCAGTTGTTCGACTTTCGTGCGCTGCGTGCCAGCACGCATGAGCTCTGAACCGGATCCATCCGCTGACTCCCTCGCGCTCGTGGCGCGCTTGCGCAGTCGTTTTCGCGGCGCCTTGCTCGGCCTCGCTGTCGGCGATGCGCTGGCGGCGGCCGTGCAGTTCGCGCGGCCCGGAAGTTTTGCGCCCGTACGCGATCTGCTGGGCGGTGGCCCTTTCGATCTTCCGCGCGGCGCTTGGAGCGACGATACGGCGCTGACCCTGGCGCTCGCCCGAAGCTTGCTCGAGCAAGGCCGCTGCGATGTCGATGATCAGCGCGAGCGATTTCTTCGTTGGCAGCGTCACGGCGAGGGCTCTGCCACCGGCGAGTGTCTCGGCATCACGGCGAGTGTCGCCCGAGCACTCACGGCGGGTGGGCCCGATTCCACCGTGGCGGACGGGGCCGATGCATTGGTGCGTACCGCGCCGCTCGCCATGTTCCGCTTTGGCGACGAGCCGCGCCTGCTCGAGGATCTGCGCAGCATGGTGAGCGTGACCAGCCATGAGAAGACGACGTTCGAGGTGGTGGCAGCTTTCGGCCTGACCCTCGGTACAGCGCTCGTCGGTCGTCACGCGCCACTCGAAGTGCACGCCGTGCGTCGGGTAGGGGAGGGCAACGAGGCGGCGCGTGTGCTCGCGCTCGCCACGCAGGCGGTGGCCGAGACGACGAGCTGGAAACAAGCCGTGCTGCAGGTCGTCAACCAAGGTGGTGATGCTGATGTGGTGGCCGCGGTGTGTGGTCAGTTGGCCGGTGCCGTGTATGGCGTCGAAGCCATTCCGCTCGCGTGGCGCGCTGCGCTCGTGCAGCGCGAGGCCATCGAGGAGATCGCTGACGCGCTGCTGACCGAGGCCCTGATCGCCCTCGCTGAAGCAAGCGGAGAGTCCTCGTCATGAGTCGCGCGGCGCGACTCGGCCGACGCACGCCCGTGTGGGCGCGCGATACCGATGCGCGCTTACTGCGTCGGCGCTTTCGTGATTTGCATCTCGGGCCGCCGCAGCGCGCCGTGCTGCGGCGCGCCATCGCGCGACTGCGCCGCGAGCTCGAGGCGGCGGGCCTACGCCTGCAACCCCATGTGTGGTTTTCGGAGGAGTGGTTTTCGCCCGATGGCGTACCGGGAATTGCCATTCCGTTCTATCTCGCCCATCCGCGCCTTGAGCGGCTCGAGCGGCGCATGGCGCGCACGGTTGAGGGTGGCAACTCGACAAGTCTGCTGCGCATTTTACGGCACGAGGTCGGGCATGCCGTGGACACGGCGTATCGATTGCGGCGCCGCAAGCTGTGGCGCGACACTTTTGGTCCGCCGCGTGCGCCGTACCCCGATCGGTACGTGATCGACACGCACCGCCGCGATTACGTGCAGCACCTCGATGGCTGGTATGCGCAGGCACACCCGGCCGAAGATTTCGCCGAAACCTTTGCAGTGTGGTTGTCGCCGCGGTCGGGCTGGCGCAAGCGTTATGCGGGCTGGCCTGCGCTCGTCAAATTGCAGGCCATGCAGGCGCTGATGGAGAGCGTCCGCGAGCGCAACCCCATCGTGCGTTCGGCGACGCGCATCGAGAGCGTCGCCGCCAATGAGCTCACGCTCGGCGAGTACTACCGGCAGATCCTGGCGCGGCGCTCGCAGTGCGATTTCTCAGCGATTGATCGGCGGCTCGGCAGAGCCTTCGGTGGCAAACCTCGCGAGGGCCGCGCGCGCCGTGCCGACAGTTTGCTGCGGGCTCGACGGGCTGAGCTCGCGCGCTATGCGGTCCAGCATAGTGGCATTGACGCGTACAGCGCGGGTCAGCTCATCGATCTGGCAATAGAGCGTTGTCGCGAGCGGCAACTGTGGCTCAAGGGTCCGGCATCCGAGTGCGCGCAACACGCGCGGGCGATGGTGTTGCGACTCGCCCGCGCGGGTCGGCGTGGCATCAAGGTGGGATTTGCATTGTGATGGGGTTTTCATGGTGACGGGGTTTTCATGGTGAAGAGTCTGCGTATTCTCGTGGTGGTGCATCAGAGCCTCGTGCCGCCTGCGAGTCTCGAGGGGTACAGCGATCAGCAGATCGACGAATGGCGCACGGAATACGATGTCATCCAAAACCTGCGCAGCCTCGGTCACGAGGTGCAATGTCTCGGCGTCATGGATAGCCTCACCGAGTTGCGTGCGGCGATCACCGACTGGCATCCGGACGTCGTCTTCAATCTACTCGAGGAATTCAACGGCATCGTCACGTACGATCAGCACGTCGTGGCTTTTCTCGAGTTGATGCAGCAGCCGTATACGGGCTGTAACCCGCGCGGTCTGCTGCTCTCGCGCGACAAGCCGCTCTCCAAGCGGCTGCTCACCTCGCACCGCATCCCGACGCCGCAGTTCGCGGTGTTTCGCAAGGGCGTGAAAAATTGGGTACCCGCGGGGCTGCGTTACCCGCTGTTCGTGAAGTCGGCTACCGAAGACGCTTCGCTGGGCATCGCCCAAGCGTCAGTGGTGGAGACTGTGCAACAGTTACAGGATCGGATCGCTTTCATCCACGGTCAGGTCGGCACCGATGCCCTGGTCGAGGAGTACATCGCCGGTCGCGAGATCTACGTCGGGGTGCTCGGCAACGAGCGCATTACCTGTCTGCCGCCCTGGGAGCTCTCGTTCGGCTCGATGGGCGAGGGACAATCGGCGATCGCCACACGCAAGGTGAAGTGGGACCGCAAGTACCAGCAGCGCCATGGCATCACGCGCGCTGCAGCGCTCGATTTACCGGCGCCAGTGAGGGCCACGCTGGAGCGCCTCTCGCGGCGCATCTATCGGGCGCTCGGTCTGTCTGGCTATGCGCGCATGGATTTCCGGGTGCGTGACGATGGGCAGGTGTTCGTGCTTGAGGCGAACGCCAATCCCTGCCTCGCCGCAGCCGAGGACTTCGCCCAGTCGGCCTTGTCGGCCGGCATTGGCTACCCGCAATTGCTGCAGCGCATCTTGCAGCTGGGCATCCAGTACAAGGCGGAGTGGCGAGCCGGCTACGGCTAAGGCAAGGCGTTAGCCCGGCTTGCTGCGCCCGTAGGTGTCCTCAAAGCGCACGATGTCATCTTCGCCAAGATAACTGCCGGACTGCACTTCGATGATTTCCAGCGGCACCTTGCCCGGATTAGCGAGCCGATGGGTCTCGCCGAGCGGAATGTACGTGCTCTGGTTCTCGGTGAGCATCAGCGTCTTCTCGCCGCAGCGCACTTCGGCCGTACCCCGCACGACGATCCAGTGTTCCGCGCGGTGATGATGCATTTGCAGACTGAGCGAGGCGCCGGGTTTGACCATGATGCGCTTCACTTGAAAGCGATCGCCCATGTCGATGCTGTCGTACCAACCCCAAGGCCGGTGGACCTTGCGATGCTGGCTGTGTTCGCCGCGACCGCTGTTGCTGAGCTCGCCGACGATTTTCTTGACCGCCTGACTATGGTTACGGTGACTCACGAGTACGGCGTCCGGGGTTTCGACGACGACGATGTCCTCGAGGCCGATGGCGCCGACCAAGCGATGCGTGGCGTGGACCAGGGTGTTGCGGGTTCCGTTCAGCAATACATCACCTGACGTGACGTTACCGGCGTCGTCTTTATCACCGACTTGCCAGACCGCCTCCCACGCACCGAGATCACTCCAACCCGCCGCGCACGGCACCATGCGCACGGCAATCTTTGAGCCCGGGCAACGCTCCATGACGGCATAGTCGATGGATTCCGAGGGTACTTGGGCAAAGGCCTCGCGGTTGGGGCGGATGAACTTGCCGTCCACCTTGCGCGCCTCAAATGCGGCGCGTGTCGCATCGAGGATGTCTGCTCTGAAGGTGCCGAGCGCCTTCAGCCAAGTGCTGGCCCGCAATACGAAGATGCCGGCGTTCCAGTAGTAACCGCCCTCTTCGAGATAGCGCACCGCCGTGACGAGATCCGGCTTCTCGACGAACTGCTCGACGGCGGCTGCGGTGCCGCTCGACGCTTCCGCACCACTGCAACGGATGTAGCCGAAGCCCGTCTCCGGCCGCTCCGGCGCAATGCCGAGCACCACGATGTCACCGCTCGCGGCTGCGTCGGCCGCCATCGCGAGTGCAGCGGTGAAGGCGGCGGGATCACGCACGGTCTGATCGGCAGGCGTCACGACCAATACCGGGTCCTCGCCTGCGGCGCTGGCGTGCAACGCGGCGAGCGTAATGGCCGGTGCCGTATTGCGACCGAGCGGCTCGAGGATCACGTGTGCGGGCTCGCAGCGAATTTCGCGCAGCTGATCGACGATGAGGAAGCGGTGCTCCTCGCCGCCTACCACGAGGGGCGGCTGTACGACAGCGCCGGTGCTGGCGAGTGCGGTCACTCGCTGCGCCGTCTGCTGCAGCAGGCTCGTGTTGCCATCGAGGATCAGAAATTGCTTCGGGTAGCCCTCGCGTGACAACGGCCACAGGCGCGTACCGGAGCCGCCGGCCAGGATGACGGGTTGCAGGGAGTTCTTCATCGGTGACCTACGTTGTTCGGTGTTCGTCGTTATTTTACGCCGTCTGCCGGGGGGTTGCCCGCCTTGGGGTTGCCCGGGGCCTGGAGGTGCTCCCGCAGCCAGTCGAGTACCGCGGTGTGCCATTGCACGCTGTTGGCGGGCTTCAGGATCCAATGATTCTCATCCGGGAAAAACAGCAGCCGACTCTTTACGCCTTGGCGCTGCAGGGCAGTAAAGGTCGCGAGACCTTGGATGTAGGGCACGCGGTAATCGAGTGCGCCATGGGTTACGAGCATCGGGGTACGCCAGCGGGTGACGTAATCGGCCGGGTTGAATTTTTCGTGGATGCGCGGCGCGGCGTAGTACGGGCCGCCGTTCTCCCACGCGGTGAACCACAATTCTTCGGTGCCGTAATACATGCTCCGCTGATCGAAGATACCCGCATGGTTGACGATGCAGCGGAAGCGATCGGGCCAGTTGCCGGCAATCCAGTTTTGCATGAAGCCGCCATAGGAGGCGCCGAGCGAACAGGCGCGATCGCCATCGAGCCAGTCGTATTGGTTGACGGCGGCCTCAAGACCATTCTGCAAGTCGACGAGCGGCTTGCCGCCCCAGTCCTGACTGATCGAATCGGTGAAGGCTTGTCCGTATCCCGGTGAGCCATGAAAGTCGATGAACACGACGCCGTAGCCGGCGCCGGCGTACACCTGCGCATTCCAACGCCACGACCACTGATTGGCAAAACTGACCTGCGGTCCACCATGCACGATGAAAGCGATCGGATATTTTTGACCCGGGGTGTAGCCATGCGGCTTCATCACGTGGCCGTAAACGATCTCATCGTTCCAACCCTTGAACGAGAATTGCTCGAACGCGCTCAGTCGCCGTCCTTGAAGTCGAGTGGCGTTGACGGCAGTGAGTCGGCGCAGCGGTTGGGTAGCGTCACGCGGTCGCGCCTCGAGCAAATAGAGATCTGGCGGTGAGTCAAGCGCTGCCCATTCGACGACGATACCCTCGCGTGTCGCACTGAACGCGGCCACCTGACCGCGACTCAAGCGCGTCGTGCGCCGACCCGAAGCAGGGTCGATCTCGAACAACCCTACCTGGCCAAGATCGTCGCTGGTGGCGAGCAAGCGTTGGCCATCGAAGGTCGTACCCAACGTAGCCACGGATCGATCCCAGTCGGCGCTGAGGGCCCGCACGCGACCATCGGTGGCGCTGCGCAGCATGATCTGGAAACGATCGGCCTCGAAG
>Ga0172373_10008522_pt1 | contig 12991 bp, 13 predicted proteins | sample Lak10m_2_FD_114546 | JGI IMG/M metagenome (GOLD analysis project Ga0172373, IMG submission 114546) | Freshwater microbial communities from Kabuno Bay, South-Kivu, Congo - kab_092012_10m | ecosystem: Environmental > Aquatic > Freshwater > Lake | place: Democratic Republic of the Congo... | reverse complement strand
GGCGTTCGAACTGCGCCCGCCGCTCGATGCTCATGTCTCGCTGACGGCGACGTCGTATCGGGCGAGCTTTCACTGAGGCTCAGTCGAACACCCGCCCCGGCTGCTCTTCCCACGGCAGGGACGCCACGAAGCACAGGTCGTAGATGCTGATCGAGCTGGGCTCGCGGTGGACGACCAGCCGCTCGAGGACGTCAGGCGCGAGCCATGCGAGGCGCAGGAGGCGGCTAACGTAGCGGTCGGAGAGACCCTCGTCTGCAGCCAGATCGGCGAGCGTGGCGACGTCGCTGCGTTCCAGCCGCTGCCGCCAGCCCCATGCGCGGCCGATGGCGCGCAAGAGGTGGGGATCTTGTCCGCGGTTCATGGCGGCCTCGACGTGCTTCGGCGGCAGAATCCGAGGGCGAGGGCGGCGGGGGCGGCAAGGTCAAGACCACCGAGTATCTGTACTACGCGAGCTTCGCGGTGGCCTTGTGCGAGGGACCGATTACCGGCATCGGCCGGATCTGGGCCGACGGCAAGCCGATGGACCTCTCCGGCGTCACCTGGCGCTGGTATCCGGGCGACGAGACGCAGGCCGCCGATCCGTTCATTGCGGCGAAGATGGGCGCGGCGAACACGCCGGCCTATCGCGGCACGGCCTATGTGGTGTTCGAGGAGCTGGCGCTCCCCGCGCGGGAGCAGACATGTTCGTGGTAGGCACCCTCGTCAGCGTCCTGAAACCGACCCCAACGGCTGACGTCATAGACGAGGATCGCCTTGAAATCGGCGTGGCCGGAACGGACCTCGGCCATGAGGTTCTGCAAGGCCTCGCGACCATCGAGCCGCAGCCCGGATCGCCCGGAGTCCTCGAACATCCGGGCGCGCAGCCAGTCGGCATCGGCCCCCCTTATCTTCGGCAGCACATGCCCGCCGATCTTGCCCGGCGCAACGCTTCCGGTCTCCCGCCGCCGCTCCGACCACTTCACCACGCTCGACGGGGCCACACTCAGGGCCTCGGCGATCCTGCGCACCGTCTCGCCCTCATCAAGCCGCGCCATCGCGCGTTCGCGAATGTCCATCGAAAGGGGTTTGGTCATGAAGGCTGGCCTCCTTGCCCAGCAACCATGATGAATCAGAAATCCCAACCCAAGGGAATCCCCCCCGGATTCACTCAAGCGTCATCCCGCTCTAAACACCGTAGCGGGCGAGCGTTGAGGATGAATCCCTCACGAGATTTGTGCGACAAAGCCTCGTAGCTTCCGCCGCAGTCCGGTTTTCGGGGGGCTCAGTGTCTGACCTCCCACTCGCGGCACGGCGCTAGCCGCATTGATCGCCGTCACCTCAGGCGGCGGCCTTGAGGATCGCCTCGAGCGTGCGGGGCGGCAGCACGGCGGGGTTGGCCTTCATCGACGAGGCCCCGAGGGCCGCCTGCGCCACCCGGCCGTGATCGGCCGGATCGAGCCCCTGCGCGGCGAGCCCCGGCAGACCCGCCCCGCGCGCCCATCGTGCGAGTGTTGCGGGCGCCTCGGCGGCGTCGCAGCCGAAGGCATCCGCGATGATCGCGCATACTTGCGCGATCCGCACGCCGCCCGCGCTGCCCGAGGGCAGGGCCGCGCGGTTGGCCTCGAGCACCGGGCCGAGGAGGGCGCCGCAGATCGCGCCATGCGCCGCCCCGGTCAGCCCCCCGATCACGCCCGCAAGCCCGTGCACCGCCCCGAGCCCGGCATTGGCAAGCGCGATGCCCCCCGAGAGGCTCGCCCACGCCATCGCGCCGCGCGCCGAGGGATCCTCCTGCGCCTCGAGCGCGCGCAGTGCCGCGATCGCGCGGGGGATCGCGGGCAGGGCGATCGCATCGGTGAAGGGATTGGCGCGCGCCGAGACATAGGGCTCGATCAGTTGCGTCAGCGCATCTAGGCCCGAGGCGAGCGTCACGGGCCAGGGGCAGCCCAGCGTCAGGTCGGGATCGACGATCGCGACGCGGGGCAGCATCCTTTCGTCCCGCAGGCTGACCTTGCGCCCTTCGCCGACGAGGCCGATCACCGCGTTGCGGGTCGCCTCGGCCCCGGTGCCTGCCGTGGTCGGCAGCGCGACGAAGGGAAGGGGCGCGGCCTCGAGCGGGGCGCCCGGCCCCGCCGTCTCGAGATGCCGGATGACCGGGCCGGTGCCCGGCACGAGCGCCGCGAGCGCTTTCCCCAGGTCGAGCGCCGCCCCCCCGCCCACCGCTGCGACCCACGCCGGCCGGTGGTCGCGCGCGAGGGCAAGGGCTGCCTCGAGCATGGGCAGGGTCGGCTCGCCGGGGCAGGGAAGCAACATGGGCGCAATCCCCCGTGCCGCAAGATCGTCGATGAGCCAGCCCGCCCGTGCGCCCGTCGCGCCATGGACGATCACGCCGCGCCTGCCGAGGGCGTCAAGGGTCGCCGCCGCCCGGGCGCGCGCCTCGCCGCTGCCGAAATGGATCCGGCCCGGCAGCGCGAGGGTAAAGGCGCTCACAGCGACATGGTGGCCGCGACGGCGCGCTGCCAGCGGGCGTATTTCGCGGCGCGCCGGTCGGGCTCCATCGCGGGGTCGAAGCGGCGTTCGAGCGCCCAGGCCTTGGCAAAGCCCGCGGCGTCGGGGCAGACGCCCGCGTGCGAGCCCGCAAGCCAGGCGGCGCCGAGCGCCGTCGTCTCGGTCACGACCGGCCGGTCGACCGGCGCGCCGAGGATGTCGGCCAGGAACTGCATCGCCCAGTCGCTCGCCGTCATGCCGCCATCGACGCGCAACACGCCGGTCGCGGCCGTGCCCCAGTCGGCGCGCATCGCCTCGAGCAGGTCGCGTGTCTGGTAGCCCACGCTCTCGAGGGCGGCGCGCGCGAATTCGGCTGGCCCGGAGTTGCGCGTGAGCCCGTAGACCGCGCCGCGGCAGTCGGGCCGCCAGTAGGGCGCGCCGAGCCCGGTGAAGGCGGGGACGAGCACGACCTCCTGCGCGGGGTCGGCGGCCTCGGCCAGCGCCTGCGTCTCGGTGGCCGCGCGGATGATGCGCAGCCCGTCGCGCAGCCATTGCACGACCGCGCCCGCGATGAAGATCGACCCCTCGAGCGCATAGGTCGTCTGCCCGCCCAGCCGGTAGGCGATGGTGGTGAGCAGCCGGTTGCGCGAGGGCACCCGGTCGGCCCCGGTGTTGAGCAGCGCAAAGCACCCCGTGCCATAGGTCGATTTCATCATGCCGGGCGCAAAGCAGGCCTGCCCGATGGTCGCGGCCTGCTGGTCGCCCGCGACGCCCATGATCGGGATCTCGCGGCCGAAGAGGTCGGCGCGGGTGCGGCCGAAGTCGGCGGCGCAGTCGCGCACCTCGGGCAGCATCGCCATCGGCACGCCGAAGAGCGCGCAGAGATCGGCATCCCACGCGCCGCGTCCGATGTCATAAAGCATGGTGCGCGCGGCGTTGGTGGCGTCCGTCGCATGCACGCGCCCGCCCGTCAGCTTCCAGATCAGATAGCAGTCGACCGTGCCAAAGGCGATCTCGCCCCGCTCCGCGCGCGCGCGCGCTCCCGGCACGGCATCGAGGATCGCGCCCACCTTGGTGGCCGAGAAATAGGGGTCGAGCAGCAGCCCGGTGCGGGCGCTGACCATGGCCTCGTGCCCCTCGGTGCGCAGGCGCGCGCAGACGGGGGCGGTGCGCCGGTCCTGCCAGACGATGGCGCGGTGGATGGGCTCGCCCGTGCGGCGGTCCCACAGCAGCGTCGTCTCGCGCTGGTTGGTGATGCCGATGGCGGCGATGGCGGTGGCGTCGATGCCCGCCCGTTCGATCGCGGCGCGCGCGGTGCCCGCGACCGAGGCCCAGATGTCGGCCGGGTCATGCTCGACAAGGCCCGACGCTGGGTAGTGCTGGGGAAACTCCTCCTGCGCGACGGCCCTGACGCGCAGGCCCGCGTCGAAGACGATCGCGCGCGAGGATGTCGTGCCCTGATCAATGGCGAGGATGTGGGTCATGGCTGTCCTGCGGCGTCGGGGAAGCTTTGGGGGGAAGCTTCGGGGGGAGGCGTCGGGGTGAAGCGGTCGTTGGCGCCCAGTCCCGCGAGGATCCTCGGACGCGCCCGGGCGAGGCGGGCGGCGCGCGTGGCGGAGCTCGAGGTGGCGGCAAGATGGTGCAGCCAGCTCTTCCGCCGCCCCGGGGTCAGGCGGTGAAAGGCCGCCGAGAGATCGGGGTCGAGGTCGAGCGCCTCGGTCAGCCAGTCGGGCCAGTCGGGTGCCTGCGTCTCGGGCGGGGCGCGCCTGCCGGCGGCTGCGTGCGCCATCGCCTCGCGCAGGTAGGCGTCGATCGCGGCCGAGCGGGCGGCCACCTCGGCCGCGGAGGTAAAGCGGATCATGTCGGGATGGCGCGTGTTCGGCCCCTGCCGCTCGAGCAGGCCGCCCGCGTTGCCCAGAAGTGCGGCCTCGAAGAAGATCAGGCGGAAGTCGCCGCGCGTGACGCCGAGGATCGCGACATTGCGGCCAGCATGCATGTAGCAGGGGTGGCCCCACTTCGCCGTCTCGGACATGCCGGTGGCAAGCAGGAGGTCGCGCAGCGCGGCGAGGCCCTCGGCCCAGTTCAGGGCGCTGCACGCGGGCGTGTCGAAGCGCGCGCAGCGGCCGCACCCGCGGGAGAAGAACTCCTCGACCAGCCGGATCATGGCCATCGGCGCGGTTCCACCTTTCGAAGACGAGGGGGCGGGGCGCTAGGCCCCGCCCCCCGAAGTGGCATCAGTTCTGCCAGGACTTGATCAGCTCGTCATAGCTGATCGTCTCGCCGGCGGGCTTCTCGTTCTCGAGCTTCGCGACCGGGGCGCCGGGCGCGTCGAGCCAGACCTGCGGGTCCTGCGGCTCGTTCATCTTCGGGCCGATGTCGCCCTGGACGCCAGCGCGCTCAAGCCGCTCGAGGACCTTCTCCTGCTCGGCGCAGAGGGCATCGAGCGCCTCCTGCGGGGTCTTGGCGCCCGACATGGCGTCGCCGATGTTCTGCCACCACAGCTGCGCGAGCTTGGGGTAGTCGGGCACGTTCGTCCCCGTCGGCGACCACTGGACGCGGGCGGGCGAGCGGTAGAACTCGATCAGGCCGCCGAGCTTCGGGGCGCGATCGGTGAACGACTGGTGCTGCACCGTCGATTCGCGGATGAAGGTCAGGCCGACGTGCGACTTCTTCACGTCGATGGTCTTCGAGGTCACGAACTGGGCGTAGAGCCAGGCGGCCTGCGCGCGGTCGACCGGGGTCGACTTGAGCAGCGTCCACGAGCCCGCGTCCTGATAGCCGACCTTCATCCCGTCCTGCCAGTAGGAGCCGTGCGGCGAGGGGGCCATGCGCCACTTGGGCGTGCCGTCCGCGTTCATCACGGGGATGCCTTCCTTCACCATGTCGGCGGTGAAGGCGGTGTACCAGAACATCTGCTGGGCGATGTTGCCCTGGGCGGGGACCGGACCGGCCTCGCCGAAGGTCATGCCCTGGGCTTCGGGCGGGCTGAAACGCTGCAGCCAGTCGATCGCCTTCGTCACGGCATAGACGGCCGCCGCGTCGTTCGTCGCACCACCACGGGCCACGCAGGAGCCGACCGGGCGCGAGTTCTCGTCGACCCGGATGCCCCACTCGTCGACCGGCAGGCCGTTCGGCTCGCCGATGTCGCCCATGCCGGCCATCGACATCCACGCGTCGGTGTAGCGCCAGCCGAGCGAGGGGTCCTTCTTGCCGTAGTCCATGTTGCCATAGACGCCCGAGGCCGGGCCGTCGGCATAGGACATGTCGCGGCCGGTGAAGAACTCCGCGATGTCCTCATAGGCCGACCAGTTGAGCGGCACGCCGAGGTCGTAGCCGTACTTGGCCTTGAAGTCTTCCTGCGACTTCGGATGGTTGAACCAGTCGTAACGGAACCAGTAGAGGTTCGCGAACTGCTGGTCGGGCAGCTGATAGACCTTGCCGTCGGGCGCGGTCACGAACTTCAGGCCGATGAAGTCGGCGATGTCGAGGTTGGGGTTGGTGACGGCCTTGCCCTCGCCCTCGATCCAGTCCGACAGGATGCGGGCCTGCTGATAGCGCCAGTGGGTGCCGATCAGGTCCGAGTCGTTGATGTAGGCGTCATAGACGTTCTCGCCCGTCTGCATCTGGGTCTGCAGCTTCTCGACGACGTCGCCCTCGCCGATCAGGTCGTGGGTGATCTTGATGCCCGTGATCGCGGTGAAGGCCGGGGCGAGCACCTTGGCCTCGTATTCATGCGTGGTGATCGTCTCGGAGACGACCTTGATCTCCATGCCGGCATAGGGCTTGGCGGCATCGATGAACCACTGCATCTCGGCTTCCTGGTCGGCGCGGCTCAGCGTCGACAGATCGCCGATTTCGGCGTCGAGGAAGGCCTTGGCGGCATTCATGTCCGCCCAGGCCGGCATCGCGCCGGTCGCAACGAGCGCGAGCGCCATTGCGGTCAACGTCCGGATTGGTCTCATTCTGTTTCCTCCCAAAAATTCACAAACGTCTCAGTCGGCTTGTCCGGGGGCGGGATCTCTCCAGCCCCCGGACCGTTTGCTCCTCCTAGACCCAGCGGAACACCGCCGCGGCATAGATGAGGCAAAGAGCAAGGGCCCCCCAGAGGGGCGGCCCCGCGAAAAAGAGCCAGGCCAGCGAGATGAAGGCCGAGCCCAAGAGCGAGATGAACAGCCTGTCGCCCCGCGTCGTCTCGATCCGCAGGATGCCCACGCGGGGCGTCTCGGGCCAGCGGATGGCGAGCAGGGTAAAGGTCACGAGCAGGCACGCGATCACCCAGAAGAACAGCGCGACCGGCAGCGTCCAGGCCATCCACCCGCCCTTTATCATCGGGGCGAACCAGTCGAGGGCGCCGTCGCGGCGCGGCGCCGCCCACAGGATGAACGCCAGCGCGCCGACGAGAAGCGCCCCCGGCAGGATCATGGCGATGGCTGGCAGCGGACGGCCCATCACACCCTCCCCAGCGCGAAACCGCGCGCGATGTAGTTGCGAACGAACCAGATGACGAGCGCGCCGGGAATGATCGTGAGCACGCCCGCCGCCGCCAGCACCCCCCAGTCCATCCCCGAGGCCGAGACCGTGCGCGTCATCGTCGCCGCGATCGGCTTGGCGTTGACCGAGGTGAGCGTGCGCGAGAGCAGCAGTTCGACCCAGCTGAACATGAAGCAGAAGAACGCCGCCACCCCGATCCCCGAGGCGATGAGCGGCATGAAGATCTTCACGAAGAAGCGCGGGAAGGAATAGCCGTCGATATAGGCCGTCTCGTCGATCTCCTTGGGCACGCCGCGCATGAAGCCCTCGAGGATCCAGACCGCGAGCGGCACGTTGAACAGGCAATGCGCGAGCGCCACTGCGATGTGCGTGTCGAAGAGCCCGACCGAGGAATAGAGCTGGAAGAACGGCAGCGCGAAGACCGCGGGCGGCGCCATCCGGTTCGTGAGCAGCCAGAAAAACAGGTGCTTGTCGCCGAGGAAGCGGTAGCGCGAGAAGGCATAGGCCGCCGGCAGCGCCACCGAGATCGAGATCACCGTGTTCATCACCACATAGGTGATCGAGTTGACATAGCCCATGTACCAGGCCGGGTCGGTCAGGATGGTGATGTAGTTGGCGAAGGTCAGATCGTTCGGCCAGAGGGTGAAGGTCGAGGTGATCTCGGCGTTCGTCTTGAGGCTCATGTTCACGAGCCAGTAGATCGGCAGCATGAGGAACACGAGATAGATCGTGATCACGACGGCCGAGCTGCGGTTGCGGGTCATGGCCGGCCCTCCCGGTCGAGGTTCGTCATCACGGTGTAGAACACCCAGGACACGAGCAGGATGACGAGGAAGTAGACGATCGAGAACGCGGCCGCCGGCCCGAGGTCGAACTGCCCCACCGCCATCTTGACGAGGTCGATCGAGAGGAAGGTCGTCGAGTTGCCCGGTCCGCCGCCGGTGACGACGAAGGGCTCGGTGTAGATCATGAAGCTGTCCATGAAGCGCAGGAGCACCGCGATCAGCAGCACGCCCCGCATCTTGGGCAGCTCGATGTAGCGAAACACGCTCCACCGGCTCGCCTGATCGATGCGCGCGGCCTGATAGAACGCCTGTGGGATCGACTGCAGCCCCGCATAGGCCAGCAGCGCGATGAGCGAGGTCCAGTGCCAGACATCCATCACGATGATCGTCAGCCAGGCATCGAGCGGGTCGTTGGTGTAATTGTAGTCGATCCCGGCCGCCGCGAGCGTATGGCCGAGCAGCCCGATGTCCACCCGCCCGAAGATCTGCCAGATCGTGCCGACGACGTTGAAGGGGATGAGCAGCGGCAGCGCCATCACCACAAGGCAGAAGCTTGCCCAGAAGCCCTTCCGCGGCATGTTGAGCGCGATGTAGACCCCCAGCGGCACCTGTATCGCGAGGATGATCGCCGAGAACAGGATCTGCCGCCCCAGCGCCTGATGGATGCGCTCGGAGGCGAGCGTCTCCTCGAACCATTCGAGGCCCACCCAGAAGAACTCGTTGTTCCCGAAGGTGTCGTTCAGCGCGTAGTTCACGACCGTCATCAGCGGGATGATCGCCGAGAAGGCGACGACCACCAGCACCGGCAGCACGAGGAACCAGGCGCGGTTGTTCTCGGTCTTGTCCATCAGCGGCCTCCCGCGCGGCCGGAGGCCGGCGCCAGGCGCCAGTCATCCGAGAAGACGCCGATCCTGTCGGCGAGAAACGAGAGCCGGACCGGCCCGGTCGCGGCCGGCTGACCCTCGGGCAGGATCGCGTTGACGGGCGTTCCGCCCACATCGGCGCGCAGGATGCGGTGGTGGCCGACATCCTCGATCCGCCGCACGGTGGCCGTGACCGGCCCTTCCGGGTCGGGGATGACGTATTCGGGGCGGATCCCGATCTGGACGCGCCCGGCGGGGCGGCCGTAATCGGCCCCGAGCGGCACGCTGCACCCCGCGACCCGGGCGAGCGCCCCGTCGACCTCGGCCGAGAGCAGGTTCATCCCCGGCGAGCCGATGAAATAGCCGACAAAGGTGTGCGCCGGTGTCTCGAACAGCGCCTCGGGCGTCCCGGTCTGCACGACGCGCCCCTCGTGCATGACCACGACCTGATCGGCGAAGGTCAGCGCCTCGGTCTGGTCGTGGGTGACATAGATCATCGTGTGGCCGAATTCGCGATGCAGCGCCTTGAGCTGCGTGCGCAGCGCCCATTTCATCTGCGGGTCGATCACCGTCAGCGGCTCATCGAAGAGGATCGCGTTCACGTCCTCGCGCACCATGCCGCGGCCGAGGCTGATCTTCTGCTTGGCGTCGGCCGTCAGGCCCCGCGCCTTGCGGTCGAGCATCTCCTCCATGCCGATCATCGCCGCGATCGACTGGACACGCCGCGCGATATAGTCGGCGTCCCGGCCGCGGTTGCGCAGCGGAAAGGCGAGGTTCTGGCGCACCGTCATCGTGTCGTAGACGACCGGAAACTGGAACACCTGCGCGATGTTGCGCGCCGTCGTGGGCGCGTCCGTCACGTCGTCGCCATCGAAGATGACGCGGCCGCGGCTCGGGCGCAGAAGCCCCGAGATGATGTTGAGCAGCGTGGTCTTGCCGCAGCCCGAGGCGCCCAGCAGCGCATAGGCGCCGCCGTCCTTCCAGACATGGTCCATCTGCTTGAGCGCCCAGTCGGCGTCGCCCGCCGGTGCGGCGAGATAGCTGTGGGCGAGGTTCTCGAGAACGATCTGCGCCATCTCAGCCCCTGCCGTTTCCTGCCGCCGCGGTCGCGACGAGCCGCTCCGCACCGTCGAAGAGAAAGACGTTGCCCGCATCGAGCCAGACGGTGATCGCGCTGCCCGCCGCGATGTCGTGCACCCCGTGGACGACGCCGACCCAGCGGTCCTCGCCGTGCGCCAGATGCAGGAAGGTCTCCGACCCGGTGATCTCGGTCGCATCGATGGTGCAGTCAAAGCCCATCGCCTCGCCCCTGCCGCGCGCCATCTCGAGATGGGCGGCGCGGAACCCGGCCAGATAGCGCCCGTCGGCCAGTGCGGCAAAGCCGCCCGAGGCCGGTGCGTGCACGCCGCGGCCAAAGCTGAGCTTCCCGCCCTCCTTGACGCAGGGGGTGAAGTTCATCGGCGGGTCCGAGAAGACGCGCGCGGTCGTGGCGCAGACCGGGTTGCGGTAGACCGCGGGTGTCGGGCCGAACTGCGTCACGCGCCCCTCCCACATGGTCGCGGTATTGCCGCCGAGCAGGAGCGCCTCTTCGGGTTCGGTCGTGGCATAGACGAAGATCGCGCCCGAGGCTTCGAAGATGCGCGGGATCTCGACCCGGAGTTCCTCGCGCAGCTTGTAGTCGAGGTTGGCGAGCGGCTCGTCGAGCAGGACAAGCCCCGCGCCCTTCACGAGCGCGCGCGCCAGCGCGCAGCGTTGCTGCTGCCCGCCCGACAGCTCGAGCGGCCGGCGCTCGAGCAGCGGGGTGAGGCGCAGCATCTCGGCCGTCTCGCGCACCCGGCGGTCGATCTCGGCGCGATCCCTGCCCATGATGCGCAGGGGCGAGGCGATGTTGTCGTAGACGCTCATCGCTGGGTAATTGATGAACTGCTGATAGACCATCGCGACACCGCGGTCCTGCACCCGCTGGCCGGTGACATCGCGCCCCTCCCACAGGATGCGCCCCGCCGAGGGCACGTCGAGCCCGGCCATCAGCCGCATCAGGCTCGTCTTTCCGGCGAGCGTGGGGCCGAGGAGCACGTTCATCGTCCCGCGCTCGAGGCGCAGGTCGGTCGGGTGGATATGGACACGCCCCCCCACCGTCCGCTGAACGCCCTGCAACTCCAGCGTCATCCGCGCCCCCTCATTCCGCGGCGGGGCGCAGGGCGCCGCCGCTTGCCATTTCGTCGAGACAGGCCCCGATCGAGGCCGCCGCCTCGGCGCCGAGCCTGAGCCCGAGCTTGGTGCGCCGCCAAAGCACGTCCTCTGCCGAACGGGCGAATTCGTGCCCGACGAGCCAGCGCAACTCGGCCTCGGTCAGCGTGGCGCCGAAATCGCGCCCAAGATCCGCCGCGCTGCGCGCCCGGCCGAGGATCGCGCGCGCCTCGGTGCCGTATGTCCGCACGAGCCGTGCCGCCCATCCTTCGGTCAGGAACGGGTAGTCGCGCCGCAACGCGTCGGCAAGCGCCCCGGCCCCGTCATGGGCGAAGTCGCCGCCCGGCAGCGGCACGCCCGCCGTCCAGGCCCGCCCCGCATCCGGAAAGAACGGCGCGAGCCGCGCGAGCGCGGCCTCGGCGAGGCGGCGATAGGTCGTGATCTTGCCGCCGAACACGTTCAGAAGCGGCGCGCCGTTGCCCTCGAGGCTGAGGACATAGTCCCGCGTCGCCGCCGTCGCCGATTTCGCGCCGTCATCATAGAGCGGCCGCACCCCCGAATAGGTCCAGACCACATCCGCCGCCGTCACGGGCCGCGCGAAATACCGCGAGGCGAAGGCGCACAGATAGTCGCGCTCCTCATCGGTGCAGCGCGCCGATCCGGGCGCGCCGTCGTGATCCTTGTCGGTCGTGCCGATCAGGGTGAAGTCCTGCTCGTAGGGGATGGCGAAGATGATGCGGCCGTCCTGCCCCTGGAAGAAATAGCACCGGTCGTGGTCATAGAGCTTGCGCGTGACGATGTGGCTGCCGCGCACGAGGCGGACGTTCTCGGCCGAATTGATCCCCGCGACCGACCGGATCACCTCGCCGACCCATGGCCCCGCGGCATTGACGAGGACACGGGCGCGGAACTCCTCGGGGCCGGCGGGCCCCTCGGCCCGGATCACCCAGACGCCGCCCTCGCGCCGCGCCTCGCGCACCCGCGTCCGGGTCAGGATCCGCGCCCCGCGCGCGGCGGCATCGCGCGCATTGAGCACCACGAGCCGCGCATCGTCGACCCAGCAATCCGAATACTCCCACGCGCGCGAGAGCCCCGCGCGCAGCGGCTTGCCCGCCGGATCCCGCGCGAGGTCGAGCGTGCGCGTCGCGGGCAGGATCCGCCGGCCGCCGAGGTGGTCATAGAGAAAGAGGCCGAGCCGGATCAGCCAAGCCGGCCGGCGCCCCTTCATCCACGGCATGACCCGGCCGAGCAGCCGCGAGGTGGGGGTGTCCGAATCAAATCGCATCGCCGGATCGTAGGGCAGGACGAAGCGCATTGGCCAACTGATATGGGGCATCGCCCGCAAGAGCACCTCGCGCTCTTCCAGCGCCTCGCGCACGAGGCGGAACTCGAAGAACTCGAGATAGCGCAGCCCGCCGTGGAAGAGCTTGGTCGAGGACGACGAGGTCGCCTGCGCGAGATCGCCCGCCTCGGCGAGCACGACCGACAGCCCGCGACCCGCCGCATCACGGGCAATGCCGCAGCCGTTGACGCCGCCGCCCAGCACGAAGATGTCCGCAACCTCTTTCAACGCGAGTCCCGATCGCTCCTCCGCAAGCCACAGACGCTTCTCAAAACCCGGCGCAAGGTCAATCGTTTTTTTTCGTTTCTGATCGTTTCCTGTGCAATGCCGGCCGGAAGCGCCCGCTTCGGCGCAGGAACGCGCCGAACTGCGTCAATCCGTCGCTCCGGTGCGAGAGGGTGACACGGGCGCCGCGCTGTCCTAGTGTCGACCGCGAAAGGAAAGACCCGATGGCGCTCAGCTTCCGGCAGACAGAGATTCTCGAGATCGCCCGCTCCGAGGGCCGCGTCGTGGTCGAGGATCTCGCGCGCCGTTTCGACGTCACGCTCCAGACGATCCGGCGCGATCTGACCGATCTGGCGGATGCGGGCCATCTCGACCGCGTGCACGGCGGCGCGGTCGCCCGGCGCGGTGTCGCCAACATCGGCTACGAGGCCCGCCGGCGGATGAACGAGGCGGCCAAGGCCGCGATCGCGCGCGCCTGCGCGGCGCTCATCCCCGACAACGCCTCGCTCATCCTCAACATCGGCACCACCACCGAGGCGGTCGCGCGCGAGCTGCTCGCGCATCGCAACATCACCGTCGTCACCAACAACCTCAACGTCGCCAACATCCTCGTGGCCAACGAAAGCTGCGAG
>Ga0172373_10008521_pt1 | contig 12996 bp, 11 predicted proteins | sample Lak10m_2_FD_114546 | JGI IMG/M metagenome (GOLD analysis project Ga0172373, IMG submission 114546) | Freshwater microbial communities from Kabuno Bay, South-Kivu, Congo - kab_092012_10m | ecosystem: Environmental > Aquatic > Freshwater > Lake | place: Democratic Republic of the Congo... | reverse complement strand
CCCCCACGTTTTGGGGCGCGTCGCTATGTTGCCAATATCTATGATCTAACCTTTTTACACTATCCCGAATATTTGACGGCAGAAAGCCAACGCTACTACAACGATCAAATTCACCAGGCAAGCGCACAAGCCGACCATATCCTGACCATCAGCGAGGCATCTCGCCAAGACATCATCCATTTGCTCAATGTTGATCCCAGTAAGGTGACCGTGCATCTTTTGGCGGCGAGTGCCATCTTCAAGCAACAACCCCGCACCACGATTGAAACGCTGTGTGCGCGGTTGGGTTTGCCATTGGAATATTTCTTGTTTGTGGGAACACTTGAACCGCGCAAGAATATTCAGGGAATATTACACGCTTATCGACAATTGCGGGATTTGCTGGGCAAACGGACTCCTGCTCTGGTTTTGGTTGGCAACTATGGGTGGTTGTTTGAAGAAACGCTCGCGCTTACCCACCAATTGACCTTGACCGATGCCGTACATTGGATTCACAACTTACCCAATGCAGATTTACCCGCGTTATATAGTGGGGCAGTGGCACTGTTGATGCCCTCGTTTTATGAAGGCTTCGGTTTACCTGCCCTAGAAGCCATGCAATGTGGCACAGCTACCATCGTGAGCGACTGCTCTTCTTTGCCCGAAGTTGTGGGGGATGTGGGTTGGCGCGTTGATCCCCACTCGGTGGAATCCATTGCCGAAGCCATGTACCACGCCTTTACTAATGAGGCACTACGCCAGCAAGCGCAACAAGAGGGCTTGTTACGCGCACAACAATTCAATTGGTCAACGGTTGCGAAAACAGCGCTGCGTACTTATCAACTGGTTACGGAGAAGTCCTAGTGCAAATCTTATTTGTCACGCCTAATTTACCCTATCCTCCCCATCAAGGCGGAGCGATTCGCATCTACGGTTTTTTGAAAGAACTCCACAAAGCAGGGCATGAAATCACCCTGCTCAGTTTTCTAGTGGAAGATACCCCACTCACCCCCGACAATCCGCTGAACATCGTCTGCAAACAAATCATAACCCTTCCCACCCCCGCCCATTCGCTCGCCAAACGTGTAATGACGATTGCCCTCACCAACAAGGCAGACATCGCCAATCGTCTGTATGATGCGACTATGGAGCAAACCCTTTTAGATCAGCTCGCCCAACACCCCTATGACTTGATCCAGATTGAAGGGATCGAAGTCGGAAGCTATCTACTCGCGGCGAAGACCCACTTTCCCCAAATACCGATCGTCTATGATGCTCACAATGCAGAAACGGACTTGCAACGCTTCTTTGCAGAAATCACCCTCACGCACCTCAAACAACTGCCCAGTGCCTTGTATTCTCGAATCCAGTCGCAACGCATTGAGCTATTTGAGCGCGAACTCATCACCAAAGCGGACAAGGTGGTCTCGGTGTCGGAAGAAGATCAGGCAATCTTAAGGCGTTTGTCTAACATGGCTAAGGTCGAAGTGGTTCCCAATGGGATATTCACCGCAGACTATGAACCCACCGCGTCCGCAACCCACCTTGAGCTAAAACCTAACGCGCTGGTCTTCACCGGCAAAATGGATTACCGCCCGAACATTGATGCAGTCATGTGGTTTGTGGATGAGGTACTCCCGCTGATAGAACGCTATACGCATGTTCATTTTTACATTGTTGGGCAAAAACCTCATCCGCGTTTAGAGGCACTACGCAGTCACCCGAACGTCACCCTAACGGGATGGGTGCCTGAAATTCTGCCCTATCTGTTGCAATCCAGTCTGTACGTCGCCCCACTCCGCATTGGCAGCGGAACGCGCTTAAAACTGCTAGAGGCAATGGCGGCAAAATGCGCTATCGTTGCCACCCCCATTGCCGCCAGTGGATTGGGCAATCAAATCAATAACTACCTCACCTTAGCCGACAAGCCGCAGGAATTCGCTAATTCCGTACTGGAGCTATTACAAGACCCCACACGACGGCAAACGATGGGAGCGAAGGCACACGAATACGTCAATGAGCATTACGACTGGTCTGTAATTGCACCCCGTTTGCTAAAAGTCTATGCAGAGCTAGGTTGATATGGCGAAACAGACTCACTCCATTGAGCTTTCGCTTGAGCAACTCCTTCGAGACCGAGAAGCGTTGGCAGTGCGGAACCGCACCCTAGCGGAGACGCTCCATCGCCCATCATTCTCCCAACAGATTCGCCATCAATGGTTGCGTTTGCTCGCTAATTCTTATGTTCCCCCATCGCGCAAAGCTCGCAACGCTCGCCGCATTTTGGTCATCCGCCCCGACCACATCGGGGATGCGCTGTTGGCAACCCCTGCCATCCGCTTGCTCAAGCATTACCGCCCCCAGGATGAGGTACATGTTCTCGCAGGACCTTGGTCGGCCTCGGTATTTGAAAATGTGAGTGAGGTCGATGTGGTGTTGACGGTGCCATTTCCTGGGTTTGATCGTCGCAACAGTTCAACTAATTTGCGTAGTCCCTATGAATTCGCCCTCCGTACAGCCAGCAAGATTCGCAAGATTGGCTATCAGTACGCACTCATCCTGCGCCACGATCACTGGTGGGGAGCCTGGTTGGCACAACTGAGCGGGATTCGGTATCGACTGGGATTTGATAGTGCTGATACCGCGCTCTTTCTTACGCATCACGCCCCCTTCAAACATGCGCATGCCATCGAGCAAAACCTGCGCCTAGTGGAAAAATTCCTTGAAAAAGACCTGTCCGATCAAATTGATTACCGCTATGAAACCCATCTCAACGATCGTGCCTTTATACGCGGTTATCTGGCAGAGTGGGGCGTGGAACCACAAGATGAGACCCTGTGCTTGCACACCGGCGCGGGGACATCCGCCAAACAGTGGGAGCCGTCCAAATGGGCAATCGTGGCAGACATCCTGTCTGAACAGTTGGGGGCAACCGCCGTCTTCACTGGGTCAGATAGCGAATTGGCGATGATACGCCACATTGCGGATCAAATGAAGAAGCCCCCCATTTTGGTGGCAGGGGATACTTCACTGGGGCAGTTGGCAGCGTTGTATGAGCGATCTAGGGTTGTTTTGGGTTGCGACAGCGGACCGATGCACATTGCTGCCGCTGTGGGAACGCCAACCGTCACGCTTTTTGGTCCCGCTGACCCGCTTGAGTTTCGTCCATGGGGCAACCCAAACAGCCACATGATTTTACAAAGCAGTCTCGGTTGCTTGCCTTGTCGCATTTTAGACTGGGTGGACGATTCTTTAGAGTTTCATCCGTGTGTGCGTGAGATTGAAGTTAACGACGTCCTCAGCGCGGCGCGGCATGTGGTGAACTATGCCGAGCGACACCCGTTAAGCCGATAGATCATCTCCGTTTTGTCGCATGGCGCGGTTTTGGATTCGCTTTTCCATCGCTTCGGTGCGGGCACGCACACGGACGGGACCCGCTTTTTCTGGAAAGCGTGGGGTGACTTTTTCATAGAACGGGATGTAGGGGGCGAAGTCTGCTTCAATGTCACCTGTTGGCAAAAAGGGCGTTGTCACCTCAATGAGTTTGCGCTTGTAGTCCATATTTCCGGGCACCACTGGCACCCCCGCTCCAAGCGCAATGTAGTAAAAACCGGAACGCCAATAGTCCATTCGACGCAACCGCCCTTCTGGGGCGATCATCAAGCACACCTTATCGACTTTTCTAAAATAATCCACCACCTGCTGAACCGTATTCTCGTTGGCACCATTGCGATCAATGGGGATGCCGCCCGCCATGATTGCCAGACGAAACAACAGTGGGGGCAAATCGGTTGCCACCAAAAAACTCATCTTGACGCCCAAACTCCAAGACATCATCACCAACAAGAACACATCAAAGTTAGCCGTATGCGGACCGCCGATCATCACCAACTTGGACTGATCGGGTGGCAAGCCGTCAATCCGCCAACCCAACAAACGTATAACGAGGGTTCCTACCAGACGATGTAACAGACTAACAGTAGGCAAATAGCGATATTTCAAAATTGTGCACCTTTTTTGGAAAACTTAACCAACCAGTAAAACCCCAAATCCCTATAAACGTTACCGCTCCTCAACGGGATGGGGGACAACAGAGCGCGTTGTCTCGTTGCGATACGTCACCATCCCAACCGCCGCGCCTTTAATTTTCTTGACGTGCTTGCATTGGGTGACATCCACCAACACGCTTGCCTCATGCCTCAGTTTGCTGTAGTACGCCGCATGAGAAGATGCCTGCTGAATGACTGCTTCAGGAATGGTGCGCCCATCAAACTTGATGACCACGTGTGCGCCAGGCACTCCGCGCACATGCAACCAAAGATCATCCGCCGAGCCACGCTTAAAGGTGACTTCTTCGTTTTGTCGGCTATTGCGTCCCACCCACATCACGAAGCCGTCCGCGCTCACCACACGCAAAGGCGCGGTCTTTTCTCCGCCGATCTTGCGCGGCACTTGTCCATTCCAATGCCCTAATTGATGGAGAGATTGACGAATTTCATCAATCTCTACCCAGTTACGCGCTAAATCAAGGTCGGTCTCCAGTTGGTGGAGGTATGCGATTTTATGCTGGGAGTCCTCAATCAAAGCAGGCACTTCTTGGTGAGCGCGTTTGGCTTTGTCGTAGCGATGGAAGTATGCTTCTGCGTTCTCGGTGGGTGTCAACCTAGGGTCAAGGCGAATCTCAAAAGCAGGTTCGTCTGGGTCATACTGTGCCACCAACTTGGTTTGTTGCGCTTGAATGGCATATTGGTAAGCGAAGATGAGTTCTCCACTTTGCTTGAGGCGTTCAATGTCTTTGGCATCTCGAAGAGACTTCTGCATAGAATTGAGCTTCGCCCCCTCCTTCGCCAAGCCCTCTTGGATCATTTTGGCGACGGGTATCTTTGCCACGCGATACCCATCTTCCCCGCCGGGAATACCGTAATGGGCACACATTGCCACACTCAAGGATGGGGTGGATTCCCAGCGTTCGACATGCACCAACGGCAAAACGCTGAATCCAGCGATCTCCCCTTTTTGGTAGTAGTTCCCCGGTTGCCACTCGCGCTTCAAAAGCGGGGCAAAGATTTCCTCCGTCAACACACGATACAATGCACTAACGTGGGCATCTTGAGCTTTCTGGGTGACAGACCCTCCCGCGCGTACCACTGCCTCACGCGCCAACAACCCACTCATACCCAATAAGTTAGAGGAAAGTAGTGAAGTCGTCTTTAACTCAGGGTCTAACAGCCCCTCAAAGAGATGCGCGAATGATTCTAATGTCAAGTCAGCGGGGTTCATGCGCCCCTCGATGGGCGGCGGGGCAACATATTGATGGGCAGGCAGGGTGATGCGATAGCGATTTTCTTGAGGTCCAATGCGACGGGCACAATCCAATATCATCCCATTTTGGACGAGGATGATATTGCTACGGCGTTCCATCGGTTCAATCACCAAGGTGACTTCCCCTTCTTCACCGATGATACTCATCTCCAAAATCCGCTCGAACGGGGGATGGCTAACGTGTAAAATGTGTCCCCCCTCGCAGTAACGCCGAATCAACAATGCCAGTTGTGACGGTTTAGCCGTGCCCCGTCGCAACTTTTCGCCGATGAGATGCACACGGGGGTACTGTGTATCTACGCTGAGGTACAGGTATTGGCGACGATGGTTGGCATAAATTTCTAAACCGATGCCGGTTGAATCAACCATCACCGAATCTTGAACGCGCCCACCAACGATGGTATCCATCAATTCATCAACTAGAGCGGCAACAACAAATGAATCCATCGTCATGATCGGTCAAGTGACATTACCAATAGATCACGCTGTCAACAATCATCACCAAGAACAGCAACGCCAGATAGTAGGTGGAATATTTCCAAAGGCGATACTGCAAAGTAGGGGTCGAACGGTACATCAAACGAATGGACAATATAACCAAGCCCAACCCCAAAACAAACGCGCTCAGGGTGTAGGGCAAACCCAACATTCCCAACGGATAGGGCAACAACGAAACGATCCACAGCAAGATGGAATAGACCAGAATTTGCCAATAAGTCGCATGTTCGCCATGCGCCGCAGGCATCATTGGCACCCCCACCCGCGCATAATCATCGTTTACAATGAGGGCGAGTGCCCAACTATGAGGCGGTGTCCAGTAGAAGATAATGGCGAACAACACCCAAGCCTCAATCGGTAGCGACTGGGTGATAGCCGCCCACCCCACCAGCACCGGCATGGCGCCCGCCCCACCTCCGATGACAATATTAACGGAGGTATTGCGCTTGAGTATCATTGTGTACAGGACAACATAATAAACAGCACCGATCAACGATAACCATGCCGTCAACCAGTTTACCGCTACCCCTAATAGCACGATAGACAAAACCAAAACAGAGACGGCATACACGATGGCATCGCGCACTTTGATCTTGCCACTGGGAATAGGGCGGCGTGCAGTACGCTCCATCTGGGCATCCATTTTGCGGTCGATGATCTGATTCCATGCGCTGGCACTCATGGCAGCACCCGCCCCACCGATTGTCGTCCACAACAGGATCATGGGGTTGGGTCTGCCGTCAGCGGCAATGAACGCCGCAGTGATGGTTGTAAAAACGAGAAGTGCAACAATTCGGGGCTTAGAGAGATGCAAATACGCCCGAACCACCTCAAGGGGTTCTGCTCGACGGATTACAAAGGTGTCCATATCTATACGCTCAAAACTAACTATTCACCATCGAAAGAATTCCCAAGATGAGAGATTGGACACCATAAGCATTTCTAAATGAAACGCTAAGATTTGTTTTGGGTCTGTGCGGAAAGCTTTGCACTCTCTTTGTCGCGGTTCAAACGAAATGCTTCTTGAATGGTGGCATGGTTGGCGTTCTTTTCAACCCGAGCCTTCTGCACATTTTTGTCCAAGAACCAAATTAACACCGCAAAGGTGAGCGACGCACCAACCAGATTAAACAGAATGAAACCAACCATAAGCGCAAACCACAACCCTTGGTTCGCCCCAAATTGGTTGACTGATGCTTCTGGAATACGGGTGACCGTGATCAAACCGGGCAACAAACCCGTTGTTCCTTCTGCCGCGATGAAGGAGGTAAGCCCCCCCCCGACGATCAATACTGCTACAATGACAATGAGGATTCCAAAACGACGATCCATTACGACTCGGTGTCCCCTAATTCGTATGAATTTCTAAACACTATAGTCTGATTGTACTCCGCTTCACAAATAACATCAAGCGTTCATTGATACCGATTGATCCGGTGTGGGGTTTGGCAGTGGAAGGGACATTACGAAGGTTGTACCTTGATTGACCACACTACTGACGGTGATCGTTCCGTGATGCAATTCAACGACCCGTTGCACCAGTGCCAACCCAAGACCCGTCCCCTCTATGCGTCTACGTTTGGCGTGGTTAGAGCGGAAAAATGGTTGAAAGACAGAGGGCAAGTCTTCCTGCGGAATCCCTATTCCACTGTCCTCAATTCGGAATTGATAAAAGTTTTCGATCGTCTTGATGGCAATTTTAATTGTACCGTTCGCAACATTGTACTTAACCGCATTTCCCACCAAGTTGTTCACCACCAACGCCAACAATTGAGGTGAACCTTCCACAACCGATAATTCAGAATCGAACTCATGCACAACCGTGAGGTTCTTCTCTTGAATCATTGCGCTGATCAGTTCTTCTGCATCTTTGACAAACACGGTCAAACTGCATGGCAGAACTTCTAGGGGTTCATGATTCTTATCGAGGCGTGCCAATTCCAAAATGTCATTGATGAACTGAGCCATGCGATCAAAAACAGTGATCATCTTTTCGAGGTATTGCTGTTGTTGGTTATTCAGTTCACCCGTAGACTGAACCAAATCCGCTAACATTTTTGCAGAACTAATGGGTATCTTCAGTTCATGCGCCATAAGACGCATGTAGTCCGTTTCAAGTGGTTGGGTGCGGCTACTCATAACTAATGGATGCTCTTTCATCAAAACACAGCAACGTTGATAAATGATTCAAAGCCTTTGCCATTCGAGTGCCATGAACTGTCCGCAGTGTAACATAAAGCAAATCTTTATGGTAGGTTTGTTCAACTTGTATAACCTGCTCGGTATTTACTTATCAACATCCTGTAGAAAATCCTAAAATTAGGTGGGCAAAAATGCCTCGCCCGTCACCCGCGCGCACGCGCCCCATCAGGGACCAGGCAACCCTCGGTGATCTCCACAGCTACCTTCCCCACGTTAACATTTGACGAGATTTCAGTTGGGCTTGGAACGTGCAAGACCACCCGACGGGGAGGTTATTTTACGCTATTGATACCACTTCACAATTTGGTCACGTTCCGGTCCCACGCTCAAAATGGAGATGGGGATATCACATAACTCACCGATACGCCTCACATACTGTTGGGTTGCTTTCGGTAAGTCCGCAAGTGACCGACACGCAGAAATATCCTCTCCCCAACCGTGGAGCGTTTCATAAATTGGCTTCACACGCTCCAGCTCTTCAGCGGTAGACGGCGGAAAGTGAATCAGCTGCCCGTCCAACTCATACGCCACCGCGATCTTGAGTTCATCAATGCCAGACAGGATATCTAACTTGGTGATTGCCAGTTCCGTACACCCATTGACCACAACCGCATAACGTAACATCACGGCATCTAACCACCCACAACGACGAGGGCGACCGGTCGTCGTGCCAAATTCATCCCAAAAGTTTTCGCCAGTCCCACGCAAGCGCAAGGCAATATCCCCCTCTAACTCGGTGGGCATTTGTCCAGAACCAACGCGCGTACTGAAGGCTTTTGCCACTCCAATTACTTGGTCAACAAATTTGGGACCAAAGCCCAAGCCTATCAACGCCCCGCCAGATGTGGGAGAAGAGCTGGTGACAAACGGGTAGCTACCGTGATCGATGTCAAGGAGCGTCCCCTGTGCGCCCTCACACAAGATTTGCTCCCCATTCTTCAAGCGTTGGTTGATGAACTCGGTTGTGTCAGTCAGATAGGGGCGCAAGCGTTCCGCCACGGCAACAACCTGTTGAACATAGTCATCAACAGGAATGAGGTCTAGCCCTTCGCTGGTTAGCCATTGATTGGTCTGCTCTAGTTGTTGGCGCACCAACTGACCAAACAATTGCGGATTGGACATTGAGCCAGCACGAATGCCTGACCGCCCCGTCTTATCCATATATGCCGGTCCAATCCCTCGCAGGGTTGTGCCAATGGCAGACGCGCCTAACCTGCGCTCGCTGGAGGCATCACGCGCAATGTGCGACGCGGTGATGATGTGGGCACGGGTGCTGATGACCAAGCGCGAGGGCGAAATCGTTAAGCCTTGTTCGATGAGTTGGTCAATCTCCTTTGCTAGGTTGAGTGGGTTGATGACCAAGCCGTTCCCCAAAACGCATGTTACCTGTTCGTGCAGGATTCCGCTGGGCAATAAATGCAATTTGAATACTTGGTCGCCCACGTAAACGGTATGCCCCGCATTGTCGCCCCCAGAATAACGTGCTACGACGGTTGCATTCATAGCAAAATAATCGGCAAAGCGTCCTTTACCTTCGTCGCCCCATTGTGCGCCCACCAAAATTGTTACGGGCATGTTGCCCTCTCCTTATGATGTTTTGAATGCGTCGCCAAAGACACTCCCCAGCGACATGGTTATTTCTCGATTGCCCATCAAGCTAAATTCCCCGTTGGGGGCAAAAGCAATGGCGGAATCCATCCCCAATTTCAAGTGCATGATGAATGGCTCGGCATCTAGGATCGCTCGCATATCCTTCTCAAACTCGCTCAGGATAGGGTGCGTGGCAACTAGGAGCGCATTCTTGAGCCAATCAAACCCAGGCACGACCTCATTATCTTGTGTGGTGAGGAACTTGCCGAATGCTGACACTGCCCCCCCCTCAACGTACAACGAAGCCCCTGACTCATAGGCAACCTCTAACCCCTTGAGGGCAGCTCCCAATAGATAAGCGTGGGACAGGGCAGGATGTAAACTGGGGGAACTCAAGACGATTAAGCCTGCTTCAACCAACCGCCGATACAGCGTGTCATCATCGTCTGCCAACAGATCCACCACATAACCACTGGGTGCGCCCAACTCTTGGAAATCCTCAAGCACTTGTTCAGTCGCGTGAATATCCCCGTCCATGCACACATACGCCACTCCACCATCTGCATGAACGCGCTCCAAAACGGTGGGGCGCACACTGGAAGAAACGTTAGGATAGCCACTAAAAATCAACCCGCCCGCGCCATCTTTCCACTCAAACAAATTCTTGATCGGCATGGTATCGTTTAGCCGTTCACGCACACATAGCTTGCAACCGAACGCGCCAAGACTTCTGCGCCAATCTGTAAAACGGTCTCGTCAATATCAAAGCGCGGGTGATGATGCCCGTAGTCCAAGCCACGCTCTGAGTTGGCAGAACCAATAAACCAAAAAGCCCCCGGCACATCGGTCATGAGCAACCCGACATCCTCCGCGCCCATCGTGATTTCGCTGGTAACGCTGGTTTGAAAACGTTCCGTCAAGGGAGCAACCGCGCCAATCACTTGTTGGGTGACGGCGGGGTCATTGCTGACGGGGAGAGTGCCCTCTGAAAAGACAAGTGTGGCGGTGCAAGCCAACGCGCTGGCAACATGATTTACGATAGCGTGCATGCGTTCCTCGATCAGGCGATGCACTTCTTGTTTGAAGGCGCGGGTTGTTCCGCTCAGCATAGCAGTTTGGGGGATGACGTTATGCGCATCTCCAGCATGAATCTGGGTGACGGAAACAACCGCTGGTTCAATTGGATCAACATTGCGACTGACAATGGTTTGAAACGCGCTGACAATGTGCGTTGCCGCCACAACAGGATCGGCGGTTTCGTGGGGAGAAGCACCATGCCCACCCCTCCCGATGATGTCGATACGGAAGGATTTTGATCCTGCCATCACCGCCCCGCTCCCCAAGCGGAATTGTCCTATCGGCAGGCTATTCCAGACGTGCAAGCCCAGCGTGACATCTGGACGAGGGGCGGTTAAAACCCCATCATCAATCATGGCTTTGGCACCTGCGGCAATTTCTTCCGCCGGCTGAAAGACAAACTTGATGCGCCCATGCACTTGATCCCGATGTTGGCTGAAGAGCTTAGCCACGCCTAAAGCAATGGCGGTATGCGCATCATGTCCACAGGCGTGCATCTTGCCCGCTACTGTAGAGGCATACTCAACTTCATTTAGTTCATGAATGGGGAGCGCGTCCATATCCGCACGCACCAACACCGTCCTACCCTCTTGCGCACCCTCAAGGATGCCGACCACACCGGTGCGCCCAACCCCACGCTGTACTTCTAAACCCAGTTGAGTGAGTTGTTCTGCCACGATAGCAGCGGTGCGGAACTCTTCAAAAGCCAATTCAGGGTGTTGATGGAGATCACGCCGAACCGTAACCATCTCGTCATATAGGTTTTCAGTTGCCTGTTTGAAGTCAATCATGGTCATGAATTTTTTCCTGGTCTAGTCCTCATCTTCTTCATCATTCACTGCTTGAGCAGTCTTTTTGGCGGGCTTCGCCCCACAATCACAACCTTCATCCCCATGATCGCAGGTTTGAGATGCCTTTTGTGCCAACGCTCGCATCTCTGCAAGGGGCACCAAATCCACACGCAACACCAAACGGGAACCCTCATCAGGGATCAGCACGGTCACGGCATCCTGTAACGGATGAACATCAACAACCTTCCCCTCGCCAAAAGGCGTTCCCACCACCTTATTCTTGCGGGGCAATTGCTTACGCGCTTCCAAGTATTGCTCATACTCATATACTAAACAGCACCGTAACCGCCCACACATGCCGGTAATTTCTGACGGGTTGAGGGAGATTCCCTGCACCTTTGCCATCTTAATGGAGATCGGGCTAAAATCGGTCAAGAATGAAGAGCAACACCGTACTTCCTTACCACATGCACCGCTCCCCCCCAAGAACTTCGCCACATCACGAGGCCCAATTTGGCGCAGTTCAATCGCGGACTTAAAGCGACGCTTTAGCGCGTTGCTCAGTTTGTTCATATTGAGTTTGTCATCACAACTGTAGAGTAGGGTGAGGATACTACCATCATAATTATACTGCACCGCAACGAACTTCACGCGGTCATACCCGCCCAAACCCTCCGCCGTTTCAATACACTTCGCTAAAGAATCTGCCTCTTTAGCCACCCACTGTTGATTGAGAACAAGATCACGTGGGGTTGCCTTGCGCATGATGGGCTTATATGCCCGCTCACTTTGTTCATCCACCGTTGCAAACGCCATCACCTGCCCCATCCGCCGACCACGCGCGGTATTCACAATGACAAACGAGCTTACTTTTAGGTCGGGAATGGATGAGAAATCAAAGTGATAGAGCTTACCGACTTTGTTAAATCGTACCCCAGCAACGAATCGCTGTTGTTTTTCTACCGTGTCTATCAACGGATCACCTTCAATTCAAATTGTTGTTGCTTGGATGTTTTGGTTTGACATAAACTTGCCATCAAATAGAATAGCGAAGTCAAGAATCATTGGCAATTGCAAAGTAAACAACCCACCCATAGACCCACGTGAAGTTATCGTCTGGACGATCATGAGTAAACTCGTTGCCAAGTTCGGTGGACTAAGCCTTAGTTCAGCGCAAGCCCTTTCACAAATTGCCCAGATCATCCTCACCGCTCACACAGAATGGGAGCAAGTCGTGGTGGTGGTCTCTGCCATCGAGGGGGTAACAGACCAATTGATCGAGACCATACATGACGCAGAAATCAGCGACAAACGCGCTTATCGGCGCAAGGTCGCTCACATCCGCACCCGCCATTTGGCGATCATGGAGGAGCTACCCTTGTTGAAGACCGAATATAGCACCCTCCAAAGCGAACTGGATCGGTTGTTCAACGAGTTGATCGCCCTGTTAGAAGGCTTTGGCAAACTAGATACCGCGCTTCAACCCGCCAAGCGTGAGGCAATCCGCGCCCTTGGGGAGCGGTTATCCGCGCGTTTG
>Ga0172373_10008520_pt1 | contig 12997 bp, 10 predicted proteins | sample Lak10m_2_FD_114546 | JGI IMG/M metagenome (GOLD analysis project Ga0172373, IMG submission 114546) | Freshwater microbial communities from Kabuno Bay, South-Kivu, Congo - kab_092012_10m | ecosystem: Environmental > Aquatic > Freshwater > Lake | place: Democratic Republic of the Congo... | reverse complement strand
TGCCCAACGTAACTGGCGGATGGTCGCGTAACACTGGGCTTCACTGACCAGTTGTTTGATGGTGATAATTGAGGTTTCCATCCGGTCATTTTAGCAAAAGACCTTAAAACCCATAAAGAGCCAGAAAATAATATCGATATCGGCATCATTATCGTAATCCGTCATTGAGGTACCCCATCCAAACGGCGTCGTTCCAAGACGACCTACACAGGGACTCGTGAATTTGCCATCGGCATGGCCTAAAAACCAGCGCGAACTCCATTCACCACCAGCGTCGCTAAAACCAACCATCGAGGTCATGGTTTGCGCAAGATAGTCTCCCACATTGGTACCGAAAACATCGATATAGCCATCGCTGTTTACGTCTCCGAACGAAAGGCCCATCCATGCTCCAAACTGGCTGGTGTCACCGCTCGTTGCCGTTACATCGGTAAATTGCCCGGTACCGTCATTTTTATAGATACGAATGACACCTTCGTCTTTGCCGCCATATTTAAATGGTCGTTTTGGCCCTTGGTCATTACCGGTAATCAGATCGACATCCCATCATTGTCATAATCGACAAAGCCGATACCCCAAGTGATCGATTGTTCATTGGGCAAGCGTTAACTGAAGCGGTCATCGTTTGAACTTTGCGCAAGGTTGAATACGAGGGCCTTAACAAAGCGCTAAGTGAGGCAATAGCGCCTAGAAGTTATATTGCGCCGCCTATATCAAAGTCATATTGGAAAACTTCCAACCTAACCAAACGGACACACTAACGAATTGCTGCTTTTCAGATGGTTATCGAAGAGCAGCATATTTCAAGACTGGAAGGGTACGACTGAGGGCATACCAACTAATCCGGCACACCTGAAAAATATAAAAAAGACCTAAGTCCAGATCTTTTTTATCGATATCGATTGAAGTTTTCGTCCCGAACAAGACGATATGGCAAGATCAGTAGTTATTCTCAATAGGGATCGGCTCAAGTTTCCATATCTCATTATTGTATTCAGTAATGGTTCTGTCTGTAGAAAACTTGCCGCTAGACGCACAATTCAAGATACTCATCCTCGTCCAACGCTCTTTATCCTGGTAAGCCGCTTCCACAAGCTTTTGTGCATTAACAAAACTGCGAAAATCAGCAACCGTCATCCACGGATCATGCGGGCTTTTTATTGATGCGATAATCGGTTCAAAAATACCCGGCTCGAATTGGTTGAAATGACCGCACTCCAACAGGTTAATCACCCTTTTCAAACACTCATCCTGATTAATCAAGGCGACGGGATTGTAATGATGCCGCATGTCTTCAACCTGCTCTTCGGTTAAACCGAATAAGAAGAAATTCTCGTCACCGACTTCCTCGCGAATTTCAATATTCGCTCCATCCAGCGTACCGATAGTTAATGCGCCATTCATCATGAACTTCATATTACCGGTACCTGACGCTTCTTTTCCGGCCGTTGAAATCTGTTCGGACAAGTCAGCACCGGGGCATATTTTTTCCATTGCCGAAACACGGTAATTCGGTAGGAAAACCAATTTTAATTTATCGCCCACATCCGGGTCATGATTAATAACAGAGGCGACATTATTAATCAGCTTAATAATTCTTTTCGCCATGAAATAGCCGGGAGCCGCCTTGCCGCCAATCAATACACAACGATTCGTCCAATCTGCAGTATCACCGCGCTTAATGCGGTCATAAAGATGAATAACATGCAGGACATTCAGCAACTGCCGCTTGTACTCATGAATACGCTTAACCTGCACATCAAACAAGGCATTAACGTTCAAATCAACATCCAGCTCCTGCTTTTTAAAATCAACCAGTTTTTGTTTGCCATTTTGCTGAACGTCATACCAGCGTTTACGGAACGCTTTATCTTCCGCATAAGGCTTAAGCTTTTTCAACAACGACAAGTCCGTCAACCACTCCTCGCCGATGGTTTCCGTAATCAATTTAGCCAACTCAGGATTACAGGCGGCCAGCCAGCGACGAGGCGTGACCCCATTGGTTTTATTGTTAAACTTATGCGGCCAGAAATCATAGAAATCGCGAAACAGTCCTTGTTGCAGTAACTTTGAATGCAGTTCGGCAACGCCGTTAACGGAATAGCTGCCGACTATAGCCAAATAGGCCATCCTGACGTATTGCTCCGAACCTTCTTCAATCAGCGACATGCGCTTTAAACGGTCTTTATCTCCGGGATAGTGGGCCGATACTTCAGCCAGAAAATGGGCATTAATATCAAAGATAATGTCCATGATCCTCGGCAACAGCTGCTTGAACAGGTTCACCGGCCATCGTTCCAGCGCCTCCGGCAGCAAGGTGTGATTAGTGTAGGCCATTGTATTGCTCGTAATCGCCCAGGCTTGGTCCCATGATAAACCGTGGACATCCATCAGCAGGCGCATCAGTTCGGCAACCGCGATGCTAGGGTGCGTATCATTTAGCTGAAAGCAATTTTTCGCGGCAAATTCAGAAAAGTCGTTGCCATGCCGCCCTATCCAGCCGCCTATAACGTCCTGTAAACTTGCAGACGTCAATAGATATTGCTGCCGCAGGCGCAAGGCCTTGCCGTTTTCATTGGCGTCATTCGGGTACAACACCATCGTGATATTCTCGGCAGTATTTTTTGCCGCGACGGATTCTGCATATTCACCGGCATTAAAATCCTCTAAATCAAATTCCTCGGTCGCCGAGGCCTTCCATAGCCGCAAGGTATTCACTGTGCCGTTACGATATCCGGGTATCGGTGTGTCAAACGGAACCGCAAGCACGTCGTGAGTATCCACCCAATAGACTTTTTTATTGCCGTGCTTATCGACATGGGTTTCAGTGCGACCGCCAAACTTTATTCTTTGCGTATATTCAGCGCGCTCAATTTCCCACATATTACCGTTGCGCAACCAATGGTCCGGTTTTTCTACCTGCTCGCCATTAACAACATCCTGGCAAAACATACCGTATTCATAGCGCAAGCCGTATCCGGTAACCGGTAACTGCAAGGTTGCGCAGCTATCGATAAAACAAGCCGCCAGACGTCCCAAGCCGCCGTTGCCCAACCCCGCGTCAGGCTCGCTTTCAACCAATTCTTCCAAATCCAGGCCCAGCTCATACATGGCTTTTTCAACGGTATCGTCCATACCGAGATTCAGCATCGCATTACTGAGCGTGCGCCCCATTAAAAACTCCATCGATAAATAATAACCCCGCCTGCAATCCAGGTTTTTATAAGCGATGTAGGTTTTTTTCCATCGCTCTATCAATCTGTCGCTGATGGCCAATGACAAGGCCTCGTAGGCGTAATGCGGCGACCTGCAATGTTCATCCCTGCCTAATCGGTGCCCGTAATAACGCTTAAAATCAGCAGTTAAATGCCGTTCGTCCATGCCTAATTCTGGCAATATCGTAATATGGGACTTGGGCTGACTTTTTTCGAAGACTCTATGTGGCATAACTTTAATTTTAAAAAGAGTTGAACTGAATAACGACATTACATTTTTATTTACCTGGACGATGTCGCGCTAATCGGCCGCCAATTGTCGATAGGCCCCGCAGTAATAAACGATAGGTTCGCCTGAGCGACACACGCTGCTTTGTACTTCACCGATAATAATCCAATGGGTGCCGGCACGCACTTTCTCCACAACGGTACATTCCAGCGACATAAGACTATCTGTTAAAACCGGCGCGCCGGTAATGCCTGCTTGCCAAGCCGTATTTTCAAAACGTTGCTGCTGGCTGCAGCCGCCGGCAAACTGGTTGGATAACGCCTGTTGATCCTGGTTCAGCACGTTGACGGCAAAACATTGGCTTTCCTTAATGCCCTCGCCGGTATCGGCACGATCATTAATGCATACCAACACTTGCGGCGGCTCTACGGAAACGCTGGAAAACGCAGTCACCGTCATGCCCTGGGGACCCCACTTTTCAGAATGCGTCGTCACGACGGCGACACCGCTCGCCCATAGTTGCAAAGCTTTTTTAAAATCGTCAGCACTAACAGTCATTTATTTTTCCGGTTTCTTAGGTTAAATTTGAAAGTCCGCCAATAGACGGGAAATGTGAAGTATATCACTGATGCTTTAGGCTATAAATTCTCTATCAGCGCATCGGCAAACTCGCTGCATTTAACTTCTGTGGCGGATTCCATGAGCCTGGCAAAATCATAAGTCACCCGCTTGCCGGCGATCGCCGCATCCATCGCACGGATAATCGCATCGGCCGCTTCAGTCCAGCCCATATAGCGCAGCATCATTTCACCGGACAAAATTAACGAGCCCGGATTCACCTTATCCAGGCCGGCATATTTAGGCGCGGTACCGTGGGTTGCCTCAAAAACCGCCGCGCCCGTTTGATAGTTGATATTACCGCCCGGCGCAATACCTATGCCGCCGACTTGGGCCGCCAACGCATCGGATAAATAATCGCCATTCAGGTTCAGCGTGGCAATCACATCAAACTCTTCGGGACGGGTCAGCACTTGTTGCAGGGCTATATCGGCGATCGCATCCTTGATTAAAATGCGGCCATCGGCCAAGGCCCCGGCCTGCTCGCTATTCGCGGCCTGCTCGCCCTGTTCGACACGGGTTTTTTCCCATTGCCGCGAGGAATATATCTCGCCGGCATAATCACGCTCGGCAAGCTGATAGGCCCAGTTTCGGAACGCTCCTTCGGTAAATTTCATGATATTACCCTTGTGGATAATCGTCACGCTTTTGCGCCGATTACTGACGGCATAGTCTATCGCGGCGCGCATCAGGCGCTCCGTTCCTTCTTCGGAAACAGGCTTGATGCCTATGCCCGACGTTCCAGGAAAGCGGATTTTACTGAATTGCTCGGGAAAATTGTCCTGAAGTAAGCGCAGGAATCGCCGGTTATCGTCACTGCCCTGCGCAAATTCAAGGCCTGCATAAATATCCTCGGTATTTTCGCGAAAAATGACCATATCGACAGATTCAGGATGCTTCACCGGCGACGGCACGCCGTGGAACCATCGCACCGGACGCAAGCAGACATACATATCGAGCATTTGTCGCAGCGCGACATTCAGCGAGCGAATGCCGCCGCCGATCGGTGTCGTTAATGGCCCCTTAATTGACACCAGGTACTCCCTGCAGGCATCGATCGTTGCACCGGGCAGCCAGGTATTGAACAAACCAAAGGCTTTTTCACCCGCATATACTTCCAGCCAGTGAATTTTCCGCCTCCCCGCATAGCTGCGCTCAACGGCGGCGTCCAAGACCCGAACGGTAGCGCGCCAAATATCCGGCCCTGTACCGTCGCCTTCTATATAAGGAATAATGGGATTATCCGGCACAACCAGCCTGCCGTTTTGCATCGTGATGGAACTGCCGCCAGGCGGTGGAATGAGAGTGGGCATGACAACTCCTGCAGTGAAATTGGAGAGACTCTAAACGCGCTTCATCATAGCAAATGCCGCTGGATTTGTAATATTTAACCGGCATTGTAGATAAAATCTCGTTTGTCGCTCTATAATTCCCCAACAGGGTTAAAACATTGACGCTTTAACTTTCTAGTACCCCTTGAGGGTAAAAGCTATTTTTAAACTGAAGGAGAAAAAAATGCACACGATCACATTGATTAAAGGTGATGGCATAGGCCCGTCGATTATGGATGCGGCTGTCAAAGTGATAGACGCATCCGGCGTTAAAATTCACTGGGAAGAAGCCTACGCAGGCCTTACGGCCTTTGAAAAATTCGGCACGCCGCTGCCCGATGAAACGCTTGTCTCATTCGACAAAAACCGTGTAGCCTTCAAAGGCCCATTGACGACCGTAGTCGGCACCGGTTTTAGAAGTATCAATGTCGCACTACGCCAGCAATATGACTTGTATGCCAACGTCCGTCCGGCAAAAAGCTGGGCAGGCATAAAAACCCGTTACGAGGATGTTGACATCGTCATCGTGCGCGAAAATACCGAAGGCTTGTATGCCGGCCTTGAGCATTACCTGACCCCCAAAAAAGACATTGCCGAAAGTTTGGCCGTAGTAACTCGCACCGCGTCGGAACGCATCATCGACTACGCGTTCCAGTATGCCCGCGACAACCGCCGGCAAAAAGTCACCGTTTGCCATAAAGCCAATATCCTCAAATACACACAAGGTTTGTTCCTGGATGTTGCCAGGGAAATCGCCCCGCGCTATCCCGACATCCAGTTCGACGAAAAAATCATCGATGCCGCCTGCATGCACATGGTCATGAACCCCCAGCAGTTTGATGTCGTCGTCTGCACCAATATGTTCGGCGATATCCTGTCTGACCTGACCGCAGGTTTGGTCGGTGGCCTCGGATTAATTCCCGGCGCGAATATCGGCGCCGATGCCGCGCTGTTTGAAGCTGTGCATGGCAGCGCGCCGGATATTGCCGGCAAAAATATCGCTAACCCGACGGCGGTCATCATGGCTGGCGCAATGATGCTGACTCATATCGGCGAAACCGAAGCTGCCGAACGCGTTGTCAAGGCCGTGGAAAAAGTCGTTAATGAAGGCGTGTCTGTCACGCCGGATTTGAATCCTGCTTCTAAGGTCGGGACGATTGAGATGGGGCAGGCGATTGTGAGGGCAATGAGATAAAGGTTTGTACGCATAATAGCTTAGGATGATCCACATCCTAAGCCACCCTATTTTGAGATCTTTTATTGGGTTATTATCATTTTTTAATTAAGTATGAATAACCACTACCCAATAATTGAAATTGGCGCCCATGAACCCGATATGCCGGAACAGCAGGGTAATAAAACCAAATACTGGTTACAAAGAGATAGCACACGCTTTTTATTAAAAATAGGTCGCCCGCACACAGGAGAAAACTGGGCTGAAAAAGTAGCTTGTGAATTGGCTGAACGGCTTGGCTTACCGCACGCCTACTATAATTTTGCGGTATGGAAACAACAAAAAGGTGTTTTAACCGAGACGATTGTCCCCAAGGATGGTCGTCTGGTCATGGGAAATGAACTCTTATCAAAGGCTTATAATACTTATCCAAGCGATCAGCGATATAAGGTACGAGATCATACCTTGGGGCGTATTATCGCTTTGTTAAGTGATCAAGCGATTTTTCTACCTTTGAACTGGATACCTCCAGATAATAAAATCAGGAGTGCCATCGATGTCTTTTTAGGCTATCTATTATTAGATGCTTGGCTAGCTAACCAAGACCGTCATCACGAGAATTGGGGAGTCATCAACTACAATCAGCGTATTTATCTGGCGCCAACCTATGATCATGCCGCATCAATGGGACAAAACGAACCTGACAATAAACGCAAAGAATTGTTGACCACCCGCGATAAAGGACGCCACATTAGCCATTACATAAAGAAAGCCCATTCGGCCGTTTATTTGAATAAATCTGCAGACAAACCGTTATCGACCTTGGATGTTTATCAACGACTTGCCATCAAAAGGCCGGAAGCGGCAACAGTATGGCAACACCAGTTAGAGGCTGTTTCCGATACGCAATGTCAAAATATTTTCGCCAGAATACCGCCATCGGAAATCAGCGAAACCGCCATTGAATTCGCTTTGACACTGCTAAAACTAAACAAAACCAGACTTCAGGCAATGCCATGAACACCCTTTACATCGCTTGGCAAGACCCGCAAACTCGTCTTTGGCACACAGTGGGTCGATTAACCAAAGAAAATAATACCTATTGTTTTGCTTACACTAAAGGAGCCTTATCGTCATCACAATTTAGTTATTTCGGCAGAATGTATGATTTACATAAAAAATATTACTCATACGAGCTGTTCCCTTTATTTGCCAATCGAATTTTAAATAGCTCACGCCCCGAATATCCTGCTTATTTGCGCTGGTTAGCCCTTGATCCTGAAACGGCGAACGAACCTATGCAATTATTGGCGCGATCCGGCGGCAAGCGGGCGACTGATGAGTTATGCGTTTTCCCTTGTCCTGAAATAAACCAGCACGGTGAAATGGAGTTATTCTTCTTGGCGCATGGCTTGCGTTATCTTGACCCAGCGTCCCTTGATAGACTGGCCCAGTTACAAACAGGCGAACGCTTACAATTGAGACCAGAACAAACGAATGCATACGATAACTTCGCCTTGATATTGGAAACTGAAGAATGCACTAAAGTCGGCTATTGTCCGCGTTATTTAAATCGTGATTTACACAAACTTATTGGGAATACGGAAATTCGCTTGACTGTAGAGCGCTTGAATCATGAAGCGCCTATTCAATTTCGTCTGCTCTGTAAAACGGCTTTTGTGCCGCCATTAGAAATTGCGCTATTTGCCGATGAGGAATATCAATTGTTATACGAAGAAAATGCTGTAGCTGCATAAATAAAAGCGCCAGCGTTAATTCGTCCTTTTTCTTTGAACTTTAAGGAATCTTTTATGCTAGATCAATACCGCTCCCAAGCCGCCGAACGAGCCGCCGAAGGCATCGTCCCCAAACCGCTGGATGCCGGACAAACCGCCGCCTTATGCGAACTCATCAAAAACCCGCCCGCCGGCGAGGAAGCCTTCATCCTCGACTTGCTGGCGAACCGCATACCGGCCGGCGTTGACGAAGCCGCTTACATCAAAGCCGGATTTTTAACGGCGATTGCGAAAGGCGAAGCCGGTTCGCCGATCTTAACGCCTGAAGATGCGACCGAATTATTGGGCACGATGCTCGGCGGCTATAACGTCGCGCCGTTGATTGATTTGCTCGATAACGCCAAACTCGCGCCGATTGCAGCCAACGCCCTGTCGCACACTTTGCTGGTATTTGACGCTTTCCACGATGTGCAGGCCAAAGCCGAGGCCGGCAATGCCTTCGCCAAACAGGTGATGCAATCCTGGGCCGACGCCGAATGGTTTACCGAGAAGCCTGCGGTGCCGGAAAAACTGACCGTCACGGTCTTTAAAGTCAGCGGCGAAACCAATACCGACGACTTGTCGCCGGCGCCCGATGCGTGGTCGCGTCCCGACATTCCGCTGCATGCCAAAGCCATGCTGAAAATGCCGCGCGACGGCATCAGCAACGCCGAACAGCAAATTGCCGAATTGAAACAAAAAGGTTTTCCGGTCGCTTATGTCGGCGATGTCGTCGGCACCGGTTCATCGCGCAAATCCGCGACGAATTCGGTGTTGTGGTATATGGGCAACGATATTCCGTTTATCCCGAACAAGCGCGACGGCGGCGTCTGTATCGGCGGAAAAATCGCGCCGATTTTCTTCAACACGATGGAAGACTCCGGCGCATTGCCGTTCGAATGCGATGTCACGCGCATGCTGATGGGCGATGTCATCGACATTTTCCCGTATCAGGGCGTCGTCAAACGCCATGACAGCGATGAAATCGTTTGCCAGTTCGTACGGAAAACCGATGTACTGCTCGATGAAGTCCGCGCCGCCGGTCGTATTCCGTTGATTATCGGGCGCGGCCTGACCGACCGTGCGCGTAAGGCCTTAGGCTTGCCCGCTTCTACGGTATTTATCCGCCCTATCGACGAGAAGGACAGCGGCAAAGGTTATACGCTGGCGCAAAAAATCGTAGGCCGTGCCTGCGGCGTTGCAGGCGTGCGCCCCAATACCTATTGCGAACCGCACATGAGCACCGTCGGCTCGCAAGACACCACCGGCCCAATGACCCGCGACGAGCTAAAAGACCTGGCCTGCCTGGGCTTCTCCGCCGACTTGGTGCTGCAATCGTTCTGCCATACCGCGGCCTACCCGAAACCCGTGGACATTACGATGCAACACACCTTGCCCGATTTCATCATGAATCGCGGCGGCGTATCGTTACGCCCCGGCGACGGCATCATCCATTCCTGGTTGAACCGCATGTTACTGCCCGATACCGCCGGCACCGGCGGTGATTCGCATACGCGCTTTCCTCTCGGCATTTCCTTCCCGGCCGGTTCCGGCCTGGTCGCGTTTGCCGCCGCGACAGGCGTGATGCCGCTGGATATGCCGGAATCAGTATTGGTGCGCTTTACCGGAACCCTGCAGCCGGGCATTACCTTGCGCGACCTGGTCAATGCGATCCCTTATGCCGCGTTGCAACGCGCTTTGCTGACGGTGGAAAAGACCGGCAAGAAAAACGTCTTTTCAGGCCGCATCCTGGAAATCGAGGGCCTGCCGGACTTAAAAATTGAACAGGCCTTTGAACTGTCCGATGCATCCGCCGAACGTTCCGCAGGCGGCTGCACGATTCGCTTGAATGAAGCCCCGATCCGCGAATACCTGAATTCCAATATCACGCTGCTGAACTGGATGATTGCGCAGGGTTACGGTGATGTCCGCACGATGGAACGCCGCATTAAGGCGATGAAAGACTGGCTGGACAATCCGGTCTTGCTGGAAGCCGATAGCGATGCCGAATACTTTGAAGTCATCGAAATCGATATGGATGAAATCAAGGAGCCGTTGCTGGCCTGCCCGAATGACCCGGACGACATCAAACCGCTGTCAGCAGTCGCCGGAACCAAAATTGACGAGGTTTTCCTGGGCTCTTGCATGACTAATATCGGCCATTTCCGCGCCGCCGGTAAATTGCTCGAACAACACAAAAGCGCATTGCCGACACGCCTTTGGATTGCGCCGCCAACTAAAATGGACCAAAACCAACTGGTTGAAGAAGGCTATTACGGCACCTTCGGCAAAGTCGGCGCGCGGACCGAAATGCCCGGTTGCTCGTTATGCATGGGCAACCAGGCACGGGTTGCCGACAACGCTACAGTCGTATCGACCTCAACGCGCAATTTTCCAAACCGCCTGGGCAATGGCGCGAATGTATACCTGGCTTCGGCGGAACTGGCGGCAGTCTGTTCGATACTCGGCAAAATCCCGACTGTTGACGAATACATGCAATTCGCAGGACAAATCAACCAGAGCGCCGAAGATACCTACCGCTACCTGAACTTTAATACGATGAAGGCTTACCAGGACAAGACAGCGGCTTGACAAGTTGCCGGCAAGAGGCGGCTTACCGTCCTTACAAGGTGGAGGCTTTCTGAGCCTCCGCTTCGCCGCGTAAGCTGCTGCCAAAACTGGGGAATCGCTATTTTTCTGGATCTCAACCCCTTAAACGGGTTGGCAATTACACGCTACGCTATTGCCTGCGGCACCCCAGCGGTCCTGGCTTGCCCGGCGTCGCAAAAAGAGACATCATCCTGCCCAATGCTTACTTTCAATCAGGCACTATCATGCAAATCACCGCTGCGCAGCCCTCTGATATTCCAGCATTATGTAAACTACTGGATACCCTGTTTTCCCAAGAAGCTGACTTCGCTCCCGATTACGATGCCCAAAGCCGGGGTTTGGCCCACATCATCAACCATCCGGAATCAGGACTGATCAGCGTCGCCCGCCTGGACCGGCAAATTATCGGCATGGTCAGCCTGCTTTACACCGTTTCTACTGCACTCGGCGCTCGCGTGGCGTTGCTTGAAGACATGGTGGTTACACCAGCGGCGCGCGGTTTAGGAACTGGCTCCAGCCTGCTTGAGCACGCCATTGAACTCGCGCGGCTGAATGGTTGCAAGCGTATTACCTTGCTTACTGATAGCGATAATGAAGCAGCGCAACGCTTTTATCAGCGACATGGCTTTTGCCGCTCGGCAATGATTCCACTGCGTCTCACACTGAGCGATTCGCCAATGGAAACAGCCCGACATGACTGATTTGGAAAACTTCAAACTCTTAGGCATAGCGCTAGCTATAGGCTTACTTATCGGCCTGGAACGCGGCTGGCGCACTCGCAACCGCGATGAAGGCCTGCGCGTTGCAGGCTTACGTACTTACGGACTCATCAGCCTGTTAGGTGCGCTTTGGGGACTATTGGCCCAGCAAACCAGCACATCATTAATGGGTTTTGCTTTTCTGGGATTGACCTTGGTATTGCTGGTCTCTTACAGCAAAAGTCTCGATAAATTTGAAGACTTCAGCATTACCGGCATTATCGCTTCGTTGGTTACTTTTAGCTTAGGGGCATTGATAGTTTTCGGTCATGTCACGCTCTCCTGCGCCACGGCAGTCATTATTACATCGCTGCTGAGTTTTAAACCCTTGCTGCACGAGTGGGTAAAAAAACTGGAGCAGCATGAACTAAATGCGACCTTGCAGTTATTACTGATCTCAGTGGTGATGCTGCCGGTGCTGCCGGATCAGGGTTATGGGCCGTGGCAAGCCTTTAACCCTTACCATACCTGGTGGATGGTCGTGTTGATAGCCGGTATTTCTTACCTGGGCTATTTTGCCATCAGGATAGTCGGTGACCGTCACGGCCCTATTTTGACGGGTGTTTTTGGCGGCCTGGTTTCTTCAACCGCCGTTACGCTTAACCTGTCGCGTTTATCAAAACATTATCCGGGCGGTGAAAACGCATTATCGGCCGGCATTTTGACGGCATGCGCAACGCTGTTCGTACGCACCCTATTACTGACATCGATTATGAATCAAGCGCTGTGCCGCTTGCTGTTTCCTTCCCTACTGGTCATGAGCCTGGTTACTTACCTGCTTGCCTTTCTGCTATGGCGGAATGCACGTGAATTTAGGACCAGCGAGGAAATGAGCTTGGAAAATCCTTTCCAGATAGGCATGGCGCTGAAATTCGGTGTGTTTTTAATCGTTATTCTGCTGTTGTCTAATCTGTTGAAAGCCTATTTTGGCGATATGGGAACTTATGCCCTCGCAGCAGCAGCCGGCTTAGCCGATGTCGATCCCATTACCCTAAGCTTGGCGCGCATGAGCCAGGAGGGATTGGATATTCAGGTGGCGGCACGGGCCATTGTCATTGCGATAACGGTAAATTCATTAATCAAAAGCGTTTTTTCAGCGGCTATCGGCGGATTGGCCTTAGGTGGCAGAGTCGCCGGGACATTAGTGACAGCCGTGGGTTTAGGTCTCTCAAGAAGCTCATTTTAACCCATTGATATAATTTATGTTTTTAAACAGCTTCTGGCACAGGAATCAATTGAAAACCAAATTTCTCTGCATGTTTAGTTAGATTTTTAATGACCCGTTGG
>Ga0172373_10008519_pt1 | contig 12997 bp, 7 predicted proteins | sample Lak10m_2_FD_114546 | JGI IMG/M metagenome (GOLD analysis project Ga0172373, IMG submission 114546) | Freshwater microbial communities from Kabuno Bay, South-Kivu, Congo - kab_092012_10m | ecosystem: Environmental > Aquatic > Freshwater > Lake | place: Democratic Republic of the Congo: South-Kivu... | reverse complement strand
TGGGCCTGAATCTGCAACTTAGCCGCCGCTGGACGCGCTCGTCCGTCGCCTTCTACAACACTCCCAGCACGCTGGCGCAGGTGGGGCTGAGTGTGGCGCTGCCCTGACGGTCGCTGCCATGGGGGCGGGCGCTGGGGGGGGGCCTTGGGTGAGGATTGGAAATCCACGCCCCGGCATGATCAATGACGGCTCAAGTCATCGTTCGTATGATTTGACACCCTTTGTGACTGCGCTATTAATTGCATTGATAATGCTAATTATATAATCCTTGTCATTTGAAGCCAACGCGTTCGTCTCTCCACTCGCAACAGATATTACAACGCTATAGATTATCTTAGCATCCCTATTTAGCTGTATGCCATATTGATAGCAGTAAATACCGCCACCAATAAGTAATAAAAGAGATATGATTAGAAATGCATTAAAACCGAATATAATCTGACCCAAGAAAACAACAGTAGACACGCCTAACATAGCACCACCAATTGAACACATAGTGTATCCAGGCTCTGGTTTAAATTCTCCCAGTCTAACAGAACTGATGTTGTTCATCACGAAGATTCGATCCCTAAACATGGCCTTTGTGTTTGTAATCAGCACATCGTCCTGTTGGTATATGGGAATCTCCTTTTCTTCGACGGGCAAAACCGTTGCCGCCGGAGCGCCCATGGGGGCCCCGCAATGAGGGCATGTGGCGGCTCGTTCTGAGATTTCCCGCCCGCAATCGGAACATGTGACCAAGGCCATGGCGTCCTCCTGTTACTTGATGAAAATGCTGTTCACTTGGATTTGACGGTCAATTACCATCCGGCTGGGTCTTCCAATTCCGCGCCAAATCCCAGCCGTTGTCTGTCTTCACCAGGACAAATCGGGTCTTCACATGGAAGGTGTCTCCCTTCTTGAAGTCCTCCGCACTGGCCATGTAGATCTGCAGGGCCGAGTTTTCACCCTCCTCATTGGAGGCGGCGGTAAGGGCGGCACCCATGGCCAAGGACACCAGATCCCCAAACAGGCCGGCCGAATCCCCGCTTCGGGTGGGGGCACAAAGTCTGCGTTCAATGGAGTCCAGATCCACCTTGTTCTTGCGGAACTCAACATCAAACTCCGTGTCCACCAGCTTTTCGCTGTCGCCACGGTTCATGGAATTGACCACCTTCACATGCTTGATCTTAATGAGTTGGGAAATCAACTCCTCACCCTTTTTACTTTCCAGATCCTCTTGGGAAAAAACTGACCAAGCCTCATAGGATTGCACTAACTTATCCATCACATAGCCTTCAATATCGCTCTTGCTGGGGTTGCCAGAGCACCCCACCATGAGCGAAATAGCCAATCCCAGCACGGTACATACGCGAAAAGTCATGAATAATCCCTCCACCTAAAGCTTTTCCGCTCCATTCCTCACTTCATTTCTCATCGATTGCTGCATGCAAAATTCTTCGTTACTTATAATATCAAATTCCTGACTTAATTATAAAAAACAAAATTATTGCCATTATAAATAGTATTGACTTTAATATATTAGAATTGTATCTCAATCTATAACAATAGATAAATGCAGGAAATATCGACACTAAATGTGTTAACACCGTTCCATAAGTAAAATTACTAGTTAAAATGGATTTGCTAAGAAAATCCATACCCCCGCTCCATTGTGCAATGTACTCATAAAGGAGTCCGCAAATCAGCCAAACACCAGTAGCAATTACAACTCCAACCAGTAAATGGACCAGAAACCATTTTTGCTTTGCCGCACGATAATCAACCTCTCTTTTGTAATCTGCGTTAATCAGTGGCAAAATGGATCGATCGTATTCTTCTCTCATTGCACTATTCCAAGCATTGAAGTATGAACAAAATACACCTACTCCATCGTTTTTATCCTTATTTCGCTTATATACATTGTACCCTCCAGCAGCAGCTGCGCCAATTATTCCCACAACTGGATTAACAAACGAACCAACATCCCATCCATCCTTTATGCCAGAATCTCTAATGTTATGCCAAAATTTACCGAAAACTCCCTTTTTGTGATATTCAAAAAGTTCCTGCCACAATGTTTCGTGCTCATAGATTTTTTTCTGATTTCTAGCTATGAATTTTATTAGTTTATCGCCGGTTATATCACTTATCGCATAGTTCCAGAACCGATTTTTCCTGACATTCAACATCCCTTCATTGAGCGCATTGTGGCACAATGCAGGTTGCAGCCACCATAAAAAGCGCTTCTTCTCACTTTCATTGTTTGCGCCATCAATCTGCTTGTCCAATGGCCCAAACAGCAGGTCGGCAACATGCTCGTGCATCATCCAGCTACCCGTTTGAAAAGTTCATCTCCATGCTCAACCCGCCCCCCTTTAGTGCTGGCTTACCACGGCACTTGCCAAGTGGGCCTCCAGGCCATGGGAGGCCACAGCGCGGCACCCTTCTTTGGCCAAAGCGGGGAAGCAAAGAAACCTCTGGCGCCCCGGCGCAGCACCGCCAAGGGGTACGGCCCACTCCACTGCGTGCCGTCCACATGAAAGTCGGCCAGGCGACCTACCACCACGGGGGCTTGAGGTGCCACATCCACCCGGCCAGCCAGAATTTCCACTTTGGCCGGCCCCCACATGCGAAGGGCGCTGGCGGTGCTGCTTCCCACCTCGCATTCCTTGCACTTCGCCTCCACTGTTCCCATCACCAACAAGCCTTCGGCTTCGCCACCACGCAGCTGGCAGCCCGTGAATGACACTTGCGTGGAAGAGCCGCCACCGGACTGACCCGGCAATGCGTGCGGTTGTGCCGTCACCGCCGACACTACGGTCACTGCGGGATGGAGCCCTCCCTCCAATTGGCATTCGTGCAGCTCCAGTTGCGCCGCACCGTCTGCAAAGAGCGCGCCGTGACCACAGGCTCCCCACTTGCTGCGGTTTGCAGTGAACGATGCCGTGCCAAAGAGGCGGGCGCCGCAGCCCGACATATGGTCGATACGGCACTGTCGCAAGGCAACTTCGGCTTTGGGCCCAATCAGAAGGCCATCGCCCCGGCCCTGGTACAACTGTGCATCTTCCAACTCCAGCTGGGCTTGTTCACCCACAAGGATGGTGGCGCCGCCGTGTCCTGAGGCACGCAACCCATGCAGGGTCAACCTAGCTGCGCGCTCCAGGCGCAAGCCCGCGTGGGTTCCGGCTTCAAGCTCCCACTGGGCGGCATCCAACCCGGGTGAGGCGGCATCGGACAACACCACTTGATCCGCCCCGCTTTCACGCACCGTGAGGTGATGCAAGCGCCCTGTCATCTGCTTTCCGCCCAGCACGGCGGAGCCCAGGCTGCGCACCACACTTAATCCGTCCACATCCACCTGTGACAAGCTGAGCCCGCACATGCCCAACGCGCAATCCTCCACCTGCACCTGGCGCAATTCCAGGCGGGAGTTGCCATGAGCCAACATGGCTACACCGGCACAGTGGGATAGCCGTGAGTCTTCCACCAACAAGCGCCCCCCCGTGGTGCTGACCCATCCATGGCGTTTGCTGGAGAGCACCTCACTTTGGGTGATGCTGGCCCGCCCGGAGCTTTGCACGCTCACGCACAGCTCCGCAGCGTCCTCGAAGCGGCAGGTGTGCAAGAACAGTTCGCCGCCCACCAACTGCACCTGGCGTTTCCCCTGCAGGAAGTGACAATCCTTGACTTCGCTCAGGCGACTGGTGTAGGAATGGATGGCGTTGCCCAAATCGCAGTGGAAGCGGCAGGAAAGCAGTTTGACCTTACTTTGGGTGCACTTCAATGCCAGTCCGCAGGAATGAAACTCCAGTTGTTGCAGCTGCGCCACCGCCTCGTGCAGGGCAATGGCCACATCATGGCCATAAAAGCTGCTGTCCTGCAGTTCCATGAACGAAGCGCCCAGGGCCACCACGGCGCCCTGCTGCTCCTGGCGGGCATACTCCATAACCACCACGGCATCCGCGGGCGGCTCCAAGGCCACGTCAAGGGGTGGCGCAGGCGCAACCGGCTCTTCATCCTGTCCTTCGTTCATGAAATCCAAAATGCCCCGCCCGGGAGCCTTCGGCACTTCAGGTGCATCTGGGGCTTCGGCGGCCGGGGGCAACTCCGGCCCAGGCTGCGTCAGGGTCGGATCCACTTCTGGCAAGGGCACGATGTCCACATCGGCTGTCCAAATGTCCCCTGGCCGACCGTCGAAGGCGCAGCCCCGCATGAGCAGCGTTGCCCCCTCCTCCAGCTGGACGCCATAGGAGCCTGGACGCAGCACGGTGCAATCTTCCAGCAGCAGTCGCGCGCCACCTGATACCAAGATGCCCGGACTGCTGCAGCAGTCCAGTCGACAGCCCTTCAAAAAAAGCTCGCCCGACTCAACGCGTATCAGAGGTTCCAAGGGCCGCGGCCTGCCACGAAAAAAGACCAGGTTGTGGATTTCCACCCGTGTGCCATGGTCTGCCGGACAAACCTTTAGGGCCAGTCCTTCTTCGGTCTGCAGAAAAGCCTCGCCTGAGCCCCCGGCTGCGCGATGGATGGAAATGGCCTTGTCCAGCACCAGTGGATCCGTGTAGCGTTGTCTTTCCACTACCAAACGACCACCCGGGGACACGGCGGCCACAGCTCCCCGCAGGCCTACCCACGGACCCTTTCCATCCAGCTCCAATGCATCCAGGTGGTTGAAGTGCGGGCCTGCCTCGAGCTCCAAATCCACCAGATGGGCATCGCATCCCCTGTAGCAAAGGCCCTGGTTGGCCTTGGCATTTTCGCGCTCCCAGCGCCGGCCACAGCGGGGACATTGGAACATGGCTACTCCTGCCCCAGGCCTGTGCGTGGGGCCTCAACTGCGTCCGTCCGCCCGGGGCTTCCGCTTTCCTTTCCCGCTTCCAGCGAGGCTGCATCTGCCTGGGCCGTCTTGTTTGCGGTGGCCTTGGCCTTCACCGCGGCCGGTGCTTTTGGTTTGGGCATGTTGCGCATTTCGGCCATGCGCAGCCGCAGAGCACGGTTGACTTCTCCCGCCAGCAGGGCAAAGAAGTCGTCGTCCAACTCCTGTCGATCCGCCAGCCCGGATCCTATGGCTTGACCCATTTTCACTTGCGCCGGGGCGGCGTCCAACAAGCCTTTGCGGCGGGTTGAGGCCAATAGCTTCTCCACATCCACTTGTCGGCCGGGCTTGTTCCCCGTCCAGCTAATAGCGTGGTAGGCATCCGGTGCGGGTTGGGCACGATCTTGGGATGGCGTTGTGGCGGGTGGCAACCCCGATGATGACGAAAGCGTGGCGATGGGCGTGTTCACTTTGCGCACCATGCCCACGCGGCTGATGGACAAGTACTGGCGCTTTTCGGGACTTGCCGACCCAGGCCCCGCCACCACCAGCTTCACCGCCGCTGCGCCCACTTCTCCGCCACAGCCGGGCGCCGCAAATGAGTTTGGTGTGCTCTGTGCGCCCGCCTCGATTTGACCCTGGCCTTCCTCAGGCGACGATGCGGCCGCCCCCGGCGTCGGACTGGCCTGGACCTGTGCAGGAAGTTCCTCGCTCGCGGTCCCGGTTGTGGATGGGGGCTGCTCACTTTGGGCCGCATCCATGCTGCCAAACCAGCCACGCAGCTTATCTGCAATGGTGCGCATCCAGGCCGACAAGTTCATGGGCTCACCTTTTCGGCAGGGAAGGCGGAAGTAAGGCTCTTTGGGTCTCCCGGCAAGGCTGAGCGCTCCTGGGTAGAAATGTTGGCAGGCGACTCCTTTTCCACACCCTTGCCCAATGCCACCAGAATGGCCTGCTCGTCATCGTTCAAGGCGTGGTCTGAAAAGGCCACGGCTTCCACCAGTAGGTCGAAAAGCCGTGCCACACTCATGTTCAAATCCTGGAAGACACCGTTGGACATGGGGTCGAAGTCATCGCGGGCGGCACGGGGCCATTCCTCCGTCACGCTGCGGTGGCCTCGTGCGGTCCAGGCGTGGCAGTATTCGCGAACAGTGGGCAACTCTTTCAAGTGGCCGCGCTCCTGCAGTAGTAGAGCGGCGGCCTCTTCGCCCCCCAGATAGGACCACTCATCCTTGGGCAAGGCCTTCAGCACATCCAGGAGTTCAGATTTGGTCAAGAGCAGGGACACACTGTGGTTGAGGCAAAAGTGGCTGAACACGCGATTCTGTCGCGTGCCCACGGCCCGGCCTCCCGCCTGTGCTGTGAGATACATGGCCCGGCACAAAAGCCGCACCAGTGCTTTGGGATCCAGGCCCGGCAAGACAGCGGGCCCTTCCGTCTCCGCCTGGTCGGCGGGCGCCTGCTCCACGCTCTGGGTGCGACCTGCCTCCGTCCACTTCAGCACCCCGGTCCATGCGCCACCCGGCGCCAGGCGCACCTCTTTCAACAACCCCATGCCATGCAACAGGGACAAGCGCTGCAGCAGTCCCCGGCTTCCGGGCAGGCCTTCCATATCAACAGCAAGCCCCAACAGTGGACTGCCCGGCGCACGCTGGGCCAGCGGCATCCGGCCCTCCAGTGTTACCTGTGGCAGGGCGGCCTGAACATCATTGGCCGTCTTCACTTTCTCCGCGGCTAGAAAGACCTGATCCCGGTAGCGCATTTTCCGCACCACCAGCAGCAGCAAGGCCCACGCCAGCAGAATCAGCGCGGGCAGAATCCATCCCGGGCGCCACCATGGCAAAGGGCCGAAGTGGATCCGCGCAAAAAGCTCCAAATGCCGGTCCACCTGCAACCAAAACAGCAGCGCCGCCAGCAAACCCATGCAAAGTGTCGCGGCATTCAAGGCCAGCAGGGCCCTGCGCCGGGCACCAGGTGCCGCTCTTTGGCCCAGCGCCGCCCCCAAGGCTGCCTCCAGATGACGCATGACCACGCGCTGACGCAGACGATCCAGAGACTGAAACAGGCAGGCCAAGCCCAGCAGGCCCAGCCCGGCCATCAACAGCAAACGCAGCCAAGGGGCGTGGGGACGCAGATCTGCCAGTGCTTTGGCCGCCACATGCTGACCCTGGACCCACCATTGTTGCATGGTGTCCCACCCCTGGGAAGCCAATTGTCCCCCCCGCGCGGCGGATCCCGAGGGCACGGCAGAGGCCGTGGTTGAGCTGTCGTCAATGCTACTTGAGCGGGTGGTGTCATTGGCAAGCGGCACGAAGCCCGGATTGGCGTGGAAGGGCCCAGATGCGGAAGCCAGCGTCTGCTGGGCCTTTCCCCATACCCGGTCCAACTCCGGGACGGGATAGCGCAGCCACACGGCCGTACAAGCCGCCACCAGCCACAGACAGAGAGTCAAGGAGACCCATGGACTGGTGGTGTATCGCAGGTCCTCATGGCGGGGTGCACGGAACCAAAGGTGAGCTTGACGCCACACCAATAGGGGCGGAAAGCACCAAGCCCACACCCAGCCACCCTCTGGAGGCCGGTGCAGGCCCAGACGGCCGCTGGGGGGCAGCCAAGCCGCCCCCAGACCCTGCCAGAATATCCTCATCAGCGCAGCTGCTTGCCCGTGCCGGCGCAAAGCTCATCCAGACGCTGTTTGACAAAGGCCTGGCAGGGAGGATGACGCTTGCCCACATCGCGTATGCTAAGCACCAAGCCTTCGTGTCCGGGTAAATTGTGACGCCAAATGGTTTCCAACAACGCAAACAGGCGGTTCACATCGCCCGGGCCCCAGGGCCGACGAGCCGAGCCAAAGACCACTTGATCCAGCTTTGTGAGCCAAGCGGGGTCCAGGCGTGAGCGCGGCGAGCGCCGCAATGTGTGGATCAGCCAATCGCAGGCTACGGTGGGGGCAAGTTCATCTTCCCAACCTTTGAAAAGCAGCTCAAGGCCCAGCACATTCCCCACCAGATCCAGGAAGGGTAAACAATCCCAGGTGGTGCTTTCCTGGCGGGCATCATGTGCAAGCCACAGTTCAAAGATGCGCCGACCAAGAGCCCTCAGATCAGCGCCGTCCTGGGTTCCCTCGCCCTGGTGGGCGACAGAACACGCCTCCAACACCGCCAGCAGCGCATCGTGGCGATCAGGACCAGGTTCCAGGCCCGCCAGTTCCGCCACGGCGGCTTCCAGCTCGCTGCCGGCACGGATGGTCACCAGGATGGCGCGCAGGTGGTGGCGTTCCTCCATGTCCTCCACCCCTTCAACCAGACGCTTGGCAGAGGCAAGATCGTTGCGTGCGGCTTCGCGAAGTTCCTCGGCCAATCGGCGCCTGCGCCACTGTCGGCGCAGACGCGGAAAATCCGTTTCCAGCCGCATGGGCAACAGGTTCAAACGGGGCAGCCAGTCCACCAACTGCGTGCCGTCCACCAAGCCGCGGGTTCTCATGGTTTCCTGCAGTTCCATCGCCAGATCCAGGAAGGCGATAAGGGTCTGGCGCACCAGTTCTTCGGGCTTCTCTTCCATTTCGATGGAGACAAAACGCAGGCCTTCCTGGCTCCAGGTGCCCAGAGAACCGCGATGCATCAACTGATCCTGCAGATCCACCGGCAACTCATGACCCAAATCCCGCCCCAAGACAACGCTGATCTGCAACCGACGGCGCAGGGGCAGCATTCCATCATGGAAGTGCGCCACCGAGCGCAATCCAATCACGAGATCCACACCCGCTGGGCGGCGCCCCCAGCAGGGCGCTACATTGGGAATGGGTTCCATGCCCAGCGTGGCCATCAGCGCAGCCACATCGCTGCTTTCTTCTACCTCAGGCAGCCTTTGGAGGCCCTGGCGGCCCTTCTCGCGCAGATTGCGGAAAAGATCTGTCAACCGACGCAGATCCACATCGCGCGTCTGACTCCATGCCTTCAGCGTCACAGCCCGGCCGTCCGGATGAATGGTCTCGCGGCAACTGCCACTGCTCAACAGCTCGCGCAAGGCCTCTGCCAGGAATGGGGCCACGCGCACCGTGAGGTCAAGGTTGTCGTAAAGCGGGGCCCCTTGAAGCAAATCGCGCGGGGGATCAACCGGCACACTGATCTGGGCATGGGGCAGTTCGCGCTGGGACACGGCACGAGTGTTCAGACCAGCTTCCAGGATGATCTGCTGGGACAGCTCCAGCCAGCGCACCGTCCAATCCGCCCAAGGCGATGTCGCTGGCAATGCGACGGGTGCAGCATTCTGGGCAAGGGGGTCAGCCAAGGCCTCGGCCGAGCTGGGTGCCATCTCTGTGCTGGATTCTGAGTCATGCCCGGACACGGGCATCGACACCAAGGCATCGGCAGGGTTATCAGGCGCATCCTTGGTCGGTGTGGTGATGGCTTCATGGGTCATAGTTTTGGAATCGACCCAGGGCGCGATCCAAGCCTGCAACAACATCATCACACGGCTCGCGCACAACAAAGCACTGCGCAAGGCCTTGTACGCTTCAGCATCCAATTGCAGGGCGCCCTTGCTGGAGTGGTCGCCCAAGTCGTTTCCCAGGGCCTGCGACATGGCTTCCAACAAAGCGGCGCGGCATGTCACTTCTTCTTCCGGGAGCTTGGACATGCCCAACAGAGCTGCGCTGGCCAGCACCCTGGCCACACAACCCGCCACCACCACATGTTGACTGCTTTCCATCAGGCCATTGCCAGTGCCCGACTTGAAGGCATCCATGGCCCGAACCAGATCGTCCTGCACGGGAAAGACGCTCCACAGGCTGGCCAGATGGTCGGCGTCCATGCCGCATATCAGTTGCAATTCCGGCTGGTTTGCCTCCACAAAGTGCGCCACGGCCAAGGGGAGACTCGATGGCCGCCCCATGGGACGGTGCTGGCCCAGGGTGCGGATACGCGCCCCCACTTCGTTCAGCTCCATTTCATGAAAGGTCGACAGGATCAGGTCACTGACCGGTTCGGCAACCAGCTCGCTCAATTGAATGGTCAGGCTGGGCATCAGGGCGTCTCCTTGTCCGATAGCTGGCTTTCCAGGGGCCGCAGGCGATTCACATCCGCATGAACGCGCCACAACAGCTCACGCATGGGGGCGTCCTCCGCTTCTGCAGAATACGCTTCGCTCACTTGCTCCGAAGTGGCCCTGTTCGGTGCGGAATATCCAGGCAGGGAATCCTGGCGGGGACCGGGGGTCCACAAGTTGCAGGAATAGTCAATGGCGTCGATGTCCCGATCCTCGGGCGTCAACAGCATGGTTTCGAGAAAGTCCACCAAATCTGTGGCCGTGTCCAAGGAAGGGCCTTCGGCCATGGGATCCACACCGGAAAAGTGCACGCGCTGTATGGCCTGACAATCCCTGATGTGGCTCCACCGAGCGCCACTTTCATGGAGGGCCTTCAGGTGCGCGGCCAAGCGCCGCAGGAGATCCGGCGTGACCAACTGGCACAAACCGCTGCCCCCCGGCACCGAGTCCAGCACAGTGACATCCCGGTACATGTAGTCCTGCACGCCCTTGGAAAAAGGCTCGAAGCACCCATGGGCCACATCAAGTTGGTCTGCCGTATCGCCAGTGACGAGCTTGAGGTAGCGCTTCAGCATGTGCGCGAACAGGTGGGCCTTTTGCTCTGTTACCCCGGGCAGAAAGATCACCGCCGCGTGGGCGCGATAGTCAGCCCGCACTTCGTTTCCAGCACCATAGAGGCTTTCCTGCAGCGGCTCTTCGCGGAACCAGGACCAGGTGCGGCAGCCAATGATCTGCTCCCGCACATCCACCTGAGTGTGCAGGATGCCAATGCCGTGGCTGTTGAAGATGTGATCCTCGGCCAGGCTGATGTCCTGGTCTCCGCGCACCACCACCTTGCGAATCTTGGTCGTGCTCTTATCCAAAGCTTCCGGCACACAGACCAGCAGTCCGTTTTGCGGCTGTCCGGCCACCCGCACGCGCTGGCCCTCCAGGCTGAAGATGCGCCCGGGATAGAGCACTGAAGGCTGGCGCTGCTTATCCATCAACCCTTCCAGACCCAATTCACGGCACACCACGCGCACCGGTTGGACATCCAGGGCGCCGGCCACCGGCCGGGACATGGCGGTCTGGTTGTCCGCCTGGGAAGTCCGGGCGGGTCGGGCCACAAAGCGGGCGGGTCTCAGGGCATCCGCATCCAGGTGTTCCACAGGTACCTGCCCTGCGTGGGCGCGCCCCAGCAGACCGTCTATCGCCACATCACCGAAGCAGTCGCGCAGGCGCTTCTCTTCCTGCACGCCATCGGCAATGGCGCCCAGCAGATGCTTGCCTTCCAACAGGGTATTGGTCCAGGCCTGATATAAAACCGGCGCCAGCATATCGCCCTGGCGCTTCAGCAGGGGCACAATTTGTTGGTGCAGCGCCTCTTCCTGACCGTCCACCGGCGGCATGATGAAGCACAAGTGCCGCCCTCCGGCACAGCTCTGGGACAATTCGCGGATTTCAGCCAGCTGGCGGAAAAAGGTCTCCGGGCGCAAACAGACAAGACTGAGCACCACTTCGTCGCGGGCAAAATCCCGCGCCCGACGCGACCAGTGGGCCATGTCCTGCCTGGGAGCCGGCTGGGCGGGATGGGTGGAGGCACTGAGGTAAAAGCGCGGATAACCGGCTTCCGACAGCGCGGCGGCAAAAATGGGCAGCAGATCCTGCTCTTGCACGGCGCGGCGCACCAACTGCTCCGGGACCGCGTCCTTCTCGCCCGCGGTGCCATCGGGTGGAGAGGCCGGGGTGCCCGTCAGCACAGGCTTTCCATCCGGCTCCAGCACCGGATCCAGGGCTTGGTCCACCAGCGGATCCACCAATTGCAATCGTCGAAGTGCTTCTTCGTCAGCAAGATCCTCCACGCGCAGACGCAAGGGTTTCAGAGGAACCAGGGTCAATCGCGCGGCAAGAGCAGCGCCCAGGGGAATCTCTACATGGGGGCGCTGCAACATGAAGCTCAGGTCACCATGTTCCTTCCATGCACTGGCCAACACAGAGGCCAGAACGGGCAAACGGTTGGGTTCCCGCGCGCTTAGCGCGGTAATGCGGCTTAGCAGGTAAGGCAATTCCAGGCGGGTAAGGGGCGAGGCCTCGTCCACCTCCGGCATGATCACCAGATCCAGCCGCGACCAGAATGTGTCCAAGCCCTGGCGCTTTCCCGAGATGACATCCAGGGATGCCAGATCTACCACCAGGATGTCCAGAAGCAGGCTGCGTTCCTCCAGGTGGCGCATGGCCGTGCTGTCCGCGGCGTGCACATGCACCAGACGGAAAGCGGGGTACTCACCGCCCAGCCAGGCCAAGTCTTCCAACAGACGCTGGGCCTGGCGGCGATCGTTCACCACCAAGAGGGTGCTCCCCCCGCGCAGGGCAGCCTCCAGGGCGCACAAGAGCAGCACCTCCGTGCGACCAGAACCTTGGGGTCCACTGAGCACCACGCTACAGGACTCCTGAAACAAATGGCGTAGTGCGTGTGCCAGGAAAGGAGCAAGATCCCTGCGCTGCAATAAGGCCAACCCATGCTCCAGACGGGTGGGCAGATCGGTGTCGTGCAGACTGACGGGGTTTGTTGCGGGTAATACAAGATGCTGGATCAAGGGTGGCAGATCCTCCCGCGGGGGGGGAGGCGGCGGCGCGTCGACGGACTTTGCTTCAGACGTGGTCTTTTCCGTACCGGTTCCGCCAGGCGCGTCGGAATCCACGGGGGGCGAGGTAGCATCGGCAGAGGCCGCTGCGGTTTCAGGGGGAGGGGCGGGGACGGCAGGCTTCTCTGGAGCTTTGGAAGCCGGTTTCACCAGCAGAGTGCCCAGGAACTGGTTCTGCCACAGGTGATCCACCAGACTGCCTACAGGAATGCGCTGTTGGATGTCACGCTCTTTGCGTTCCCAACGCACGCGCATGCCCCATACCGGCCCAAAAAGGCGGACCAGGCTTACCGGCAGCAGGTGGGCGGCGGCCATGATGGCGGGCGGCATGGACAGACTGAGATAGAAGCTGCTGACATCGGCGAAAAAAAGCAGCATCACATAGACTGGCAACAAGGGGGTCAGCCAAGTTTCCACTGAACCATCCAGCCGATGGAAATCCACCATACAGGCGCTGCGCCACAAGTGCCTCAAGCGCCGGGTGCGCTGGGAAGTGGGTTCGGTGTGCACCCACTCCAGACTCATAAAT
>Ga0172373_10008518_pt1 | contig 12998 bp, 14 predicted proteins | sample Lak10m_2_FD_114546 | JGI IMG/M metagenome (GOLD analysis project Ga0172373, IMG submission 114546) | Freshwater microbial communities from Kabuno Bay, South-Kivu, Congo - kab_092012_10m | ecosystem: Environmental > Aquatic > Freshwater > Lake | place: Democratic Republic of the Congo... | reverse complement strand
CCGCCCGGGACCGGAACGGTCCCGGGCGGCCAACCGCACTCAGGCGGCCTTATCCGGAGCGGTGGCCGAAGACGACTGGATCAGCCGCTCGGCTCCCTTTCCGGCGATGGGGATGCTGCGCGGTTTCGCCGATTCCGGCACCTCGCGCTTCAGGTCCACATGCAGCAGGCCGTTGACCAGCGACGCCCCGCCGACCAGGATGGTGTCGGCCAGTTCGAAGCGGCGTTCGAACGAGCGGCCGGCGATGCCCCGGTGCAGATACTGAACCGGCTGGTCTTCGTGGCGGGTCTTGCCGGAAATCACCAGCGTATGATCCTGCACGGTGACGTCGAGGTCGGCCTCGGCGAAGCCGGCCACCGCCATCGTGATGCGGTAATTGTCCTCGTCCAGCTTTTCGATGTTGTAGGGGGGATAGGCCAAGGCGGCCTCGTCCGCGCGGGTGGCCGCATCCAGCATGCGCGACAGATGATCGAAGCCGACGGTCGAGCGGAACAGGGGAGAGAGATCGAAGGTACGCATGTCCAGTCCTCCATAGAAGCAACCAGAATTCGACGGCGGGCCGACCGCCGCGCCGCGCCGTCCATCCGGACCGGCTGGGCGGGCAACCCCCGCACAGGACGCCATTCAAGGCCGCCCCGTACCTTCGAGATAAGAGAGTTTCCGGCACCGTCAAGAGACGTCTTGCCGCCCGGAACCACGACAACTATCTGTAGGTCATGACCCGCCGGCCACAGGGGGCGACCATGCAGCACCCGGCCTTCGTCCGGAAAACCTATGACGAGACCCTGAGCTTGATGGTCCAGGCCCGCGACTACGCCGCCTACGGCGCCGGCAGCGATTGCATGCCGGGCCCTGATGCCTCGGGCCGGCTGGCCCTGTCGTGCGAGGCGATGCGGATCACCGCCCGTCTGGCGTCGGTGATGGCGTGGCTGATGCGCCAGCGGGCCATCCACAACGGCGAACTGCAAGAGGCCGACGTGCTGGCCGATGGCGCCTGGCTGCCCACCGATCCGGCGGGTCCCGATCCGACCGAGGGTGCGGCGCCGCTGCCGTTCGAGCTGAACCGCCTGCGCGACCACAGCCGGCGGCTTTACGAGCGGGTGGCGCGGATCGAGGCGCTGCTGCTGGAAAAAAACGACGCGATTTCCGGACGATGATACCAAATCCGGGAGATCATTGCGGGCGCGGCCACGGGGCCGGAGGCCCCGCCCGGCGGGGGCTTTGAATCATTCGGATTTGGCGTGATACGAAACCCGGATGAATCATTCGGGCTTCGTATCCAGCGCCCATCGAGGGCGCGGCCAAGGCCGCGGATGCGGCCGCCCGGCGAGGGCTTAGGAACCCGAATGAATCATTCGGGTTCCGTATGACGCGTCAGCGCCAGGGAATCTCGAACAACGGGATGGCGTCCTTGAAGCCCTTCATATGCTTGGCGCCGACCGGACGGAACCCGGCCTGCGGCCGGCCCGACAGCGCGACCACCGAGGCCGTGCACAAGATCTCGTCGGTATTGGTGGCGGCGCAGACGCGGGCCGCCAGCTGCACCGTAGAACCGAACAGGTCGTCTTCCTCCTGGATCGGCTCGCCGGCATTCAGGCCGATGCGCAGATGCAGTTCCTGGTCGGGCATGCGCCGATTATGCTCGGACACCTGCGACTGCATCAGGATGACCGCGTCGATGGCGCCCGCCGCCGACAGGAACGATGCCATGATGCCGTCACCGGTATGCTTGACCTCCTTGCCGCCAAAGCGGCTGAGGGCGCCGCGCACGATCAGATTGTGGCGACGGACGATTTCCTGGGCAGCGGCGTCGCCACGGGCCTGGGTCATGTCGGTCGAGCCCACCATGTCGGTGAACAGGACCGTCATCATCTGGGGCTTGGCCTCGCCGGATTTGCGGTTCCACTGGACGAACACGTCGCGCAGCCCCAGATGGGCGCCGTCTTCGTCCCCGCGCAGGAAATTGCTCATGGCGTCGCGGCCGGCCTGGGCCACCGACTGATAGCGCGGTTCCCGCAGATAGTCGGGCAGCTTGTCGTGAAAGGACTCGGCGGTTTCCCCCCGGGTTCCCAGCCGCTCCAGCGACTGCGCCAGCAACCGCCGCCGTCCGGCCCCGCCCAGCATGCGCAATTCGCCCAGCGCCTCGACGGCTCCGGCCAGGTAAAGGTGCAGGGCGAAGCGGTTATAGGCGTCCATCTCGATGCGGTTGGCCCGGCAATAATCGAGGGCACCCTCGGAATAGCGCGATACCGCCGGCGCCAGAGCCCGCTCGGTCTGGCCGACGGCGGTGTCGACGTCGGCTTCGAAGGCAGGCAGCGCCGAATCGGGCGGCAAAGGCATCTCGTCCGGAACCGGCCCGGCGGAAGGGACCTCGACGGGGGGAGCCTCGATGGGGGGAGCCTCGATGGGGGGAGCCTCGGCCGGCGGCGGGGCCGGCTCTTCCGCCGGTGGCGAGCGCATGGCCTCGGCGGCCAGCTTGTCCAGCGATTCCTTTACAGCCGTCTGCCGGGCCGCAGCCCGCCCCCACGACAGGTTCGGCTTGTGAAAGACCGGAACCTGGGCCTGCCGGGGAATGAACTTCATCCCCAGGGGCACGGCCGTCATCAGGAAGGTCAGGAAGAACACCACGATCAGCAGCTGATTGTAGCCATCCGGAGAGACGGTGATGGAAAATCCCATTTTCCACAGCAGAACGATGACCTCCGGCGTGGCTTTCAAGGCCAGCATCGACAGGGACAGCGACAGGGCGCAAATCCCCATCAGACGGATCAGGATCTGGCGCAGCTTGGCGGTATCGTCGGAACCGGGGGCCTTGCGGCGGCGGGCCGGCGGCGGCCGGGCGGCCGGACCCGGCGCGGGCTTGCCCGTCCCCCGGCGCCCTGCGGCCGCTGCGACCGCGGCCGGAGCCGCCGCCCCCTTCGACTTGAGCGGCTCGGGGCGGGTTCCGCCGCTGATATAGACTTCCGCCTCTTCGAAACTGTTGTCGTCGGGATAATAGGTCTCGCGGATGACCTTGACCTTGATCTTCAAGGTCTGTTCCAGCTCCTTGGCTTCGGCGATGGCGGTGTCGCGCTCGCTGCGGGGAAACCGCGCATGCAGCATCCACCCTCGGCCTTCGAGGACGTAAACCTCGTAATGGACGATGATCATGGTGTCTGTCTACCCGCGTGTCCCGGCCCGTTGCAGACGGCCCCCCCGATGGGCTCTATCCCCATCCCCGGGACAAGTCTACCGCAAAACAGCAAAAGGACCGCCAGTCCAAAAGACTGGCAGCCCCTTGTTCCGATGGATGAGCCGCGCCGTCGCCGCCGCGGCCGTCACCTCAGGACTTGATGCCGAAGCTGGCGAACCGCTTGTTGAACTTGGCGATCTGGCCGCCGCTGTCCACCATGCGATGCACGCCGGTCCATGCCGGATGCGACTTGGGGTCGATATCCAGGCGCAGGGTGTCGCCTTCCTTACCCAAGGTCGAGCGGGTCTTGAACTCGCTGCCGTCCGTCATGACCACGGTGATTTCGTGGTAGTCGGGATGAATATCGTTCTTCATGGCGTCCTGCTCCGCAAATCGAAGGCGCCTCTATACAGAAAAGACCGACCGTCTGCAAGCGGTGGATCGGCAAAAAAATCAAAGCACGGACGGAATCGGCGGCTGTCCGCCCAGGCTGACCCGCACCGCCGCCAGCAGATCGTCGCGTCCGAACGGCTTGGGCAGGAAATGGGTGACGCCGGCACCAGAGACCGGATCGCCGCCGCCGGGAACAGCCAGAATGCGGGCGCCGGAGAATTCCTCGCCCCCCTGGCTGCCGTCGGCGATCACCAGATCGGCCGGACGGCGGGAATGGCGCGACCGGGCATCGGCCCCGTCCAGGGCGATGTCGACCTCGTATCCGGCGGATTCCAGCATGGTCTTGAAGGCATGGCGCAAACGGGTCTCGGACTCCAGCACCAGAATGCGGATCATGGTCGCCTCCCTTGAAGCCGTATCGGCGGCCTTATGGCCGCTCCGTTGCCTTCAGTATCGGACGATCATTGAGGAATCGCAATCATCGTGATGACGGGGCCTCGTCCAGCGTCTACCATCGGCGCAGCGAATTCTTTGCGGAAGGCACCGTTCATGAGTCTGGATATCAGCCGCTTCGACAATCTGGCCGACGCAATCATCGAGCGCATCGCCGACACCGTCGACGACGTCCTGGGCGACCGGGTCGACGCCGACCTGCAGGGCGGCATCCTGACCATGTCCCTGGATGGCGGCGGACAATACGTGATCAACAAGAACGGCCCGATGCGCCAGATCTGGCTGGCTTCGCCGGTCAGCGGCGCCTGGCATTTCGAATATGCCGAAAACGGGTCCTGGCTGTCGACCCGCGCGCCGAAACTGGCGCTGGACGCCGTGGTGGCCAAGGAACTGGGCGACCGTTTCGGGGCCGCCCTGTCCTTCTGATCCGGCGATTACTGCGGCCGGACCAGGACGTGGCGCTTCTTGCCGGCGGTCAGCTTCAGGACGCCGTCCTTCAGGTCCCGGGCCGAAATCACCTCGGCGGCATCCTTGATGGCGGCGTCGTTCAGGCGGCCGCCGCCCTGCTGGATCAGGCGCCGGGCCTCGCCGTTCGAGGCGGCCAGACCGGCCTGGACGAACAGGGCGAAGGCGGCGACGCCGGCCTCCAGATCGGCGGCGGCGACGGCCACGGTCGGCAGGTTGGCCGACAGGGCGCCCTCTTCAAAGGTCTTGCGGGCGGTTTCGGCGGCCTCGGCGGCGGCATCCTCGCCGTGGGCCAGGCGGGTGATCTCGCCGGCCAGGATCTTCTTGGCCTCGTTGATCTCGGCCCCCTGCAAGGCTTCGAGGCGGGCGATCTCGTCCAGCGGCAGCTCGGTGTAAAGGCGCAGGAAACGGCCGACGTCGGCATCCTCGGTGTTGCGCCAGTACTGCCAGAACTCCCACGGGCTCAGCATGTCGGCGTTCAGCCATACCGCGCCGTTGGCGGTCTTGCCCATCTTGGCGCCCGAGCTGGTGGTCAGCAGCGGGCTGGTCAGGCCGAACAGCTCGGCCTGGTGGACGCGCCGTCCCAGCTCGACGCCGTTGACGATGTTGCCCCACTGGTCCGAGCCGCCCATCTGCAGGATGCAGCGGTTGCGATCCCACAATTCGGCGAAATCGTAGGCCTGCAGGATCATGTAGTTGAATTCCAGGAAGGTCAGCGGCTGCTCGCGTTCCAGGCGCAGCTTCACCGAATCGAAGGTCATCATGCGATTGATGGTGAAGTGGCGGCCGTAATCCCTGAGGAACGAGATATAGTTCAGCCGGTCCAGCCAGTCGGCGTTGTTGACCATCATCGCGTCGGCCGGGCCGTCGCCGAAACCCAGATACTTGGTGAACACCGTGCGGATGCCGGCCATGTTGCGGGCGATGTCATCGTCCGACAGCATCTTGCGGGCCTCGTCCTTGCCGGTCGGATCGCCGATGCGGGTGGTGCCGCCGCCCATCAGGACGATGGGCTTGTTGCCGGTCTTCTGCCACCAGCGCAGCAGCATGATCTGCATCAGCGAGCCGACGTGCAGCGACTGCGCCGTGGCGTCGAAGCCGATATAGGCCACCGCCGCGCCCTCGGTCAGGCGCTTGTCCAGGGCTTCCAGATCGGTGCACTGGTGCAGGAAACCGCGTTCGGTGACGACACGCAGGAATTCGGAGCGGACGGAGGTCATGGCTTCAGCCGTTCTGTTGCTTGCGGAAAGGCCGCCCGTTTAGCACAATCGCCGCTTTCTCACAATGTCATGGAACCGGCGATGCTGGCCCTGGGGCTGATGAGCGGAACCTCGCTGGACGGCATCGACGCCGCCCTGGTGGCTACCGACGGCGAAACGGTGGATCGGTTCGGACCGGCCGCCACCTTTCCCTATGACGGGTCCCTGCGGGCGGCGCTGCGTTCGGTCCTGGGCGGCGGCGGCCCGGTCCGGCAGGTCGAGGAGACCCTGACCCGCTTCCACGCCGAAGCGGTGCGCCGCCTGCTGGCCCAGGCCGGGCTGCCGCCGTCCGCCGTCGACGTCGTCGGCTTTCACGGCCACACCATCCTGCACCGGCCCGAACAGGGCCGCACCTGGCAGATCGGCGACGGCGCCCTGCTGGCCCGCCTGACCGGCATTTCCGTGATCAACGATTTCCGCAGCGCCGACGTCGCCGCCGGCGGACAGGGGGCGCCCCTGGTCCCGGTGGTCCACCGGGTCCTGGCCGCCGGACAGGAATGCCCGCTGGCCGTGCTCAACCTGGGCGGGGTCGGCAACGTCACCTGGATCGGGGCCGACGCTTCGCTGCTGGCCTTCGACACCGGGCCGGGCAACGCCCTGATCGACGATTGGGCGCTGGCCCACACCGGCATCCCGGTCGACACCGGCGGCGCCCTGGCCCGGCAGGGCCGTCCCGACGCCGATGCCGTCGCCGCCTTCGCCGGTCATCCCTATTTCGCCCGGATTCCTCCGAAGTCGCTGGACCGCGACGATTTCCAGTCCTTCGCCCGATCCCTGGTGGCCGGACTGGCGCCGGCCGACGGCGCCGCCACCCTGACCGCCTTCACCGCCCGCGCCGTGGCGCTGGCGGAACGCCATTTCCCCCGGCCGGCACGCCGCTGGCTGGTCTGCGGCGGCGGGCGGCACAATCCGGTCCTGATGGCGGCATTGTCCCGGGAACTGGCGGCAACGGTGGCGCCGGTGGAACAGGTCGGCTGGGACGGCGATGCCCTGGAAGCCCAGGCCTTCGCCATCCTGGCCGTGCGGTCGCGGCGCGGCCTGCCGCTGACCTTCCCCGAGACCACCGGGGTGGCCGCCCCCTGCCCCGGCGGGATATTTCATCCCCGTCTCGGGTGAAAGCCCTATCGACTTTGCCGAGGGCCGCCGATTAGGCTTCGCTGCAACGTCACGCGGTTCGGAAAGGGTGGACAGGTCATGGTATGGCGATGGACCGCGGGAGCCGCCGCACTGGTGTTTCTGGCCCAGCCCGCCTGGGCCGATCAGGCATCGGCGGTGCAGGCGGTGCGGGCGCAGACCCGGGTCATCGACGCCCAGGCCGACAATTCCGGTACCCTTTACGCGTTCGTCAAGGCCGACAAGGTTCCGTGGGACCAGTTCGCGGGCTATCTGTGCCAAGTGACCCGCCCGCATCAGGCCCGCATCTTCAAGATCCGGGTCGTCGACGTCACCAAGGCCAATTTCAGCCAGAATCCCAACAACTGGCCGCGCCTGGGCGAGGCCGCCTGTTCCGGGAAATAAGGCCTATTCCGGCTTCTTGGCGGTCAATGCCTTGGGCGCCCAGCCCTTGACCGCCACCGGCTTGCCGCTTTGCGACCGCATGATGCGCGGCCGCACCACCTGATCGGCGGTCAGGGCACCGGCCTTGGCCGCCGCCTCGCCCTGGTAGAACTTGACCATTTCGGCGAAGGGGATTTCCTCGTTCGGCCCCTTGTTCATCGCCGCGGCGACGGCGGGATGGTCGTTCAGCTTCTTGTTCAGCTGATCGGCCGAATACTGGCCGAAGCGCCGCCAGATGCTGTCCAGAAAATGTGCCGCCTGATCCGGGACGGGGTTGCCCTCGAGGTGCGGCGGACGGCCATAGGCGAAGGCATGGAAAACGGTGGGCTCGACCGGACCGAAACTGTCGGTGACGAAGGTCGCCGGCATCAGCTTGCGCCCGGGATAGGCCACCGAATAATAGGATTGGGCCAGAAACATCAGCCGGTGCAGCTTTTGCGGCTGGATATATTCCCGGTCGTTCAAGGCCCGGTCGGAAAACCAGATCACCACGTCCAGACAGGATTTGACGGCAAAGGACATCGGGCTAGCTCCGCCAGTTTCTCAGCCGGGCCGCCGCCTCGACCATGTCCGCCTCGGCTCCGGCAAAGGAAAACCGCAAGGTCCGGCCGCCGCCGAACGGGTCGAAATCGGTTCCCGGCGTCACCGCCACCCCGGTTTCGGCCAGCATGCGCCGGCAGAAGGCCGGGCTGTCGTCGGTCAGGTCGGCGACGTCGGCATACAGATAGAACGCACCGTCCGAGGGCGCCAGCCGGGCAAAGCCGGCCTTGGGCAATTCTTCCAGCAAGATGTCGCGGTTGGTCCGGTAGGCGGCGACCCGGGCATCCAGTTCGGGGATGCAGTCGAACACCGCCGCCGCCGCGATCTGCGACAGGGTCGGCGGCGAGATGAACAGATTCTGCTGCAGGCATTCCACCGCCCGCACCAGGTCGGGCGGCAGCACCAGCCAGCCCAGCCGCCACCCGGTCATGGCGTAATATTTCGAGAAGCTGTTGACGACCACCGCATGGGGGGCCAGACCGGCGGCACTGGCCGCCGCCGCCCCATAGGTGATGCCGTGGTAGATCTCGTCGGAAATCAGGCGGACCCGCCGGGTCTCGCACCAGACGGCCAGGTCGGCCACCTCGCGCGGGGACAGCATCGACCCGGTGGGATTGGACGGGCTGGCCACCACCACCCCGTCCAGCGGCCCCGGCACGGTGTCCAGCACGGCGGCGGTCAGTTGCCAGCGCGATGCCGGACCGACCGGCACCGGCACGCATTCGATGTCGAAGGCCTTCAGGATGTTGCGGTAGGCGGGATAGCCGGGCGCCGCCACCGCCACCCGGGCGCCGGCCCCGAAGGCGGCCAGGAAGGCCAGCACGAAGCCGCCCGACGACCCGGTGGTGACGGCCACCTGCTCGGGCCGGACGACGACGTCGTAGGCATGGCGGTAATGATGGGCGATGCGTTCGCGCAGCCCCGGCAGCCCCAGGGCGTCGGTATAGCCCAGGGGATGGGATTCCAGCGCGGCGTGGGCGGCGGCCCGCACCGCGGCCGGCGCCTGCCCGGACGGCTGTCCGACTTCGAGATGGATGACGTCGCCGCCGGCCGCCGCCCGCTCGTTGGCGGCGCGCATGACGTCCATCACCATGAACGGGGAAATGGCCCCGCGCTGGGCAACGGTGAACGTCATCGGCGCTAGTCCTTCCCCACCACCGCCGACAGGCCGAAGCCGCGCGGGTCGGCGGCGGCGCGGCAGGTGGCGAAGCCGGCCCGGCCGGAATCGCACTGCAGGGCGTTGACCCGGGCGGGAATGGGCACGGCCCTGACGTCATGGCCGCGTTTGGCCAGGGGCTCGGGATTGCCGCCCAACTCGGCCGGCTCGACGGCGGCGGTGTCGGGATTGCCGGAATGATGCACCCGCGGCGCCGCCACCGCATCGGCGATCTTGCGGCCGTCGACCTGGGCGGCCAGCAGGACCTGGGCCAGGGCCGTCGGCGCGGTGACGCCGCCAGCGGGAGCGGCGGCGAAATGCACCTCGCGGACATGCGGATTGACCACCAGGACCGGCCCCACCCCTGCCGGGCCGGTGTTGTGACCGGGCGAGGCGGCCAGGACGATGCCGGTTCCCGGGGCCACCCGGGCGGCCCCGAACAGGCCATAGGTGGTGACGTTGCAGGCCACGGCGTTGCCCTTGGCATCCATCGTCACCAGGCCGGCGGCCTGGGTGGAATCGGTGGGCTTGGGGGCCTCGACCGGCTGGTGGCGGGCGGGATCGTAATTGGCGGTCAGGGCGGCGATCCGCTCCGGCCGGACCAGATTGCCCACGGGTTCGAGCGGCCAGCCGTCGGGCCGCATCCAGCGCCCGCGCTCGGCGAAGGCCCGGGCCGACGCCTCGGCCATCAGGTGCGGCCGTTCGTCGGCGGAGGTGTCCTTCCAGCGGTCCAGCAGGGCGCCGGTCAATTGCGCGGCCACCGGCCCGGCGACGGCCGGGGCAGGGGCGAAATGGGCGATGTCGTGGCCGACCTTGACCTGCAGGGGCTCCAGCCATTCCGGCTTGACCGCCCGCAGATCCTCGGGCGTCAGCGAACCGCCGGCCTGGGCCACCGCCTGCACCAGATCCCGCGCCAGGGCCCCGCCATAGAATTCCCCCGGCGACCGGCGGACCCGGGAAATCACCGAAGCCAGGTCGAACTGCTCGAGATCCTGGCCTTCCGCCACCGGCCGCCCCTGCGGGAAGAACAGGCGCCGGGCGCCGGGATCGTTGGCCAGAACCTGGGCGGCGCGGTTGAAATCGGCGGCGAAGGCCCGCGATACCGGCATTCCCAGGCGGGCCAGCTTTTCCGCTTCGTTCAGCAGGCCTTCCCACCTCATTTTGCCATATTTGGCGTGTAGGGCATAAAAGCCGCGGACGTTGCCGGGAACGGCGGTGGCGACCCGGGCCGACGCGGCGGCCGAGGATGGCCGGGCGAGGAAATCCAGAACCTCGGTCTTTTCGCCGTCGCGGTCATAGATGACACAAACCCCGCCGCCGCCTAGGCTGGCTGTTGACGGCAGGGTGACTGCCATCGTGAAATACATCGCCACCGCGGCATCGGCGGCGGTGCCGCCGGCGGACAGGATGTCGCGCGCCACCAGGACGGCGCGGGGCTCGTCGGCGACGGCGACGCCGCCGAAACCCTTGACGTACCCGATGGAGCCGACCGGCCTGGAATCGCCGCAGGCCGTCAGACCAGCCACCACGGCCACCGCCATCGCGGCCCGGCTGAAGCGAAGAAAACCGACCGACGGAGATTGAGGCTTGCTCACGCGCATCATCCTTCTTTCATTCCTGGTGCTGACGCTGGCCCTGCCGCAGGCGGCCCGGGCCCAGCAGGCCCAGCCCAAACGCAGCTTCATCCGCGACGCCGAGGTGGAAAGTACCATCCGCACCTTCACGACGCCACTTTTCCAGGCGGCCGGGCTGGCTCCCGATTCCATCCGCCTGCACCTGCTGGTGGACAATTCGCTGAACGCCTTCGTGGCCGGCGGCCTGAACATGTTCATCCATACCGGCCTGCTGATCCGTGCCGAATCCCCCAGTCAGCTGATCGGCGTGCTGGCCCACGAAACCGGCCATATCGCCGGCGGCCATCTGGCCCGCATGCAGGACGCCGCCGGCAACGCCGGGACCGAGGCGCTGGTCGGCATGCTGCTGGGCGCCGCCGTCGGCGCCGCCACCGGCCGCGCCGATGCCGGAGCGGCCATCGCCCTGGGCTCGCAGGAGGTGGCGATGCGCAACTTCCTGACCTATACCCGCGGCGAGGAATCCTCGGCCGACCAGGCCGCCGTCAAGTATCTCGACGCCACCGGGCAATCCGCCAAGGGACTGGCCGAATTCTTCGAAATCCTGGGCGATCAGGAATTGCTGGTGACGACCCGCCAGGATGCCTACATGCGCACCCACCCGCTGACCCGCGACCGCATTTCCTTCATGCGCGACCACGTCGCCAAGTCCCAGTACAGCGCCGCCGCCCCCCGGCCGGAATGGATCGAGATGCAGCGGCGCATGCGCGGCAAGCTGTTCGCCTTCATCGAGCCGCCCTACCGCACCTTCCTGCGCTACAAGGAAACCGACACCAGCCTGGAAGCCCGCTATGCCCGCGCCATCGCCGCCTACCGCAAGCCCGACATGGCCGCCGCCCTGCCGATGATCGACGCGCTGCTGGCGGAACGGCCCGACGATCCCTATTTCTGGGAACTGAAGGGGCAGATGCTGTTCGAGAACGGCCGCGGCGGCGAGGCCCTGGCCCCCTATCGCAAGGCCGTCGACCTGCTGCCGGACAACCCGCTGATGCGCATCCAGCTGGCGCAGGTGCAGATCGAACAGGAAGACCCCGCCCTGCTGGCCGAGGCGCAGAAGCATCTGAGCCTGGCCGTCCATCAGGAATCCGACAACCGCACCGCCTGGCGGCTGCTGGCCATCGCCTTCGGCCGCGACGGCAACGAAGGCATGGCCGCCTATGCGATGGCCGAACAGACCCTGATCGAGGGCAAGCTGGCCGACGCCAGCTATCACGCCGGCAAGGCCGAACGGCTGCTGCCCAAGACCGGCGAGGTCTGGCTGCGCATCCAGGACATCAAGGAACGCGCCGCCCAGGCCAAGGACGAGGTCAAGCAGCGCCGCCGATAGATTGTTGTTTCCCGCCCCGCCTTCGGCCAATATGCCGACACACAAGTTGCAGGAGTAGATCCGTCGATGATCCGCAAGACCCTTGCCGCCGCCCTGTTCGCCTCGGCCGCAATGCTGGCCCCCCTCGCCGCCCAGGCGCAGGAGGACCAGACCTTCAATGCCAAGCAGACCGACGCCGTCCGCAAGATCGTGCGCGACTATCTGATGGAACATCCCGAGGTCATCGGCGAGGCCATCGAGGCCCTGCGCGAGAAGATGAAGGCCCAGGCCGAATCCGACGCCAAGAAGTCGATCGAGGCCCGCAAGGACGAGATCTTCGCCGCCGCCGACGATCCGGTCGCCGGCAACGCCAAGGGTGACGTCGCCGTGGTCGAGTTCTTCGACTACAACTGCCCCTACTGCAAGGTGGTGCTGGACCCGATGATGGAAGCCGCCAAGGCCGACGGCAAGGTCAAGGTCATCTTCAAGGAAATGCCCATCCTGTCCGAGGAATCCCTGACCGCCGCCCGCGTCGCCCTGGCCGCCAGGAAGCAGGGCAAGTACGAAGAGGTGCACCGCGCCTTCATGAAGTTCCGCGGCAAGCTGGACGACAAGGCCATCTTCCGGCTGGCCGGCGAGGCCGGGGCCAATGTCGAGCAGATCAAGAAGGAGATGATGGCTCCCGAGATCGAAAAGCAGATCCGCAAGAACGTCGATCTGGCCCATGCCCTGGACATTTCCTCGACCCCCAGCTTCGTCGTCGCCGACAAGGACGGCAAGGCCGCCCGCATCATCGCCGGGGCCGTCGAGGGCCAGGTGTTCCGGCAGCTGTTCGACATCACCCGCAAGGGCGGCCGCCTGGGCGGCAACTGACCCGGGAAACCGGCGGCGCCGGGCTTCGGCCCGGTCGCCCGCCGGCGCGGGCTTCACCCGATCGCCCTGGCGACGCAGGGCTCCGAACTCAGGTTACGGAAGGGTAAATTTTTGACGTCATGCCCGCGCAGGCGGGCATCCAACCGACGGGAGCCGTCAGGCAATGTCTTCGCAGAGATCGCGCCACTGGGGG
>Ga0172373_10008516_pt1 | contig 13002 bp, 14 predicted proteins | sample Lak10m_2_FD_114546 | JGI IMG/M metagenome (GOLD analysis project Ga0172373, IMG submission 114546) | Freshwater microbial communities from Kabuno Bay, South-Kivu, Congo - kab_092012_10m | ecosystem: Environmental > Aquatic > Freshwater > Lake | place: Democratic Republic of the Congo... | reverse complement strand
TCGCCGCCGAGTTGGGCACCGAGGTCGGCGAAGCGTGACGAAATCTGGTCGTCGCTGAGCCCGTTCGCGCCCAGCGTCAGCAGCGATCGCGTCAGCACGGCGACCCCCGGCTTTTGCGGCACATCCCGGCTGCTGCCGGCCGCGAAATTGACACTGATGTCGAGGATCGGCAGATCGCGGTTCTCGACGAAATACACCCGGGCGCCGGAAGACGCCTGCCAGTGCTGGATCGGCAGGGCGGCCAGCGCGACGGCGGGAATCAGGACAAGGCTGAGCAGCAGGGCAGCCATGCTTCCCCGCATGCCGCGGAACAGACGTTGATTAATGGCGGTCACTGCGAATCTCCTTGGGCTTGGGCGCATTTTCATCGATCGGCTGCGGATCCAGTACGGCCACGGTCAGGCGATCATCCACCAGATATTTGCGTGCGACCTCGCGCACCTGCTCCGCCGTCACGGCATGCAGGCGCTGAGTGAAGCTGTCCAGCATGCGCCAGGACAACCCCGGGGTGCTTTCCAGCATGCCGATCTGCATCGCCTGGTAGAACATCGAGTCGCGCTGGTAGACGTCGGCGGCGATCACTTGCGCCTTGACGCGCTGCAACTCCTCCTCGCTGATGCCCTCTTCCTTCAGCTGCTCGATCTGGCCGCGGATGGCGACCTCGACATCCTCGACCGTGTAGCCTTCGCTGGGGGTGACGTCGAATTCGAACAGCGCCGGACCGCGGTTGACTGCATCGTAGCCGGCGCTGACTTCGACGGCGATGCGGTCGCGCCGCACCAGGTCACGATTGAGGCGCGAAGCGGCGTGCCCGTCGAGCACCCCGGCCAGGATTTCCAGCGCGTAGGGCTCCCAGTCGTCGACGCCGCGCAACGAGGGCGCCTGATACGCCAGCGCCACATACGGCAGCTTGGCCGGGGCCTTGACGACCAGCCGGCGCTCACCCTTCTGATCGGGTTCCTGCTGCGGTTTTCGCGGCGGCAGTTTCTGCGCCTTGAGCGGCCCGAAATATTTCTTGGCCAGGCGATACACCTGCTTGGGATCGACGTCACCGACGACCACCAGCGTGGCGTTGTTGGGGGCGTACCAGCGCCGGTACCACTCGCGCGCATCCTTGGCCGTCATGTGCTCGAGGTCGTTCATCCAGCCGATCACCGGATGCCGGTAGGGATGACTGGCGAATACCGCAGACATCATTTGCTCGCCGACCTGGGCCTGCGGCTTGTCTTCGGTGCGCCAGCGGCGCTCTTCCATCACCACCTGGATTTCCTTGGCAAAATCGGCATCCGAGAAATTGAGGTTGACCATGCGATCCGCTTCCAGCCGGAAGGAAAGTTCCAGCCTGGATTTCTCAAGCTGCTGGAAATACACGGTGTAATCGCGGCTGGTGAAGGCGTTCTCGCGGCCGCCGGCGGCGGCTACGATGCGCGAGAACTCGCCCGAGGGCACTTTCCTGGTGCCCTTGAACATCATGTGTTCGAGCACGTGGGCGACGCCGGTGGTGCCGTTGAACTCGTCCACGCTGCCGGCCCGGTACCAGACCTGGGAGACCACGACCGGGGACCGGTGGTCTTCCTGCACCACGATCTTGAGGCCGTTGTCGAGCTTGAATTCATGGATGCGACTCTCCGCCAGGGCCGGCAGCGTTGCCAGCAACAGCAGGAGCGCGAAGCATTGTCTGATCACTTGGGCGTTCTCCAAAAGGGTTCGCGATTATAGCGCCCGATAGGACCATCCCCGCGCGCATTTGGTTCTGGCGGGTTAAAATGCCGGCATGTTCGATGTATTCAAAAAGAAAGCACCAGAAGCGGAGCCGGCCGCACAGACGACCTGGGCGGAACGCCTGAAGGCCGGCCTGGCGCGCACCCGGGAGCAGCTCAATACGCCGATCTCCGAACTGTTCAGCGGCGGCAAGATCGACGACGACCTTTACGAGGAACTGGAGACGCTGCTGTTGACCGCCGATTGCGGCGTCAGCGCCACCCAGCAGATCCTCGACGACATCCGCGGCCAGGTGAGCCGCCAGACGCTGAAGGATGCCGGCGAACTCCGCCAGGCGCTGCGCCAGGCCCTGACCCGGCAATTGTCACCCCTGGCCCAGCCGCTGGAAACGACCGCGCAGCAGCCATTCGTGATCATGCTGGCCGGGGTCAACGGTGCGGGCAAAACCACTACCATCGGCAAACTGGCGTGGCGTCTGCAACGGGAAGGCAAATCGGTACTGATCGCCGCCGGCGACACATTCCGCGCCGCCGCACGCGAGCAGCTGCAAGCCTGGGGCGAGCGCAACAACGTGCATGTCGTCGCGCAGGAAAGCGCCGATCCGGCGGCCGTGATCTTCGACGCGATCAATTCGGCCAAGGCCAAAGGCATCGACGTCGTGATCGCCGATACCGCCGGCCGCCTGCCGACCCAGCTCAACCTGATGGAAGAGATCAGGAAAATCCAGCGCGTCATCGGCAAGGCCCTGCCCGGGGCGCCGCATGAAATTCTGCTGGTGCTGGATGCCAACACCGGCCAGAACGCCGTCAACCAAGTCAAGGCTTTCGACGAGGCGCTGGGCGTCACCGGGCTGGTGCTCACCAAGCTGGACGGCACGGCCAAGGGCGGCGTCATCGCCGCCATCGCCAAGACCCGTCCCATCCCGGTGCGTTTCATCGGCGTCGGTGAACAGATCGACGATTTGCAGCCCTTCGACGCTGCCGAATTCAGCGCAGCCCTGTTTGCCTGACGCGCGATGATCAAATTCGACCAGGTCGGCAAACTTTATCCGGGCGGCTACGAAGCCCTGAAAAAGGTGTCGTTCGAGATCGACAAGGGCGAACTGGTTTTCGTGACCGGCCACTCCGGCGCCGGCAAAAGCACCCTGCTCAAGCTGGTCGCTGGCATCGAGCGCCCGACCACGGGCACCGTGCTGATCGGCAACCAGAACATTGCCAAGCTGCGCCGTGCGGCGATTCCGCACCTGCGCAGGCGTTTCGGCCTGGTGTTCCAGGATCACAAACTGCTTTACGACCGCAACGTCTTCGAGAACGTGGCCCTGCCACTGTCCATCAACGGCATCGTCGGCCACGAGGCCGGCAAGCGGGTTCGCGCCGCGCTCGACAAGGTGGGCCTGCTGTCGAAGGAAAAAGCCATGCCGGTCACGCTTTCCGGCGGCGAACAGCAGCGCCTGGCCATCGCGCGCGCCGTGGTCAGCCGCCCCGCGATGCTGGTGGCGGACGAACCCACCGGCAACCTGGATGAAACCTATGCTACCGAGATCATGGGCCTGTTCCGCGCGTTTCATCAGGTCGGCGTCACGGTGCTGATCGCCACGCACGACGTTCACGGCATCGCGGCTCTGGGCGGCAGGACCCTGCATCTGGACGGCGGGGCGTTGCGATGATCCGCCTCTGGCTCATTCAACACGGGCAGGCGCTGCGCCTGGTGCTTGCCAGAATGTGGCGCAACCGTCTGTCGACCCTGATGATGCTGGGCGTGATGGGCGTCTCGCTATCGCTGCCGGCACTGCTCGGCACCGTGATCGACAACCTGACGCGCTTTTCCGGAGAGTTGCGCCTGGAACCGCAGATCAGCCTGTTCATGCGCGTGGAGTCCACGCCGGACCAGGTCGACGCCATTCGCCACCGGCTCGAGGGCCATGCCGGCGTGGCTACGCACCGGTTCGTGCCGCGTGACGAGGCCTGGCAGGCGCTGCAGGCCAGCAGCGGATTTCAGGAAGTCACCAGCGGGTTGAAGAACAACCCGTTGCCGGACGCCTTCGTCATCCTGCCCAAGGCGCAGACGCCCGAGGCGGTGCAGCAACTGCACGACGACATGCGCACCTGGCCCGAAGTCGAGCACGTGCAGGTCGATGCGGACTGGGTGAAGCGGCTGTATGCCGTGGTCGAACTCGGCCACAAGGTGGTCTTCGTCCTGTTCGGACTGCTCGGCTTCGCGCTGATGGCGGTCGTCGGCAACACCATCCGGCTGCAGATCATGACGCAGCGCGAGGAAATCGAAGTCAGCAAGCTGATCGGTGCCACCGACCGCTTCATCCGCAGGCCCTTCCTCTACGCCGGCGCGCTCTACGGGTTTGGCGGCGGCATCGCGGCCTGGGTCATCCTGTCTGCCGTACTGTGGCTGTTCAACCTGACGGTGCAGGACATCGCGGCGTTGTACGGGGCCGATTTCATGCTGCACATGCAGCCCTGGGACAAATCCCTGTTGCTGCTTGCAAGCGCCGTGTTGCTGGGATGGGTCGGCGCGTTCCTGGCTGTCACCCGCGCCCTTTCCGAGCTCGAAACCTCCTGAGTTTCAACCGCTGTTCCAACCTATTAAAGTCGTAAACATTCCACTTAGATAAATCAATCAGTTGAAAAATAGGTGGGGCTAATTGAAGTCGTAAACAATCCGTCCCATTCAGTGCCGGATGCCCATTAGTCGCGCATTAAAGTCGTTAACAAAGCCGAGCAGGCATTAACGGTGTCCGGAATTCGGTGCGGTCCTTCACGGCTGACCATCTCGAAGGCAGTTCCGCAGACAAAAACGTCCTTTGCACTATCTGACAGAATCTATTTTCCCGCTCCACCACTTTCTGGCGGCTTGTATGCGTCAACTCGGTCAGCTCTAATTTGGTAGCCTGAGAATCCCATTGAAGTGTTCTTGGATATGGTTTCCAACGTTCCGCTTATTGAGATTGCACCGTAGATCAGAACTGCATTTTTTAGTAACTTCTCTTGATCCTTGGGGAGATTCTTAGGCAGTAGAACATGTATAACCTGATTGCTGGGCGGAGGCGGAACGTGGATACAAGCTCCGAAGTACGGTACCAGCAGTAAGTCCTTCACCTTATGGCTATCGACATCCAATGGCACTACAAAGCCTGGGATCTCAACCTTTAGGCCATGTAGCTTAGGCTCCACAGGTGCATTGTTCCAACTCTCGCGCGCCTTTTCCAGTGCCTCGATCGCCTTCGGATCCGTATCTTTAAGCTTGTCCAATTCGAGGCCTCGAAGTGTCTTCATCGGATCCCAATCGGCGGGTAATAGTTCGTCCCAATTGAGGGGGCGATATGATGTGCCGGGCTGGGCCATTTTCTCATTAGAGAGGCGATCACCAACCTTATAGTCATCGGCTATAACTTGGTTTAAGTGAAGCAGTATTAAAAATCCTGCAATGAACGTCGTATTGATAAGTCGCATTCAATTTCCCTCTGAAGACTGCAATGTGTCTTTGAAGGGACGCACGAACTCCGCAGACATAGTGTAGCCGGCAGTTCCCAAGGCGGTTTCACTTCGAACAACTCTCAGCACCCCGTCCACCATCACTGCTGCATCCCAACCGGCCATGGAAATGCCCTGCCCCTCGACGCGCACATGGACAATTTGGTTGCTGGGCGGTGGCGGTGTGTGAATACATGCCCCGAAATATGGCACTAGCAGAAACTCGCGAATATGGGTGATGTCCCCGCCCAATGGAACGACATAGCCCATCAAACTTCCCCGCTTCCCGTCCATTTCTTCAACGATAGGCGCATCGGTCCATGCCTTGCCTACATCCGCAAGCAGTTCCATCGCTTGCGGGTCGTTATCCTGCATCTTGCTCAGATCTATCCCTTTTAGCAAATCCATGGCATCCCAGTCCTTAGGGGTCAACAACCCCCAGTCGAGATGCTCAACCTGGTTATCTGGAAGTGGTTTCGCCGGATCACCGGAACCACAAGCCACAAGGTGGACCGTAAGCAGCAACCCGATCCAATTAAATAGCCGCATCAGCATGAATTACAAACGCGGGGTCATTCCATCAGCTAGGGAAAGTCTGTAAGCCTGATACCCGGGCGCCACGCTGGCGAGCAAACCCACTGCGAATACCATGCCCAGCAGCTGTAACTCACCCTGACTGACCAGCATAAATCTGACCGCTATACCTAATTTCTCCTGCAGCATCGGGGCAAAACCTGTAGTCAGCGCAGCAAGTAACACTACGCCCAGCAGGATTCCTATGAGGGTTACAAAGAAACCTTCGTAAGTCAGCAGTAAAAAAATGTCGCACGGCCGAGCTCCGACCGAACGCAGGATTGCAAGTTCGCGGCGCCGCTCATTCAAGCCAGCCAGCACTACGGCCACCAACCCGCACATACCTACCGCAGCAACCATGGCGGAGATGGCTAACATACTTTTTTCGACAATTCCGACTATTTGCCACAGTTGGTCTAGCGCCACGCCGGGCATCACGGCAAGCAGCGGTTCTTCAGGATATTCGTTGACCATCCTCTGGATGCGGAACACTGCCGCCCGGCTTTTTAAACCGATCAGTGCTGCTGTGATCTCCTTGGGGGCGAGGTCAAATTTATGCACGAATTTCTGCGGAATTTGGAATCCAGGCATCGGCGCACCACCCACCCAGTCAAGGTGGATGGCGTTGATCGCATCCAAGCCCACATGGACGGTACGATCCACGGGGGTTCCTGTCGACTTGAGAATGCCGACGACGGTGAATGGCTTGTCCCCATGCTCTGGCAGGCCACCCAAGCCCATGCCATGATTGAGCACGATGCGGCTGCCTATCTTGTAGCCAAGTTGCGCGGCAATATCTGCACCCAAAACAGCGTCGAAGGTGCCGGCAAACGGCTTACCTGATGCAAAAGCGAGCGACTGGTCGTCTCCGTAGTGGTAATGGACAAAATATTCTGGAGATGTCCCCATGACCGGGAACCCGTGGTGGGAATCGCCCAGCGAAACAGGGATGCTCCATGCGACCATGGGATGCGCTGAAATTGCGCGGTAACTTTCCCAACGGATGTTGTTCGTCGCCTCTCCCATTCTGAATACGGCATACAGCATCAATTGAACAGGACTGGTACGTGCGCCAACGACCAGATCTGTCCCTGACACCGAATGGCTGAATCCACGATGCGCCTGCTCACGCAAGCGCTCTACGCCCAGAAGCAGGGTGACACTCAAGGCGATGGCGGCGATGATCAGCGATAGGGTGAGTTTGCGATTCCAAGCGCTACGGGCCGCCATAACCAACAGATACTTCATGGGACAAATTCTCCCGGCTCATACCCGATTGCGCGATTGATCGATGGCAAGGCAATTTCACGGCTAAAGCCCTCAGCGAGCCGTTTGTCATGGCTGACGAAAATAAGGGTGCTGCCAGACTCAGCACACTCGTGTTTGAGCAACTCAAGAAATGCAATTTGCCGATCAGCATCCAGCGAAGAGGTTGGTTCATCCGCAATAATGATTTCTGGTCTACCTATCAGCGCCCTGGCTGCCGCAACACGCTGTTGTTGTCCAACACTCAAATCAGTTACGGGGCGACTCCATAGCTCGGGGCTGAGATCAAGCTGTGACAGAAGTCGTTGCGCGTCTGATAACGAAGTCACTTGCAAGTTCTTCCGGCGCAGCTTAGAAAACCTGCATGGCAACTGCACGTTATCCAGCATGGACAAATAGGGGATCAGATTGAACTGCTGGAATAGAAAACCGATATGGTCAACCCGGAAACGGTCCCGCTCGGAACCATTGAGATGGTAAAGCGCAGTCCCAAGTACATCCACACAGCCTAGCTGCGGCTGATGCAAACCACCCAGAATGCCGAGGAGTGTGCTCTTGCCGCAACCGCTTGGTCCATGCAGAAAGATCTGCTCGCCAGGAAAAACTTCCAACTGGTCTATTTCCAGACAAGGGGAAGTGGCGCTCGGCCAGCGAAAAAGAAGTTCGCGCAAACTGATTACGGGGGCCATCAGATCGAACTTACCATTTCAGTTGGTTGTTCTCTGGTGTGAGTTTGACTGCACCTTGCCCGCGCGCTGTAGCGATTTGCACATCCACTTCTCGCATGTGTGGGAAAGCCTTGAACAATTGCAACGTCAAACCCCTGAGATGTCGCGGTCGTTCGCACTTGAATACGAATTCGCCATCAAGATCAGCATGGACATCGGCAGGATTTTTTAGCTTGGGTTCCAATACGGGGGAATTGAGCCTGACGGATGTGCTGCGACACTGTGCGGCCAAAGGTAACACGAACAATTCAGAGGCTTTGTGCAATCGCATAGCCATGGATTTGACAGCGGCCTTTTCCTTGTCGTTGCTTGCGATATGTTCAAAGCCCAGTAGGCTATCCAGCGGGCTTTCCAGTAACAGAGTAAGCGTGCCACCATCCACAGCGACATCCAACTTGGCATTGCCGTGGACATGGGCATGAGGGCTATGTGCTTCGGCCAAAGCAAGATGGCTGAATGCTAATCCCAAGAAGGCAATGAGTGTCGGGTGTTGTTTGACCATGGTAGAGATTCCAGAATTCGATCAGAAGATTACTACAAATATGACTACCAACATGGGGAAACGACCGACCCATAAGGGGAAGCTCTCTGCCTACCAAAGGCTATCCAGCGCTAATAGAACCCTTGCCCCTTGGCTCTGGGTGAATTCGGGGGAGCGGTGGATGATGCCGCGCCCGTTGTTGCCTTGCCAGCGTGAGCCCTTGAGTAGCGTGATGGCGAATGGCGTCACTTGGTGGATACCGGATGCATCGCGAATGACGCCTGATAGGTGATCTGGAATCCCCGCAGATGCCGGGCCGAGCCTGGATCGGTCGGCACAATTCTCCTCTATCCACTCTGTAGCCGGACCACGATAGGTACAGACCAGTCGGATGCCGGTATGGTCAACATGAAAACGTGGGCACATAGCACCATGCGACACTTCCAGCCGTAAGCCGACTGCCGGGCATCCCAGCAGGTCGCAATAAGCCTCCACAAGAAACGTAACATCCCGCGCCATTTTTTCGCGCCCCTCGTGCTCGGGTAGAAAATGGCGCGGCAGTGGCTGTCCCGGATGCAAGGTTTGCCGAAACCCATGCCCCAGTCTGTCGGCAACGGCATCCAGATAGGTGGTGATGGTCAGGTCCGGCCGACGAGGTACCGTAGCGATCTGGCATTCAGGGGCGAATATCTCCAGCAGGCCGAGTAACTCGCGGTGAGGATTGCCGGCGTCGATAGATTGGGCGACAGCATGCATCATGCGACATCCGCAGTTTCTTCGATACCCGCGCCCCATAACGGAAAGGGATCGGGGAATGTATGCCAACCGGCCGGGCCCAGCCGCATTTCCGCATCGTCGAGCAAGCAAGCGTCGAGTCGGGCGCGCATGTGCGCTTCATCCATGCCGATGCCGATCAGCACCAGTTCTTGGCGGCGGTCGCCGAATTGCGGGTCGAGGCTCTTGCGAATCTGCGCCAAATACTCTGGATCGTCAGGCCACTGCGAGGGATTGACGGCAGACCACCACAAGCCAGCAGCACCATGACGGCATGCACCACCAGCTTGTGCCCAGTTACCGGCAAAGTCGTAGCGCGATGCCAGCCAGAAAAAGCCTTTAGAGCGCAGTACGCCAGACCACTCGGTATGAATCAGATTCCAAAATCGTTGCGGATGGAACGGTCGGCGTGCGCGATAGACGAAGCTGGAAATGCCGTATTGCTCGCTTTCTGGCACATGTTCGCCACGCAACTCCTTGAGCCAGCCCGGCGCTTGTGCAGCCTGTTCAAAATCGAACAGGCCGGTGTTCAAAATGCGATCCAGCGGCACCAGACCGAACTCTGCGATGACTTGTCGCGCGCGTGGGTTCAGCGTTTGCAGAATGTGCTGCAAACGCTCAAGATTGTCGCCACTCACCATGTCCGCCTTGTTAATGACGATGACATCGCAGAATTCCACCTGATCCACCAGCAAATCGACCACGGTGCGGTCATCATCTTCGCCCAGACTCTCCCCGCGCTCGGCAATGGAATCCGCAGATTGGTAGTCGCGCAGAAAGTTGTAGGCATCGACCACTGTTACCATGGTGTCCAACTGAGCCACGTTCGACAGGCTGCGCCCATCCTCGTCAGTAAACGTGAAGGTTTCTGCAACGGGCAACGGCTCCGCGATTCCGGTCGACTCAATCAGCAGATAGTCGAACCGGCCTTCACCTGCTAACCGAGTGATCTCGACCAGCAGATCCTCGCGCAGGGTGCAGCAGATGCAGCCGTTGGACATCTCCACTAATTTTTCTTCCTGCCGCGACAGAGCCGCACCGCCTTCACGTACCAGTTGCGCGTCGATATTGACTTCGGACATGTCGTTGACGATAACCGCTACGCGCTTGCCTTCACGGTTATTGAGAATGTGATTGAGCAGCGTAGTCTTGCCCGCACCCAGAAACCCGGAAAGAACAGTCACAGGTAATTTTTGCATATCTTCTCCTGACAAATTATCAACCGAACTGGCGTTCGCGTCGTTCGTGACGCTCTTGCGCTTCAAGCGTCAGGGTTGCCGTTGGACGCGCAAGTAGGCGTTTCAATCCGATCGGCTCTCCCGTTTCTTCGCAAAATCCGTATTCGCCACGCTCGATACGCTGCAACGCCCCCTCAATCTTGTGCAGCAGCTTGCGTTCACGATCTCGTGTGCGCAGTTCTAGCGAATGCTCTTCTTCCTGAGTCGCGCGGTCTGCGGGATCAGGCATTTCCTCCGATTCGCGCAGGTGTTCGCTGGTCGTGGTGACGTTGTGCAACATCTCGTCGCGCATACCCTCCAGTAATTGGCGGAAATACGTCAGCTGTGTTGGGTTCATGTAGTCCGTCTCCGCCATGGAAAGCAGGTCATCTAATTTCATTTAATATCCACGAATCCATAATCTGTTTAGTCAAATTTACATCAGCACTTCCCGCATCAGCATTTCGCCAATGCCTTTACCTGTATGTAAGACACGCGTGATCAGTTCGTCCTCATCCCACCCGTTAAGCAAGGTCGCCTTTCCGCTACCAATAAAGCCAGTGAGCAGGGTTACCTGTCGTCGATAGTCATGATGCTTTGATTTAATGCAGAAAACCGGCCAGCACTGCTACAGCAACCCCCAAAGTTATCAGCAAGCATTGCAGAATGCTTTCTCCTACCGTGCGTCGACGGTGCAGTTCCGGAACGAGGTCAGCTACAGCAATGTAGATAAAGCTCGAGGCTGCCAACGTCAGGATGATCGGAATAGCCTGTTGCGCATGGTCCAGCGCGACCCATCCGATCACACCTCCCAGCGTCATTGCGGCACCGGAAAGTGCATTTAGCGCTAACGCACGAGCGCGATTGACGCCAGCATCAAGAAGCACCATGAAGTCTGATATTTCCTGAGGAATCTCGTGCGCCATAACGGCCAGCGCGGTTGACCATCCAAGTGCCGTGTCGGTCAAAAATGCTGCAGCGATAAGAACGCCATCAACAAAATTGTGCATGCCGTCACCGATCACGATCATTACAACCTGCGGCTGATCAGTTGCATGCCCCTGCGCCATTGCGTGATCGTGCCTCCACAAGGCCAGTTTCTCCAGTAGAAAGAAACCGACTATCCCCGCCAGAAGGATCCACCCGACCTGATCGATCGGAAGGCCAAGTTCCACGGCCTCCGGTAGGATGTCTGTAAGCGCAAAAGTGAGCAGCACCCCAACGGCAAACGCCACCATCTTGTCGGAAAAGCGAGCGAGTACTGATAGTGCCAGTGTTGCAGCAAGCATCACAGAAGCAACACCACCAGCCAGCGTGGCAAGAATGATCCAGAGTATGGTCATGATGTTTGCAGGACCATACTCTGGCCGAATTTCAAACGTCCATTTAGTAAGTGTCCGATGATGAGCAGCAGGCTCCCAACTATGGTCAGAGAGACTTCCAATGATTCACTTATGGGCGTGAATGCTGCTCCGCCAACCAGCATTACTCCAGGTACGATGAGAATAATGGGGAGATGTTGGCGATGCGTACGGTATCCGCTTATGGCAGCCATTACCGCCGCTGGAGCCAGAGCCAGAAATAGCCAAATATGTGCCGACTCATCCAGAAGCAGGGTAATCGGTAACAGCGCTGCCAACCAAGGCAGAACCATGCAATGAATAAGGCAAAGCAGGGAAAGAAAACCACCAAGACCGTCCCAGTACAGCCAACGATTGTTTCGGAAAAGCATAGAATAGGCGCCAGTTTGCAACAATGTTGCATTATATGGCGACCTGCAAGATTAATGCAACATTGTTGCGCTAACGATGGTCACACACCTGTTGCACGGCCACAGTCGGCGCATGTGCCTTTAATGTTTAATTCGATGGAATCAACGGAGAAACTTGAAGGAACCTGATCGGGCAGCGTGGGTTGTACGTCCGGGAGGCAATAGACCTTTCCGCAACGACTGCATTGGAAGTGCGCGTGGCGGTGCATCGCTTCATTGCGGGATACCTGGAATCGCCATGCTCGACCAGCCCCGGCCACCTTATGCACAAGTCCATGCTCAACCAGCCAGTCCAACGCACGATAAACCGTGACTCGATCAAATGAGCCAAGGAGCAACAACCGTTCAAGCACTTCAGGATGAGACAGCGCTTCATCCGCATCCAACAGAACGCCAAGTATAGCGGTGCGAATTAGCGTGGCGCGTTGACCAATTTTTTCGATTAATTGCTCAGCAGGGTTCATGGGCATGAAACTACTTGTTATCGTGGTTCGGAGTCAACCCTTGATTAGGATTTGAGCATGCATCCGATTGACTATGCCACCAAGCGGAAAAAAATTGGTGAATAAATCTGATGTAAGCAGCACTTTCAATGTCTGCAAAGTCTGGAGGCCGTGTAAAAACGCAAAATGACTCAGGCCGCAGTTAGATGGAATTCTGAAGATTTCTACTAGCCAAATAGCCACCACACCCAACACCACTATCAGGGCGCACCCTTCGCCACACTCATTGTTTACGACTTTATTAAATTGTTTACAACTTTATTAAGTTGTTTACGACTTTAATAGGTTGGAACAACCGCCTCGGGCGAGAACTTTTCGCCACTAGCACTCTCAAATGACGAGTGCTAAAATGAAACTGTTCAACAAGGAGGATCACATCACGATGAGCGCTTATTCTCTTTCCCTGCCCATGCCATCCGCGGTCGACAGCCTGGATCACTACATCCGGTCGGTCAAGGCGTTCCCGGTGCTCAGCGCAGAAG